>Ga0206860_10196_pt1 | contig 13225 bp, 10 predicted proteins | sample Alteio_BWOrgCont_44_FD_152624 | JGI IMG/M metagenome (GOLD analysis project Ga0206860, IMG submission 152624) | Enriched cells from forest soil in Barre Woods Harvard Forest LTER site, Petersham, Massachusetts, United States -... | ecosystem: Environmental > Terrestrial > Soil > Temperate forest >...
TAAGGTGCTTGCCAATGTATTATCTGGCGGGGATACCGATATTTCTGAAGCGATGAGTGAGCAGCAGATACTTGATCTTGAGCATGACGGTTTTATGGAACTCATCAAAACCAAAGGCACGCTTGCGCGCATCGAACACATGCTTACCACTGGAAAACCGCTGCGCAATTAATCCCCGCCGCATGGCGGGGTCCGGTACGGATAGGAATATGGTAATGTCGGATATGGATAAATACGGACCGGACCCCGCAACAAGTGCGGGGTTATGAATCACTTCATCACTTCCACGCTCCTATGGATTGGCGCGCTGGGCGCGGCGTTTGTTTGGGCCGGCTGGCCCGCGGTGCTCACGTGCTTTTTGCTGACGCTCATGGAGGTGAGTTTTTCTTTCGATAATGCGGTGGTCAATGCCACGGTGCTTAAGCATATGGATACCAAATGGCAGAATCGTTTTTTGACGTGGGGCATGCTGGTTGCCGTGTTTGGCATGCGGTTTTTGTTTCCGATTTTAGTCGTGGCGTTTGCAACGGGATTGTCGGTGGCGGACGTAACGGGCCTCGCGCTCCATCATCCGGCGGAATATACAAATCATGTACTGGCGTCGCACGTGCAGATTGGTGCATTTGGCGGCATGTTTTTGCTTATGGTGTTTTTGCATTTTATTCTCGATGAGCATAAAAAAATACACTGGATTGAAATGATCGAAAGCAAGCTGGTGCAGCTCGGCAAACTCGAAGCGATTGAGGTAGTGGTGGCGCTGATCGTATTGCTCATTGCCGATGCGTGTCTTGATGCCGATCAGCAATTGCATGCGCTGATGGCTGGAATTGTGGGTATTATTCTCTATGTATTGGTCAGCGGTATTTCTGCGCTTATCAGTCAGCCTGCAGGAGCGGTGCGCGGGAAAATATATTCCGGTATGGCAGGGTTTATTTATCTGCAATTTCTCGATGCGTCATTTTCACTCGATGGGGTGATTGGTGCATTTGCCATCAGCAAGGATATTGTGATTATCATGCTGGGTTTGGGCGCAGGGGCGATGTATGTGCGTTCTCTCACGGTGTCTTTGGTGCGTCAGGGGACGCTCGATAAATATAAATACCTTGAGCATGGCGCGCATTACGGCATTGGCGTGCTCGCGGTTATTATGTTGATTACCATTTCCCATCCGGTGCCGGAAATGATAACGGGGCTGGTGGGTGTGGTTTTTATTGGTTTGGCGCTGTTTTCCTCGGTTCGGCTTAACCGGAAAAGACGTGTTGTCACCCCGCACTAGTTGCGGGGTCCGGCGAGTTTTGGGGTGCAATTAACCATTCTTTAGCAAGCTATACGATAAAATATAGAATGAACCAGACCCCGCAACTAGTACGGGGTGACAAGGACAAATATATGCCCCAGTACAAAGCCCCCATTCGCGATTTTCAGTTTGTGTTGAACGAGTATCTGAAGCTCGATCAATATAAGGCTGTCGATGGGTTTTCTGACGCTGGCGAGGAGCTGATGACGCCGGTGCTCGAGGCGGCGGCGCAATTATGCGAAGAGGTGCTGTTTCCGCTGAATCAAAAAGGCGATCGCATCGGGCTTAAATACGATAACGGCAAAGTGATTATGCCGGACGGCTTCAAGGAAGCCTATCAGACGTATATGGAAGGCGGCTGGACGGGATTTACCTGCGATCCGGCGTATGGCGGGCAGGGATTGCCGGATGTGCTTAACATGCCGCTTATGGAAATGGTATGCTCGGCGAACTTATCATTTGGGCTGACGCCGGGGCTTTCGCACGGCGCGTATAACGCCATCATGCTGCATGCGAGCGATGCGATTAAAAAGAAGTATTTGCCTAAGATGGTGTCCGGTCATTGGTCGGGCGTGATGTGTTTGACGGAGCCGCAAGCGGGTACTGATTTGGGGCTTATTCGCACGCAGGCGACGCCGAATGCGGATGGGTCTTATGCGCTGGAAGGCAATAAAATATTCATCTCGTCGGGTGAGCATGAGCTCACGGAAAATATTGTGCATTTGATATTGGCGCGTCTGCCGGGAGCACCGGCGGGGACGAAAGGCATCAGCCTTTTTATTGCCAGCAAATACGACATTAATGACGATGGAACGCTTGGTGCATTAAGCGGCATTCGTTGTGATGGTATTGAGCATAAGATGGGGCTGCACTGCTCGCCTACCTGCCAGATTTCATTCAATGGTTGCAAAGCGTGGCTTGTGGGCGAACCCAACAAGGGCATGAAGGCGATGTTCACGATGATGAATGCGGCGCGCCTGTATGTCGGCGTGCAGGGGCTGGGTATTGCGGAAGTGGCGTATCAAAATGCGTTGGCGTATGCGAAGGAACGTTTGCAGATGCGCGCGATTACGGGCACGAAAATGCCTGATAAAGCGGCTGATCCGATCATCGTTCACGCCGATGTGCGCAGGATGTTGCTAACCATGCGGTCATTTACCGAAGGCTGCCGTGCACTCGCCATGGAAATGGCGCTTAAGATTGATTTGGCGCATCGCCATCCTGATGCTGCGGTTCGCCAGGAAGCGGATGATTTCGTGCAGCTGCTGACGCCGGTGGTGAAATCGTATCTCACCGATGGTGGATTTGAGATGGCGAATCTTGCTGTGCAGGTGCATGGCGGATACGGTTATATCGCGGAATACGGCGTTGAACAATATGTGCGCGACGCGCGTATCACCATGATTTATGAAGGCACCAATGGCGTGCAGGCGCTTGATCTGGTTGGCCGTAAATTGCCGGTGGGGACGGGGCGTTACTTGCGTTCGTTCTTCCATCCGATCGATGCATTTGTCACCAAACACCGCAATAATGCAGCGATGGCGGAGTTCACCAAGCCGCTTTATGTTCATATGGGTTATTTGCAAAAAGCGACGATGTGGATCGCGATGCAGGGCATGGCCAATCCCGATGATGCGGCTGGCGGCGCAGTGGAATATCAGCATATGTTTGCCCTTGTCGCACTTGCTTATATCTGGGCGCGTCAGGCGCAAATCGCGCAGGAAAAACTGGCTAGTGGCGGCGACAAGGAATTCTACGAAGCCAAAATCGCCACGGCGCGTTTTTATATGCAGAAGATTTTACCACAGACGATTTCGCTGCTGGCGGCGATTACGAATGGTAGTAAGAGTATGATGGGGGCAGTGCTTTAGCTCTACCCATAAAGTAGTGCTTATATCTTATATTCGTTTCTTATGGGAACAAACTGTCCTGAATCAAAATCATATTTACGACAAAAATTGCGTGTTTGTAATTCTCCAAAAATGTCCTCATATGCTACGCAACCATTAAAATATAATGCCTTATTCTCTTTTGTGAGAGAGGTAATTATTTCGTCTGTAATTTGAAAAAAAGCAGTAAAGGTATTAGATATTTTTTCTTGCCCAACTATTGCTCCCATATTTGTTTGTTCAACCTTGAGGAGCTTTGGCATTTCTTGGGAGATTATAATCTCGGTATTGATTCCTCGTAATGTAGCAGGAGTTCTCCCATAGTTTTTAAAACGGTATCTTAAAGTTGATGTATCAAAAAAAGATCGGCTATTCCTAGTAGGAAAGTCATGGTCCTCCATTATAGTAAAAAGATAAGCTCGTTCTAGCGCAGGTAATACATCCGCGCTTTTTTGCGCAGCATTTGCGGCTATCTCGGTTGCTTTAATAGTGCGGCGTAGAAAATATGCTTGTAAAGCTCCCACAATTACTAGGGCAAGAGTAAATATTGCTATCCAATCATCATGATTCAGGGTTTTAATCCAATTTTTTAAGAGTATTAAAGAATCCAAAATTTTATCAATACAATCCATCATTTGACCCTATCCTATCCCCATGCTAACCTCCAATCAGAACTAGGAAAAACCTAGTTTCGGGGCGTTGAAACCTCACCTATAGCGGCTGGTATCAGCCGTTAATTGATACCTCCCTTGCCATTCTGGCTGGGGAGGCGCTGTCGCATGTCCAAGCGCAAGCTAAAGGACAGCGCGATCGTCTATAGGCGGTTTTCAAACTCCCCGGTCACCAGCAATTTCTGTTGGTGACCGCCGAACCGCAATTTAGGGAGCCTACATCATGCGGAATGTTTATCCACTCTTTTTACTTTTACTTCTTCCTGCCTGCGCGACCATTATCGATGGGCGCTCACAGGAAATCATGGTCAATACCAATCCGCCGGGGGCGGATTGCGATTTGGTGCGCAATAACGAGGTGGTGGGCGACATTCCCAAAACGCCTGGCAGCGTCTATATTGAAAAAACTAAATACGACCTGACCATTAAATGCAATAAAACAGGCTATGAAGCTGCTACTTACATGGATAAATCCGGCTCGGCGGGAGCGACATGGGGTAATATTGTGCTCGGTGGGCTGATCGGCTGGGGCGTTGATTCTGCAACGGGTTCGGATAATAAATACGATAGTCCGGTGAATATTACACTGAATAAAAAGTAATCCCCATCCTGACCCTCCCCCTGCAAAGGGGGAGGGAATGTGTTGTGCTATAAGGCATTGTGAAGCGGGCATTGTTGGTGTATCAAGGATGGATAACTGATCATCCATGAGTCATGATTGATATTTCCGCGCAATTGATTTTTGTTCTGCTTTCCGGCATGTGCTTTGGCAGCCTGGTGACGTTGCTCAGCTATCGCTTGCCGCTGGAAGAAGATGTGGTGGTGAAGCCTTCGCGTTGTCCCAAATGTGAAACCAAGCTGCAGGCGCGCGATCTTATTCCCATTTTCTCCTGGGTGGCATTGCATGGCCGTTGCCGCAATTGTCTGGTGCCGATTTCTTTGCGTTATCCGCTGACGGAGCTCATCACTACCGCCGTGTTTTTGTTTCTCTATTATAAATTTGGGCTGGTGCCGCTTAGTATCGTTTTAGCGGTGACGTGGGCGGCGCTTATGGTGATGATCGTCGTTGATCTTGAGCATTACATTATTCCTGATTCCGTGCATTTTATCCTCATCGCTTTGGGGATTGCCTACCATTTGATTGTTGATTCACCGGCAGAAGCGGTGGCCGATGGGTTTATCGCGGGTGGCGTCATTGGTTTGCTGCTGCGTTACGGTTATCGGATCATACGCAAAAAAGAGGGGATGGGGCTGGGGGACGTAAAGTTTTTGGCGGTTGCCGGGCTTTGGCTGGGTGTGAAGTCTTTGGTGCCTTTCTTGTTTTTTTCCGGTGTGTTGGGTATTATTACCGGGCTAATTTGGAAAGCGCTGAAAAAGGGGCCGATTTTCCCATTCGCTCCGGCCCTGGCACTCTCATTTTTCTTCTGTAACGTTTTTCCAGAATTATGTAACCTGTTCTGGGGAATACAGGAATTCCATAATTAAACAAATTTATAATGTTATATAAAAATATAACACGTATTTTTTGTTGATAATTAAATTTATCACCATTATATGTGTGTATTATAACTCCTCACACGACAGGACAGCCTGAGTCATGCCCGATTCTACCCAAGTAAAAAAATTATCCGGCGCGGAAACCATTAAGCGCGAAAGCCATTATTTAAAAGGCAATATCGCTGCAGAAATGGCTGATCTTTCGAGCGATGAGGTCACCGATCCCACTTACGAATTACTCAAGTTCCACGGCAGCTACTTCGGATATGATCGTGATTCCGCTACCGTGCGCAAAAAAGCGGGGCTGGATAAAGAATACGAATTCATGGTGCGCATGAAATGTCCGGGCGGGCGCCTGAGCGCTGCGCAGTATATTGCGCTGGACGCACTTGCTGAAAAATATGCCAATGGCACATTACGCATCACCACGCGCGAAACGTTTCAGTTTCACTGCATCAAAAAAGTGAGCATGAAGCCGCTGATTTCCGACATCAACAAATTGTTGCTGTCGACGCTCGGCGGCTGTGGCGATGTGGTGCGCAACATTATGTGCTGCCCTGCGCCGTTTAAAGACAAGCTGCATGATAAGCTCGAAGCCGATACGTTCCTGCTCGCCAAACATTGCGCGCCAAAAACCAGTGCTTATTACGAAGTGTGGATGGATGGTGAAGTGGTGGCCGATTACAAATTCGCGCCTGACCCCGCGCCTGCGGGAAATCCTGAGCCGCTATACGGCGAAACCTATATGCCGCGTAAATTCAAGATAGGTATTTCGACGCCAGAAGATAATTGCATTGATGTGCTTACGCATGATCTTGCTATTCTGTCGCTGTTTAACGGGCAGGAGCATTACGGTTATAATTTCGCGCTCGGCGGTGGTATGGGCATGAAGCACAACACACCAAAAACTTATCCGCGTCTGGCCAGCCCTATCATGTTTGTACCGCCGGAGTTGCTGGTTCCCGCCACCGATGCCGTAATCAAATTACAACGTGATCATGGCGATCGCGGCGATCGTCAGCATGCACGCCTTAAGTACGTTGTGCAGGAAAAAGGCATTGAGTGGACCAAAAAAACCCTCGAAGGATATATCGGGCGTAGCATGGATGATCCGCACGCGATGGGAAATTATGCTGTGGAAGAACATACCGGCTGGTACGAGCAGGGCGATGGAAAATGGTTCTTAGGCCTGCCGATTTCCAGCGGACGTATTTTAGATCGCGATGGTGAAGCGATTCGTTCGGGCCTGCGCGCTGTAATTCTCGATTATGGAATGGATCTGCGCCTGACGGCTGATCAGAATATTATTCTTTGCGATATCGAAACATCCGAAAAAACGCATATCGAAGAAACCTTGCGCAAATATGGCATCAAGCTGCGCGAAGACGTGACCGCTGCGTACCGCAATTTTCTTGCTTGCGTGGCATTACCCACCTGCGGCAAAGCACTTGCCGAAGCGGAACGTGTGAAGTTGCCGCTTGTCGCTGAAATCGAGAAAGTCATGGCGCGTCACGGCGTGCTGGATGAGCATATTGCGATTCGCCTTGCCGGTTGCCCCAATGGCTGCTCGCGTCCTTATGGCGGCGATATAGGTATTGTCGGCAGAACGCCGGAGCATTATTCGCTCTATATCGGCGGCGATTTTGAAGGCACGCGCCTGAATGAAAAAGTATTCGACAAAGTGCCCTATGAATCGTTGTCTGCTGCGCTCGATCCGATGTTTGCTATCTGGAAAGAAAAGCGCGAGCCGGGCGAGGGTTTCGGCAATTTCTGCCATCGTTATGGTGTGGATGCCGTGAAACAGGCGGCTGTAGAAGCGCTCGCGACTGATTGGGCGAAATAGGTATCATCATGTTCCCCATCGTTTTGGATTTGAAGCGTATACCCGTATTCGTCATTGGCGAAGGCGAGCTGCTATCCAAGCGCAAAGCGCAATTGGATGAATATGGAGCGGCGCATGTATATATCTGCTCACCTGACCATTGGCTCAATGCGGAAGCGAGCCATTATTGGGATAATAGCCAAATCGTGATGGTGGCGGGGTTGGAACGTGCATTGGCGGAAGAAATCGCCCAGCAGGCGCGTCACCAGAAAAAACTCGTCAATGTCGAGGACATCACCGATCTGTGTGATTTTTATTTCACCGCTAATGTGAAACGCGGTGATTTGTTGATTGCCGTATCGACCGGTGGTGCGTCGCCGACGCTTGCTAAACGCGTGCGTGACGCGATTGCAGAATTATTTGGGACGGAGTGGGCAGAGCGCACGCAGTTGCTTGCAGATCTTCGTAATCGCTTAAAAGCGAGCGGTGTAGGCATGAAAGATATTATCGCAAAAACCGATCACTATTTGGCTGAGAAAAAATGGCTTCTTTCTTCTCCCTCCCCCTTGAGGGGGGAGGGAGGGGTGGGGGTGAAATCCTTGCTCGGAATTAATGGAGACATCACCCCCTCCCTAACCCTCCCCCCTCAAGGGGGAGGGGATAAAAAAGGGGAAGCCGCATGAGCAACCATATTTCTCTTTCGCGCTTACAAATGTTTTACGGCGATCTTGATGCGCAGGCGTTGTTGCGTGTTATCATTGGCGATGAATTTAGAGGCAAAACGGCGCTGATTTCCTCGTTCGGCGCCGATGCGGCGCTGATGTTATCGCTCGTGGCGGAAGTCGATCCCGCTACGCCAATTTTGTTTTTGGAAACGCAAAAGCATTTTTCCGAGACGCTCGATTATGTGCGGACACTCACCGAAAAATTGGGTTTAAAACAGGTGCATTGGCTCACGCCTGATCCGAAACTGGTTGCCAATATTGATGCTAACGGTGACCTCTGGAGCACACAACCTAATCGCTGCTGCTGGTTGCGCAAAGTTGAGCCGCTTGATCGCGCAGTCAAAGAACTTGGTATTGAAGCACTGATTACGGGTCGCAAGCGGTATCAGACGATTGAACGCGCTGAGATGCAAACCATTGAACTTGATGATAAAGGCATTTTCCGCATCAATCCGGTGGCGCTGTGGGATAAGGCGCGGCAAAAAGAAGAAACGGCAAAACGCGCGTTGCCCGAGCATCCGCTGGTGAGCAAAGGGTATCTCTCTATCGGCTGCGCGCCGTGCACGGCGCCGGTGGCGGCGGGGCAGGATGAACGCGCCGGCCGTTGGGCGCATACGATTGGCATTGAAGACGAACAAAAAACCGAATGCGGCATCCATCTGCCGGCAGCGGAAACAACGGACTGGAGTGTGTGATGGATCATTTGGATAAACTGGAAGCGCAATCGATTTTTATTTTTCGCGAGGCGTTTCACGCAATTGATAAGCTTGCCATGTTGTGGTCGTTCGGCAAGGACAGCAACGTGATGATTCATCTCGCCCGCAAAGCATTTTTTGGGCAAATACCGTTTCCGCTTATTCATTGCGACACGGAACTCGAAATGGACGAAGTGTACGCGTTTCGTGATCGATACACGAAGGAATGGGGCATCAATTTGCTCAGCTACATTTGTCCGCCGATTGAAGATACGAATGCTACGTTGCCACATGCTGCGCGTGTTGCATCGCGTAAAACGCTGGGGTTAAAACAGGTGGTGGATGAGCACGGGTTTGTTGGCATTATCGCGGGTATTCGCCGCGATGAGGAGGCAACGCGTGCGAAAGAGCGTGTATTCAGTCCGCGCGGACAGGAAGGAAATTGGGATGTAAAGGAGCAGCCGCCGGAATTCTGGGATCAATTTAAAACGGAATTTGCACCAGGCACTAGCATCCGCATTCATCCACTCTTACATTGGACCGAGCTTGATATCTGGCTCTATATTCAGCGCGAAAATATACCTATTGTGCCGCTCTATTATGCGCGTACCTACAACCAGTTTGAAGGTCGTGATCTGGGTGGTAAAGTCATGCGTTTTCGTAGTCTCGGTGAAAAAGGGATTACGTGGCCGATTGAAAGCAAAGCGGCGACGATTGAAGAAATTATTGCTGAATTGCGCGTGACCAAAGTGTCGGAGCGTTCGGGGCGGCCGATGGGTGCGGATGAAGATGAATCAAGTTTCGAGCGCCTACGCGCCGAGGGGTACATGTAATGAAAGCGACAGAGAAAAAAATAGCGCCTGAACTTTTGCATGAAAGCGATCAGTCGCGCCAGCAATTAAAGCTTGTTATCGTTGGTCATGTTGATCACGGAAAATCGACGTTGGTAGGGCGTTTGCTGCACGATACGCATTCGCTGCCAGATGGAAAGATGGAAGCCATTCAGGCTTCTTGCAAAAAGCGCGGCATGCCGTTTGAATGGTCGTTCCTGATGGATGCGCTGCAGACAGAACGCGATCAGGGTATCACGATTGATACGACGCAGATATGGCTGCGCACAGCGCAACGTGATGTGGTGATTATCGATGCGCCAGGTCATAAAGAGTTCCTCAAAAACATGATTACCGGTGCGTCGCAAGCGGATGCTGCGCTGGTGTTGATCGATGCAAAAGAAGGCATTCGTGAACAGAGCAAACGACACGGGTATTTATTGCATTTGCTCGGTGTTCGCCAGATTGCGGTGCTCGTGAATAAAATGGATATGGTGGATTATGCTGAAAATACTTTCCGTGCGATTGAAAAAGAATATCGTGAGTATTTGAAAACTGTTGGTGTTGAGCCGACGTGTTTTATCCCGATTTCTGCGCGTGAAGGCGATTGCATCGCCGAGCATTCGGCAAAGATGAAATGGTACAAGGGCGAAAGCGTTACGCGGATGCTTGATTTGTTCAAAGTTGCTGAGCCTGAAGATCATCAGCCGTTACGTTTCCCTATTCAGGATGTATATAAATTCGATGAGCGCCGCATTCTTGCTGGCCGCATTGAAAGCGGTACGTTGAAGGTAGGGGACACGCTGCTATTTTCGCCGACCAATACAAAAGTGAAAGTAGCTAGTATTGAAGCGTGGCCAATGCCGGGGAAACCAATTACGCAAGTTTCGGCAGGCCAGTCGGTTGGGATTACGCTTACCGATCAGATCTTCGTCGAGCGCGGGCATATCGCCAGCCACGTTGAATCTGCCCCGGTTATTACCAACGTGTTTCGTGCACGGATTTTTTGGCTTGGGCATAAGCCGTTGGAAGTGGAAAAGCGTTACAAAATTAAATTGGCTACCAGTGAAATTATGGCGGAAGTGCGCAGTATTGAGCATGTGATTGATTCCGATACGCTGGCGCAAGTAAAGGCGACATCGGTCACGCGCGGCAATGTGGCGGAAGTGACGTTCCGTGCGCGCGGGCTGGTGTCGGTTGATGATTTTAATACCAATCCGAAGCTTGGACGCTTTGTTATTTTGCAGGATTACGATGTGGCGGGCGGTGGTATCATCAGCCTCGAAGGCATATTCGATCAGCGTGCCAGCGCCTCGCCAGAAGTGAAATCGAAAAATATTTTCGATGTTGATTTTGGAGTGACGCCGCAGCAACGCGCAGTAATGAATGGCCATCTCGGCGGGATTTTATGGTTCACCGGGTTATCGGGTTCGGGCAAATCAACCATTGCCAAATTGTTGCAAAAGCGCTTGTTTGATAAGGGCTACCATGTATATGGCCTCGACGGCGATAATATACGCAAAGGCCTCAATCGCGATCTAGGATTCTCGCCGGAAGATCGCAGTGAAAATATTCGCCGTGTCGGTGAAGTGGCGGCATTATTTGCTCAAGCGGGGACGATTGTCATCAGCTCATTTATCTCGCCCTATCGCGAAGATCGGCGAAAAGTGCGGGCGATGGCACCAGATTATTTTCATAATGTATATATCAAAGCGTCAATTGAAGCGTGCGAAAAACGTGACACTAAGGGGCTATACAAACAAGCACGCGAAGGAAAAATACCCGAATTTACGGGGGTCAGCGCGCCTTACGAAGAGCCGGAGAATCCTGATCTGGTGATCGATACGGAGCATGAAAGCATTGAGGATTGCGTTGAAAAATTATTGAAATATGTGGAGCATCATCTGGTTGATCCGGTGAAAAATATCACGATGGATGGTGTGAGCGATTATGTAGGAACGGGTATTTGATGAATACGGAATTTGGGTTTGGCATAACGTTTGAAGAGCTTTATTCACATACAGGCTTAAGCAAGCTTGATGCAGCGTTTGTTAGTGAAATCAAAGCCGGTAATGTGGAACTGCATAACCGTTTCATGGCAGCGCGTGCGGATCGTTCTGTGCTCTCGGCTAAAGATCATTCGCAGTTGCTGCTTGATCTCGCGCCGCATGTGGAAGATTTTATTGGCACGTTATTTGGAATTAAAAACGAGATAGGGTTGCTGGCCGAACGCCATCATGCGCTGGCGCCCCTTTATGCTTGTAAGCGTTTATTCGTACAGCGTCGTGCTGCTAAAGCGGTGCCAGCTGAACAGCTTGAGCATATGAGTGGCGATGCGCTGCTTGGTATGTTGCCGGTGGTGCCTGTGGACGATCCGCATTTTGAGTTGGTGTTCGCCAAAGTCGTGATGGGGTGGTTGGAAAAAGAAGAAGAGCATAAATCGTTGCTGGAAATTGCAGCGCGTTATGCGGCGTGGGCATTGCTTTCGACCGAAGGAAAAAAACGGCATGGCCATGGGCTATTGTTTAAACAGCCGAAAAAATTAGATCCCTTTAATTTAGTTGCAGTGGATACAGAGGAACGCGATGGCGTGCAGATATTGCGATTGCCCAAGTCGCATTACCGCGCGCGCGATGGGTTTAAGCTTACCGATGATGGGGGTACATTGGCACAGGCGTTGGATCAAGCCAATTACTGTATTTTCTGCCATAATCAGGGCAAGGATTCCTGCTCGAAGGGACTTAAGGAAAAAACCGGAGAATTTAAAACCAATTCGCTTGAAATCCCGCAGGCTGGTTGTCCGCTTGAAGAAAAAATTTCGGAAATGAATCAGCTTAAATCCGAGGGCGTGCCGGTGGGTGCGCTGGCGATGGTGACGGTGGATAATCCGATGTGCGCGGGGACGGGACATCGTATTTGTAACGATTGCATGAAGTCGTGCATTTATCAAAAGCAAGAGCCAGTGAACATTCCGCATGTGGAAACGCATGTGCTCAAAGATGTGCTGAATTTACCGTACGGATTTGAAATTTACTCACTGCTTACGCGCTGGAACCCGCTGAATTTGGATCGTCCGATTCCGCGTCAGGAAAGTGGTTATAAGGTATTGGTGTCGGGGCTGGGGCCTGCGGGCTATACGCTTGCGCATCATTTGCTGAATGACGGGCACACGGTAGTCGGTGTGGATGGCTTGAAGATCGAACCGTTGCCGCAGGATATTAGTGGTGTGACGCCGACGGGCGAGCGCGTGTTTTTTACGCCGATCAAAGATATCAAGACGCTCTATGAATCGCTCGATGAGCGTACGCTGGCGGGGTTTGGCGGCGTGGCGGAATATGGGATTACAGTGCGTTGGGATAAGAATTATCTGAAAATTTTGCGTTTGCTTTTGGAGCGCCGTTCGCATTTTGTGATGTATGGAGGTGTGCGTTTTGGCTCGAGTTTGACGTATGAAAATGCCTATGAGTTAGGGTTCGATCACATTGCGTTGTGCATGGGGGCGGGCAAGCCGACGGTGATTGACATCAAAAATGGAATGGCGCGTGGCGTGCGTACGGCGTCGGATTTCTTGATGGCGTTGCAGCTTACGGGTGCTGGCAAAAAAGATTCGATTGCGAATTTGCAATTGCGTTTGCCGGTGGTGGTGATTGGCGGTGGGCTTACGGCAGTTGATACGGCTACGGAGTCGCTCGCGTATTATCCCATTCAAGTGGAAAAGTTCCTGGCGCGCTATGAAGCGTTGGTTGCTGAGCGCGGTGAGCAGGTGGTGCGGGCATTGTGGAGTGAGGAAGATACGATT
>Ga0206860_10197_pt1 | contig 13219 bp, 12 predicted proteins | sample Alteio_BWOrgCont_44_FD_152624 | JGI IMG/M metagenome (GOLD analysis project Ga0206860, IMG submission 152624) | Enriched cells from forest soil in Barre Woods Harvard Forest LTER site, Petersham, Massachusetts, United States -... | ecosystem: Environmental > Terrestrial > Soil > Temperate forest >...
CTTCGAATTCCTGCCAGACGAGTGGCGTATCGCAAACGATCGACACGCTCGTCGTGGCATGAGCGTGAACTGCGTACGTATCAGCTGGATGCAGGGAATGCGCGTCAAAATCCTCCAGCCACGTCGCGATAGAAGAGGTCTTCGCCTCAGCGTCGAAAAATCGGGCGGGGAGCACTAGGGACGCTTTCGATCGCGCCGTCTCGCCGTAAATCCGCGGAGCGTGAGGGTTGATGTTCGAAACTTCGGCTTCGACCGCCGCGACGTCGCTAGGTTCCACCAAATCGGATTTCGTCAACACGATCCTGTCCGCCATCGCCACTTGTCTGCGGCTTTCGGACCGCGTAGCGAGATGGTGGCGGCCAAAGATCGCGTCGACCGTTGCTACGATCGCTTCAAGCCGCAGGAAGCGCGACAGTACCGGGTTGCGCAGGATCGCCTGCGCGATTGGCGCTGGATCCGCGAGACCAGAGGGCTCGACGATCAACCGCGAAAATTGCGGCAACTCGCCTCTTTGAGGGCGGCTGAAAATGCGCATCACCGCCTCTTCGAAATCGCCCGCAAGGTTGCAGCAGAGGCACCCGTTCGCCATAACAACGGTCTTGTCATCACCATGACCGATCAGATGCTGGTCGAGCGGCGCTTCGCCAAATTCGTTGATGGCGACGGCTGTGTCGGCCAGCCCCGGATTGCGCAGCAGTGCGTTCAGCAGGGTCGTCTTGCCGCTACCGAGAAATCCGGTAAGTAGCGCGACTGGCAGACGGTCGCGATCTTCCGCTTCTGTCATGGTATGGGGGCGCTTGGGCATGGAGCTCATCGCGGTGGCAGGCGCAACGCGCCGTCGATGCGGATGACTTCTCCGTTCAATGCTCGATTGACGACGCAGCTGAGCAGAAGTTCGGCGAATTCGCTCGGGTTACCCAACCGCTTGGGAAAGGGGATTGACGCTGCGAGGCTGTTCTGAGCTGCCTCGGGAAGTTCTTCCATCAGGGGAGTCAAAAACAATCCCGGGGCGAGGGTTAGCACTCGGATGCCGAACTGAGCCAGCTCGCGCGCCGCAGGCAGCGTCATCGACACGACGCCGCCCTTCGACGCCGAATAGGCGGCTTGTCCGACCTGCCCATCGAATGCCGCAATTGACGCGGTCTGCACGATAACGCACCGTTCGCCGTCCTCGAGCGGCTCGAGTGTTGCCATCTCGGCCGCGGCAAGACGCAGCATATTGAAGCTGCCGATGAGGTTCACGCGCACCACCTGGACGAAGTCCTCCAGCGGCTGTGGCCCCTCGCGCCCGACGATGCGTTTTGCCGTCCCGATACCGGCGACGCTAGCCAGGATTCGCGGCGGCCCCAGCGCCTCTTTGGCTTTGGCAATCGCCAACGCCGCGCCGTTGGCGTCCGAGATGTCGCACGGTGTGCCGAAACCGCCGATCTCATCAGCCACCTGTGCCGCGGCTGCGGCGTTCAGGTCCAGGATCGCGACGCGCGCGCCAGCAACGGCTAGGCGTCGCGCTGTGGCGGCGCCGAGGCCGGAGCCGCCTCCTGTGACGATAGCAACGGTTCCTTCGAGCTTCATGGGCAGGTTCACGGCTCTTCGGCGCTGGCGAAAACTTCTGACGGTGTCGCACTGGGGACCGCGGCGCGGAGATCTCTACAGGCGGCGAACTCAGGATAGAGCATCACGCGGATATCATCGCGGTCATGTCCGCAGACCACAATATCGCTCACTAGCGGCGAGAGAGCAGCAAGCGCAGCCATCCGCACCGACCCGACGTTGACCCACGTGCCCGTTGCAAGCTTGAAGTCCTCTGTGATCCGTCCGTCGAAGAGAAGGCCATGGTTTGGAACTTCTGGGTCGACGAACTTGAGCGCGTCACCGAGCAAATAGAAGCCCTCATCGTCGAACGCCTTGGCCGTTAGTTCAGGCTGCCGCCAGTAACCGGGAGTAATGTTCGGACCTCTCAGCCTAGCCTCGAGCTTGTCGCCCGAGACAGTAAGCTTGAGTTCGACGCCGGGCGCTGGAAGGCCCACGATTCCGGGCCGTTTTTCGTCCCGGCCGGATACCAAGGCGAAGGGCGCGGTCTCGGTCGAACCGAGCCCAGTCATCATCGCAATTCGTTGGCCGATCACTTCAACCGCGACCGTCTCGAGTTCCTCCCAGACATCCAGTTTGAGACCGGCCCCGGCGTAATACATCATCTTGAGTCGGCTGAAGAAGGTCTCCCGCAGCGCGCGGTCGGAGCGGAAATGCGGCAGCAGCGCCTCATAGCCAACCGGCACATTGAAATAGAGAGTAGGAGCGATTTCACGCAAATTGCGCACGGTCGCTCCAATTCCGTTCGGAACCGGCTTGCCTTCGTCGATATAGAGCGAGCCGCCGTTGTAAAGTGCAATCCCGAAATTGTGGTTGCCGCCGAATGTGTGGTTCCACGGCAGCCAATCGACGAGAACCGGCGGCTCGTCCTCCAGGAACGCGAGGCTTTGCGCGATCATCGTCTGGTTGCTGCAAATCCTGCGCTGCGTGTTGATCACGCCTTTGGGCATGCCCGTTGACCCGGAGGTAAAAAGGATTTTGGCGATCGTGTCCGGGTCGACCGAGGCATGAGCACTGTCGGCGGCGCTTGTGTCTCTCGGTCCGAGGCTGTCGAACGCGTGCGCCGCGATATCCTTCGGCGGGGCCGCGCCGAACAGAATCCGCGCATCACTGGCGACGTCTTTCTGGAGGAAATGCAATGCCTTTTCGAACCGCGCGCCGTTGGCAACATAGATCGTTCCGGGTGTCAACAGGCCAATGACATGTCCAAGCTTGCCAAAATCCGTCGACACCAAAGAGTAGGCAGGAGAGATAGGCGCATAGGGAACACCAATATAGAGGGCCGCCAGCGCCAAAATCGCATGTTCGATGTCGTTGCCGGAAAGGATCGCCAACGGGCGCTCCGTCGACAGCCCGAAATCAAGCAGTGCCTGTCCAACCACCCCCGCGGCCGCGAGCGCCTCGCCATAGGTGACCTTGCGCCAGCCGCCGTCCGCGCGTCGCTGGGCGAAGAGGATGCGTTCTGGCTCCGCAGCCGCCCAATGCTCCAAGCGGTCCGTCAGTCTCGCAGGATAGGCCTTCAGCGCCGTTTTAGACCGGACGATCATCGCCCCGTCCATCCGACGTTCAATCTCCACTCCCGACGGGCCGAGGCGAACATCTCTAGTGGCGACCTGCATCACTCTCTCCAGGAAACAGATCAGAATTCCGTGACTTTCTTGGCGCGCTTTTCTAGGAAGGCGCGCAGCCGCTCCTTTGCTTCGTCGCTGCCCTGCGCGACCGCCGCCATCAGCGCTTCCATCATAAAACCTTCGCGCATGCCTGCTTCCGCGATCCGCGGCAACGCGTGAATCACGGCAAAATTCGTGATCGGCGCGTTCGCTGCGATGCGCCTGGCGAGATCAAGCGCCTTGCCAAAGCCAGCGCCAGGTTCAACCAGATAGTGCGATAGACCAAGAGACTGGCCGGTCTCTGCGTCATAGACGCGGCCGGTGAGCATCATATCGGCCATCCGGGAGGCACCTATGAGGCGCGGGACACGCACAGAGCCACCGCCGCCAACGAAAATGCCACGCTGGCCCTCAGGCAACGCATAGTATGCGGAGCGCTCGGCAACACGGATATGCGCGGCGCAGGCGAGTTCGAGGCCACCGCGGACGACCGCCCCTTTCAACACCGCGACGACGGGGACACCACCAAGCTCGATCCGCTCAAATGCGCGGTGCCACATCATCGAATGGGTGACACCCTCTAACGTGCTGCGCTCCGAGAGCTCCGAGAGATCGAGTCCGGCGGAGAAATTGTCGCCGCTTGCGTCGAGGATCACGGCGCGGACATCTGCCTCGAGCTCCGCAAAAAAACGTTCGATACCGAGAACGGTCTCGTCGTTCAGAGCGTTGCGCTTGTGTGGACGCGCGAGGCGGAGGATCGAGACGTCGTCGTGTCGCTCGTGTTCGAGCGATGCAGGTAGGGAGGCAGGGCGCCGTGATATAGGTTGGGTCACCGAATCCTCCCGATTTCACATTCTGAGATCTAATTTATGTATGGTACGTAGCATCGACGGTGTCGATCCGGGAGTCAATGCTTTTTTGTCTCAAGACGTAGAACGACTCCTCGCAGCTAGCACCTGCTTTGCAAACTGGCCACTTCTCGTTAGACCAACCAAATGCGCAAGAAACTTCCTCCGTCGCCACGCAAGATAGACGTTGCCTTGTCCTACGCCGCTAGCACGTTTGTCTCCCCACTTTCCGACAGTGCAGGCTTCCTATTTCGCTTGGCGCAGATACGGGCGTTCGACGAATTCCACCGCAGCTTCGCCGGTTTGGGGGTCACGCCGACGAGCTTCGCCGTCTTTGCTCTGATCGCTGCCAATCCAGGTATCCGGCCAGGCGTAATTGCCGACGAACTACGTGTGAAATCATCGAACGTTGCGGCGCTGGTCAACGCGCTAGTTGACAAGAAACTTGTCGTCCGGCGGCAGGATACCGTCGAGCTTCGCGCCAATCGGCTCTATCCAACCAAGGCTGGGGCCAAGGCGCATCAGGAAATGTTCAAAGTTCATCTCCTGACGGATATTCATCTACTGAGCGCATTGGATGAGAAAGAGCGAACTAGACTGATCGTTCTCCTCCAGAAACTTTTGCAACGCTGACTGTCCAGCCCCAAAAAATACCTGCCTCACTTTCGGCGCAAGGGTTTCTTTGGCGAGGCTGGAACACTGAGGGGAGTCCCGCGCCGGTCGGAAATGACTCCGATCCGTCGTTGGACCTTTGCACTGACACCGACGACTATAGCGACATGGCGCCTCGAAGACGAAGGACGCCTTCAAGGAAAATCGGCGACGTTCACGACAAGTGCGCGACCTTGCTGAAAACGCCGACGTCGTCATTGAGCGCGGAACAAATCACGCGTGGGACGATCGGTCCGGCAAGCCCTGCCGCACGCTCTACCGGAGCAGCTACCGCGTTCCCTCGAACGCTCGAGGCCGCCGTTCGGCTCATGTCGATGCCGAACGTTCCAATCGCGGCTAGATAGCTTTGGTGGCAAGCGGGATTTTGCAGGCTCATATGACCAAGACTGTATACGTTCTCAACGGCTCCAACCTCAACATGCTGGGGAAGCCTCACCTGCGTCTTCCGGCAGACCAACTACGAAGGGCAGATGGTCGACTGGCTGCAGGAGGCGTTCGAGACGAAAGCGGCCGTAGTCATTAACCCGGCCGGATTCTCCTTCCATTCGATTCCGGTTCTGGACGCTCTGAAAATGATCGAGAGGCCTCTGATGCGGAGGGGGTCATTTGTGGGTTGGGCCCGGAGGGTTATCTTCTCGCGCTGAGAGCGGTCGCTTCTCGACTTAGGGACACGAGCTAGACAAACGGGGGCTAGACTTCTGGTCTCGAGGTAATGGTGCAATCCGAATTTGCAACGAGATCGGCGCCTCGGCGTTCGAGAAAGAACACCGTCATGCCGGGGAGAGTCTTGGAGCGACCCAGAGACCAGAGTGCGCATAGTCGGTCAGAAGTGCCAACTCGCGTCCCGCTCTGGCTGGGACTGACCCCTTCGGACCTGCTCAGCTTTCGCAAATGAACGATCACCATGGGTCTGACGGAGAGACGCAGATGGCCGGAGCGTACTTACGCCGACGCGAACTCCGTCCCGTCACGTGCATGATGATGGCAAGGCGGCGAGCCAAGGCGACCCGCGCCTTCGGAATCCCAAGGATAGAGATCAAAACGTCAGATTTCTTTCGCTATTACAGCGGAGCCTTTTGGCGGATACTTGGAATTGCCTTACGGGGAAGTCTGCAGGCCACGGAATAGGCCGGGTTATAGACATTCGCGATATCGAATTGGACGCATTGCCCGAGAACATGGGATGCCTCTACAAGGTCCAGGCCAAAATCGGTTGTAAGCCAATTTATCAATTCGGTAGTTGCATGTTGCAACGCTTGGTCAAGTGGGCGGGCATTTCCCACGGTAAAGATCTCGTCGAGTGTTTCACCACGCGGCCAGCCGATCCTCCGACCTTTGAGAACGCGCGTGGTAAACTCGACTTCAAACGAGGTCTCGATACCATTGCCCACAAGTTCGCCATCACCCTGCGAAGCGTGGCCGTCACCGAGATAGAACAATGCGCCTGATAGTGATACCGGAAACTGGGCTCTAGTCCCGGGAGCAAATAGCGGATAGTCCATGTTCCCGCCATAGGGTCCGCTGGTCGCCGTTGAGATCGCCTGGTTGAGTGCCGGCGCGACGCCAAAACATCCAATCATTGGCCTCACAGGGACCGTCCAGTGTTGAAGCGCAGCGGATGCTTCGGCAAGACGCGCGACCCTCCCTCCGTGGTCTAACGTCCAGATTGAGCGTCCGCGTTCGGGCAGGCTCGATGTGATGGCTGGATCGACGACGTTGCTGGCGACAGGCGCAAAAGTCCAGCCGGTCGTGCGACTCGGCGTCATCCGATCAATCATGACTTCGAGCGTGTCGCCAGGCTCGGCGCCTCTAACAAAAAACGGCCCCGTCATAGGATTCGGCCGAATTGCGACCTGCTCGCCGGAAGCATCAAAACCCCACGCATCGATAGTTTGAGTGACTACGGTGTCCCCGTCATCCACTGTCAGAACTGGATCTCCAAGCCCGATCGCATTGTGGAAGACTTTTGGTAGAAAGACGTGGCGCGACATGTTCGTGGGGTCCTTCACCTTCAATGGCTAATCTGGGGTACCGACGTGCCCGCTCATTGCCGCCGGACGCCGACCGAAGCAAGGGATCCCCAAGCGACCTGACGATAACACTGCGGAACGGTTCAAGGCGATACAAACGTCGATTGTTATCGACATCTGCAAATGACGCGTATAAGAATTTGCCAAAGTGGCAAATTAGAAGGGAGGGAAACACAAATGTTTCGGATACGTACTAATCGGTCAAACCGCAGCGCACCTCCAGTCTACCGCGCACCAAATAGTCAGTCCGTAGAGTGTAAGCAGACTGAAAGCAAGAAAACGAGTCGATGGCATACCGACGCTTTCGCTGCAACTTATAGGGACGCTTTCGCTGCAACTTATAGGTATGTGTCGGAGGGCGTTCGCATCCTTGGAGATGGCTATTCTACATACGATGATCGTAGCCCACAATAAAATAATAAATTGACTATATCACTTCGGCTGGGGCAATATAGTGCCAGAGTCTATGCTAACTTTCAAACAATTCTTATATTCCTCCCATCAGCAAATACTTCATTTCGAGATATTCCTCGACGCCGTGATGCGAGCCTTCGCGCCCGAGACCACCGCTTTCTTTGACGCCGTCGAACGGCGTCTCCGCCGTCGAGATGATGTCGAATTTCATTCGGTCTGTATCGTCGCTCTTGCAGCTTCCGCCGCCTTTCGACCACGCGCTCGCGCCTTGAAAGTCCGGGAACTGACGCGATCGAGCAGGTCAATGATGTCCTTGAGGCTATTTTTAGGGACGCCCTGGGTGATAAAAACAATACGCGTGCGATGATCGCTGTCGGGCCAACGGTCTAGCCAGGCCATCGTATGCAGGAGGTGTTGCGCGCCCTGTATCACCGCCGGTCGACCCGGTTCCTCAGCGATGTTCACGAGGCCTTTAACGCGCAATAGCCCGGCGCCGAGATTCTGGGCAATCCCGTCCAGCAGGAACTGGACTTCCTCGCGCATGAGAGGGCTCTCGCGTGTCAGCACGAAATTCTCGATTCCCTTGCGATCGAGATGGTGACTGTGCGCATGGCGCGCGTGATCATGGTCGTGATGATTATGGTGGTCGCCGCAAGCGTCATGATCATTGGCGGTCTCTTGAAAGGCTTGGACATTGAGCCAAGGGCGGGGATCCGCGCGCGGGTCGGCCGTGTCGAAACCCGCAGACGTCAGGAGTTCGCCGACTGCCACCGATGACCAATCGACCTCCGCGATCTCGGCTGACGGATTAATCCGACGGAGATCGAGGCCGATGAGGGACGAGCCGTTCTCTCTGTCGCCGGTCACCATGTCGAGTTTCGTAATCCGGATCCGGTCCGCGAGGGCGACCTGCCGAACTGACTCCTCGTGAGCTTCCGACGTTCCTGGCCAGTTGACCGCATCGACGAGCGTCAGAACGCTGGCAACGCGGTAGAGCCCATCAAGGGTCGGCTCAGACAGGAACGCCTGAAGAACAGGGGCCGGCTCGGCGAGGCCCGACGTCTCGATCACGACATTGTCGAAGGCCGCAATCTCGCCAGCCTGCCGGGCGTGGTAGAGCGAGTTGAGCGTGCCGACCAGGTCGCTTCGAACAGTGCAGCACAGGCAACCATTCTCAAGTACGACCACGGAGTCGGAACTGCTCGCGAAAAGCTGGTGGTCGAGACCCACCTCGCCGAACTCGTTAACCACGACCACCGTCTTTGCAAGCGCCGGGGAGCGTAGCGCAGCGTTGATGAGAGTCGTCTTCCCGCTTCCGAGAAACCCGGTGACGAGGGTCACAGGTATCCGACTTTGAATAGACATGGAGGTCCCTGGTCAGAACACTTCGCAACCCGGAAGGCCACAGGAGATCAGGCGGTCCGAGGGGAAGTTCGTGATAATCTCGCATCCGTCCTTGGTGACGACAACCTCCTCCTCAATCCGGGCGGCGCCAGAGCCGTCGTCTGCGCCCTTCCACGTCTCAAGGGCGAACACCATGCCTTCGACCAGTGGTCGGTTTTGGCCACGGAAGCGCTTGGAGAAGATGGGGCGCTCCCAAAGGGACAATCCAACGCCGTGGCCGTATTGCAACAGGAAAGCCTCAGCCTCGTCTCGATAGCCGAATTCCTGAGCGTCCGGCCAGACGGACGCAACCTCGTCGGGCGTGACGCCAGGACGGATCATGTCGATCGAGGCGCTGATCCATTTCGACGCGGTCTCATACGCGTCGATCTGATGTTTGTTCGGCTCGCCACAAATGAAGGTCCGATAGTAGCAGGTGCGATAGCCGTTGAAGGAATGCATGATATCGAGAAAGATCATGTCGCCCGGCTGAAGCATGCGATCGGAAAATGTATGTGAATGCGGCCGGCCGCGACGGCCCGACACGGAATTCACGCATTCGACGCGCTCCGCGCCCATGCGGAACAACCTGTCATTGGCTATGGCGACGAGCTCGTTCTCCCTGGTTCCGGGTCGAATCGCGCGTACGATGTCGACATAGGTCGCATCGACCATTGATGCGGCCACCTTCAGCAATTCGATCTCGTCTTCAGTCTTGACCTCACGTGCGTCCAGCAAGGCCTGCTGGCCGTCGACGACTTCGATGCCCTCGGCCTCGAGCGCACGCAGCATGCCGATCTCCATCATGTCGATGCCGAGCGGCTCTTTGTCGATGCCATAATGCGCAAGCGCCTTCTTGATCTGTTTGGCGAAGTCGTGCTGCACATTCATCGACGGGGGAATCGCGCCCTGCATCGTCGTGATAGGCGCAGCGACGTTGTCGGATATCCAGGGCGAAGAGATGCGCTTGGCGGGCGGCGCCGGGTCCCACAGGAATGGCTTGCCTTCAGCAGGGCAGAGCGCATAGCGGAAGAACTTGTCGCGCGCCCATTCGCCAATGTGTGTCGCCGTAACATAGCGAATGTTGTCGAAATTGAAGCAGAGCACGCCGCCGAGGCCGGCGTGGCGGATCGCGGCTTGCGCGCGTCTCAGCCGCTCGACCGAGAGGCGATGATAGTCGACCCCCTGTTCCCAATCTTTCGCCATCATGCCCCAGGCGGCAGTCGAGTGCGGGCTGTTGTATTTCATGGGTCCTCCCTCGAACTCTGACTTCGACGGCGCCTCGGCCGTCATTGATCTGATAAAAATTCTTCGTTCCAATTGCGCGTCTCGAGGATCTGCTTGAGCCGCGAGAGGAACCCGGCCGAATAGGCCCCGTCGAAGGCTCGATGGTCGAAACTCTGCCCGATCGTGCCGATCATGCGCGGTGCGACGAAGTCGCCCTCTTGGGTCGAAACGACCGCGGGCTTCAGACCGATCGCGTCGGTCGAGAGAATGCCGACCTGCGGCGCATTGATGATCGGCACCGTGAAGGTCGTGCCAAACGCGCCGTTGTTGCTGATCGAATAGGTGCCGCCGGAGAGATCGTCGGGAGAAAGTTTGCCCGTCTTCGCCTTGTCGATCTGCCGGCGCATCGCATTGGCGAGCCCGATCAAGGTGAGTTCGCCCGCCTCACGCACGACGGGCACAACGAGACCGTTGTGATCGAGGTCGACCGCAATGCCGAGATTCACGTCGCGCGAAAGCGTGAGCGCCTTTTCGTCGAAGCGCGCGTTGATATGGGGATAGGCGGATATTGCCAGACAAGTTGCCCGCGCAATGAACGGTAGGTACGTCAGCGAGAAGCCGTGCGCCACTTGGAAAGCCTCCTTGTGATTCTTCCGCACGCGGTCGACCGCAGTGAAATCGACCTCAATCGCCTGGAACACGTGGGGAATCGTCCGCCAGTTTTCCGCGAGGCGCTCCCCAGTCTTCTGACGCACCGAGTTCAACTTGATGACCTCACCTCCCTGAACGGGTAGCGGCGAGGGGGCCGGAGGCTGCGCGACCGGGGCGGGCGTTGGCAAAGGCCCAGCCGGACTCGTCGAGATCGCCGCGCGCACGTCCGCCTCGTCGATCTTCTTTGCGCCCCGTCGCTCGGCTTCTGTTGCGAGCACGGCAAGGTCTAGTCCATGCTGCGCAATCAGCCGGCGCGCGACCGGTGTGATACGTACGCCGTTCGGCCCCTTAGCGGACCCGAATCTTTCAGTTGGCGTCGATACCTCCTCGAATGGTGAGCGCCAAGGCGCAGCCTTCGTCACCGGCGCCTCGACCGGCGCCTTCACCGCCGCGCCATCGCCTACGACTGCAAGCACTTCGCCGACCTTGGCCGTCGCCCCAATCCCAACGCGGATTTCGGACAGGCGACCCGCTACGATCGCCTGCACCTCGATCGTGACTTTGTCCGTCTCGACCTCGAACAGATTGTCGCCTTCCTTGATCTCGTCGCCGACCGACTTGAACCAGGCGAGGATCTTGCCCTCCGCAACCGTCTCGCCGAGCTGCGGCATGATGATCGTTGAGGCCATGGGTCTATCCGTTCAGCACGCGCCGCACTTTGTCGACAATGCGCGCGGCGCTCGGAAGCGCGAGGTCTTCGAGATGATCGGCGGCCGGCAAGGGTATATGCGGCGTTGTGATGCGGACGATCGGTCCATCGAGGTCCCAGAAGGACTCGTCGGCGACGATCGAGGCGATCTCCGCGCCCCAACCACAGAGGCGAGGGTTTTCCTCGACCGTGAAGAGCCGACCGGTTTTCGCCACCGACCCGAGAATCGTGAGCGTGTCGAGCGGCACCAGCGACCGCAGGTCGATGACCTCAGCGTCGATGCCGTACTCGCTCGCAAGCGTTTCCGCTGCCTGCAAAGCGCGCGGGACCATCAGGGCAAGCGCTATGACAGTGCAATCGCGGCCGGGGCGGAGGATCTTTGCGGTTCCAAGCCTGTCTACTATCTCGCCGTCCGGCACGTCGCCCTTGAAGGCGTAAAGCGCCTTGTGCTCGTGAAAGATAACGGGGTCCGGATCGCGCACGGCGGCGGCCATCAGACCTATCACATCGACCGGCGATGACGGGGCGACGACCTTCAGACCGGGGATCATCATCGTCCAGTTTTCAATGGACTGTGAGTGCTGCGCCCCGAAGCGCACCCCCCCGCCGTTGCCAGTCCGGATGACGAGCGGACAAGACAGTTGCCCGTTCGACATGTAACGCAGCTTCGACATCTCGTTCGCGACGTAGTCGAAGCAGACCGCCAGGAAGTCGGCGAACATGATCTCCGCGATGGGGCGCAGTCCCGTCATCGCCGCGCCCATCGCGGCGCCGAGAATCGCCTGTTCGGAGATGGGCGTGTCGCGCACGCGCAATGGCCCGAATTGCTCGTAGAGGCCTACGGTGGCCTTGAATACGCCGCCCGCCTTGGCGACGTCCTCGCCAAGGAATACGACGCGCGGATCGCGCTCCATTTCCTGCGCGATGCCGCGTGCGACGGCTTCGCGATAGGTCAGTTCCGCCACGCCCAGCCTCCATCCGCATACACATCCTTGGTCAGCAACTCGACCGGAGCGCGGGGCGAAGCCTTGCACGCCTCGGTCGCGGCTTCGACCTTGCGCTTGCTTTCAGCCTCGATCGCGCCGATCGTCTCGTCGGCGACGCCGAATTCCTTGAGTCGTTGGCGGTAGATTACGACCGGATCACGCTTCATCCATTCTTCCAGTTCGCCCGGCGGCCGGTATTTCGCGGGATCGGCGCGCGAATGGCCGGAATGGCGATAGGTAAGACATTCGATGAGCGAGGGACCGTCGCCTTCGCGCGCCTTTTCGAGCGCAGCGAGCGCTGTGCGATAGACCGCGTCAGCGTCATTCCCGTCCACGACGATACGCTCGAGGCCGTAGGCCGAGGCGCGATCGGCCGCCGGATGTTTCACGGCCGTCACCTCGCCGATTGGCGTGTACTCCATATAGAGATTGTTCTCGCAGACGAAGACCACCGGCAGCTTCCACACCGCGCCGAAATTGAGCGCCTCGTGGAAAGCCCCGATATTGGTCGTCCCATCGCCGAAGAAACAGACCGACACGTCCTTCTCGCCGAGATATTGCGCGCGCCAAGCTGCGCCGCAGGCGATCGGCAGCTGGGCGCCGACAATCGCGTACGAGCCGAGCACGCCGTGCTCGACGGAGGTCAGATGCATCGAGCCGCCCTTGCCGCGCATCAGGCCGATGTCACGGAGCATCAATTCCCCGAGCATGCCCTCCATCGAGGCGCCGCGGGCGAGCGTATGCGCGTGGCCGCGATAGGTGCAGAACGACTTGTCGCCCTTGCGCATCGCGACGCCGAACCCCGCCGCGACCGCCTCTTGGCCGATCGACAGATGGCTCGTGCCCTTGATCATGTTCTGCAGAAAGAGATCGAAGGCGCGCTTCTCGCAATCGCGAATTTCGACCAGGAGGCGGAAGAGCTCGAGACGCTGGTCCAGGCCTATGTCATCGTTCTGTAGCCGGTCGTTCGGAGCGGTCGCACCTGTTACGGAGGCCATGTAGGTCGTTTCCCACCCAACGTCGTTACGCCCAGAAGTTGCCAGAGAACGACGACGCAACGTTCGAAAAAATCCTCAAAATGGAGATTTCGTGGCTTCGC
>Ga0206860_10198_pt1 | contig 13165 bp, 14 predicted proteins | sample Alteio_BWOrgCont_44_FD_152624 | JGI IMG/M metagenome (GOLD analysis project Ga0206860, IMG submission 152624) | Enriched cells from forest soil in Barre Woods Harvard Forest LTER site, Petersham, Massachusetts, United States -... | ecosystem: Environmental > Terrestrial > Soil > Temperate forest >...
CGCCGGATGCGCAAAGACTGCTTTTGAGAATCGGAAGCACGATGAGACGCGCGGATTGCATGATGCGAAACATCGATTCCGTGCTGCCGTCGTCCGGGAGCACTTCCACGTTCGGCGGCAATCGATCCATCGGTGTTGTGAAGCGCGCTTCGTGTATCCTCAGCTGATCGAAATCCGGCGCTGGGATCGCTGCCGGAAGGGAGAGTTGCGCCACAGCGCTGAAAAACGTGTCGAAGTCCCGCATGGATCGTCCGAGGCAAAGAATGTAGCGGCCTTCCACGTGAGGGTCGACCTCGACGCGATACCGAAGATTGGGCTTGAATGGTACGAAGGCGCAGCGATCCTTGTTAATCCCGTAATATTGCCGGTATCCGGTGATATCCTCGAAGTAATTGACGAACAGGTCTACCCGGCGCAGAAGCAGCTTCTTGAAAATTACTGTAATGCGCGCCTGGAAAGTTCGCGGTCTTCGTAAGACCAGGTCAACCGCGACGACCGGTTTGCGGCGCCACGGACAGACCAGGAACAGCGCGCACAGCCGCAATATGAGAGCGGTGTCGCCGTTAATCATCAGGACGTCGGCCTTGTGCGCGCGCGCGGAAAAATCGGCGAACGTTTTCGCCATCTCGCCGGCGCCGGAGTGGCCGGTCTGCGCGGTCCAATGCGCCGGGAAACGCTCAAAATTTGTCACGATCAGCATGGACGAAGAAGCGAATCAAGCGAATCTCCGATCCTATCAGCGTGGCCTCCACGATTTCCGCGATCCCCGCGTTTGGCGCACGCGAGGTTGATGTTTTGACCTTTTCCGCGGCGCGGCGGATGTTCGTCCGTTTCTGCGTCGTGTTCACGATCGCCGTTCTTATCGTTCAATTCAGTCCGCTCGATCGATGGTATGCCCGATGGCTTGCAGGAACCTGGAACGATCCCGACGGCGACATTCTCGTCGTGCTTTCCGCGGAGGAACTACCCGACGATATTATCGGCGTGGTCTCCTACTGGCGCGCCGTATATGCCATCCGTGCCTGGCGCGATGGCCATTTCCGCGCGGTGGTGGTCAGCGGGGGGAAAACGAAGGGCGGCCATTTGTCGCTGGCGGCCGTGATTGGTCAGTTTCTGGTGGCCTATGGAATTCCCAAAGACAAGGTCTTCCTCGAGGAGCGGTCCACCAGCACGCGTGAAAACGCGCTTTTCACCAAAGAGATGATCGCTTCATGGCCGGGGAAGAAGGTCCTGCTGACGAGCGACGCCCATATGTTCCGCGCACGGCGCGCCTTTGAAGCGGTTGGGTTGACGGTTGCGCCCCGCCCCTTTCCCGATATCCTGAAGCATCAGGACTTCCCGAGCTACCATATCCCGGATGCGTGTACTCTGGCGCTCGAGACGGTCAAGATTGCCTGGTACTGGCAGCGCGGCTGGATTCATCTGCCTTGAGTCTGTTCGGCATATGTTCAGGAACAAGTGAAACCTATCGAAACCAGAGTTGCGGAGGTACGACATCTTTGCGAACAAGCACTTACCGAGCCGGAAATCCAGGTTGTCGAGGACCTCTTACTCAGAAACAAGCTGTCCGGCATTGCGCTTGTCGATGAGACCCTTGCGCTCGGGCGAGCGCCGGACGCGCTGCTGACGTTGGCGCGGGAAACGGAGTCGCTCGGTATAGCCGTTGTGCGTCCCCTCGAACGTTTACTGCTGATAAGGGCGGGAATGGCGCTTCTCGATCACATCCAGGAATTACCGGTTGAGGATTCCGTCCGCCATCTGGTGTGTAAGGAGATTGGCTTGGCCGTGGTGCGTCCGGGCGAGGGTTCGCCAAGGCTCGAACTGACGACCTATCGATTCGTCGCTCTATGCAAGATCGCGCGGGGAGTTCGATTCCCCGCTGGCCAGCACCAGTGGGAGATTTCCGGCTTTCCGAGAAGTTGGCTTGCCAGGCTGCCTCCTCGGTCGATTCCCAGGGCGATGGCTTTCTTCCTGATTCAGGCCCGAGGGTTCCATCCGTATTTCGAGACCCATCTGGCGCCGCTGGCTCAGGGCGTCCCTGTCCTTCTTGAACGCGAGTTCTACATGGCCTTCTACAGGATGGCGATGTCTCTGGAAAGACAGTCCGAAGTGAAGGCAATCATGGCTACATCCTGGATGCACTCACCGGAAACGCACCGCGTCAGTCCACATCTCGCTTTTATGAATCGACCGTTTGAGGAAGCTGGTGGACTGATACTCGAGACCGGGCCCGCCAGGGTGGACGATGGCTTCCTCGACGGGAATCAGCACCGTGCCAACTTATACCGCGCGGGCCTGTACCTTCCTACGCGCGCTGTTGCGTTGTGCAGCCGGCGAGATGCGATGGCCTGGGCAGCGGCGCATCCAGAGTATGGGAAGCTTGCCGCGAGAGTTTCGTAACCGCATCTTACCGGGAAGAAAACAGGCGCGTCACGCGCCACTTCGCCGCGTGGATCGCCCCCGCGCGATGCTCAGGCTCAATCACGAGCCAGAATGCCGCTAAACCCAGGATCAAGGTGTTTGCCACGCCTGAAAGGATCAGTTCCCGCCAGGAGCCTCCATGCAGCCATGACATTCTAACGGCCCTCATGCCAACCACATCGGCAACCGCCAGAGCCAGGGGCATGCGATAACTGCGCCACACGAAAGGAAGCAGCTCGACCTTAAACTTTCCAGCAAAGATGCGGCTTAGGTTCACACATCGGTTCGAGAACATAAGGAGTGAAGACCAGGCTACCGCGCCGGTGAGGCCGAATCTGGGAAGAATGACGACAAAGCCGCCCGTCGTCAGCAGCGCTTCCACCATTAAGCTGATGGAGTATTCGGAATACCATCCAACTCCCATGAGGATCGACGCGCTGACAAACTGCCCCAACCAGAACGTATAGCCCAGGAGCATAAAAGGCAACAGACCGGATGCCTTGTCCGCGAATTCCGGCGTGATCCAAAGCCGGAAAAGCGCATCGCCATAAACCCAAAGCCATGTCGCCACCGGGATCCACAACATCAAACAGTACTTGTTTCCGTACTCGGCAAGCCGGATGAGTTGAGGGCGTTGGTCCCGTGCCATCCAGTCGGCCGCGCGTGGAGCCGTGATCATGCCGATCCGGCCGATTCCGTCTCCCGCATAGTCCAGCGTCTTCTGCGTGACGGTGTAGTAAGTGACGCTGCGAACCCCCAGAAACCGCGAGATCAGCGCTGGAATTGCCGAGTTGATCAGCCGCGCGGAAAGCATAGCGGATAGAATCTGCCGGGCGTAGCGCCAGATTTCGATTCCAGCTTTCGCAGTCGCCAGCCGGGGCGACACCCGGAGACGCGGGTAGATGTGCCGGAGCGCGAGCAGGAAAACTGTGTACATCAGTAGCTGGGTCGAAAGCAGCCCGATGCTCATACCCCGGATTCCATAGCCGAGCGCAGCGGCCGTCAGAAGCGCGATACTTCGGAGGAGCACAAACGAGAGGAAGATCCTGCCGGTGACATCGAACCTCTGAAAACCCTCCAGCGCCGCTTCAAAGATGTTGAAAACCAGGCCGAACGCCCAGCTGATGCTTACTACGTGTATCAGGAGCGCAAACGATGGGTTCGTGATATGAAGAAACCGTGAAATGAAGCCGGCGTTCAGGGAAATCAGGGCCATTAAAAGCGACCCGACGACAGCCGAATACACGACCGCCGTGCTGATGACGCTGTTGAGCGTACCCCAATTCTCGAGTGCCCGGTACTCGGCGGTCAGCTTGACGGTTGCGGGGCGCAATCCCAGATCGATGACCCAGAAATACTCGACGAGCGAGAGACCGAGCGCCCAGATTCCATATTGTTCCGTCCCCAGCTTGCGAATGAGATAGGGAGCAACCAACATCCCGTTCACGATGAGCGCGACGGCGCTGATCCAGCCCCAGATAATATTGACTATGTATTGGCGCCGCGTGCTCAATCCGGGTCAACCGCCGCGTAGGTACGCCTGGGAAACCAGTGCAGCAGGCCGCAAAGCCATGCCTCGAATTCTACACCGGTTAATCCGGCGTGATCGCACAATCGAGGCAGCGTCATAGCGTCGTTGCTCGCCGCGGCCACGCCAAGCTCGCAGGTAACCGCGCTCTCGACACCCCATCGTCGGAGCCATTCGGGATATCCCGCGTAATGGACGCCGCTCGGGTAGCAGAAGTGCGTGGGCTTATGTCCTGTCAGGCGCTGTAAACGCGTCGCGTTGTCGTCCAGTTCGCGGCGAAATAAAGCCTCGTCTTCCGGGGTGCGGTGGCGATGCGTGTGGAGTTGCAAGTCGAGACCGGCTTGCGCCAGTTCGCCCGCTTCGGCGGGGGTCATGATATGCAGCAAACGGTTTTCCAGAATGGCGTCCCAATCGGCGCCAATGCGGCGCGCGAAGTCCTGAGCCAGACAGTCCTTATCCCGCGCGGATAGTCCATTCGCCTTAGCGAAATCATCCAGTTTCTTCAGTTCGTTCGCCCTGGATTCCGGGGTACGGAGGTCGATCGTCTTGTCCCTCTCGCCCTCGATCAGCGCCCCCCGCCCTTGCCACATCATATAGTCGCAGACAAGACGAAAGATTGGCCGATTGTATTCGCTGTAATACGTTGTCAAATACACCGTAGCCGGGAATTGGAATTCTTTCAGCAGAGGCCAGGCCCTGGCGTAGAAGTCGAACATGCCATCGTCGAACGTGATGACAACCGATCTGGGGGGCAGGTCATTGGCATACAACCGCTGGATAGCTTCCGAAAGTGATAGAACCTTGTAACCACCCGCGCGAATCGTTCGCAGCCGGTCGGCGAAGTGGTCGCGGCTGATGTACAGACCGGTATTCCAGCGGTGCTCGTCGCGAATGGAAATGCCGTGATAGCAGAGAATCAGCAAGCGCGACGTCCGCCACCCACTTCCCGCAACGACTTCGAAGGCCCGGCACCTTTGAAGGCCGGCGAGTATCCGCAGCTTCAAGGACCGGATATTCAATCCCGGGCCTTTAACGCAGCATCCCAGCAGTCGGTATGGAAAACCTTATGAGCCATCGGAAAGAGTGTGCCTTAATTGTAATAAGTCGGCCGTAATAAGTCCTTCAAATCTTCTCCACGCCCACGCGGACATTTCCGTCTATCTTCCAAAGGATCCTTAGCCCGATGGGCAAAAGCCCCTCGAAAACCGCGCGCTGTGCGCTGCTGATGCTGGCGGCCATGCCCCTTCCGGCCGGGGTGATTCGCGGAATCGTGGGACAGCACGGCATCCCTCAACATTCGGCTGCTCCGGTATGGCGCGATCACTGGAACGATTCGAGATGAGAATGAGGTGGGCATTCCGGACCAGGATGTGGCCGCCTATACGAATACCGATCCACCGCACCCGGTGAGCCGAGCCACGAGCGACGATCGTGGCTTCTTTCGCATCGGGAGCCTGGAGCCCGGCTCGTATCTCGTGCGCACGCTGGGTAACCAGGATCCTGAAGTCTCGTACATCCCCACCTTTTCCAGACAAACACTCCAGTTGGCGGAGGCGCGACCGGTTGAAGTATATGCGGACGACGACGCGAAAGACGGAGATGTCCGACCCATCCGGGGAACCTTGTTCAGCCTCGCGGGCTTCGCGGGCCCGATACCGGATCCGCAGAACTTCAGAGTGACTGTCACGCTCGCTTCGGACCATTGTTCGACTTTCAGGGCGTGAATACGACAGGGGCGAACACGGGCAAGGTTATGGGGCGCCGCAAAGATCTTGCCGGTACGGGCACTTCGGAGATTCTACAGTTGACGGACAATCGGACGCTGCTCGCACCGGGCCGCTGGGAGTTTCAAGCGATTCCGCCTCCAGGGTATTACGTTTCGCGGTTCTCACCGGCACCGCGCGATGGGAACACCAGGCCGGACGGCTGGAACGAGGTGCCGGTGCTGAATGCCGCGGCGGTGCGCGTGGTGCTTTCGGGCGGTGCGAGCACCATGCACGGCACAGTGAAAGCGTCGGCAGATCCGGTGGGCGGAGCGCCTGTGTTTCTGGAAGCCTGGGACCCCGTCAACCGGAGGCGGCTCATCGACCCGCGAGAGACGCGCGCCGATATGAGGGGGAATTACCGGTTCGAAGGGCTGGCACCGGGAAGTTATCGCGTGGTTGCCACATTCGAATACATGATATCGGATTTCAAGGCTATGGATCAGATGGGTGCGCAACCGGTCGATATCGAGGCGCATGCGGATCTACAGACCGATCTCGAATTGGCCGACGGCCGGTAGACCTCGTTCGTTGCCGTTTACCTGTTAACCCTCGACCGCCGACGCAGCGCGAACGCCAGCAGCACCAGAGCTCCCCCGACTAATGCCTCGGTTCCCGGCTCGGGAGTGGCGGTGCTGGAGCCTACCTCGATGTCCACCATGTCCAGGCCGTTACTGTTGTCGCTCGCGGGATCCAGATTTGCGAATCCGATGGTCGTAGAAGCACCGGTAGCCGTAAAGGAATATGTGAACTGCTCCCAGCTGAGGCCGGTGGCGTCGGCATTAGCGTTTTCGTAGGTGTTGACTTCCGTTCCGTCGATGGACAATGCATCTGTGCTTGTGGTCCCGAAGATCCCGCCCCCCGTCGTATTGCCTACATAGAACGTGAGAACGTAATTCGTGCCCGGGGCTGTAGTCACTGTTTGCTCGATCCCCTCGGTACTGTTCGAGCCGTCGCCGGTGAGATCAATCCACTGGTTTCCGTCCTCTGCTTCGAAGGTGACGCCATTTTGGACGAAAGTCGTGCTGATGGCGGAAACGCCAGTGTCAGTCGGCCCCGTGACAGTCCAACCTGTTATCCCGGTGCTGCCAGTGGCGAAATTTTCGAAAGAGCCGGCAGTCACAACAGGAGTTTCGAAACTCGGATTCGTAATCAGGTTGCCGCGCGCGATGCCCGAGACAAGGGAAAGGGAGCAAGCAACCATCGCGAGTGTCTTGCCAGCCGTTTGCATTATGGATTCGCCTCGGTGTTAGGTTAGCAGCGAATTTTGTCATCCGAGTCGGCCCCCGCGCGAAATTGAACCTAATGGTACCCGGAATCCGCCCACCGAATCGTGCGTTTTTTCGCAGATTGCGCTCGACCGTACGAGCACTCACGCGAACGGTCCCGGCGTATACTGATGTGGTCAGACGAAGAACGGATGAGACTGACCAGGCAAACATACCTCGTGGTAGCGGCCGCGCTCGCCGTTTCCTGGAGCGCACGGGCGCAGGGCCAGGGAATCGACTACGCCGGGATCGAAATCCTGACTCAGAAAATCGCGCCCAACCTCTACATGCTTTCCGGCTCGGCTGGGGCCGATCCCGGCCATGAGGATGGGGCTGGCGGCAGGATCGGTGTACTCGCGGGTCCGGATGGCATCTTCATGGTCGATGCCCAGTACGCGCAAATCACGGACAAGGTGGTGGCGGCAATTCGGAAGATCAGTTCCGAGCCGATACGTTTTCTGGTCAATACACACGTGCATCCCGATCACACGGCCGGCAATGCGAACTTCGTCCGGATGGGCGCGTTGCTGTTTGCGCGGGAAGAGCTGCGCGACGAAATGTTACGCCCACCCGCGGCAGGTAACGTGGCTCCCCCGCCGGATCCGGCCCGCCTTCCGGTTGTGACCTACGGTATGGGCGACCCGGTGAAGCTTCGACTGAACGGCGAGGTCATCGACCTGATTCCGGTTCGGGCTGCCCACACCGGCGGCGACACTATGATCCGGTTCGAGAACGCGGATGCAATCATGATTGGCGATTTCTATCGCAATTACGGCTATCCCTTCATCGACACCAACAACGGCGGCACGTTGAAGGGCGCATTGGAAGCGCTCGACGCCACGATGAAGCTGGCCGGTCCCGACACCAGGCTCATTCCCGGGCACGGGACCATCATCCATCGATCGGACATCGTTCCTTACCGTGACATGATCCTGGCCGTACAGGCTAAGGTCCAGCAGATGATCCGGGAGGGCAAGAGCGAACAGGAAGTGCTGGCCGCGAAGGTAACTTCACCGTACGACGCGAAAGTGCCTGGGGGGCTTTTGCCAGCGGGCGCCGGAACGAGCGCTGACCGGTTCGTCAGAATGGTGTATTCGCAGCTGAAGAACGGCAAGTAGATTTCCCCGTAAGATATTGGACATGCCTCAACGGGACACATCGGGAATCGGGGAACGTATTCCGCGCGAGCTCATCGACGCTGACTTCGGGGTCGCGTTCAGCCTGGTGGAGATGGCGCAAGACGAATCGCGCCGGAACAATGGAAAGCTCGCGTCCCAGTTGCTGCAAAGGGCCGAAGGCATGCTCGACGACATTCGGGCGCGTCTGCTGCGCATGACCGCTGCGCAAAAAGAAGCTTTTGAGGGCCGGTGCGCGGAACTCGGCCAGGCGATAGAACTGGCGAAGGCGCCGGACTCCATCACTTAGCAGGCAGCGCGAACACCACGTACGAGTTCCGCGGAGTAGTGGGGGGAGATTTTTCCGCGCCGGGCAGACTGACTGCCGGCCCATTGCCCTGCGCCGCGCAGATCGCGATGTACTCGCGGCCTCCGATCTCATACACGGCGGGCACTCCTTCGGCCGCGGCCGGCAGATCGGCCTCCCAGATCACCTTTCCCGTGTCCACGTCCCATGCGCGGAACTTTTTGTCGTTCGTCGCCGTGAAGATCAGCCCACCCGCTGTCACCACCGGTCCGCCTCGTTGCGACGAGATCACTCCCGTATCCGCATGGCCCTGCGCCGCAAGCGCAGCCACAGTCCCGTAGGGTACTTGCCACTTGATGGTGCCGGTGTTCATGTCATAGGCCGTCATCTGAAACCATGGCGGCGAAATGGACGGCAGGCGAGTACTGGCCGATACGAACCCCTGATTCGGCCCGGCGTAATGCGTGAAGGGCGCGTCGGCGGGTTCGCGACTGCGCGGTGGAGTGCGCGCGCCACCCTTTCTGCCCCTCGACTCCGCGCTGATGGTGCCGGGCGCTCCCTCGGCGAGCGGAGAGTCCGGCGGCACCAGGATCAGCACCGTCGGCTGGTCGTGAGACACAATGTACAGCGCGCCCCTGGCAGGATCGACCGCCGCGGTGCCCCAACTCGCGCCCCCGTTACTTCCGGGGATTTCGATCGTTCCCTTGAAGCTGGGCGGCGTGAACAGGCCTTCGTTGCGCGCGTTATGGATGCGGTCACGCGTCAGTGCCTGCTCCTCGGCAGGTATGTACGGATTGACGTCTTTCTCGGTGAGGGCCTGCCGGGCAAACGGAGGCGGCTTGGTCGGGAATGGCTGCGTCGGCCACGACTCTTCTCCCGGAACGTCCGATTTCGGCACGGGTCTCTCTTCCATCGGCCAGATCGGCTGCCCGGTCACGCGGTCGAGCACGTACAGAAATCCCTGCTTGCTCGGTTGGATCACCACGTCCACATTCCTGCCATTATGCTTGATCGTGAGCAGCTTCGGGCCAGCCGGGAGATCGTAATCCCACAGGTCGTGATGCACGGTCTGAAAGTGCCAGAGCCGCTTGCCTGTGCGCGCATCGAGCGCAACCACCGAATTCGCAAACAGGTTCGTCCCCTTACGATCGGCGCCATAAAAATCCCACTTCCCGGTACCGGTCGGGATGTAAGCGATGCCGCGCTTCTCGTCGATAGTGAGTTCGCTCCAGTTGATACCTCCGCCGGAGCGTTGCCAAAAGTCTTTGGGCCAGGTTTCATAGCCAACCTCGCCCGGACGCGGCACCGTATGGAATTGCCACACCAGCTTGCCGGTGCGAACGCTGTAGGCGTGGATGTCGCCGGGCACATACGCGTAATCGCTGCCCGAGCGCATCAGAGGGACGATCATGATGTCCTCGAAGATGCGTCCGGGATTGTTGGTGTGGATGGGAGGTACGTTGGTCCAATCGAAGTCGAGCCCGGGGCGCAGATCGGCGCGGCCGTTATCTCCGAAGCTGGCGATGGTCTGACCGTTGCGGGCGTCGATGGCGGTGAGGAATCCGCCGTTGATCGTCAGCAGACGGCGATCGGAGCGGTCCTTGCTCTCCCAGTAATTGATCCCGCGCTGCACCACAGGGCCCTGGAACGGATGGGTCCATAATTCTTTCCCGGTGAGTGCGTCGAGGGCGACCAGTGAATTGCTCTTCGCCTGCACGTACATCACGCCGTCGATCACGATGGGGTTGAACAGGTAGTTGCCTTCGCCGGTTGGGTAGGTCCATGCCACCTGAAGCTGCTTCACGTTGGACTTGTTGACCTGTTTGAGCGATGAGTACTGCGAGGAATCGGCGCCGCCCAGATGTTCGTGCCACGTGCTGAAGGGGCGGTCGTCGGCAGCGCGTACCGCTTGTGGACCGGAGTGGACCACCAATATCAAAGCACCTGCTGCGAGTCCGGAGATTGCAATTAGCCGGCCGTTTGCGCCCATCGATTCCTGCCTCCTGTATCCGTTTGATCGTACTCCAACGGGAGCGCCTGGAGCCGGGTATCTAATTGGACTCACCGGGTGAACCCATTATCAGACGCCTGCCATTTGCCAGCTTTACTGTGCGCGCTTTGCAGACATTGGAGTGGTTCTTAGCTGGGAAGCCTTCGATCGTCACAGGATCGCCGGGCTTCAGCGATGTCCTGTCCCAGCCATTGCTTACCAGACCGCCGGGGGCGCTGCCCTCGCATTCCCACTTCGTCACTGCCCCGTTCGCGTCCATGACGTTGAGGTAGATGCGGGTATGCGGGTTCGTCCAGTCGAACCGGACGATCCTTCCGCGCAGAGTGATCGGCGTTGAGCTGTACTCGGCGGCGAACGAATGGTGCGCGAGGATCGGGGGTGCGGGGGCAAGCATCAGCGCCGCTACCCATATAGACAGCTTCATGGCTGAGGCGGCGCTATTTGCTGCAGGACGCCTACATCGAATCGGCGAAAGTCGAAGTCCTTGATGTGTATGTTCTGGCGAACGCCTTTGACCAGCAGTTCCCGCGCGCTGAGGTGCACTTCGCTGACTGTCGGCATCCATAATCCCTGGCCAAGGCGAGACTGCTCGAAAATGAGAGACGTCCCCTTGCGGATGCTCGCGAGGAACCCGCCGCCGATGCGGAAGTTGTCGTCAAACCGCGCTTCGAGACGGGCGACCTCGCGGTCGGTCTCATCGATCCAAACAGTACCGGCAATTTTCCTGGCTGCATTTTCCGCCAGGCCGTGGGCTTTGGCATGGGGGTCTCCGACGAAATCGTACGCCAGGGTATCCCGGCTGTTCAGCGAGACCCGCCGCGGATTCGAGATCTTCATCAGCGGCAGGATTTGACTCACGCCGGCATTTTCCCCGCGCCGGTTGTAAGAGTGGCCGGGAGGCTCGCTCATATCCTTTTCGATCAGCTTGTCGATGCGATGCTGCTCGCTTTTGCGATCCCCTTCGCTTAGTTCCCTGCCGTTTTTCTTCACCAAACGCGCGATGCGATAACCGTTGACGAAGAAAACGTCGCGCTCCTCGCTTTCGGTCCCTTTAACCGCACCGTTTGTATCTAACTCGTCGGTGAGCGTCACCTCGTGAAACGTGTAATTCTCGCGGAGTTCGTCCATCCTGCGCTGATGGGCCTCGATCTCTTTCACCAGCGTTGCCGGTTCCGGCAAAGGCGTCTGCGCGAGGAACAGGCTCGCTACTGCCAGGATCGCGTGGATCGGGAGGGCAACCACCTGGCTATAGGATATTAGCGCCGCATCGATCGAAGCAGGAGTAATGGAAAATCCTGTTATACTCCGGCAATGAAAACGCCTTTGCTTGCGCTGGCCGCGTTCGCCATCATTTCATACGCATCGTACGCAAACGGGCAGGCGCCCGCCAATCGGTTCGCCGGCGATGTCCCGAGGAAGCCGAAGCCGGCATTTCCAGGTCAGACTGACGCCCCTCCACCGGCGAAGCCGTCGCCGCAGGTCACGGTCGAAATCATTACGGGCAGACTGACCAGTCCGTGGTCCATGGCGTTCCTGCCGGACGGAAACTTCCTCGTTACGGAAAGCATCGGGACGATGAGAATCGTCAGGCCGGATGGCGTAGTGTCGGCACCCCTCACCGGCGTGCCCGGCGTCAAGGTTGTGGCTGCGCAGGGATTGCATGACATCGTGCTGGATCCTGGATTCGCTCAAAATCGCCTGCTCTATTTTTGCTATTTTGCGCCGCCGAAAGGCGAGGCACCGGCCCAGTGGCCGAACGAGGCCTACTACCAGCAGGTCTGGACCAAATCGCTGGCCGAACGGCGCACGATGGCCATCGGGACGGAACGCGTCGCCCGCGCCCGGCTCAGCAAAGACAACAGAGGCCTGGAGGACGTTGAGGTTCTGGCGGAGGGCGCGGAACGCCGAATCGTCTTCGCCCCGGACGGCACTCTCTACATCACCGGCGCCGATCGCTTCCGGTTCTACGATTCAAAGTACGACGGTGTCGAACACGATTTCACCGACAACCCCGATATCGGCCGCAATTTTTCAGGTCGCGTGATGCGAATCAACCGCGACGGCTCGATTCCGAAAGACAACCCCTGGCTCAGCCGGGCGACCGTATTGCCGGAGACCTTCGCGCACGGTCTCCGGGATCCCGAAGGCGCCGCGATCAATCCCGCCACCGGAGAGCTCTGGGTCACCGATCATGGACCGCAGGGCGGAGATGAGATCGACATCGTGCGAGCCGGGCGAAACTATGGCTGGCCGGACGTCTCGTATGGCGTGCAATATGATTTCCAGCGAACAGACGGCCGTAAGAACGTTCCAGTAGGCAGCGGAGCCACGTCCATGAAAGGCGTTGAGGAGCCGGTTTATTTCTGGGTGCCCGATATCGCCCCGTCCGGGATGCTCTTCTATACGGGAGACAGGTTTCCGGAATGGAAGGGGAACCTGTTCATCGGCGCACTGGAAGGTCAGGCTCTGGTGCGTCTGATATTGAAAGGCGACCGCGTCGTCGCCGAAGAGAGGCTGCTCGCCGATCGGAAGATGCGGGTCCGCGATGTCCGCCAGGGGCCCGACGGGGCGATCTACCTTCTCTCCGGCGCCGGGCTTGTGCGAATCACGCCGAAGTAACGCCGTGGGGCAGGCCATCGTTCTCCGTGGTCTGCCTTCTTCCGCTGCTCATGGAACCAGCCTCATTTCGCGACCGTCGATACCGAGCGCGATGTCGCCTGAAAGACTCCTGACCTTTTCGCGGAGCTTCGCC
>Ga0206860_10199_pt1 | contig 12980 bp, 13 predicted proteins | sample Alteio_BWOrgCont_44_FD_152624 | JGI IMG/M metagenome (GOLD analysis project Ga0206860, IMG submission 152624) | Enriched cells from forest soil in Barre Woods Harvard Forest LTER site, Petersham, Massachusetts, United States -... | ecosystem: Environmental > Terrestrial > Soil > Temperate forest >...
AGGTTAGAGCAGGCGACTACCACACGCGTGCTTGGCCGACGAGGAGCAAGATGCCCTCCGCGATAGGCCCGGATGGCACGCCATCCATAGGCGAGCCTAGCTTACCGGCCGATGGCAGTTCGGCGGCCGGAATCAATGTTACGTCCGACTACCGGCCGCGGAGGCCGGATAAACCCAGCCATATTAAATGAGTTCAATTTGATCAAGCTAGGAGATGACTTGCTCGCTCCAAACGGGCCTTCAGACTGTCTTGGAACTTAGGATCAGTCTTCTGACTATCAATATGCTGAGCAATTGCAGCACGTATTACCTCAGATACTGGCATTTCCACAACCGATGCCACAGTCTCCAAGGCTTCAGCTTGTTCCGCCGTGAGGCGAATTGTCATTGCCTTTGTTGTTTTCATGGGCCCAATATAAATCTTTAAACCATACTTGTCAAGTATCTAGATATTTTGGTATATTGATACCAATATATCACTTTGGAGGAAGTCATGGCCGAGCAACACGGAGACGAAAAGTCTCAAAAACACGAACACCATGCCGAACACGAAGAACCCAAGAAAGAACATGAACACCGTACTGAGCATGACGAACATAAGAAAGAACACGAACACCGTGCTGAGCCTCATGAAGGTTCGGGGAAAGATCATGACAAGCGGCACGATGGGAAGGAACACCATCCCGAAGAACACCGTGAGTTCCACATCCAAATCGACCGAGCTCACTACAAGGTAGACAAGCATGAGATGACCGGAGAACAACTCCGACACGTCCCGCCAACACCGATTGGTCCTGACCGCGATCTCTTTGAAGTGGTTCCCGGCGGCACTGATCGAAAAATCGGCAACACGGACATCGTCGAGATCTGTGACGGAAAGCGTTTCTTCACCGCTCCAGCTCAGATCAATCCTGGCGGGGTATAAAATGGCACTACCACCAGCCGACGCACTCTGTCTCGACGAACGCGGGCTCAAATACACGATCCAGGTTGAAGCTAATATGACCTGTATCGTGATAAAGGACTATGTGGTGCCAACCGGCTATAATCGTCCAATGGCAGATTTGCTGCTCCGCCTAAACCCGGGATTTCCAGACGTCCCTCCCGATATGTGGTGGTTCAGTCCCTCATTGCTTTTGGCCAACGGACGGACTGTCAAAGCCACAGAGCACTCAGAAGTCCATCTGGGCCGACAGTGGCAGCGATGGTCCCGCCATCTGCCTCAAGGACAATGGCGCTCCGGCACAGACTCTCTAGAAAGTTTTCTAGCTCTTATCCACGAAGAACTGGAACGTTGCTGTAGGAATCCAACATGACGACCACAGTGGTCTTACCCAGTGACATAGCAAGTGATATCGATGAAGCAACACGTCTGCCCGTCGAGACTGCAGGTGTTTTGCTGGTCAGTATCGTCGAGGTTTCCGATGGGACCACACGACTTCTAGCCAGAAAATTATGCTGGATTCCTAACTCTTCTTATATCCACCGCGGTGGCGATCACCTCGCAATTACATCCGAAGGGTATGTTCCCTTCCTTGCCGAAGCTGATTCGATGGGTGCATCTGCGATCTGGATCCACACTCATCCTGGGGCCGATGGTCGCCCAAATCCAAGTGACCATGATGAAGAAGTCGACCGCCAAATCAGCGACTTATTTCGCCTTAGAACCAACAAAAACTATTATGGAACCCTGATATTTTCTCCCAGGACAAATGGAATAGCTTTTACCGGATATATCCAAGCAGAAGGCCAACCGCGGCGGTCATTGAATTACATCTGGGAAGTAGGCAATCGCTTCTCACTAACTCGCTCGTGGGATTCACCCCAGATTAATATCTCTCCAATTTTCGACAGAAGCGTCCGAGCCTTCGGCGGAGCTGTCCAATCTGCGCTTGGACAGCTAACGGTCGGTATCGTTGGATGCGGAGGAACTGGCTCTGCAGTCACAGAACAGCTGACGCGTCTTGGCGTCCGAAATTTTATCCTCATTGATCCCCAGGAACTGTCAGGAAGCAACATAACTCGCGTTTACGGTTCGACTATAGAAGACGTTGGGAAAGACAAAGTCCAAGTACTGCAGGAACACATCCAGCGAATCACGCACGATATAAAATGTAAATCAATCAAGTCAATGATCACCCTTCAGAAAACGGCATTACAGCTTTGCGAATGTGACGTGATATTTGGGTGCACTGATGACAATGCCGGTCGACTCATCTTGTCTCGTCTTTCAACCTTTCTACTCACCCCAGTGATTGACTGTGGTGTTTTGCTTTCTGATGATGGAAACGGCGGAATTCAGGGCATTGACGGCCGCATAACAACTTTAGTGCCAGGACAGGCATGCCTTGTTTGTCGCTCCAGAATTAACCTTACTAGAGCGGCAACTGAACTTCTCACTCCAGAAGAAAGAACACAGCGAGAAAATGAAGGTTACGCACCAGCCCTGGGAAGAATCGAACCAGCTGTTGTAACCTTTACCACTCTAGTCGCCGCCACTGCTGTAAGCGAACTCCTGGAAAGATTCATCGGCTACGGACCGGAACCACGGCCAAGCGAGGTTCTACTCCGGTGCCACGATCGAGAAATATCCACGAATGTACAACTCCCACGTGAAGGACATTATTGCGATCTAGCGGTGGGCAAGCTTGGACTTGGAATAACCGATCCCTTTTTGGAACAAACATGGCCAAACTAAAAAAAATAACTCTGTGGGATTGGCTACCAGGCCGTTCTTGGAGGATTGTGGCCAACGTAGAAAACGCGAACGACATTCCGGAAAAGCTTCCCCCCCGGGGCGCAATCCTCGTAGGTACTCTAGAACATCCTAAATGGTTGGCATTTGATTGCCCATGTAAGTCAGGCCATCGAATAATGATCACACTTGATCTATCCCACAGACCTCATTGGAGTCTCCACGGAAATTCAAAGTTAACCGTTTCACCAAGTATCGACTTTCATTCCCCCGAAAAACGCTGCCACTTCTTTTTGCGGCGTGGAAAGATAGAGTGGGCAAGAAATCTGGAGGTAGGAAACCATGTCAGAAAACGCTGAACCCGAAAAAAAAGTAGCCTCGGAACCGGTGGAATCTGAATCAAATCCTGCTGTGCACCGGCCTGTCAAAACTCCGATGTATGAAGCCTTCCATGCAGAGCGATACTATCGCCAGGCACAGATAAAAAAAATTGAAGAAAAAACCGGTAACAAACTCATCTGTTACGTCGCTGCTTCTGGTGCCTCAATTACTCGAGAGGACACGATAGGCATAGCTGAGCTTTTACATAACATTGAATTAAATAGTAACATTGACCTCCTTCTTCATACAGGTGGAGGTGACATCGCTGCCGCAGAAAAAATTGTATCGATGCTCCGTAAGAAAGCCGCACGATTTCGGGTTATCGTACCAGATTTTGCAAAGAGCGCTGGAACGTTAATCGCTACTGCAGCGGACAAAATTGTCATGAGCGATAGCTCAGAACTTGGTCCTATTGACCCGCAATTTCAATTAAAAGGTAGTGACGGGATTACCAGGTGGCACTCGGTTTCAAACTATCTTCAAGCCTATAAAGACATATGCAACAAGCTCCGAGAAAATTCAGACGACGCACCTGCCAAAGTCCTTCTCTCGAAATTTGAACCTACAACCGTCGTCCAGTTCGAAGCAATCTGCGAGCGCGCCAGAGTTCTAGCTGAAAACCATTTAAAACGCTGGATGCTACAACCCAACGGCGGAAATTATACCAAAATTTCATCTGACCTCATGAACACCAGTCGGTGGCTAGCCCATGACCAGATGATCAACAGCGATGACGCGAAAGAAATGGGATTGGAAATTGAATACATGGATCCAATGTCGGAAACCTGGAGACGGTATTGGAGCCTTTACTGTCTCTTACGATTAGCGTTAAAAGATGGCGGTAAGCTTTTTGAAGCGGCTTACGCTAGTCTACCGATGGAATGAGAGACTAAATAACTATTGATATATGAGTGAAATCAAAGTAAATTCAACAGCCTGGATGCCTTCTGAATTTCGAAGACGGAAAATTCCAGTGACATTCAAAAATGACTATTAGCTCTTTGCTAGAACGTTCAAATTATTGCTTTTAGAGGGAATATGCACCCGGTTTATCTTATCCATTGGGGCGACCCGAGATTCGAAGTACCAGAACTGCCTAAAATTTCAAAATCCTGGTGGAAGAGCGGGAATAAAATAAATCACTGCTCGATATTTATATCCTCGAATAATCCCGAAGCTCTATTCCTTCAAATTATAATTGCTTTATGTGACGAAGACTGCCAAGTAATATATCTTTCTTGTCATGGGCTCGAAGATGGCTTCTCGTTCACTGGCGGGGAATCATGTGATATTACCTATACTGAATTCAAAAAAAAATTAAATGAGTTTCCCGCAGTCGAGCGCGGACCTGTGAGTGTTATTTTTGGATCCTGTGAAGCCATGAGTGACAGCATCAATATTCAAAATGGGTTACCCGAATGGATCTTTGAGGTCGCAGGTTTTGTTGATAAACCTGCACCTAGACAAGTGGCTCAGCTAACCGTGGAACTTCTGCAACATACTATTGATTATTTCAGGGAGATTTCAAAACATATGGCAGATGCTGCGATTGGAACCAAGTCGACTAGCACGGATGTCGGCCAGCAAATAGATGCAAAGTTCAAAGCGATGAAGAAGGCATTCGACAAGGCTGACGCAAGTTACAAACCCTTATCCGGTGTCAAAGTGAAAGGTTCGGGCAAGGATGTCGTTATTAAAAAACGAAAGACAGGTACCGACGATTGGGAAAGAATCGAATACATCCAGGTAGATGCGTCGAAAAAGAACCACCTTTAGCACGCGTTGGTGACAGACAGTCCAGTCCGAAAATGCGCTGTTCAAAAGGGCGACTCACCTAAAGAATTATGCCCATCCTCCCCTGGACGCAACCAGCGACCAGGGCCGCGCAGACTTTGATCTGGCGGTATTGGATAAAAAATCCAAACCTCGCATCGTCCCGTTTGAAGCCGCACCTAAGTCAATAGGCTCGTTGGATTAATTCATTTGTCGATACTACAGATTGAGGGTTAGCGAAATTCGGTTCCACTCCTCCGTCAACGAACTGTTCATTTTCTCGAATATTCCAGTAGAAAGATTTACACCTCCATATGCTTTTCCAGCTTCATATTTTAAAACAATATATAAAATGTTTGCTCTAATTTTTCTTTCTAAATTGCCCCGCCTATTGTGCATCAACTGATAAAGTTCATCATAAATCCCCTCAAACCTTGTTCTACTCCACTCGGTCCGAATCCAACCTGCAAAAAGTTCTTCGCTAAATAAAACCTGCGCGGCCGCGGCAATAAGAGAAAGATCGCTACTTCTATTTAGAGCGACAAAAATCCAGATAATGGAATATGTCATCATCTTGAACCTCATATTTTTTGCCATTTCCAAAGAAATAGACTTACTAAAAAAGCTATTTTCCAAAACAGAAGCACCCAATCTTAAAAACGGGAGCTTCTGTTTATTGTTGTAATAGCCAATGGTCCTTTCGTGCAACAATGAGGCCCCAAATGAATTCGAAATAAGTTCCTGGCGTCTTTTGTCCTCAGCCCTTGGAGTTAAGTAGAGTCGAATAAAAATACCAACTATAAAATGGAAGATTACACCAACAATAAAAAGAATATGCAGTGAATCGTACGTCCGAGGATATTCCTGACGATCCAAAGCTAAAGCAGCGAAAGAAAGGGCCGCTACTACGTAGAAGAGTCCGCCCGCCCACATTTCTACCAAGTCAAGCGGTCGATAATATCTTTTCCGAATCGGATCTATTTTCACTTGCTTCTCCAATGGCATATATATCCCCTTAGTAATAGTAGCTCGGAAATTCATAATTGAAAACCAAAGCCCACCATCCGAAGGCGTCTTTAATGTCTTCTTTAGCAGAGGCCTCTCCCGCTTTGATTGAACGAACATAAGCAGTGGTTAATTTAGAATATGCTTCTTTAAATTTAGCATCGCTGGAACATGGAGATATATATTCCGATATTCCCATCGGATCCTGCATCAAAGCTAGTTTCCCATCGTATAGCGCCTTGAATATATTTTTAATATCGAATTCATAAACGATCGTTGTTTCCATCTCTGCGAATTTTGCCACACGAAGCTCAAGATAAAATGAAGAAATCGGAACCTGATTATAGTACTTCCAAGCTTTGATGAATCTAATCAATGACTTAAGCTTTCCGCCAAATTTTTTATCATATTTCTGAACATAATTGTTATGTGCATCGGGACTTGCCCGCTTCCAACCTCCATCACAATCAGCAATTTCATATAATCCAATGTCATTTGTGCGACTTATAAAGTCCGCAGGAACTACTTCTGTAGTTTCGGAAATACTGGTTCCGAACGGAATATGAATAGCAGGGCACTTCACTTCTACTCCAGTATCCGGAAATCTTTCGTCTAATGTATTTTTTATTTTTTCCAAAGAATATGAAGAACTTTCCGTTAAGTGCTTCGCCGGGATGCTGGCAAGATAATCAACATCACTAAAACCGCTAATGCTTGTCCCGTTGCCAAACGAACCTATTCTCACGAAACGTACCATCTCAAAATTGCTCTTTAGAGAGGCTTCAATTGAAGCCCGGTGCGTCTTGGCAGTTTGAGTTTCGGATTGGGTTGGCGTTAGCTTAGTTAGAAAATCTCGAAATCCCTCATCGACAGTTCTTGGCATTAAGTGTCTCCTTTCCAAATCGTTTGTTCATGCCCAGCTTTCTTGCGTTCCTAGCCGCCCAAACGTGTTTCAGGCAGATAATCGTCTCCATACTCATAGCGCTGGAAAACCGCCGTTAAACACGAGGTCCCAATAGTACCGGGCCGTGACGTTGTCCCCGCCTATCTCGGCCCCCAATGCCTTGTCCGCCTTTTCTAACGAAACCTGAGCATGTTCATACACAAGATTTAGCTTAGATTGAGTACTTGCGGCAGCAACAAGTCCGGAAATACCTAGCGGATCTTGCATGCCTCTGCATTTTCGCTGGCAAAGCAATGCGAAGGCATCATGAACACATTGGGCGTAGCTCTTTACCCCCGAGAAAGTACTTTGATCGGCAAAAAGTAGTTCCGCGTGAAATGAATTTAGCGGAGTCCTTGGATTTCTGCACTCACGCCAGAATTTAATCAAACGAACAATGAATATAAATTTATTCCCACTCGCGGCATGAGCATTTTGAATATACGCAGTGTGTGAGTCTGGACTTGTCGCAATCCAGCCGCCTTGACCATCCGGAATAGAATACCAAGGACGTTTATAAGTCTGATTTATTCCCTCAAAAAGAGCTGGCACGACATCTACGGCCGTCCCATCAGAAAATCGTATCGTAATTGCTTGTCCGTCTCGTCCTAGATTTGTGCTTTGGTAACGCTTAATGAGATCGAGGCGAACATTTTCAAGGACCGTATTGCTTCCGACTATCTGTCCACCCCGCGTTACCTCACTTTTTTTGAGCACCATAAAAAGATCAAGATCACTGTAGTTGTGAATTGCAGTGCCTCTTTCATGACTTCCAAGCCTTCGAACTTCTGTGATTCCAAAGTTTTTCTTCAGCCGAATGCCGATTTCATCAGCATGGCCGGTAATAGCCGTCCACTCCGTGTCCGTAATAGTTACGCGATTGATTAATTTTATGAAGCAATCACCGATTCCCACAGCCACTCCCAGAGCCAGAAGTTTTTATTTCAAAATACATCAGCAGCTATCGATTCCTCCAACTCGCTGATTGCCCCACCTCTTGAGACCATTGGTTGAAAGAGGCGTTCGATTTTTCTTAGTGAATTTACGAATGTAACTTGTTCCTCCATCGAGATCATCGGCACTAAAATATTTCTCAAATCACCAAGAGCTAAAAATTTTTGACTTCCGCCTCTTTTTCCAAAAACACTACCCTGTTTGAAAATAAAGGTTAGAAAACAATGCAGGAATTCAGGCAAATGATTCCTTCTATCAGCCCGAACTAGACCAACATTTTTTATACTTATTCTATTAGGAGTAAGCACCAGTGTCGGAGAGCCAATAGTTCCAATCATCCCCAATAGGATGTCATGCTGTATGACTCCTGACCTAAGACTAATTTTTTTGAAATCTTCTTCTGAAATATATGAGCAACTAGCTAAATCCAAGTGACTACCTTTAAGATTCTTCGACGTCACCAATGGAATACCTTCGGTTAGGTACTTTGGCGTGTCGTGGGTTCCGTCCGTAACAAGGTCACATGCTTGTACCAGAGTTTTAAAATCTATTTTTTTCTTAGTAATTAAATCTCCAAACATTTCCGTAAACACCGCTGGCACCAAGTCTCCCGCCAGCCGCTGCGCCTCGACGTGCTTTTGACGAAGAGCATCGACGCGGTCCAAAATTTTTGAAACCCTCTCTTGTTCCAGAATAGTTGGGAGGACTATCAACGATGACTTTACGATCTTATCGCTTACGGCTGGATACCCGATACCAGTTGCATTCGCGACGAGTCTCTGAATAAAGCGATCACTCTTTGTCCAATGATAGAGGTACCTGGAATTCAGTTTCGCCGGATTAGGACGTAAGACGGTAAAACCCGTCGATGCAACGGCGTCATTATATTGTTCCGTAACTTCAGCGACCGCGTTCAAGTTGGGCCGAACAGTGGAAACCAGTACATCTCCGCTCTTCACTAGCTGCCTGGCGCGACTTGGTGCACCTAACGCTGAAATCTCCAACACCGACTGAATCGTCTTGGATGTTCGATCAATTGCTCCGATGTCGATGTATTTAAACCGGCTCCTAAAGCCATTTGCATGGGGATCAACATTTGAAACGGGCTCAAGCAATGTATGCAGAGATACAGACGGAGCGATTTGAGTCATTTGAGCGTTCCTTCCAAAAGTTCGATCTCTGAGGAAATTTCCGCCTCTAGTGCCTTTAACTTTTTCAAAATAGCTTTTGGTGTTTCATGCTTAATGGCTTCCTGCCGAAGCTCTTTATAACGATTCACCGATAGGTCAAGCTTTTGGCCTTCAATCTCTTTTTTTGGAACAAAGAAGGCTTTCGCTGTGCGGTCCAAGTCCTTCTTCGTGTCCCGTCTGGCCCAACTGGCTATTAAATCCGGAATGTCGTCACCTTCAATCTTCTGTCGCTTATCGTCCAAGCTGAACCCATCCGCCTGTAAATCATAGAACCAAACATTCCTGGTCTCGCCACCCTTCACAAACACCAACACAGCCGTACTAACGCCCGCATAAGGCCGGAACACGCCACTGGGCAGGCTGACTACCGCCTGGAGCTCGGCTTCATCTAACAGCCGCTTACGTAATGCAACGTGAGCCTTGCTACTGCCAAAGAGAACTCCCGTTGGTACGATGACTGCCGCTCGACCTCCGGTCCGCAGCAGGTTTAAAATTCGGTCCACAAAGAGTAGTTCCGTCTTAGTACTATCCAAAGTCAACTCTTCGTTAATGTCGCCGTTATCTATGCTGCCCTTAAACGGGGGATTAGCCAGCACCGCGTCATACTTATCCGCCTCATCGAACTTCTTCGACAAGGTATCCATATACCGCACGTCCGGATCCACGATCCCGTGCAACATCAAATTCATCTGCGCAATGCGTACCATCGTCGTGTCGAAATCGAACCCATGCAGGCTCGTGGCCAGGGTATTCCAAAGCTTCGGATTGCTCAGCTTGTCCCCGACCAATCCGATTTCAATTCCATGCTCATTCTTTTGGATGAACTTGGCGCTCGTGTGCTGCGTCAACACATGCTGGTAAGCGCCCAAGAGAAAGCCACCCGTGCCGCAAGCTGGGTCGCATATCTTGTCACCCAGCTTCGGGTCCAGCAGCACACACATGGCTTGGATGATATGCCGCGGCGTCCGGAACTGTCCGTTCTTTCCGGCGCTGGCGATCTCGCTCAGCAAGTGTTCGTATAGATCGCCCTGGATATCGTGGAAAGTTTGGCCCACACCCTGGCGCTCGCGTTCGATCTCGGTATAAATGTCTTCAATTGTGCTCATCGCCTCAATGAGCAGGCTTGCCTTGGGGATAATGAAGACAGCATCCTGCATGGACTTACTAAACGCGTTATCCCCCAGCGTCTTGATAAAGGGAAAGGCCAGGTCCCGCATTTGGTCTAAGGCCTGCTCAGCCGGCAGGGTCTTAACGTAACTCCAGCGCAGTTTCGACCTATCCACCTGCTTGCCATTGGGCGCCTTGTACTTCCCTTCAAACAGACTCTCGAACGTCGCCTTCTTGAACTTGGCGGCCGAGGCCCGGTTGTCATCCAATGCCTCAAGCCGACGCATAAAGAGCAGATAGCTGATCTGCTCAATAGCCGTCATCGGGTTGGCGATGCCGCCAGACCAGAACTTGTTCCAAAGAGCATCGACCTTTGCCTTAATCGCTGAATTGAGCATCTTTTCCTGCCTAGTAAATGCGGCGGTACTTTGCGCCGCGACCACTGCCTTCTAACTTTAGCGATCCAGCCTTCTTCATGTTGGCCAGCACCACGCGTATCGTTTCCCTGCTTATGCCCGGACAATCGCTAACGATATCCGAGATCGCGAACGGATCGTAATGGCGCCCGACCGCCTTTTCGATCACCTCGGTCTTGGCACCATGTGTCTTACGCACTGTCCCGACCCGTTCTTCAAACTCTTTGTAGGCTGCCCCCAACACGCTCCAAAAATAGCGCAACCAAGGCATCGGGTCGTGCTCGCCGGTATGCCAATTTTGTGAGCTTTGCTGCAAGGCGTCGTAATATCGTTCTTTGGTCTGCTCCACCACCCGCTCCAGGCTGATGTAACGTCCGACCTCGTGGCCGGAATGGTAGAGAAGCATTAGCGTCAAGAGCCGGGAGACGCGGCCGTTGCCGTCGTCAAAGGGGTGAATGCAGAGAAAGTCCAAGATGGTCAGGGGCACCAGATAAAGCGGAGACACCTTTACCTCTACTGCGTTTTGATAACGGTCCATGAGCTTGGCCATGGCCCCTGGTGTCTCGAACGCGCTGACAGGCCGGAAACGAGTCTGCCGACTTCCGTCTGCTTGGATTGCGACGATCTCGTTGTCCGACAGTTTCCAGCGGCCGCCTTCTCTGCCCGTTTCATAGCGGTATAGCTGCGAATGCAATTGCAAGATGACATTGCTCTGAAAGGGCATATTTTGCCCTGACTCATGAATCAACGCCAACGCATCGCGGTAACCGGCGATCTCTTCGCCATCCCGGTTCCTGGGCTTGACGTCCCGAAGGACAATGCCTTCAATGACGGCCCTAGAACTGACGATGCCTTCAATGCGATTGGAAGACTCGACCGATTCGACCTTGGCCACCCGCACTAAGGTTTCAAGCACCGCAGCGGTCTGCTGGAAATGCAGTTCTTGACGGCCCTGATAAACAGAAAGCGCTGCCCAAGCCGCAGCATCCTTCGGGTTAAGGGTCAGTCGTTGAAGAAAGGCTGAATCTAGTGAGTTCATGGCCACTAATAATGTATGTTGTTACTTTAAATACATTGTTAGTATACACAATCACCGCATTCGTTGCAACTAATTAATGTAAAAACTTGATAAACATATACTATTAAGCGACCAAATCCTCTGAAAACTCAACGATTTCCTCGATATCCAAACCCTTAAACAAACCCAGCACCCCTTGCGGGTGAAGCTGGGTAAAGGGCGCTTCCACCAGATTCTCGCGGGCTACCTGGTGGTGATTTAGCACGTAGGCCTTCAAGGTCTCCAAAAACTGCAATTGGGCGCTACCAAAGGCATGCGCCTGCACAAAAGACTGAAAGGCCTCCGACACCTTGTCCGGCCAGGCCCCCGGCTGCTCCGTGCCCAGGGCATAGCGTAGGAGCCGCACCAGGCCAGCCTGGCGGTCCCTATAGGCCTTACGTAGGCTGTCGACGGTCACGGCCATGCTTTGCGACTCAAGGAAAACCACCAGGATCTTTAGTTCCTTTTCCGTAGGTCGGCCTCCCTGCTTGATCTTGTGCAGCACCGGGTTACTCTCTTCAATGGTGCGCACTAAAGCTTCGACCCGGTTGCGGTATTCCTGAACCTGGACGGCATCCAGCCCCGGCATCACTTCAAGGCGGCTTAACGACGCGGTCACATCGGGTAGGTCCAAGAGCTGCATATCCGGCTGGTCGCTACGCCGATAGCGCATCAAGGGTCCCAGATGCGTGGCCAGATCGTCCAACTGCTCCTGGGTCACCGCCTGCCAAAAGTCATCCCGTTGCGGAGCCACCACCCATTTTTCTTCTTCGTGAACGACGTTCACCGATAGGGGCAAGGTGCCGGCTTTACGCCTGATCGAAAGGATGGCCTTGATGGCGTCGTCCTGCTCGCCGCGCAACAACGCGGCGCCCAAGGCCTGCACATCAGCCTGGATTCCCAGGGCACCCATATCCGCTTTGCTGCGTGCACGCAGCACCGGCGCGATGTCCTGGCTCAGGAAATCGATTTTGGGTTGGGACAGGTTTAACCAGAAACCTTTGGCCCTTACCTTTTCAAGATCAGCGCGGGCCTCGCCAACAATGGCCCCTTCGGCGGGAAGCTCCGCCATGTCGCCCTGCAACTCAGCCACGATGCGCAGCACCAGGGCCTCATCGCCGGCGGCTTGGGCGGCCTGCAAACGGCTGAGCCGCAAGCGGAACAGGCGCACGGGCAAGGGCACCTGCGCCGACGGTTCGTAGCCCTTCGGGTTCTCATGGAAGAACTTGAAGTTGCCCCAGCAGTCCAAAATCAGGAACTTGTCTTTCGTAAGACACCAAGGCCGCACTTTCGCCGGTAACAAGCGGGTGCCGCGGCCGATCATTTGCCAGAACTTGACGTAGCTATAGACCGGCTTGGCAAAGACCAGGTTCACTACTTCAGGCACGTCCACGCCTGTATCGAGCATGTCCACCGAAATGGCCACGCGCGGCATGTCCCTCGTCTTAAACTGGTCGAG
>Ga0206860_10200_pt1 | contig 12963 bp, 5 predicted proteins | sample Alteio_BWOrgCont_44_FD_152624 | JGI IMG/M metagenome (GOLD analysis project Ga0206860, IMG submission 152624) | Enriched cells from forest soil in Barre Woods Harvard Forest LTER site, Petersham, Massachusetts, United States -... | ecosystem: Environmental > Terrestrial > Soil > Temperate forest >...
AGGTAGGTACCATATGAAGTGAGGTAAGGCCAAAACAGACCGTTCGTAAGCGCTGCCAGACTGTTAGAGCTGTAAAAGCCCGCGCCATAAGTTGTGTCTACCTCACCTGCGCCACCGCCGTACACTGTCAACATATTGTCCGCCCCACCGTCATAGCCGGGACACCAAGAGTACGAATTGAAAGTGCCATATGTCGGATCGGTTCCTGGAGCAGTTGCGGGGAGACAAGGTTCGGTAGAAACGAGATAGCCTCGGCTGTCCACGTTGTACATGTGCCAGGCGTAAGCCTGTTGTTTCAAGTTGTTCATGCAATAGGTCTTCTGCGCCGAGGCCTTGGCCTTGGCCAGGGCGGGCAGCAGCATCGCGGCCAAAATTGCAATGATGGCGATGACGACCAGCAATTCGATGAGAGTAAAGGCGCTTTTTATGCGGGCAACAAAGCGTTTTCCATCCATGAAATTCAAAATTCTCATATGCTTATGGTACAACTTAGCAAATTACTGAATAGAAGCAAACTATTTCGCAAACACCAAATCCAAATAACACATCGATCCGACTGTTACACCTCGGGCCACATTGCCGCGCACTCCGCAAATAAAAGAGGAGGGCCCTCGTGTCAAACGAAGGCCCCCCTTGATTCTTTAAACTACAGACGTTGTTAACACAACCTGCTATTGAGAGGCGTTGTTCTCGAGAATAACGTAGAACATATTCCCACTAACGGGGGATGTCACGGTCGCGCTAAACATTTCCCCGGACTGCATAATAGTTGACGCAACTTTTGAGTAAGTTCCGTTTACAGTGGTGGAACCCATCACCGTGAAGTACGACGGCAGGTCGTTGGGGTCAACACTGGTGAATTGGATCACCGTGCTCGTGCCGGACGGGGTCACACTGGTGATCGTCGGGCCCGCCAGCGAAACAACTCTGGCGTTGGCGTAATAAACGCCGCCACCGTTACCCTCGGAACTATACGGATCGAAATAACCGAGCATGGGATATCCACCTTGGAACACGGAGGTGTTCGTCCAAGTGAATATTGCTGTTTTGTCAATTGACATCGTGACCACGTTGGTGGTTTTGCCAAATGCAGTGCTGATGTTGTACTGCTTGATTTCAACGTCAACCCACGGCCCGTTCGCCTGCCCACCGATGGGTGAGGGAAGCTGCGGGTACAAAGAACCATAGATAGGGTAGGCACCTCCTGAGCTGGCATACGGGACACCAGCGGTGCCAGAGCCACCGCAACTGCCCGAAGAGTAAGCATCCGTGTACCAGCCGGATATGTTGGCCGGAGTACCTTCAGAATTACCATAACCCGCAGCAAGGTTGTTCCAATTCGCAAACGTAGGCTCCGGGTTTAAGTATTGGCTTTCCGAACTGAAGTCAATGGGGTTTTTGAAGACATTCGTATAGCTTGACCACGCAGCACCATTTAATGCGATGTTGCCACTGCTTGGGTAAGTATATCCCACGACGCCACTGTTAGTGGCCGTGAACATCAAAAAGTCAGCAGGAAAGCCACCATAATTGCCCGACCCCGCTGGATCTTCACTCACGCAGAACCAGATACCGTCAGTATTGGTGTAGGAGAAGGTGTTCGCACCTGAGCCTGGAACGGAATTGCCCTGCCACCAATTGACGTTGGTGCCGTAGTGATTGATGCCGAAGACAGCGTATTCAGTGGTAACGGATCCATTACAACCATGCGCCAATTGCATGCTGAAGCGGAAGGCGTAATTGTTGGAGAAGCCGCCGGCTGGCGAAGAGCCCACCGGGTAACAATTCAGGCCGCTGCTGACGGCGCCGACTGCATTTTGCTTATTGACCGTCATGCGCAACGCAGGAGCGGCAACATCGCCACCTGGTATCGTGACGCCAGGAGGTGACGACACAAAATCATAGGCGACACCGCTTTGACCATCGGGATTGTAGCCGAAGGTGCAGCTAAAATCACTAGGCGGGGTATTGTTGTAATGGAAGATGGGTCCCGGCCCGGAAGCTCCTGCCAGCGGCCCGGCGAAATACCACCCAGCCAATCCTGTTTCTATGGAATAGCAGAGAGTCCAGTTTACAGAATCTGACGCGGTCGTCAGGGAGTCAGCCCACAGATCCGTTTCCGGCGGGTAGAGATTATCCAGCAACATCGCTGTGGCCGTGCCAGGCCCGAAGGTAAAGCCAGACATGCCGCCCGTGCCACTGGGAGAACCGGCACTCAAGATAACTGTCTCGTTGCCCGTGAATGAGCCGTGTGCCAGCGGCAATCCTACTTCAACAAGTTCGGATGTGTCACCCAAATTGACAGTGATGGGAGAGCCGGAGCTGACGCTGCCAACAGTACTGTAACTAACCGGCTGCGGGCCACCCTGATAATCTGTGCCATATGTCGCTGAGCCAGTCAGAGCGAATGAGGAAGGATTAATCGTGCCCGAAACATTGGTATCGCCCCATCGAGCAACTGAGAAGGTGACAAAGTCATTCGGCAACCCGCGATACATGGTGGATGCGGGGCCGACACCACTGACTAAGAGTTCCTGCGGCCCGGAATTGGCGATGGAAACCGTGGCCGTATTGGGTGAAGGTGTCGAGTAGCTGGCGCCAGCGCCGGTTAACGTAATAATCGACGTCAAAGTGGGGGCGCTGTAGGCGGAGCCAGTGTTCGGCGTAACCGTTATCGTTTCAGATGTGGTATTCGCCGGGAAGGTGATGGAATAAGGAGAGCTGGTAAGACTCGCTGTCGCGGCACTTGAGGTCAGCGTATAAGTTGTATTATTTGTAGCTGTGCCACCAAGATTGAACGTAATTTTTTGCGAGCTTGAAAGGGCGTAGCTCAGGTTGATGGTAAACACACCCGGTGTCGGCGTTCCGCCATTCCCCACGTAAGAGTTGTTCGCCTGATAAGCGATGGGCGTGGTGGCGGTGATGGTGGCCGCAGGCGGCCCGGTTAGAGACCAACTCCCGTTTACGCTGGTGATATCATTGGAAGTTGTGCAGACTTCCGTATTCCCAAGGTCGTAGATATAGAGAATGCCTTCGCCAGAATTCAAGTTATAAATGTTGTCGGCCATGTCCCAGTCAATTCCACGAGGGGCAGTGACGCCAAGTTCTGGATCGATAAAGGTGTAGGTCGAAAGATCCGGTATGCCGTTGGTCAGGGTAAATACCGACATAGGGCCGTAATACCACGACAAAGCCAGATATTTACCGTCTGGAGAAATCCTGACCAAGCAACTGGCAGAATCACCGTCGCTGCCATCGCTGCCGTTATGCAAAGTAAGAATATTGTCAACAGTGGCGCTGGCCGCTGAACAATAGAGATTGGTTGCGCCGTTTGCGCTAAACACGTTCAAGTAGGGAGCACTTCCCGCACCGGCGCGTTCGCTGGTTGTATAGATATAACCATTGGTGGGGTTCACATCCATATCGCCGGGGAGACCGTCATTGACAAGGAGGCCCAAGGAACCATAGTTAATCGTCAAATCGGGAAGAGCTGACGCTGGCGCGGTGCCGTTCAAAGTGTAGCGACAGACGTTTTCCCACTCGCCTGTGGTGGTAATGATGCTGGTCTTGTAAGCAGTGTTATAATATGCCGAGTTGATACCGATGGCGCCTTTCAACCCGCCAAAAGCGGAGGTAACCGTTGCAGGTGTGGGCATCGTATAATCGAAAGTGTAAAGAACGAGATTGCCGTTAGCCAACGTGCCGGTGGTCTTCGGCGCACCATAGATTTCGCCGTGATAGGGTGAGGTCGCGCTGCCAGAAGTGTTTTGGCCCTTGGGCAATAGCGTAGTCGGGGACTGCATGTAAGGATTAAACTGAACAACGCCCCCGACGACGGGATCAATCGAGCCAACCACGACTGAGCCGTCATATCTCGAGATGCTCAATTTATACGGGGCGCTGCCGCTAGACCCGCCTGAAAAGCTCGCCGAGCCCAAACCAGCGGTAGTCGCGCCAAAAGCGTAAGACATATCAGAGTGACAGGGTAAAATTCCCAAGCCCTTCGAACGATTGTTGCCGGAAACGGAGTAGGCCGCGGCATTGGCCATATAAACGCAGCCGAAAGAGGGGCCGTTAGTCGGATAACAGTTAACAGCCACGCCGCGCGGATCAGGCTGACCACCCCAGGAAGTTTGGGGAATGTTGGCGGAGGCGATTGCCTCGGCCGAAGGTGTGCCGGTGCCGGTTTTGGTACAAGTAATGGAATACGAGGTATCGCTTGATAGCGAAGAGCCGGTTCCGATTACGAAAGTGTTCGCGCCCTGCACTGGCGACGCAGGCGACAGAGTGGGGTGGCCTCCGGACGGATACGTCGTGACTGTGACAGAACCCGCAGCCGGAGCTGCATTCAAATAATAAACAATGGTGCTGGAATTGAGGTTGGTGCACGAAGAAGCATACGGAGCCGCATGAACACTCAAGGTTGGTGCAAGAATGCCAACGGCAATACATACGAGGTTTCGAAGTGTTTTCATAAGTTTTTTTACAACAATATACTGATTTTTTTGGGCATGATTTCGATTGCGATTACAATTTTTACAGCAACTACGGAACTATGTCAACATCTTTTGAAAAAAATTTTCGACGAAACATCCTAGTTTAAACCATTAAACCATGTATCTCCGACACAAGGCTAAGCATAAACAGTGCCAGTACGTGACAAAGTAATTTGCCTCCCGAAATGAAATCTCCAAAGCTCTACAATCCCTTGCGTATCCATTGGTCTATTGCGCCATCTGTAGTGGTTGGAAGCGACGAAGGGCGGTTGGTGAAAGGCCGAAAAATCAGGCTCTGCGATGCTGTATCCTAATTTGAAACACGGGTATTTGCCGATGGAGCGGCAGATTATGCCGCATACGGCAATTGCTTCCGGCCTCAACTTTTACTCGCGGCAAGGGAGTCCCGCCTCGTAACGTTTCAATTCGCCGTTGAACTGCTCCACCAAATCTTGCTTTCCGGCCGTCTGGGCCAGTTCCACGGCCTTTTGGACGGCGCGTTTGGCGTCGGCAAATTGGCCGGCCTCCGCGAAGGCGGCGGCCAGGGTGTGAAGAATGAACGGGTTCGTTCCACCATAGATCTCATTGGCCTTTTGGGCCAGATCCACCGCCTGGCGGCCGTTGCGCAGCGACGGCTCCGCACAAGTGGCCAGAATCCAAGCCAGATTGTTTTGCGCGTCCGCATCGGCAGGACTGATTTGCAGGGCCTGTTGATACTGGCGGATCGCTTCGGCCGTTCCGCCTTTTTGGAAAAAAGCGTTGCCCAGATTATAGTGGGCTGTCGCGTAGGCGGGCTTGATTTGCAGGGCCTTTTGGAATTGGACGATTGCCTCGTCCACCGCGCCTTTTTGCAGGAGAGCGGTGCCAAGGCTGTTATATACTTCCGCAGAGTTTGGCGCGATTTGCAGGGCTGTTTGGAAATGAGGGATCGCCTCGTCCACTCTTCCCTCTTGCAAAAGAGCCTTGCCCAAGTTGTAGTGGGCGGCCATGTAGGCGGGCTTGATTTGCAGGGCCTTTTGGAAATTGACGATCGCTTCATCCATGTTGCCTTTCCGGAAAAAAGCGAGGCCAAGGTTGAACTGGAATGAGGCCGAGCCTGGCTTGATTTGCACGGCCGCCTGGAAATGAAGGATCGCTTCGTCCACTTTGCCCTTTTGCAGAAGAGACAGGCCGAGGTTGTAGTGGGCTTCTGCGTAGTTGGGCCTCAGTTGCAAGGCTTGTTGGAACAAGGCAATGGCTTCGTCCAGTTTTCCTTGACCGTAAAGAAGGGTGCCGAGGTTGATAAGGGCATCCGCGTAGCCCGGGTTGATTTCCAATGCCTTTCGGAAATGAGCGATGGCTTCGTCCGTCATTCTTTTGTCCCAAAAAGCGTTGCCAAGGTTGTACTGGGCCTCCGCATAGGCGGGATTGATTTGCAGGATCTGCTGGAAATGATTGATCGCTTCGTCCGCTCTGCCCTTTTTGAGAAGAGCGATGCCGAGATTATTTTGGGCATCCACGTCGTTAGGTTTGATTTCCAATGTCCTTTGGTACTGGACTATCGCCTCGTCCACCCTTCCTGTTTTGTCCAGAACCATGCCGAGGTTGTGACGGGCGAGCGGAAAGTCCGGATCGAGTTCCAATACCTTGCGGAATTGGGTGATCGCGTCATCTTCTCTGCCATCTTTGAGCAGAAAGAAACCGAGGTTGTTGTGGGTTTGTGCTTGCATATGAAAGTTCGCAAACAGGTTGAATGCCACCGAAAAAACCAGCAGCAAACCCCATCCGCAGCGGGCAGTCCGCCGCCAGGCCGGCTGGCTGGCCAAGGCACGCTCCAACCCCAGGATTCCAATGACCGCCAGCAACGCCAGCGTATGCGTAAACTCCACTTCATAGCGCAGACACATGTAAAAATAGAGACCCATGGTCAGCGCGCAAACCCCAAAAAGCAGAGCCACCGCCGCTAGAAACCAGCGTAAAATTGAGCTCTCTTTCGCTGACCGCCTCCGCCAAGCCAGCGGCGCGGCCAGCGCCAGCCATAGGAGCGGAATATTGGTAAGAACGCCAAAAGAATTGTCGGGAACGGTTCCACTCGTTGAGGGCGGATGCGCACTGTCATGCACGAAGGGAAAATGTCCACTCCAGCCCGCCGGTTCCAGATAACCAAACAGAAAATTTGACCAGAGGTAGCGCGGACTGAATTGTTTCATCGTGTCCTGCCGGGTCGAGGACAATTGATAATGCTGCCCGAAGTCCAGCGGGTTGTCGAAGCGCAGGTCATTGTAAAACATCAGCCCCAGTCCAATCAACACAATTGGAACAGTCGCCGCCATCAATAATGGCCACACCCGCTGCTTTTCCCGCCACGCCTGAGCCACTGGAACCAGCAGGATCACTGCTCCCAACAGCAGCGATGGCCGCGCCCCCAGAGCCAATCCATAAGCCAGACTGGCGGCCGCCAGCCATCGGCCACGCCACTGCGGCTGATGCAACGCACCCCAAATCCCCGCCAGCGCCACCATCGTCATCGCATATCCGCAACTGATCGCCACTTCGTAAACATCACACCCCGCCAAGATTGCCGGCGCGAAATTCGCCAAGCCAAGCGCCATTATGCATGGAACGATTATCCAAAAACTGACTGTCGCAAAGTAGCGTTTCCATGCGGCCAACAGCACGCCTGTGCCGACTAGGAACCCCATCGAAAAGAAAAGCAGAACCGCATCTTTTTGAAGCAGGTAATGGCCGGTGAGCACCGCATAAGGCCAGAAGAGCACTAGGGCGGGTGTGATCCCGAAATAAAGATACAACTTCCCCTTGTAATAACTTATGTCTTGCAACGGGTGTTCATAGTTAAACCGATAAGGCTCGCTGGCCGCTGGATCGTAGGGATCGGCCAGTTGCGCGAGACCCGGTGGCACTTCGGCTTTTAAGTTGAGCTGGCCGGCGCGAAAACCCTGCACCAGTAAATTGTAGTAGCTGTCCTGTGCGCCTGAACACAACGATTCCAACAATCCCGACTTGGCACTCCGGGCATAAACCCCAATGATCAGCGCGCAAACTGCACTCAAAACAGCACATTGCATCCATCGGGTCCCGCCTCCCTTTGCCGCCACTTTTCCTGCTTCTGATGCGCTCTTTGTCATCCAATTAAAAATCTTCTGGCTGGTTCCACCGTGAATTTATCATTACTGATACAAGGGAAGTCTCGCCTTGTAACGTTTAATTTCACCGTTGAACTGTTTCACCAAATCCTGCTGTCCGGCCGCCCGCGCCAGTTCAATCGCCTTTTGCGCGGTGCGCTGGGCATCACCGAATCTCCCGGCCTCCGCGAAGGCGGCGGCCAGGGTGTGAAGAATGAACGGGTTCGTTCCGCCGGAGATCTCATTGGCCTTTTGGGCCAGTTCCACCGCCTGGCGGCCATTGCGCAACGACTGCTCCGCACAAGTGGCCAGAATCCAGGCCAGATTGTTTTGCGCGTCCGCATCGGCAGGACTGATTTGCAGGGCTTTTTGGAATTGGGCGATCGCTTCGGCTGCGCGGCCTTTTTGGAAAAGAGCGTTGCCGAGGTTGTAGTGGGCTTCGGCATAGTCAGGATTGATTTGCAGGGCTTTTTGGAATTGGGCGATGGCCTCGTCCACCGCGCCTTTTTGCAGAAGAGCGTTGCCGAGATTGAGGCGGGGCGACGCGACCCCCGGGTCGATTTGCAAGGCCTGTTGGAATTGGGTGATGGCTTCCTCCGTCCGGCCCTTTTGCAAAAGAGCGATGCCAAGGTTGTTATACACATCCGCGGAGCCTGGCGCGAGTTGCAGGGTTTTTTGGAAATGGGTGATGGCTTCGTCTGCCCTGCCCGTTTGCAGAAGAACCTTGCCGAGGTTGTAGTGGGCCGCCGCGTAATTGGGCGCGGTTTGCAGCGCCTGTTGGAAATGGGTGATGGCGTCGTCCAGTTTTCCCTTTTTGAGCAGAGCGATGCCGAGGTTGTAGTGGGCGGGCGCGTAATCTGGCGCGAGTTGCAGCGCCTGTTGGAAATGAGCGATCGCTTCGTCCACCCTGCCCTTCTTCCCAAGATCAATGCCAAGGTTGTTATGGGCCACCCCGTAAGCAGGCTGGATTTGCAGCGCCGCCTCGTACTGGCTGATGGCTTCATCCACTTTTCCTTTTGTGTCCAGAGCAATGCCAAAGTCATAGTGGGCCACGTAGTTGCTTGTGGTGCAGGCGAGCGTATGGGGCCACAAGGTTTCATTGTCTTTCCAATATCCAGTTTGAGTCCAGGCGCAGGCCGCAAAGGCGACAATCACCGCCGCCATCAAACCGCCCAGCGCTTCCCGTCGATGCTTCCACCCGGCGCTCCAATCCGCCACCGCCCATGTCCCCGCCAGAACCAGCCCGATCCCGGGCAAATAGGTGTAGCGATCCGCGTGGGCATAGTTCGATATTTGCACAATGCCAATCGATGGGACCAGCATTCCCAAGTACCACAACCAGCTCACCAACAGGTAAGGACGCTTTTTCCGGCAGGCCAGCACACTTGTGGAAATGGCCGCCAACAGAACGAGCGCCAGGGCAATCTGCCAAAAGGGCCGGCCGTGTGGCGGATTAGGATAAGGGACAGCCAAGCCCGCCGGATAAACCATTTGCCGCAAGTAGATCCCATAAGAAACCACGGCGTTGCCGATGCGTTCAAGGAGCGGGACCCGCTCCATGTCCAGCACTTTTTCCGGCGTAAAAAAAGTGGCCACGCAGGACCCGACTGAAAGCAGGAACAAAGGAATCTTCTCCTTCACCAATCCCCAAAAAGGCAGCGCGCGGTGCAGCGGCCACCCGTCCAGCAACAGCAAGACAAACGGCAGCGTCACAAGGGTGTTCTTGCATAAGAGACCTACGCCATACCACACCGCCACCGCCACATAGCGCCCACGTGAGGGATGGCGCGCATAATGCGCATAGGCCCACAATGTCAACATGAAGAACACGCCGCTCAACACGTCCTTCCGTTCCGCAATCCAGGCCACCGACTCCACCCGCAATGGATGGATGGCAAACACCGCCGCCACAAACGCGCTGCGCCAAAGAGCACCGGTCATCTGGCGCAGCGCCAGGAAGAGCAGGAGAACCGTGGCGGCGTGGAGAAGGACATTAGTGAGATGATGGCCGCCGGCATTCAAGCCGTAAACCTGGCAGTCCAGCATGTGGGAAAGCCAGGTCAATGGATGCCAGTGGCCGATTTCCTCATAGGTCAACGACCCGAGGGCTCCTTTCCAGGTCAACCCTTTTTGCACCACCGGGTTGTCATACACATATTGATCATCATCGTAATTGATAAACCCGTGATGCAGGGTCTGCCCGAAAACCACGAACGTGATTGCAACCAGCACCAGGCCAACCGTCGCCGCCCGCCAGCGTTGGATGTTTGCAGATGGATTGCTTGTTATTGACTCGCTCATTTTTTCGCAGCGCGATCCATTGCCATTGCTTCATTTAATTTATTTTGGGCTTCAGCATTGGCTGGGTTGATTTGCAAAGCTGACTGGTATTGGCTGATCGCTTCGGCTGTCCGGCCTTTTTGGAAAAGGGCGTTGCCAAGATAGCAGTGTAATTCTGCATCGCTGGGCTGGATTTGCAGCGCTTTTTGGAAGTGGCCAATCGCTTCGTCCAGATTTCCCTTTTGGAGAAGTATGATGCCGAGGTTGACGCGGGCATCCATGTAGCCCGGGTTGATTTCCAACGCCTTTTGGTAATGAGCGATCGCTTCGTCCACTTTTCCCTTCCGGAACAGAGCGATGCCGAGACTGCTGTGGGCTTCCGCATAATCGGGTTTGATTTGCAGCGCTTTTTGGAAGTGGGTAATCGCTTCGTCAATGTTACCCGTTTGCATAAGAGCGATGCCAAGATTGAGATGGGCTTCTACAGAGTCGGGTTTTATTTGCAGCGCCTTTTGAAAATGGACGATCGCCTCGTCTATTCTGCCCTTTTGGAAAAGAATGGTGCCGAGGTTGTTGTGGGCATCCACGCTGTCTGAAGTAATTTGCAGCGCCTTTTGGTATGCGATCATTGCTTCATCCGCCTTGCCCATTTCGCGCAGTGCGGTGCCAAGGTTGACCTGGGCGATGCAGTTGCTCGTGGTGCAGGCAATGGTGCGGGTCCACAAGGTTTCGCTGTTTTGCCAATAGGCGGCCTGTTGCCAGGCACAGGCCATCAACACAGCGATGACGACGGCCATGAGGCCCGCCGCCAGGCGCTTTCCCGCCCACCCGGCCACCAGCCAAGTCACCGCCACATAAATCCCGATCTGCGGCAGGTAGGTGTAGCGATCCGCGTGGGCCTGTTCTCCCACCTGGATGATTCCCACCACCGGCAGCAGCATCACCAAATACCAAACCCATCCCATCAGCAGCCACGGCCGCGTCCGCCGCTCTCCCCATGCCAACGCTGAAAGGCCGGCCAGCAACGTCCCGGCCAGCGCCATTTCCCACGTTGGCGCGCCGTTGTCCGGAAAGGGATATAACAACGCCAATCCCGCCGGCCAGACCATCTGCCCAAGATAAATCACGGATGTCATCAACGCATTGCCAAGGCGCACCGGCATCGTAAATCGCCCAGTCAATTGCATGGCGTTGCTTTGCGCCAAAAGCGTGGCCGCGCAGGACGCGGCCGAGAGCGCCAGCAAAGGGAGTTTTTCCAGCACCAATTTCCCCGCTGCCTCCTTCCGTTGCAACGGCCAATAATCCAACAACAACAGCACCAAGGGCAGCGTCACCAGCATCGGCTTGCTCATCAGCCCCAAGGCGAACAGCAGCAGCACCAGCCCGTAACGCCCCCACGACCACGGACGGCGCGCATAACGCACATACGCCCCGATGGTCAGCATGAAGAACAACCCGCTTAGCACGTCCTTGCGCTCGGCCACCCACGCCACCGATTCCACCCGCAACGGATGAATGGCAAACACCGCCGCCACAAACGCGCTGCGCCAAAAAGCCCCGGTCATCTCCCGCAGCACCAGGAAAAGCGCGATGACCGTGGCGGTATGGAGAAGGACATTGGTCAGGTGATGTCCAGCGGGATGCAATCCATATAACTGACAGTCCAGCATGTGGGAAAGCCAGGTCAAGGGGTGCCAGTTGGCGGCATGGAAGGAGAAAGCCCAGCGGATTCCTTTTAGTGTCACCCCCCCGGCAACCATGGGATTGTCATACACATAATCATTGTCGTCGTAGGCGATAAACTCGTGGCGCAGGGTCTGGCCGAAAACAGCGAGCGTGATCGCGGCCAGTGCCAGGCAAACCGCCGGCACCCGCCAGCGTTTGACGTTTGAGGACGGATTGCTTGTCATCGACCCGCTCATTTTTTTGCATCATGCAACGGCAGCCCCGCCTTGTAACGTTGCAATTCGCCGTTCAACTGCTCCACCAAATCCTGCCGCCCGGCCGCCCGCGCCAGCTCAATGGCCTTTTGCGCGGCGCTCATGGCGTCGCCAAATCTTCCGGCCTCGGCGAAGGCCGCGGCGAGATTATTGAGGGCACCCAAATAGTCCGGCTTGATTTCCAAGGCCTTTTTGTAATGCGTAATCGCTTCATCCACCCGGCCTTTTTGCAGAAGAACGACGCCGAGATTAAAATGGGAAGCCGCGGAATCGGGCTGGATTTGTAACGCCATCTGAAATTGTGTGATCGCCTCATCCAGCTTGCCCTTTTGCAGAAAAGCACTGCCGAGGTTATTATACGCATCCACGTCGCGCGGCTCAATGGCGAGGGCATTTTGGAAATGAGTGATCGCCTCGTCCACGCTGCCCTTTTGCAACAGAACGATGCCGAGGTTACAGTGGGCATCGATATTGTTTGAAGCGATTTGCAGCGCCTTTTGGTATTCGATTATCGCTTCGTCCGCTCTTCCCTGTTGTGCAAAAGCGTTGCCGAGGTTGTAGTGGGCTTCCGCGTAGCCGGGCTTGATTTGCAACGCCTGTTGGTATTCGACAATTGCTTCATCCACACTGCCGTTTTGGAAAAAAACGTAGGCAAGGTTGTTGTGGGCGTAGGCCCGCAAATCCACGCCCGCCAGCAGATTGAACGCCACCGAAAAAATCAGCAACAATCCCCATCCACAACGGGCGGCCTGCCGCCAGATCGGCTGGCCGGCCAAAGCCCGTTCCAAACCCAGAATGCCAATGACCGCCAGCAACACCAGCACATGCGCAAACTCCACTTCATACCGCAGGCACATCGAATTATGCAAACCGATGGTCAGCGCGCATATCCCAAAAAGCAAAGCCACCGCCCCCAGAAACCAGCGCAAGGTTGAGTTGTCTTTCTCCGGTCGGTTCCACCAGACCAGCGGCACGGCCAAGGCCAGCCAGACCAGCGGAATGTTGGTCAGAACGCCGAAAGGATGCTCGGTGTCCGTGGCGCCTTTGGGCAAGGTTGGCGCTTTGATATCGGACACAAATGGAAAATGGCCGCTCCAACGCGCCGGTTCCAGAAATCCAACCTGA
>Ga0206860_10202_pt1 | contig 12826 bp, 6 predicted proteins | sample Alteio_BWOrgCont_44_FD_152624 | JGI IMG/M metagenome (GOLD analysis project Ga0206860, IMG submission 152624) | Enriched cells from forest soil in Barre Woods Harvard Forest LTER site, Petersham, Massachusetts, United States -... | ecosystem: Environmental > Terrestrial > Soil > Temperate forest >...
TATCTGGACACCATCGGATTGCTGCCGACGCCGAAGGAACTGGACGCTTTTGAGTCCAGCCACAAATCGGGCAAGCGCGAGGCGCTGGTGGCGGAATTGCTGTCGCGCAAGGAAGCGTATGCGGAGAACTGGCTGAGTTTTTGGAACGACCTGTTGCGCAATGATTACAAGGGCACGGGCTACATTGACGGCGGCCGCAAGCAGATCACCCGCTGGTTGTATTCGGCGTTGCAGACCAACATGCCCTACGATCAGTTCGTGGCGGAGTTGATCAGCCCGACGGACGAATCCGCCGGGTTCACCAAAGGGATCGTGTGGAGGGGCTTCGTCAATGCCAGCCAGAAGCCGCAGATGCAGGCGGCGCAGAATGTTTCGCAGGTTTTCATGGGCGTGAACCTGAAATGCGCCTCGTGCCATGACAGTTTTATCAATGACTGGCAGCTTTCCGATTCCTACGGCCTGGCCAATGTTTTCAGCGATACCCCGCTGGAAATAAATGAGTGCGACAAGCCGACCGGGAAAATGGCCGCAACAAAATTTTTATTTCCGCAACTGGGGGAACTTGCGCCGACGACCAACAAACAGGTGCGCTTGAAGGAACTGGCCGCCGTGGTGACTTGTCCAAAGGACGGCCGATTGACACGGACTCTGGTCAACCGGCTTTGGGCCAAATTCATGGGGCGGGGATTGATCGAACCGGTGGATGACATGCAGCAAACGGCCTGGAACCAGGATTTGCTGGATTGGCTGGCGGAAGATTTGGCCGCGCACCATTACGACGTCAAAGCCACCATCGCGCGCATTCTGACCTCGCGGGCTTACCAGCTTCCGGCCGTGGACCCGGGGGAATTGCGAAACCAGGACTTCCTCTTCACCGGCCCGGATGTGCGGCGTATGTCGGCGGAAGAATTCCGGGATGCGCTGACGTCGTTGACCGGTGTGGGCTATTCCACCGCCGACGCGGATCTTGGCCCGGGCGAAGAGGGCAAACACAAGTTCGACACGAAAAAGACGGCAAAATGGATTTGGAACAATCCCAAAGCCGCCGACAAAGCCAAGGCGGGCAGCATTTATTTGCGCAAGACGGTCAAGTTGTCGGCGCTGCCCGGGGAAGCCACGGTCCTGGTCGTCTGCGACAACGGCTTTGAATTTTTTGTCAACGGGCACAAGGCGGGCGAAGGGAACGATTATGGCAAACCGTTTCTCATCGATCTGAAACCGTGGTTGAAGAAAGGGGACAATGTGATGGCTGTCCATGCTGTCAATGACTTGCCGGACGGCTCGGCGCCCACGCCGGAAAAGGCCGTGCCCGGCACGGAAAATCCGGCGGGCCTGTTGATTTATGCCCGTTTGCGCGGGCCCAAGGCGGTGATGGATTTTGTCAGTGACTCTTCCTGGGCGGTGACCGCCGTTCCCCCGGACGGCTGGGAAAAACCGGAATTACACATGAAGGAAGGGTGCTGGCATCCGGCCAATGAACTGGGAGGCGTCAGCATAGGCCCGTGGCGGCTGACGGGTAATTTCATCCCCACGCAATTCGCGGCGCAATTCGCCTCCACCAACAAAGGCGGGGTGCGCGCCGCCCTGGTGGCGTCCGACCCGCTCATGACCGCCCTGGGGCGTCCGAATCGCGAACAAGTGGTGACGACCCGCTCGGCCACCGCCACCACGCTGCAGGCGCTGGAATTGACCAACGGCAAAACTCTGGCCGCCACGCTCCGGCGCGGCGCGGCGGACATAACCAAACGAAACGAAAAGGGCCGCCAATTGATTGTGGACATATACGAACAGGCCGTGGGCCGCAAACCGACCCGGGCGGAATTGAAGCTGGCCGGGGAACTGGTCGGCAAAAAGCCGCAGCCGGCGGACGTGGAAGATTTTCTCTGGGCCATGGTGATGCTGCCCGAATTTCAATTGATTTATTGACAAGGCAAACATGAAAACAAGCGGAGCAAACTGGAAGCGGCGGGACTTTTTGAAAACAGCGGGCGCGGCCACCCTCGGCGCGCTGGCGGCGGGTTATGCGCGGCCCATTTTCGCGGCCGGCGCCGAAGAAAAAATCAAGCCGACCGCCGATACCGTCATCGTGCTCTGGATGGCCGGGGGCATGGCGCACACGGAAACCTTCGATCCCAAGCGCTACGCGCCGTTCACCAAGGGCATGCCCGCAACGGACATGCTGAGCACCTTCCCGCAAATCGACACCGCGGTGGATCACATCAAATTCTCGCAAGGTCTTGAGAAAACCGCATCCGTCATGGATCGGGGAACGCTGATTCGTTCTTATACGGCGGGTGATTTGGGCTTCATTTTGCACAGCCGCCATCAATATCAATGGCACACCGGCTACGCCCCGCCCCAGACCGTTGCCTGCCCGCACATTGGCTCCGTCATCGCGCGCACGCTCGGGCCGAAAAATCCGGCGTTGCCGGCTTTTATTGACATCGGCCAGCGCTTCGACCTCGGGGAAGGCGAGGAACTCAAGGCGTTTCACACCGCCGGCTTTCTGGGCAGCGAACACGGGCCGTTTATTATTTCCAACCCGGCGGACGCGGCCGAAAGCGTCCGGCCACCCAAAGGGATGAGCCCGTCGCGCTTCGAAAACCGGGAGAAATTTTACAAGGCGCTGGTGGCGGACGGTCCGGTGGGCCGGTTCGGCAGCGATTTCCAAAAGGAATCGCTCTTGCGCTCCATGGACAACGCGCATCGTTTGTTGAGTTCGCCGGCGGCGAAGGCGTTTGATTTGTCGCTCGAACCGAAGGCGGCGTATAACGTTTACAACACGGGCCGCTTCGGCCTCGGTTGCCTGCTGGCGCGGCGCTTGACGGAGGCCGGGGCGCGTTTCATCGAGGTGACGTCGGAATATATTCCATTCGTCAACTTTGACACGCACGAGAACGGCCACACCCGCATGGCGGATTTGAAGAAGTCGATTGACGCGCCGATTGCGCAATTGGTTTTGGATTTGGAGCAGCGCGGTTTGCTGGACCGGACGCTCATCGTGCTGGCCAGAGAATTCAGCCGCGACGCCCTGGTGGAAGGCAAGCCGGACAAACCGGTGCAAGGCCAGGTCGCGCAGCCGGACAAGGTGGACGACCTCAAGTTTTATGGAATGCACCGGCACTTCACCGACGCCGGGAGTGTGCTGCTCTTTGGCGGCGGGATCAAACGCGGTCACTTGCACGGAGAGACGTCCGAAGAGCAACCCTGCAAAACGATCAAGGATCGCGTGGTCATCGAGGATTTGCACGCCACCATCTACCACGCGCTGGGCATTTCGCCCCGGTTGTCCTACGACATCGAAAAGCGGCCCTTCTACGTCACCCGCGACGGTGTCGGCCAGCCCATCATGGATTTATTCGCGTGAGCAATCAATCGTTGCCGGCTTACACCGTCCGCGCCGCCAGTCCCGTGCCGGACCTCGGCGACGGTTGGAACCATCCGGCGTGGGCGCGGGCCGAAACCGCCTCCGTCGATCATTTCCGTCCGGAAAGCAGCGCGCACAGCCCCCGCACCCTGGTCCGGCTGCTGCACGGCGACGGGGGAGTTCGCGGAATTTTTCATGTTGACGATCAATATGTGCGCTCGACCCGCACCGGTTACCTGGCCCAGGTTTGGAAGGACAGTTGCATCGAATTTTTTATGCAGCCGCGGACCGACCGGGGCTATTTCAACCTGGAGATGAACGCGGGCGGGGCGCATCTGTGCTATTACGTCGAAGACCCGACGCGCACGCCGCAGGGACTGAAAAAATTCCGCCCGTTGCCGGAGGAAGATGGTGGGAAGATTCAAGTCCGTTCCTCGCTGCCCAACACGGTTGACCCGGAATTGCGGGAGCCGGTGAGTTGGGAAGTGAATTTTTTTATTCCGTTTGCCGTGTTGGAAAAATACACCGGATCGCTGGGCGGAATGGGCGACCAAACCTGGCGCGGCAACTTTTATAAATGCGCCGAAGACCTTTCTCATCCGCATTGGGCGGCGTGGTCGCCGGTGGACGAATTTAATTTCCATCTGCCACGCTGTTTCGGCGTGATCCATTTCGAATGAAGGGGCGCGTTCTATTTCTGGCTTGCCTGGCTGCGGCTTGGTTCACCCTGAGCGCAGCGGCCGGCCCGACGCTGGATATTTACTGGATCGATGTGGAAGGGGGCGCGGCCACATTGATCGTCACACCCGCCAAACAGTCTATTCTGATTGACACAGGCTGGGCGCAGGGGCCCAGCGCGACCCGCATCCATGACACGGCGGCGCAGGCCGGCGTCCGCAAGATCGATTATTTGATTTTGACGCATTTTCATCTCGACCATTTTGGCGGGGCGGCGGAACTGGCCACCTTGATGCCGATCGGGATCGTGCTCGACAACGGCATCCCCGACCACAATCCCGACGGTCTCTTTGACGGCGGGGCGTTTACGGCCATGATCCAGCCTTACCGGAACTTCAAGGCGGACCGGCGGATGGTGATCGAGCCGGGGCAAAACATTCCCTTATGGCAACTGGGCGGGACGGCTCCGCTGGGTTTTCGCTGCATGGGCGCGCGCGGGCATTTTGTGCACGGCGCCAAGGACGCGGCCAACCCACTCTGCGGCGGCGTCCCGGACCACGCGGTGGACAAGACCGACAACAGAAACAGCGTCGTCAGCCTGCTGCAATTCGGCCCGTTCAAATTTTTCGACGGCGGGGATTTGACCTGGAACATGGAAAAGGAACTGGTTTGCCCGGTCAATTCGATTGGTCAAGTCGATATTTATCAAGCGGACCATCACGGTGTGGACTTGAGCAACAATCCCCTGTTGGTGCGGAGCCTGGCGCCGACTGTGTCGGTGATGGACAACGGCGCGCGCAAAGGCGGGTCCGAAGCCACGCTGGCCACGTTTCGCAGTGTGACTTCCATACAAACGATGTATCAATTGCACCGGGACATTCGCGGCGGAAAAGAATTCAACACCGACGACCAGTTCATCGCGAATACGAACGAGAAGTGCGCGGGCAATTACATCAAATGTTCGGTGGACCCCTCGGGGAAAAGTTACACCATCAGCATCCCGGCGACGGGTTTTGCGAAGACTTACCAAACCAAGAGCGAAAAAGATCGGCAATAAGATCGGTAAGTTTTGCGCATCTTATCTCACAAATGCTTATGAGTAAGCGCTTTGTGGGTTTTATTTAATCGGCAATAAAATGGCGAATTTCAGGCGCGCGGGTGGGCCTGGTCGTAGGCGCGCTTGAGCCGCTCGGTGGTGATATGGGTATAGACCTGGGTCGTGACCAAATGGGCGTGGCCCAGCAATTCCTGGACGCTGCGCAAATCCGCGCCGGCGTCGAGCAGGTGGGTGGCGAAACTGTGGCGCAATTTATGCGGCGTCATGTTGGGGTCCAATCCGGCGGAACAAAGATACTTCTTCAGGCGCAATTGCACCGTGCGCGGGGTGAGCGGGGTGGCTTTGTCCGGGCGCGCGGAAAAAACCGCCCGTTCGCCGGACGCCGGATCAGTGCGAAGTTTCCAGTAGGCGCGGATCGCTTCCAGGGCGGGCGCGCCGATGGGCACGAGCCGTTCTTTTTTCCCCTTGCCGCGCACGCGCACCACTTGTTCGGGCCAGTCAATATCCGCCGCGCAAAGCTGGCAAAGCTCGCTGACGCGCAAGCCGCAGGAATAAATGACCTCCAAAATGGCGGCGTCGCGAAAGTAAAGACTGGCATCCACGACGTCCTCCTTCGCGGCGGCGCGCAATTCCGTGCCGGGCGCTTCGAGCAAGTCCTGCAATTGTTTCACGGTCAGGAAAAGAGGCAGGCGCTTTTCCGCTTTGGGCAGAGAAAGATTTTTTATCGGGGAAACAACAGCCACGCCGTTGCGGATCAAAAATTTGTAAAAGGAACGAAGGGCGGAAAAGCGCAGTTGAATGGCGGCGCGGCTCAACTGGCCGCGGCCAAGGAAGCGCAAAAAATCGCGAAAGTCATCCCGGCGCAAGGCGGCCCAGTCCGGGGCGGCGCCGCGCTGTTTTTTCGACCAGTCAAAAAATTCGAGAAGGGCCTGGCGATAATTCCGTTGCGTGTAAACGGAAGCGTCCTTGTCTGTGGCCAGATGGCGGAGAAATCCCAGAATCCAGGAATCGGCGTTGGGCTCCGCATTTTCTTCAGGCTGCGACATTGACTGCATATTACCCCAAAACAGGCTGTTGCGGAAGCAGGAACCCAGAACAGACATTATTTGTTTGCTGGCGGCTGCGATTTCGGCAACAAACGTGAAATAACAAGAAGCAACACGACAACGACCACCGCCAAAATTCCCCAAAAAAGCACACCGCCCTGACCTGGCATCTGATTTTCATGCCAGGAAGATTTTTGGAGTGACTCTTCAGCGGATAATGACGCAACTTTTTTTTCAGCCGCCAGCAACTGGTCGGCGACGAGGCTTAAATCATAGCTCGGCGGCGCCACATGTGGATTGCCGTAGTAAAGAAAGAGTGCGTCGTCCGGTTTGGCTTTGAACAAAATGCGCGTCGCGGGGTAAAACACCTGGAATTTTTCCAGTGCAATCGGCGGATTGTCGCCGTTCTCTGTTTCGAGAAAAAGTGTGTCACTCTGCAACATGCTATCCAAGGCCAGCGCGAGCTCTTTTGACTGGCGTTCCGGGGTTTGTATCCAGGTCGCGCTGCCCAATGGCCTGCGATAGATGTTGCCTCGCTCATCCGCAAGTTCTTCGAAAAGCAACAGTGAGCGTTCGAACAACGGCGTTTGCGCCACACAAGCCAGTCGCGTGAGTGGCAGGCCGGCACGTGGCAGCTTGATGATCCAGCGGCTTAACTTCGGATGCCTCACGTCGTTCGTTGCAGTGACAGTCGGCGTGAGGGCGCGGCTGATGGACGTGTTCTGGACGATGTAAGGCACTTGATTGCTGCCGTGCAACACGCGCAAATCCGCGAAGCCCGATTGCTTGTGCGCGAGCACATCGAGGTCGAGTTCGATTTGTTGCGCGCCGCCGCTGGATATTTTCACCGGTTTGCGGAATTTCCATTCCGAAACGTCGAGCGTTGCGCCGGTTACTTCAAGTCCGGGCAGAACTTCCGGCGCGCTAAAATTCGGGTTGTCTGACGGCGGCGGGATTCTAATGGGTGAAACGGCCACGTTTTTGAGGTTCATGGCCAGAGCGGCCAGATCGTAACGCGGCGCGGCGCAATGAGCATTGCCGGTGAGCAAATGATATGAGCCCGGTTGTCGTGCCAGGAAAACAAGATAAACCGGACGCCGCTCCACGCGCACGGCAGAAACCGGCAGCGGCGGACTGTCCCCATTTTTTATGAGAAGAAATAATTCACGCGAGCGCACCAGACTTTCCAGCGGCACAGAGAGATTTTCAGAAGGCGTCTGGCCGGCGACGGCAACGCGATAAACCGCGCCCTGACCGACAGTTTGTTCGCGGATGGAATCTTCCGAAATAATCGGGACGGCGATTGAAACCTGACGCATAAAAAGCGGCTCGGTAGTTGCAATTTGGACGGAAACAACACTCAAATTTGCCGCGCCCAGGCTCAACGCGAGCCGGGTTTCCCCGGGATTTTCGTCCCGTTCGGTGATCGTGGCTGGAATCAATTCTCCGGGCGAAGGCTCGCCCGCAGCCGCATGGACCAGTGCGCCGGTGAAGGGAATCGGTTGCGAACGCTGGTCGTCCACGGTCAACCGTAGCCATTTTGAAACGCTGGCCGGAAATGATATTCGCAAATGACTTGCTCCATTGGGCTGGCGAAAGATCGGCTGGCCTTGCGCAACCATTTGCCAATGCTCGCCGTCGTTGGAGCTTTCAACGCGCACAGCCTTGATAAAATTCATCGCCGGACTCTCGAGCGTGACGCAATCGAGCGATTGTCCCAGTCCTGTTTCGAGCCTGATAACGGTTGTGTCTGTGTTGAGTGCAATTTGGAATGATTTTGCCTCTTGCACGACCTTCGCGACCGGAGCGGGTCGTTCAATCATATACGGCACTTCATTCCCCCCATCCTGGTAAAGCCGCAAGTCTTCGAGCAAAGGACGCGCGGCGTCGAGCGTTTCAACCGGCAGGCTTATTTTGACCAGGCCATTTGTGGAAACGTCAAATGATTGTTCATGTTTCCATTCGGAGGGAAGGTTCGCAGCGGCGGCGGAAAGACCGGCCACGAGCGCGCAAGCGTAGAGCAAGCCAGATGGAAAATTATTGCGGCGCTTCATTTTTAAATTCCTTGTTACTGGCGGTGAAAAATTTTTGATACGCGAACGACGCCAGCATGGCGATCACCGCCACACCGATGAAAGCGCCGATGCGATAGAGTTGGCCGAGCCGGGCAAGGTCGTGGAAGAAAAGTTTCAGCAGCGTCACACACAGCAACCCCATGGCAGGGTGGCGCGCCGCGGGAATTTTTTTGAGGATGCCATAAACAAGCAGCGCCAGCGCGAACAGCGCCCAGGCGATGGAATACGTCATGTCGCGCGCAAAGTTGCCGCTGAATTGAAACGTTAGCGTCGCGCCAGGCGCGCTGAAATAATCGGCGATCTCGATGTTTAACAACAAAAACACCAGCACTGTGCCAAGCCCGGCAAGAATCGGCGGAACATTTGATTGCAAAATCAGGTGGCGTGGCGGGGCAAGAAGTTTTGTTGCGATAAAGAGACAAATGGCCACGCTACCGTAGGCGTAGAGATACCAGTTGAAAATCGGCGCAGCGGCGCGCGGATGGTAGGCCAGTACGGCGGGGTTTAGCGCGAGCCGGGCAAAGGCGGCGAGGAGCAGGCAGACGCCGGTGAGTCGCAGGCCTGGATGTGGCACGCGATGAAAAAGCCACAGCAATGCCACGCCTTCCAACGCCCAGCCGATGGTGATCCATTGGCGGTCGAACTGAATGGGGAATATAAGCGTAATGAAAAATAGGGCCACGCCGCCAAACCAAGCCAGTTGTGTCAGGCGTGATTTATTTTCGGCTGGGATTTTTTTCAGGACGACGACGAGGCTCAACAAACCGGGGATAGCAAATGCGGCGGGCAGCAAGCCCATCATTTGATTGGGATACACGGCGGATACGAAACGGTGAATGAGAAAAAATTGCGGCGGTCCAGCCATGGCCGCAGCCGCCCATGGAACAACTTTTCCGGAAAATTGTTTCAAGAATAAAAACGGGAACAGCGCAAACACGGCGAAGAAAATCAAATACCATGCCAAAACCAAATAGAGCGGCTGGTTGGGGTTCGCGGGATCGAAGCGGTTGAAATGCCAGGCGCATTCCAGCGCCGTCACACAGGCGAGACCGATGGCGGGCATCCAGTCGAAGGAAAATAATTTGGTGACGCCGAGCAGCAACACGACCAGCAAAAGCGCGAGGCCGAACACAGGAGACGGATTGACCAACGGCAGCCGCAGTGCCGCCATGATGAGCAGCAGGAATGGAAGCACGACAGAGCAGGCGGGCAGCATCGCCGCGAGATCTCCCGGCGTGGGAGTGGGATGACTGAATTCGTTCCCGATTTTGAGGGCGTCCGGCTTGAATTTTTTCGCGAGCCAGACACTGGCGGCGACAAAAAAAACACCGAATGCGCCGAACAGAAAAAATGAAACCGGCAAGCCGGTAAGATCCGATGGAATTTTGAAAATGAGCGCCCCGGTCGCGGTGAGCGTCAGCAACAGCACCGCCAGCACCGGCAGCAAGGTGGCCGTCAGCACGGCAAGAGCGATGGCCAGAACATCCACCAGCAGAATGAACGGCCAGACAATGAACGAAACTTCCTCGAGATTAAAAACCGGAAGGAGCATCAGCGCGAGCGCGAGAATCGGAAAGATGTGATTCGCCCAGGTTTGAGTGATGACACCGCGCCGACGTTGCAGCAAAGCGGGCAAGGCCGAGTGCATAACCGCAAAGAGGAAATAAAACGCCAGCGCCGCGTTGAGTAATTCATTGGTCAGCCATTTTTGCGTCCAATAGCCGAGTAATCCGAAAACGGCGAATCCGGCCGCGGATTGAGCGGTGACGTTTGTTTCTTCGGCCAGCACAAGCGCAGCAACGACAAGGTCAATGAGGAATACAAACCCGAACATCAACCACGGTTGTTGGGCAAGCGGCCCAAAAGTCAAAAACCACGCGGTGAGCGCAAGCGTGACCGCCACCAGGCCAAGGGCTGATCCGGAGAGCCAGCTTTTCATATCCGCCGGCTTCCGGGTTTTCGCCCACCAGTTTGCCGCGAGCCAAAGCGCATTAAAACCAAGCAGCACGCCGAGCGCGATGAGGATTTTGTTTCCTTCAAAATATTTTTCACTCACGAAGAATTTATTCACCCAGCCGATTTGCATGATGGCCGTGCCGAATGCGGAGAGCGCAGTGAGAAAATACCAGCGGCGATTGAGGGCCACGACGATGAGGCCGGCGTCGAGGATGGCAATATAGCCGAAGAGCCCGAGCGGATTATCCTGCCCGGTCGAAAGCAGAATCGGCGTGAGGAAACCACCCAACATTCCGAGGATGGCCACAACAAGGGCATGGAGCCGGACAGCGAGAAAGAAAGCCGTGATCGTAATGAGCACCATCAACAGAAACGTTGGAACCGGCCCGAAAAATTCAAAATGATAAATCGAGCGGCACGCAAATGTGACGGCGTAGAGGATGACGACGCCCGTCGCGCACAGTGTTTGCGAAAGCGTTGGGAAATTTTTCCGCGACATCACTACGCCGCCAACGAGCAGTCCGAGGCCGGTAAGAAACCCAACCGCCACGCGCAATGCAGGCGGGACAAGATTGTTGTCGAAGGAGTATTTGACGAAAAATGCGACGCCGAGGAAAAGCGCGAATCCACCAATCCAAGCAAAGCCTTTCACACCCATGAATTGCTCCCAGTTTACAGGCGGCTTGGTTGGGAGCGCTGGAATCGGTGGCGGTGGCGGCGGGATTGAAGCGACAAAAATCGGCGGTGAAACGACAAGTGGCGGTGGCGGAGCGGCGACTGGTTTTGGCGGCGCCACTGGAGCGGGAGTAATGATTTCCGGTTTCGCCACGAGTGCGGGCGCTGATTGGAAAGGCTTTGGTGATTCCTTTTCCTGTTTCAACCGGGAAATTTCTGATTCGAGTTCCCCAAGCCGTTGGGAGAGTTCCTCAATGCCAGCTTTTGTGCTGACGGCACGCGCTATCAACCAGATAGCCAATGCAATCGGAATTCCAAGAATTAACAAGACGACAAGAGCGATGCCGGGTTCCATAATTTAATTTCAACTGGCGATACGACTTGACAGCGCGTAGTCTGCGCCGCATTGCCAGCTTGTGGCAAGCCGCGAAAACAACATGTGCTGGGTAGAGGTTTGGTGGTCCTGGTGCAAATAGCCCTACTGTCTGACTTGCGCCCGGCCCACTGGCTTAATTGATGAAAATGGCCTCGTTGGTTTGGAGGAGGGCGTGGGCGTATTTGACCCAGGCGCCAATGGGACGGAGCTGGTTCGGCCTGATATTAGACACGGTCATGGCGCGTCCGCCTTTTTTCTTGCCGATGGCGTCGGGATTCATCTGGGCCTGGCGTTGTTCCTTCAGTTTTTGAATGGTGGCGTCGCTGATCGCTTCATCCGGAGGCGATTCTTCGATGAAATCCAACCCGAGCTTGATCTCGACTTCGTTCGGTTCGCGCTGGTAGATGCGTTCGTAGAGGAATTTTATTTTACCCTCGTCGCCTTCGATGATTTTAAAGCCGCTGCTGTTGACGAGCTTGCGGGCCAGTTCGACCACCAGGGGATTGTTCATCATGAACAGGGCCTGCTGCGGCACGGTCGTTTCGTAGCGTTTGCCGGTGGTGATGTCGGGATTGGCAAAATCGAATTGACTGTAAAGCTCGGGCAGGTTGCGCCGGTTGACCATGCCGTAAATGGTGCGGCGGTGGGAAAAGCCGCCTTCGCCAAAATCCAGTTGCACCGGGCGGCCGCCGATGGACAAATCCAGTTGCCCGCCCATGGCGAGGATGGAATCGCGCACGGCCTCGAATTCGAGGCGATGGATGTTGGCCCGCCAGAGCAGGCGGTTGTAGGGATCAATCTGGGCGTAACGCGGATTGTTCTGGCTGCTTTGCTGGTAAGTGCTGGAAAGCATGATGAGGCGGTGCAGTTTTTTGATCGACCAGCCTTCCTGCATGAAACGCGCGGCCAGGTAATCCAGCAATTCAGGATGACTGGGCGGATCGGATTGGTTGCCGAGATCGTCGGGGGTGGTGACGAAACCTTCGCCAAAATGATGCTGCCAGACGCGGTTGACCAGGACGCGGGAAGTCATGGGATTATACGGGCTGACGATGGCTTGGGCCAGTTCGAGGCGGCCGCTCGTGGTAGGGGGAAAGTTGGGGCGGTTCGGCGCGGAGAGAATTTCCAGGAACCGGCGCGGGGCCATCTCGCCCCTGTTTTCCGGCACGCCGCGAATGAAAATGGGTGAATCCTTCGGTTGGCGAACGTCCACCAAGGCCGTGGCACAGGCGGGTGAGCCGGGATCGGTCAATTCCAGTTTGGCAAGCTGGGCACGCTCCAGCACGAGGTCTTTGCGCAGGTCTTTTTTATCCTGCATGTTGGCGACCATCCTTCTCCGCTTGCTTTTAAGTTCAGCCTCGGTCTGGTTGACCTCTTGCTCAAGGGTGTTGTGCTGGCGCAGATACTCCGCGTACTCCGGCGTCATTTTGGGCGATTCCAGCAGCGGTTCTTCGACCGGTTCGACCGAGCTGTCAAAAATGCCGCGCAACGAATAGTAATCCTTTTGCGGGATGGGATCGAACTTGTGATCGTGGCAGCGGGCGCAGGTCACAGTCAGGCCGAGCAGGCCTTTGCAAACTACGTCAATACGATCGT
>Ga0206860_10203_pt1 | contig 12777 bp, 10 predicted proteins | sample Alteio_BWOrgCont_44_FD_152624 | JGI IMG/M metagenome (GOLD analysis project Ga0206860, IMG submission 152624) | Enriched cells from forest soil in Barre Woods Harvard Forest LTER site, Petersham, Massachusetts, United States -... | ecosystem: Environmental > Terrestrial > Soil > Temperate forest >...
AGACATCGGCAATGACGTTGACGACGTGCTGACCCTCTCCGTCTTGCATGCGCTGCAAACGCGCGGGGACTGCGAAATCATTGGCGTGACGGTGACCAAGCCGGACGAATTGGCCGGCCCTTTTGTCGATGCGCTGGACACATTTTATGGACGGCCTAAGATACCGGTCGGCTGCATCCGTCCCTTGCCCGGGGAGCCGGCCAGCCGGTTTCTTCCCCTCGCCAACGTCAAGGACGGAGGCCGGCTGCGCTATCCGCACAAGCTCAAACGCGGTTCGGACGCCCCGGCACCCGCGCCGTTGCTGCGTCGGCTGCTTAGCCGGCAAGCGGACCATTCCGTGGTCCTGGTGCAGGTGGGCTACTTCTCGAATTTGGCGGCATTGCTTGACACGGCGGGCGATGCCGGCTCGCCGCTCAATGGCCGGGAATTGGTCCGGCAAAAAGTAAAATTTCTCTCCGTCATGGCCGGGGCGTTCTCCGCCGCCTTGCAGAAGGACCATTTTCTCGAATTCAACGTGATCAAGGACATTGCCTCGGCGCGAAAGGTGGCGGCAGATTGGCCGACGCCGATGGTGTGGAGCGGCGCAGAAATTGGCGCGGCCGTGCCTTATCCGGCCATCAGCATTGAGCGGGATTTCAGTTACGTGGCGCATCATCCGGCGGCGGAGGCCTATTGTCTTTACAACCCGCCCCCGCACGAGCGGCCCACCTGGGACCTGACGGCTGCGCTCTACGCGGTGTTGCCGGACCGCGATTATTTTGATGTATCGCCCGCGGGCCGGGTGAGTGTGGCAGCCGACGGTTTCACAAGCTTCACGCCGCAAGCGGACGGGCGTGATCGCTACCTGATATTGAAAGAGAACCAAATTGCGCGAGTCAAAGAAGCTCTGGTGCAACTGGCCAGCCAGCCGCCGGGGAGTTTGGGTAAATGACAGTTGAGTGGTATGCGCTTGCATAGTGGGGGCGTTGTGCGATGATGATGCTCCTCTTTGATCGGAGCGTAGCTCAGCCTGGCTAGAGCGCTTGGTTTGGGACCAAGAAGTCGCAGGTTCAAATCCTGTCGCTCCGACCATTTCCCTGCCGCGATGGAAATGGTCTGCTTTTAATGACCGATGGCTTCGTCCAGCTTGCCTTCTTGCAGAAGAACATCGACGAGGGCGGCGCGCGCTCCCGTGAAGTCAGGATTGATTTTCAGCGCTTCCCTGTATTGGCGGATCGCGTCATCCAGCCTGCCCTTTTGCAAAAGAGCATTGCCAAGATCGAAGTGTGCTTCTGCGAAGTTCGGATTGATTTTCAGCGCCTCCTGGAAATGGCTGATGGCTGCATCGACCATGCCCTTTTGCCGAAGAGCGGAGCCGAGGTTGAGGTGGGCTTCGGCCAGATCCGGCTTGATTTTCAACGCCTGCTGATATTGTGCGATCGCTTCCTCCAGCCTGCCTTTTCCGAGCAGGGCACGACCGAGGTCGCTATGGGCCTCCGCAGAACGGGGTTCAATTTGCAAAGCCTTTTGATAGTGGGAAATCGCCTCTTCCACGCGGCCGGTTTGGCGCAGCAAAATGCCGAGGTTGATGTGGGCCATCGCGCAATTGGGATTCCGGTGAAGAGTTGTCCGCCAGAGCGTTTCGGCGTTGGCGTACATCCCGCATTGGCGCCACGTTAACGTGCCCAGGGCCAGCAGGAGCGCCGCGGCCACAATGGGTCTCCTGATCATGCCGGCCGCCAGCGCGATCGGACCGATGATGGCAAAATACTCCCAGTGATCAGCCACCAGCGAGTAGCGCATGTAGTATATATTTAGAAATCCGAGGATGGGCAGGAGCATTACCACAAAATAAGCCAGGGCGAAGAACAACCCCTTTCCCCAGCGCCGCCGGCAGCACCAGCATAAGGCGAACATCGCCGCCAACAAGACCAGCGGGATGTAAGTCAACACGTTCCGGACGTTGATCTGCCAGCGCGGATAGACAAAAACCAGGTTCAGCGGCAGCGCTGCCTTGTAGAGATAAAACCAAACCGCCCAACCCGCTCCGGCCAGGCGCGACCAAAAACCATCCGTCCGGATCACGTCGTGGCCAATGGCTCGATGATAATGAAACCACACCGTCACCCAACAGATGGCGGCTGAAATCACAAAAAAAGGCGCAATCTGCCGGACATCCTTCCAGCCCAAGCGTCCGCGCCGCCACCAGACAATGCCCAACAAAACCACCGGCAACGGCGCCACGGCGCTTTTGCTGAACAGCGCCAGCGCAAAAGCGCCCAAAGCCAGCCCATACCATCGGCTCCCGCCGCCTTCATCAAATCTCAGCCAGAACAAAAGCGCGCCGGCATAAAAAAACATGGCCAGCGTATTTTTGCGCTCCGCGATCCAGGCCACCGATTCGACATTGACTGGATGCAAGGCAAAGAGGGCGGCGGCCAGCAGCGCTCCGGGAATTTTCAAGCGCAGGAGCACACGCCACAGCAGCACGGCGCTCAAGCCATGCAACAGGACATTGACCAGGTGGGAGCCCAGCGGATGGTTGCCCCAGAGGTGCCAGTCCAACCACAACGAGCTGAATGTCATCGGGTAGTAATCCGGGGTGGAAGCGGTAAACCACAGTCGGTATAAGCCATCCGCACTTTTAACGAAGGGATTGTCCGTTAGAAATCTATCATCATCCCAGATGAACCCGGCATGCCACACCGGCTGATAGGCTATCAGGGTTGCAACCACAAGAAAAAGCCCAAACAGCCAATCGCGATTCAAGGCAGGCAGTGTGCCCTGGGAATCGGTTGGGCGCTCATGCTGCGGCTTCATATCTGCAGCGACGATGCAAGACGACCTGACAAGAGAGGTGGAGGAGCTTTGGCGGTTTCCCCGTCCGGCGACTTGCCGAAGTAATTCATCGGCACAGTATCGATTGCAGCATTGGATTGTCAAGCAGCGACCCGGGATGCTGCATTTTTTCTCCCCCGGATACTCGACATTTTTGCGGAATGGCGTATGATTCCCGCCATGCCAGTTTATCTGCCGCCCATTTCCCGACGACGATTCCTGACCAGCGCATGTGCCGCCACAGCCGCGATTGCCCTGGGTCAGGGTTGCGCGTCGCCCGGAGTTAAAAAGGATGAACACGGTGTCGCGCTGCTTTCGGATATTCACATCGCCGCGGATCCGCACAAGGTCGCGCATACCGTGAACATGACCGATAATCTGAAGAAGGCGACGGGGGAAGTCCTGGCCTGGCCGCAATTGCCGGGCACGGTGTTCATCAACGGGGATTTGGCGTTCAATGACGGCGAGGACAAAGATTACGCTGCCGTGCTGGGTTTGCTGCGGCCCTTGCGCGAGGCGGGATTGCCCATTCACATGGGGATGGGAAATCATGATGATCGCGAGCATTTTTGGAAGGTGATGCAGGGTGACAAGACTGTCCCGCCGCATTTGCCCGGACGTCAGGCCGCCATCGTGCCCATGAAGAGGGCGAATTGGTTTGTGCTCGATTCATTGATCAAAACCCGCACGACCCCCGGCCTGCTGGGAGATGCGCAACGCGCGTGGCTGGCCGATGCACTGGACGCCCATCCCAACAAACCCGCGCTGATCATGATTCATCATCAACCCGCAGCGGCGCACCCCGAGAAAGCCAGCGGCTTGGAAGATGCCAAGGAACTATTTGCGATTTTGCGCCCGCGCCGCCAGGTCAAGGCGTATTTCTTCGGCCACACTCATCACTGGAAGGTGAGCCAGGATGAAAGCGGCATTCATCTGATTAATCTGCCGACGACCGCTTATCTGTTTGAGGAGGGACTGCCCAACGGCTGGGTCCACGCGGCGGTGCAGGACGACGGCGCGCGGCTGGAATTACGCTGCATGGATCGCGCGCACAAGGACCATGGGCAAGTGGTCAACCTGGCCTGGCGCACCGCTTGATCCATCAAATCTTCCAGCCGCTTCTGTAATGGTGCTGGATGTATTGTTCGGCCAGCGGATTTCCCTTGGCTTGGAGATTGACCGGGTCCCAGAGAATTTTGCTGCCGCTGCGGTAAGCCACGTTGCCGAGCAGGACCGCTTCGCTGAGCGCGCCGGAATAATCGAAGTTGCAGGACGTCGTGCCGCCGGTTTTGATCGCGTTAATCCATTCCTGATGATGCTTTGTTTCGAAGTCGTCGTGTTTCAGCGGCGGCGGTGGCGGGGGAAAATTCTTTTCGGGCAGCAAAACGTATTTCAAATATTCCGCCAGCAGCATGCCCTTGTCGCCAACAAATAAGACGCCGCTGCCCCATTCCGGCAATTCGCCCCGGGCGAAGTGCGGCGGGCGGACTTCTTCCTTGTTCTTGCGGCCGTGGTACCAGGTCAATTTGACCGGCGGACTTTCACCGCGCGCGGGATATTCGTAACGGGCGATCAGCCACTCCGGCGTGCCCTCGGCATTGACGGGCGGCCCTTCAGTTTCAACCGAAATGGGATAACGCAAACCCAAGGCCCAATACGGCAAGTCAATGTAATGACAACCCATGTCCGCCAGAGTGCCGCCACCAAAGGCCCAATAACGGCGCCATTGTTTGGGAACGTATTCCGGGCTGTAGGCGCGCTCTTGCGCCGGCCCCAGCCACAGGTCCCAGTCCAACCCCGCCGGCACCGGCGTCTTGTCGGCGGGCAATCCATCCGCGGTATAGACTTTGGAGATCCAGACGTGGACTTCGCGCACCGGGCCAATCGTGCCCTTGCGGATGACGTCCACCACTTCCCGATAATTACTGGTGGCGTGGATTTGCGTGCCCATTTGCGTGATCCGCTTTTGTTCCCTGGCAACTTCCGCGATGCGCCGCGCCTCGGAGACGGTATGGGCCAGCGGCTTCTCGCAATAAACATGACGCCCGCTTTGCAACGCCGCCACCGTAGCCACGGCATGGGTGTGGTCGGGCGTGCCGACGACAATGGCGTCCAGATCATTCCGCTCCAGCATTTTTCTAAAATCGCCATAGAGCGCCGCCTTGGGATATTTCTTTTTGGCGGCGGCCAGAAGCGTGGCATCCACATCGCACAGGGCGACGATGTTCTCCGTCGAAACATGGTGAAGATCGTCGCCGGCGCGATTGGCGGTGCCGATGACGCCGAGATTCAGTTTTTCGTTGGGAGAAATTTTGCCGAAGGAACGGCCGGCCAGCCACATCCCGGCCGCTGCCGTGCTGGAGCGGACCAGGAATTGGCGTCGGTTTAATGGAGTGCGCATAAGTAACAGAGTTCAGTTCCCGGTCGTCCGGGGAATTTCGCGGATGTAAATGTTCTTGAACCAAAGCGGGCCGAAATGATTTTGCAGCTCGATTTGGCCGGTGGAATAGATGGGCTTGGCCGGCTCCCAATAATTTTCCAGCGTCGTGTCCCTGACCACCAGTTGGTTGTTCAAAAACACGTGGACTTTTTCGCCCACCATCAGGATGCGGAAACGGTTCCATTGCCCGACCGGGTTGTCCGCGTAAACGAGCGGATGGCGCGAGTGCTTCTGGTTGTTCCACAATCCGCCGGAACCGTCGGGCGTCTCGAACTGCCCGGGGCTGTTCGTGGTCCAGATCTGCACCTGCGGAGTGCCGCGCAGGTAAATGCCGCTGTCACCCTTGGGCGGCACTTTCCAGTCAACCAACATTTCGAAGTCGCCGTAATCGCGCGCGGTGCAAAGGTTGTCGCCCTTGCCGTCAAAAACAACGACGCCGTTTTCAACTTTCCAATGCTGGCGCATCCGCTTGTCGGCCTTGTCCTGGGCGTTGGCCACGTGCCGGTGGGTCAGCAGCCAGGCGCCGTTGCGGTGCAGCCGTTCGTTGATCGTGGCCTCGGTGGTGACCAGTTCGCTGGCCGGCATTTTGGCGCGGGTGGGCGGATCGGCCACCAAGCCCTTCCAGCCGCACAAATCATGCCCGTCGAAAAGTGCGGTAAAACCCTTTGGCGGCGTATTGTCCGGCAGGCCGTCAATGTAGAAGTGGCCGGGCGAGTCGAAAAGCGCGGTTAGTCCGTCAGGCAGCACGGAGGTCTCAGTGCCATGCGACAATTCCTTGATGTAAATATTGCGGAATTCACAATAGCTGCTGTGCCCCAAGAGCGCGATGTGACCGCGGTCGCGCAACATGCCTGGATGCGCGCGCAACACTTCCGGGCGGGTTACGGTGTTCACATTGTCATCAACAATTGTTTTGCCGTTGAGAACAATTTTGAAATGGCGGCCGACGACGGTGATTTCGTAATGGTTCCAGACGCCGGTTTTTTTGAGGGCGCCGCGTTTGGCGGCGAAGATTTTGTAAAGCGAACCGCAGTATTGGCCTGGATCGAGATGGGCGTATTGGGCGTCGTCATCGTCCAGGATTTGAATTTCATTGCCGGAGTAGGTCAGGTCGCTTTTTTCAAGGGGGGTGCGAATGCCCACGCCATTGTTGGCGCCGGGGGTCAGTTTGAAATCCATGCGCAAAATGAAATCGGAGTAGGATTTCTCGGTTACCAGATCATTCCCGGCATCGGGCGGGCAGGCAATGACGCCGTTGGTCACGTAATAGGGCGGCCCGAACTTAATTACATTCGTCCAGCCGTCCAGCGTCTTGCCATCGAACAACGAAACAAATTCCTGCGCGAAAAGGGCGTGGGTCGAGGAAAGGAGCACCGCAGCCACGAGACATTTAAGAATTTTCATAAACTGGTGAGAAAGATACTGCCGGAAAATGTACCTGAGGAAAGCACTTTTAAGAAGGCGTTTCGCCGAAGGCGTGCAGGGGCAGCGGCTCGCCGCATTCCAGGCAGCGGGTGGCGTTGAAGATGGTGCCGCAATTGGGGCAGACCCCGCGCGTGGCAAACATGTCGAAGCCGGCACGGCAGCGGCCGCATACCCAAAAAGCGCCAACGGGCGGAGGGGTGTGGCACTTGGGACAAGCCAAACCGGCGCGGCGCGGCGCAGCCGACATCCTGGCCAGGATGCGGGCTTGTTGCAAGCCACTCCAACAGTTCAACAGGACGAAAATCGCCATGATGATCAGCCACGCGTCGCGAATGGCAAAAAGCAGCAACAGCACGACAGAGACGATCCCGATGCCGCTGGCCACCATCAAGCTGCGGGCGCGCCCGAGAAAAAACCAGAGGAGCGACCGGAGAATTTGCCCGCCGTCCAGCGGGTAAATGGGCAGCATATTGAAACAAAACAAAAGAACATCGATCATCAGCATGGACACAACCAAGTGGTAGAGATTGGGATTGATCTCCGGCCAGTGCAGCGCTTTGGCCACAAACCAGACCACACCGAAAATGGGAAGAAGCAGGAGGTTGACCAGCGGCCCCGCCGCAATGCTCCACAAGGTTGCGCCCGGACGGGATGGCGGATCCACAAAAGCCACGCCGCCGAGGGGCCAGAGCACAATTTGATCGGCGCGCCCGCCCACGCTGCGGCAGGCCAGGGAATGTCCGAATTCGTGGAGGAGCACGATGAGAAAGAGGCCCAGATATTCATAGATGCACCAAATCGGGGAGGAATACCCGTAAGGGAGTTGCATGCGGTAGCTGACTTGAAAAATAGCCACCAAAAACCAGGACCAATGCAGAAAAACATTGATCCCGGCAAAACGAAAAAGGTGAATGGATCCTTTGTGGCTCGGCACCATGGCGGGAGAAGGGTGAACTCCCCGGCTGCAACATTCAAGCAAAGGCTTTGAGACGGTCTTTTCCTAATCCTTCATACCCCAAGAGATAACGATTACGATTAGGATTAGGAGCCGGAACACAGTCCTCTTGGCGCGCGCCTTGACTTGACTAATAGCAAAAACAGCGGCACAATAGGCCAAACGATATGGCCCTCTCTCCACTCAAGGAAATTGAAAGCCAGTTCGCCCGATTGCCAACGGAAAGTCAATTGAGCTTGCTGGAACGTCTCGTTCATCAGCTGCGCCAGAACTTGGAGACCCCGAACGCGTCATGGGAAGCCGAACTTGCCGCGATGGCCGCCGACCCGCAAATGCAAAGAGAACTTAGCCGGATTAATTCGGAGTTTAGTGCTGCGGAAGCTGACGGTTTGGGGAAAAACTGATGGCGATTCAGCGCGGCGAAGTTTATCTGGTCAATCTCAATCCGGTTCAAGGACGCGAACAGGCCGGGCTTCGGCCTGTTTTGGTGCTTTCAGCGGACACGATCAACCGCTTGCCATTGGTGGTTTCAGTTGTGGTCGGCACAAAAGGCGAGAACGTGACGCGCGATTATCCCAGCAACGTTCGTGTATCACCGGCGGAGAGTGGCTTGCCGATGGAGACAGTTTTTCTTTGCTTTCAACTGCGTTCGCTTGATCCGGGTCGCTTTACAGGCCCGCCCGCCGGCAAAATTTCCGGTACGACGCTGGAAAAAGTTGAAAGCGCCGTGCGCCATTGCCTTGGGTTATAATATACTCGTTCGAGGAGGCCGCGCGGGCAATCTTCCTAATCTGTCATTGCCCTCAAGAGGTTACGATTAAGATTAAGATTAGGAAAATCCGCAGCCTTGCCGGGCGGCGCGCTGGGTGGTATGCAAAGCTGATGCGAAGCTCGTTCCGCAGCCCTTTTGTATTGACTCTGCTCCTGGCTTTGGCCTTCTGCGCCGCCGGCATGGCCGGCCCGGCGGAACGGCCGGGTTGGAAGCTGACCTTCGATGATGAGTTCGACGGAAAAAAACTCGATCTCAAAAAGTGGAACCCAAACGATCCTTCGGGATGGGAGCGGAACAGCGAGTTGCAGGCTTATGTGACCGATGCTTTCGAGGTGAACGGCGGTGTCCTTCGCATCAAGGCGGAAAAGCGCGATGCATTTTACAGCGGGAAACAGCGTTCAATCACTTCCGGTATGATGACCACCCTCGGCAAGTTCAGCCAGGAATATGGGCGCTTTGAAATCCGCTGCCGCATTCCGAAAGGCAAGGGAATGTGGCCGGCTTTCTGGCTGTTACCTGTTTCAAGATCCTGGCCGCCGGAAATTGACGTCCTCGAAATCCTGGGCCACGAGCCGAACATAGTGCATATGACCCAACACTATCGTGATGCGACGGCCAAGCATCAAAGCCATGGCGGCTGGTGGAGCGGGCCGGATTTCTCCGCGGATTTCCATGAGTTCGCGGTGGAGTGGTCGCCGCAACGGATCGTGTGGTTCGTTGATGGAGTGGAGCGATTTCGCTCGGAAGCCGATGTCCCGAAAGAGAGAATGTATATGCTGGTGAATTTGGCGGTGGGCGGAAGCTGGCCGGGCGCGCCCGACGCGCAGACCAAATTTCCCGCGGCGATGGAAGTGGATTACGTGCGCGTTTACCAAAAGACGCCGTGAAGCTCATGAGAAACCCGTTCCGCAATACTTTTGTATTGACTGCTCTGCTGGTTTTCGTCGCCGCTGGCGGGCTGGCCGGGCCGGCGGAAAGGCCGGGGTGGAAGCTGACGTTTGATGATGAGTTTGACGGCACGAGCCTCGATCTCAACAAGTGGAAGCGCAACGACCCATGGGGATGGGAATTGAACACCGAGATGGAGGCTTATGTGCCCGATGCCTTCGAGGTGCGGGGCGGAGTTTTGCGCATCAAGGCGCAAAAGCGCCTGGCCTTTTACGGCGGAAAATGGCGCTCGATTACGTCAGGCATGATCTCCACTGTCGGCAAGTTCAGCCAGGAATATGGGCGCTTTGAAATCCGCTGCCGTGCGCCGAAAGGCAAAGGAATGTGGCCGGGTTTCTGGTTGTTGCCGATTCCGCGGGCGGTGCCTTGGGAAATCGACGTTCTCGAAATCCTGGGCCACGAGCCCAATAAAGTATATATGACGCAACATTATCCGGATGCGCAAAAAAAGAACCAGACCCATGGCGGATCGTGGAGCGGACCGGATTTTTCCGCGGATTTCCATGAGTTTGCGATAGAGTGGTCGCCGCAACGGATTGTGTGGTTTGTTGACGGGGTGGAGCGGTTTCGCTCGGAAGCCGATGTGCCAAAAGGGCAAATGTTTGTGATAGTGAATTTGGCGGTGGGCGGAAGTTGGCCGGGTCCGCCGGACGCGCAGACCAAGTTTCCCGGGGTGATGGAGGTGGATTACGTGCGCGTTTATCAAAAGGCGCAATGAACCCAAGCCGGCGGGACAATCATGTATGAAGAGGTGTTCTTATTGTGGCAAGGAACACCCGGACGATGCAACGGTTTGTGACCGTGACGGGGAACCGCTTGTTGATCCCGCCAAACCGCTTCCACCGAAGCCGCCCACGCCTCCCGCCATCGAGACCATGAATTGGTTCGATAAAATGTATGCCAAAACCTCCATGTTTGGCATTCTCCTCTGCATCTTTTGCGCCTGCACGTTTCCATTTGGGCTCATTGGAATCATAGCCTGTAAAAATCCGGCCGCCCGAAAAAACGCATGGATAATTTTGATCGGGCAAATCCTGCTTTGGGGGTTTGTGCTGTGGATCCAGTTCAAATTGCCCCCGGGTCGGAGATATTGGGATAGTAAATAAAATACATATTTAACTTTTGAATAACAAATATATATATTCAGTCTAAAGATAATGAGAAAAGGATTCCTTCTTCGCGCAACAGGTGCGGCGGACGAGATGGGGGACTGACAAAAGTAATGAAAACAGGGTCAAACCGAATGCGGTCAGTCAAACCAATGGAAAACAAGCATAAGTTATTTAACAGGAATAACTTATGTGCTAATTCACCCCAAGCCCAGTCAGGCTGGGTACAAGTGGATCAAACCGATCTGGTGATGAAGCCTCAGGTCGGAACCGCAAACGGACGATGCCTAATTGCCATGCGACAACTATTCCCATAGATTAAATCAAGATGACTTCAAAAGTGCGCTTCCTAATGTGTCCGCCGGATCACTACGAAGTGGATTATGTGATTAATCCCTGGATGGAGGGGAACATTCACAAGTCGTCGCGCGAGGCGGCGGCGGGCCAGTGGGAGACACTGTGCGCCCTTTTGGAAAAGGAAGCGCAGGTGGAACGCATCACCCCCCAACCCGGCTTGCCGGACATGGTCTTCACGGCCAACGCGGGCCTGGTGCTGGGGAAGAAATTTGTCCTGAGCCGCTTTCTGCCGCGCGAACGCCAGGGCGAGGAGCCTCTTTTTAAAAAATGGTTCAAGAAACAGGGGTTCGAGATTTTCGAATTGCCGCCCGACCTCCCTTTTGAAGGAGCGGGCGACGCGTTGCTGGATCATCATCGCGGTTGCTTGTGGGCCGGATACGGTTTTCGCAGCGAGCTGGCTGCGCATCCCCTGCTGGCCCAGTGGTTGAATATCGAGGTCATTTCCCTGCGCCTGGCCGATCCGCGGTTTTATCATCTTGACACCTGTTTCTGCCCGTTGGAGAACGGCGCCCTGCTCTATTTTCCCCAGGCCTTTGACGCCAATTCCAACCGCGTCATCGAGCAGCGCGTTCCCGCTGAAATGCGCATCGCCGCGGGCGAGGCCGATGCCGTCCGTTTTGCCTGCAATGCCATCAATATTGGCCGGCGGATTTTTGTCAACCAGGTCAGCGCCGAATTGCGCCAGCAAATGGCCGACGCCGGTTTTGAAGCGGTCGAAACGCCGCTGAACGAATTTCTGAAGGCGGGCGGCGGGGCCAAATGCCTGACGTTGCGCCTGACCGAGCCGGAGCCAGCCGGGGCCAAGGCGGCCAGTTCGGTGCAAAGCCGGGAATTGAAACTGGACGGCCATTTGCTGGATTCAGGGTTGATGGATCGCGCGCTGGAACTGACCGTGCAAAGCGGCGGCAGTTTTCAAATCCTCCATTTCAATCTGGGCAAGCAGCGCCAGAGCACTTCCCATGCGGACATCCAGATTTCCGCGCCATCGGAGGAGGTGCTGGACAAAATCATGGGCGGAATGATCGAGCTGGGTGCGGTCGCGGGGGAACTGAAGGAGAACGACGCCGAATTGAAAACGGTCACCCATCCCGGCGTGGCGCCGGAGGATTTCCTGGCCACCAATATTTATCCCACCGAGGTCCGCGTCGCCGGCCGTTGGTTGCGGGTGCAGGACCAGCGCATGGACGGAGTCATCGTCGTCGAAAAAAACAAAAAATCCGCCCGTTGCACTTTGTTCCGATATTTAAAGGCGGGCGAGTCCGTGGTTGTCGGCAGCGAGGGGGTCCGCATGGTGCGGAAGACGGAATCGCGCGATGTGCGGGGCGGGGCGCAAGGCGGGCACGAGTTTTCGTTCATGGGCGCGGGAGTGTCAAGCGAACGGCGGGTGGAACTGGTGGTGGACCAAATTTCCTGGGAGATGCAGCGCATCCGCGAGCAGCATGGCCGGATGGTGGTCGTGCCCGGCCCGGTCGTCATCCACACCGGCGGCGGCGAATCCCTGGCCTGGCTGGTGCGCGAAGGTTACGTGCAGGCGTTGCCGCCCAGCAACGCCATCGCCGTCCATGACATCGAGCAATCCCTGCTCGGCACTTCGTTGGGGGTGGATTTGAAGACCGGGATTCCCATGCAAGGCGGTCACCGGCACCATCTCAAGGCCATCAATACTATTCGCGCCTGCGGCAACATTGCCGGCGCGGTCGAACAAGGTGTCCTGACGCGCGGCGTTTTTTACGAATGCGTCAAGCAATCGATTCCCTTTTCCCTGGCCGGTTCCATCCGTGACGACGGGCCCCTGCCCGATACGCAAATGGATTTGATCAAGGCGCAGGAAGAGTACGCACGCCTGCTCAAGGACGCTGATTTAATCCTGATGCTCTCCTCGATGCTGCACTCCATCGGTGTCGGCAACATGACCCCGGCGGGGGTGAGGTTGGTCTGCGTGGACATCAATCCG
>Ga0206860_10204_pt1 | contig 12767 bp, 9 predicted proteins | sample Alteio_BWOrgCont_44_FD_152624 | JGI IMG/M metagenome (GOLD analysis project Ga0206860, IMG submission 152624) | Enriched cells from forest soil in Barre Woods Harvard Forest LTER site, Petersham, Massachusetts, United States -... | ecosystem: Environmental > Terrestrial > Soil > Temperate forest >...
CCGGAAGCAACGACGCCCTGCTGATCGAGGGCGGCTCCGGCACCAGCAACACCCTCGACGGCCAGGTCATCAGCGACACGGTCAGCTTCGGCGGCGAGGGGACCTTCCTTTCGTCCGGAACGGGCAACAGCGTGGCCGTGGCCGACAATGATGGCGCCCTGACCAATGCAGGCAGCGGCAACAGTCTGAGCGTGTCGGACGGCAACCTGGGTTCGGTCGCCGATTCCGGGACCGGCAACAGCGTCAGCATCGTTTACAACTTCGGAACCCTCACCGAATCCGGATACGGCGACAGCGCGAGCGTGTCGAACACCAACGAGAGCCTCGGCACGGCGACCTTGTCCGGCACCGGCAACAGCCTGACCCTGGGCTCCAACCTGGGCCTTGCGGACGAATCCGGGACGGGCAACAGCATGAGCCTGTCCTCCAACGGATCCGGCGGCTACGTGTCGGCGTCCGGCAGCGGCAACAGCCTGGGCGTCACCGGTTTCAACTACGGCATCATCGTCGAAAGCGGCATTGGCGGCGGCCTCAGCGTGGCCAACAACGGCGCCAACGCCACCCTGACCGATACCGGCGCCGGAAACAGCCTGGCGGTGGCCGACTACAACTACGGCGGGGTGACCGATTCCGGCAGCGGCAACAGCCTGGACGTGGCCGACAACTACAGCACGGGCGGGGTGATCGATTCCGGAAGCGGCAACAACGGGCTGGTGGCCGTCAACGGCGGCATGCTCATCGAATCCGGCGCCTCCGGCAACATGCACGTCACCCAATCCAACACCGGCACCGCGGTTGAATCCGGCACGGGCGACATCCTGGGCGTGTTCGACAATTACGGCGCCGTGGACGAATCCGGCACCGGCAACAATGTTGGCGTCTCCTACAACATCGCCGGCCATGTGTTCGAATCCGGCGAAGGAAACATCTTCAGCATGTACACCAACGACGACACGCTGGCCCTGTCCGGCAGCGGCAACGGCGCGCTGGTGGACATCAACAACGGCGCAATCACCGATTCCGGCACGGGCAACAGCCTGAACGTGTACGGATACAACTACGGCACGGTGTCTGAAACCGGGACGGACGGCGCGGTGCGCGTTTCCCGCAACGACCTCGGCACGGTCGACGAATCCGGCACCGGCAACAGCCTGGTCCTGAGCAGCGGCACCTACGCGTCCGTGGCCATCGGCGGATACGGGACCACCTTGACTCTGGCCGATGAAAACAGCGACACGGTAAGCGTTTTCGGGCTCGCGGACACGATCAAGATGAGCGGGAACGTCAATGCCATGGTCACGGCGGACGACGATACCCTGGTGGTCGAAGGCACCACCACCATCACGGGCAGCGGCAATGTCCTTGGTATTTCGGGCTCAACGGCCGGAACCCTAAGCGGCAGCGGCAACACCATCGTCGTGGAGGGCGCCTCCACCATCACCACGGACGGCCAGGCCATTGACCTCCTCGGCAGCGGCAACGGCGTGACCTTGCGGAACGGCAGCGACAACACGCTCCAGGCGGGCGCCCTGTCGTCCGGGAACACCGTGGCGCTTTCCGCCGAGGTCTCGGATACGGTCACGGCGTCCGGGAGCGGGAACAGTTTCACCCTGAACCAGGGCCGATTCGACGCATTGAGCGAAGCGGGCAGCGGGAACAGCATCACCGTGAACGCCGCGTCCGACGACGCCCTGAAGCTGGGCGGGACCGGCGACGGCCTGACGCTGGATGGCGGGAGCGGAAACACGCTCCAGGCGCTCGCCTCCTCTTCGGGAAACACGGTGCTGCTCAGCTCGGAGATATGGGACACCGTGGCCGCGTCCGGGAGCGGGAACAGCTTCACCCTGAGCGGAGGCTATCTCGACGGCTTGAACGAATCGGGCAGCGGCAACAGCGTCGCCTTGAGCGCGACCTTCGGCGACACGCTGACGGATAGCGGCAGCGGCAATAGCATGACGCTCAGCGGCGGAAGCAATGACCAGGTGTCCGAATCCGGATCCGGATCGACCCTGTCCTTGGACATGGAATACAAGGCCCAAGTGGGCGCATCCGGCAGCGGAAACAGCGTGGTTCTGAGCTCCGGGTCCGCAACCACCGTGAACTACGGCGCCCACGAGTCTTCCTTGACGCTGGACGCGGAATACGTCGACAGGGTCTACGACAGCGGAAGCGGCAACAGCCTGGCCCTGAACGCGGGCTACTACAACAGCGTGACGGTCTCCGGGTACCTGGACAGCCTGACGGCGAGCTCCACCTTTTACGACAGTTTCACGGTTTCCGGGAACGCGGAGCTGTCGTCGCTGTCGGACGGGACCGGCGACGTGGTGGCGCAATCGGGTTATTCGGACGAATTGGTGTTGAACTCGGAGTACGAGGCGAGGGTCAGCACCTCGGGCGCCCATGACCTGGCGAGCCTGAGCAACGGCAACTCGAACGGGGTGGCCGACAACGGCATCGGCAGCGCGTCCTCGGTGATCCTGGACAACGAGGGGATCGCCGACGTGACCGATCTGGGCAGCGGCAACTCTGTCTCCTTCAGCAACGGCTTCTCGGACACCCTTTCCATGGGCGGCAGCGGCAACAAGGCGACCGTCGCCTCCGGCTACCAGGATTCCGTGACGGACGGCGGCATCGGCGACAGCGTCACCCTGAAGAACGGCTCCTTCGACTACGTGGTGGAAAACGGGGCCGGCGACTCGGTCGCCTTGAATTCGGAATACAAGGACCTGGTGATCAGCTCCGGAAGCGGGAACAGCGTCAGCCTGAGCGGGACCAGCGGCACCAGCGTGTACGACGGCGGTTCCGGATCCAGCGTGTCTTTGGCGTCGGGAAGCTCGGACACGACGGTGCTTTGGGGCAGCGGCAACAGCGTGACCGAGACCTCGGGTTCCGGTGACAGCCTGAGCGACACCGGCCGCGGCGATGCCTATACCTTGGCCGATGGAACCGACAATTACGTGGACGCGGCCGGGGTCGGCGCCGCGCTGAGTCTGAACGGGGAGAGCGGCGACACCGCGGTTCTGTCCGGGGACGGCAACTCGGCCGCCTTGAACAGCGCCGCGAGCGGGGACAATGTCGTCCTGCAGGCCGCCACCTCGGACAGCGTGACGGATCTGGGCCACGGCAACACGCTGAGCCTGACCAACGGCAACCTGAACGCCGTGACGGAGTCCGGGGCCGGCGCCACGGTCAACCTCTACACCGAATACAAGGACACGGTGACGGCCGCCGGCAGCGGCAACAGCGTGGCGCTCTACAATGGAAACTCCGACACAACGGCCGTGACCGGCGTCTCCGATGCGGTGAGCTTGGTGGGCGAGAATCTGGCCCAGGTGACGGTGTCCGGTTCGCTCAACAGCGTCTCCGAGACGGGAACCAGGAACAGCTCGGTCGACGTCGTCAGCGGGGCGAACCTGGTCACGCTGGCCGCGGGCAGCGGAAATTCCGTGGTCCTTGGAGCGGGCGCGGGCGCGGCCAATGAGTACATCAACGCTTCGAACGATACGATCACGCTCAACGACAGCAATGCGACGATCTATGTCTATGACAGCGGCTACAACAAGAGCGGCAACATCAGCACGGATACCTTCGCGGGGACCGGCACGAACGACAATGTGGTGTTCGTCAACAAGCTGATCCAGGCCTTGGCCGTGTTCGGCACGGGCACGCCGGTGGCGATCACGGCGCCGGGGACCGAGGGCCATCAATACCAGCCCAACCTGCTCTCGTCGAGCAGCCACCCGCATTGAGGCTGCATGGCCTTAAAAGCTTCCATTCTTTTGCTTCTTATGGCGCGCGCGGCGTCGGCCCATGCCGGGGGCGTCCCGGACGCCGCCGCGGTGAACCGCGGCCTGTCCCCGGGCATGAATTACGGCGCCATTTTCGACGCGAAGCCGCCCGAAGGCTGGGGCTGGGTCGCGAAGGAGGGGGATTTCAAGATCATCGCCGCGGCGGGTTTCAGGGGGCTCCGCCTTCCGGTGCGATGGGACGCGGAGGCGGGCCTCGCGGCGCCCTACACGATCGATCCCCGTTTTTTTGCGCGGGTGGACCGCATGCTCGACGCGGCCTTGGGCGCCGGGCTCACGGTGGTGCTCGACTTCCACAATTTCGACGGCCTCATGGCCGATCCGGAGGGCCAGAAGGCCCGCTTTCTGGGGATATGGGATCAGCTCGCCCACCATTACCGCGGCCGCCCGCGCAGGGTCCTGTTTGAGATCTTGAACGAGCCCCACGACAGGCTGACGCCGGGGCTCTGGAATGCGCTCCTTCCCCGGGCCCTGGCCGTCATCCGCCGCGAAAATCCGGACCGGGTCGTGCTGGTCGGGACCGCGGACTGGGGCGGCCCCGCGGCGCTCGATTCCTTGCGGCTGCCCGCCGGAGATCCCAACATCATCCTCAGCTTCCACGACTACTCGCCCTTCCATTTCACCCACCAGGGCGCGTCCTGGGTGGGGCCCCAGTCCCAGGCCTGGCTGGGAACCCGCTGGACGGGCTCCTTCAAGGAGAACGAGGACCTGCGCGGGGATTTTGAGCGGGTGGACGCCTACGCGAGGGCCCATGGGGTGCCGGTCAACCTGGGGGAATACGGCTCCAATGACGCGGCCGACGAAGGGTCCCGGGTCCTGTGGACCGCGGCCATGTCGCATGCGGCAAGGCGCTTTGGTTTCAGCTATTTTTATTGGGAGTTCAAGGCCGGCACAATGGCTGTGTACGATGAAAAAACCGGCGCATGGCGGTCCGACCTGAAAAACGCGATACTGCCCTAAGGTTCGAACCGCCATCCTGCGCGTTTATGTATGTTTATTATTTAGGTGCGTCCTGTTTGGTCCGGTCCTTTTCAATGGCCTTCTCCAGCTTTTCAAGGCTGTCAGCCACAAGGTTGACCGAGGTGGCGAAAGCGTCGTGAACCTTCGTGGCCGCGTGTCCGGCTATTTTGTCCGCTGAATGCCTGATGCGTTCGATATCCTGCTTGATTTGGTCGGACATGAAGGACTCCTCGTGGTTCTGGGGATGAAGCCGGATTTTGTGGACTCACCTCTATATGAAAAAAGCGCGCGAATTATTCCATGCTTTTGGGGGCAGGGAAGGCCGGCGAGGGCGGTTTTTCCAGATGAAATCGCCGTATTCTCGGAATTGTGGAATTTTTTCCGATCTGAATTCTTTTATAGGTGCGAATCGTCTCGCGATCCGGCCTTGGAAGGTCCAAGGCCATTGCCTATACCTGGGGGCAGCCATGCCGCGTTTTTCCATCCAAAGCTCTTGTCTCCCTTGCGCAGCCTTGTTTTTAGCCCTGGCGCTTTTTGCCGTCCCGGGCCTGTCAGAGGCCGGGGAGGCCTACCGTGTGCTCTCGGATCCCTCCTACCTGCCCTGGCAGGGCCAGGTCATGGGAAGCAGCTCCTATGTCAACGCCGCCACCTATGAGGACATTGAAAATTACCAGCACCTGAACAGGGCCACCCGGGACATCTGGTCCGACCAATGGACGCAGACCTTCGCCGTCGGCTTCACGGACGACCTGGCGTTCCGGCTGGGCGACACCCTGATCCTGCAGCAGGAAGACACCACGCCCAACGGCGGGCCCACTTCAACGACCTATTCCCAGGGCCCCGTGGACCCCACGGTCGGGCTCACCTGGCGCGTGGTGGACCAGGACCAGCAGGACGAGATGGAGGGGCACTTCAATTGGGATTTGATCGCCAATTACTCCCCGGACCTCTTTGAGGACCGGGCGGCATCGCCCACTGAGGACGGCACGAACGGCCGGGGCGGCCAGAGCCTGAGCCTGGGCACGGCGCTCAGCTGGGTGATCCCGAATTTCACCCTTTATTCCGCGTTCCAAGCCACTTACCTGGGTTCGAGGGGCACCACGAACGCCGACGATTCGGTCACGGATTACGGATCCTACTGGCGGGACAGCCTCGGCGTGAACACCCAGACCCGCTTTTCGGGCCGTCTTTCCCTGGACGTCGGCCTCACCGGCTATTGGAACGGCGACTACACGGGCGAGAACCAGGACACGGGAGTGGCCTTCGTCGCCGGTGGCGGCAATGAGATCTCCGCCAACGCCGCTTTGAATTACCATTTCATTCCCGACGTGCTGGTGGGCTCCCTGACCTATGCCAACGACGTCTACTCGGACAGGACCTACGATTATCCGGACAATCCCACCTACAGCACGACCACGGTGAACGAGGACACGAACGCCTTCGGCCTGCGCCTGGAGTACGTCTTTTAATAGGGGGATCTCATGGCGCAAACGGTCGCGGATGTGATGTGGGAGATGCTGGTGAAAGCCGGCGTCAAACGCTGTTACGGGATTGTCGGCGACGCCTTGAACCCCGTCATCGACGCCCTGCGCCGCAACGGGAAGATCGATTTCGTCCACGTGCGGCACGAGGAATACGGCGTCTTCGCCGCCGTCGCCGACGCCTACATGACGGGGAATCCCGTGGCCGTCTGCGGAACCGCGGGTCCCGGCGCCGCCCATCTGTTCAATGGACTGATGGATGCGCGCAAGGAAGCCGCGCCGGTCATCGCGATCGCGGCGGATGTGGAAACGAGGCTGATGGACACGTCCGCCCACCAAGAGCTGAATCCCCACAAATTTTTCGACACCGCATGCCTCTATGTGGGGAGGATCGTGAACCCCGAGCAGACGCGTTCCGTCGTCACCTGCGCCATCCTCACCGCCCTGCTCGACCATGGCCCCACCGTCATCTCCCTGCCCGGCGATGTGGCGTCCGCCGCCGCCCCCCCCCGGGGGCGCATGATTTCATGATTCCGGGGCGGCCGGTCTCCCGTCCCTCGGAGGCGGATCTCCTGCGGCTCGCCGGAATGGTCAATGCGGCGCGCACGGTCACGATTTTCGGGGGCGAAGGCTGCCGCCACGCCCGCGCCGAGGTCCTCGAGCTGTCGGAAAAATTGAAGGCCCCGATTGGATATTCTTTTCGCGGCAAGCAATGGCTGGAACACGGCAATCCCAACGCGGTCGGCATGACCGGCCTGCTCGGCTATGGGGGTGCCTACCGCGCCGTCAACGACGCCGACCTTCTGCTTCTGTTGGGGACCGATTTTCCGTATTCCTCATTCCTGCCCGGCGCGGAAGTGAAGAAGGTCCAGATCGACACGAACCCCAAACACATCGGGCGCCGCACCTCCGTGGACCTTGGTTTGGTGGGTGACATCCAGGCCACCATCGCCGCGCTGCTGCCCCTGGTGGATGAAAAGACGGACGGCCATTTCCTCGGGCAGCGGATCGCGGAGACCCGGTCCTTCGAGGAGCTGCTGGGCCACTATGTGGCCCAGGGGCCGCGCATCAAGCCGATCCGGCCGGAATTTCTCGCGGCCACGCTGGATGAACTCGCCGCCGACGACGCCATGTTCTTCATGGACACGGGCACGGCGTGCATGTGGGGCGCCCGCCATATGCGCGGCGGTGAAAAGCGGCGGATGTTCGGTTCCTTCGCGTGGGGATCGATGGCCAACGCCTCGCCCAACGCCTTCGGCGCCCAGCTGGCCTACCCCGGCCGCCAGACGATCGCGTTGTGCGGCGACGGGGGCTTCACCATGCTCGGGCTGGGCGACCTGCTGACGGAGGTCGGGCGGAAGGCGACCGTGGTCCACATCATCCTGAACAATGCGAAGCTCGATTTCGTCAACATTGAGATGCAGGAGGCGGGCATCATCCCCTTCGGCGTCGATTTCAAGAACCCCGACTTCGCCAAGGTCGCCGAGGCCATGGGCGCCAAGGGCATCCGCATCGAGGAGCCGGGGGATGTGCGGGCCGGACTGACGGAAGCCCTGGCGCACAGGGGCGGGCCGGTGGTCGTGGATGTCCTGGTTGATCCCTTCGCCCTGGCCCTGCCGTCCCACATTCCTTTCCACACCGCCAAAGGCTTCACCTTGAGCATGGCGAAACAGGTTTTGAGCGGAAAGATGGATGAGGTGATAAAAACCGTGGAGCGCAATGTCCGGCTGGTCTGAGACGTTTTCGCGGTCGAAATCCCAGCCCCGCCGTCCGCGTAGGGGCCCGAAGAGCTGAATTTTGTCTAAAATCATATAGTTTATGTCTAAAAAAGCATAACCATTCCGTCCCTCAAAAGTTAGTATCCAAGCGATGGGCGGCCATCTCCAAGATCGCTCCAGTACAGATCATCATACCCAGTGGCGGAGTCGCGATATGAAATTACGTTTCATAGTCGGATGTTTTTTGCTGGCATTGCCCGGCATGGGTCAGGCTTTTCCATTTTGGCTTAGCGCCCCTAGGGGACGGAGCAATTCCAACGACCCTCAAAGCTCCTATTTTGTGATGCCGACCCCGCGCGAAACTTCCGTCTTTCCCAAGGGTGGCGCCACGGATCCGCAGCTTCTTTTTTCGACTTCCCCCGGCAACACTGTTTCACTGTCGCAAACTCCGGCGCTGACCCCAACCCCAACGACGGATTTTTTGGCCATGGTATCGCGCAGGGCCGACTTGGTGTCCGGCGCCGGGACCTGCGCCGCGGCCCCCTCCCTTGACGGCAGCTCGGCCTACGCAGGCGACAACTACGGCACAAGCTATAGCGCTTCCTTGGCGGGCGGCACCGGAAGCAACCGCCTGCTGGTCGTGCGCGTGCTCTTCAACAGCGGCGGCGACAGCAGCGCCTCCGCGGTGACCTGGAACAACGTTGCCCTGTCCAACCTGTACACGACGACGGTCAGCGCCACCTATTCCCCCACCCGATTCCAGGTCTGGTACCTGGTCGCGCCGGCCCCGGGCGCCAACACCCTGGCCCTGAAGTTCGCTTCGGCCACCAACTTCACCCTGTCGGCGGTCTGGTACGCAGGGGTCAATCAGGGCCTGCCCTTCGGGGCCCACCTGGACAATGCCAACCAGAATGCGCCGGCCAGCTACGCCAGCAAGCTCACCACCACCGCCCCGAACAGCCTCATTTCGGACTTCTTGGTGGCGGGCAGTTGCGGAGGGACCTCCGCGATCTCCCGGGGCTCCGGCCAGACCCAGGAATATGCCAAACTTACCTGTAACAGCGGGGACAACAATATCTATGGGGACGACCTCGAAGCGGCCATGCCAGGGGCCTACAGCCTGACCTACACGCTAAATCCGGCCAACGGCGCATACTGGAACGGCCACACTCTGGAGATTTTGGGCCTGGGATGTTCCGCCGGGACGGCCACCGCGACGCAGACCCCGGCGGCGACGAACACCCCGCTTCCGGGGACTTCGACTTCAACGCAGACCCCGACGCGGACGCCCACCCAGGGTGGGGGCACCTCGACCTCCACCCAGACCCCGACTCAGATCCCGACTCAGACCCCCACACGGACTCCCACCGCGAGCTCGACTCAGGTGGCGGGCGGCTGCCCACCGGCGCCCGCTGTGGGCGCGAATACGCCGTTTATAACCCTGGAGGCCGAGGCCGCGTCCATGGGAGGAGGGGCCTCGGTGGTCACCCTGACGACCCCCACCACCGAGTTTTCAAGCCCCGCCTTGGAGGCCTCGGGCCACGCCTATGTCCAGCTTACCGGGAAAGGCCAATATGTGCAGTTCACCAACAACACCTGCATGGCCATCACCGCCGTCAACATCCGGGCCTGCATCCCCGATTCCGCGGGCGGCGGCGGAATCAACGCCACCCTCGACCTGTATGTGAACGGGGCCATGCGCCAGGCCGTCAATCTGAGCTCCACCCAGACCTGGGTCTATGAGACCTCCAGCAGCTACGACGGCATGAGCCAGGCCCCCTCCGCCGGCAATCCGCACGTGTTCTGGGACGAGTTCCGGACCTTCATCACCGGAGCCGCGGTGGCCCCCGGCGGCACCATCATGCTCAAGGTGGATGCGGCCAACACGGCGGCTTTCTACTACATCGATTGCATGGATGTGGAGGCGCCGCCCCCCGCGCTGACCCAGCCGGCCAACTCCCTTTCCATCAACAACTACGGGGCCGTGGCCAACAGCCCGTCCACGGACAACACCAACGCCATAAGAAGCTGCATCAGCGCCGCGTACGGCGCGGGCAAGACGGTCTGGATCCCCTGGGGAACCTATTACGCGAACGTCAATACGGCGATTGAAGACCCGAACGGGGTTTCGGTCGAGGGAGCCGGACCCTGGTACAGCACAATCCTCGACGTCGCCGCCACCGGCACCATTGTCTTCCACAGTGTCGGGGCGTCGTTCCAAAACTTCTGCGTCGAAGCCACCAGGTCTGAAACCACACAAGACCAGATTGAGACCATATTGGGCAGCGGGAACAACTGGACGCTGAACAACATATGGTCCCGGAACTCCATGTTGTGCTGGGGAACGGGCGCCAACATCGTTGTTGAAAACTGCCGCGTGACCAATTCCTGGGGCGACGGGCTCAACATCAACAACGACCCGTCGAACAACAACCCGAACGGAACGGCCTGCAGCAACGTGACGATCACGAACAATTTCAGCCGGGGCAACGGGGACGACGGCATCGCGCTCAATTCCTCCGACAATAACGCGCCGGACATGTCCCATATCGTGATCACCCACAACACCTGCGTGGCCTCCTGGTGGGCCAATGAGATGGGGATCTATGGCGGAGTCGGGGACATCGTGGAAGACAACCTTTTGCAGGACTCGGTGAAACTCAACGGCCTGCGTTGCGGGACCTTCGGGTCCGGCGGATCCGGAAGCGACATGATCGGGGGCCTGGTCATGGGGAACGAGGTGCTCCGGGGCGGGAGCTACGGTTATGGGAACAAGAACCCCGGACTTCTGTTCGGCGGGGGCGGCGCCCAAAACAACGTGCTCAGCGCCAACACGGTCATCGACGCCATGTTCAACGGGATGGACTTCAGCACGCAGGCTGGCAGTGTGGCCCAATACAACACCATCATTTCCCCCGGGCTCACCGGTGTCGGCGTCTATTGGGGCGGGGTCGCCGGAACCGCCACCAGCATCGACAACACCGTGACCGGCCTGGCCCCAGGCCAGTCCGCCTTCATCAACACCGACAGCGGCTACACGATAACGCCCGGCACGCCGGCGGCCGGCTACAGCGGCAAGAACGCCGTGGCGGCGGAGGCCTGCGCGGAGGGAGGCCAGGACATCGGCTCCATCAGCAACGGCTCGTATACGTACTACAGCGGGATCGCCATGGCCGGCTTAAGCTCCTTCAACGCCAGGGTGGCCAGCGCGGGCGCGGGAGGAAGCATCCAGATCCGCCTCGACAGCCCCACCGGGACGCTGATCGGAACCTGCTCGGTTCCAGTGACGGGCGGCTGGCAGAACTGGACCACCCAGACCTGCGGCATCACGTCTACCACGGGGACCCACACCATTTATCTGGTGTATGCCGGAGGCACAGGGAACCTGTTCAACGTTGAATGGTTCTCGTTCCCATAGTACGCAGGCTTATTTTTCACGATATGAAACGATTTCATGGGGGAGAGCTCCTGGTCCAGGGCTGTTCCCCATGAATCAAATTTACCTGTGATTTTTGCTTAACATTTGTGTCAGACTATCCGTATAGATCATAGGAATAGTCTGACCAGGCCCCAGGAGGCCCGCATGAAAGTGATGATCGCTTAAAGTTAGTGCGGAATTTCATTTGGAAATAAAGGAGATTTCAAGATTTTGGGTTTGAATTGTCCGTTTTGAAGCCGCCTTGAATTACTTCGATTTTACCGAAAAAGGCGCGATGAATCACATATATACTTATGGTGCATATGACCCTATAACAGTCCAGCCGCCTTTGCCATGGGCAAAAGCGGCTGGTTTTATGTATCTGCGTTTAAGGATTTCTGTCAGGCGGCTTTTTGTTTTTGAATATGCTGCTCAGTTCTACGTCCCACGCCGACGATGGTCAGGCCCACCACTTCTTTAGCCAGTTCATCGTAGCGGACAATGACCCCGTCGCCGATATCAATGCCGAGAGCCGCCTTGGGCTCACCCAGGCTCAGGTACAAGGTGTCCGCTTCGCCGTCGTAGTCCCAGTTGAGGGCCTCACCGGGCTTCTCAAAGAGTTTCACCGCTTCCATATCATGCCTAAGCTACGCCACCACTCACCAAGCTTCCCGTTATTGGCCTGGTCGTCAAAGTATTGAATCTCCTGCTCGGCGGTCATCCCTTTAGTCGCTTCGTAAATGCGTTTATGAGCCTTGTGTTTCATTTCAACGCAGTTGAATCCTTTGATGGCTCTTGATTTAGGCATTGGGCAACACTTTCAAGCGGCTTTGGGCTTGTTCTTACGGTGGGCTTCAAGTTCGGCCCAAAAGGGCGCAAACTTTTCGCGGCATTTTTCACCATACGCCTTAAAGCCAATCCGCTCGATTTCCTCCGAAGCCTTACGCTTCCATTCACGCACTTCAAGAAGGCTCTGCGGTTCGTGTATTGTGGTTTCATTCTGCATCTAACACCTCCAAAGGCGTGGTGATCACCATCGGAAATTTGTAGCCTTCCTCGATGTTGACCGCCATGACCTTAGCTTTCCGCTTCGAGTTGGCGAGATGGCGAAAGTTCCAACTCAACAAAAAGTCCATTTCGTAAACAGTGGCATACGCTATGTGCAAGGCGTCCGCACCACTCCTTTGCGGTAGAACTCCCTTGGCGATATACACAGCCGCCAATCGTTCAATCTCAGCCGTTATTTCAAGGCGTTGAGGGTCAATTTCCCTCACCAACGCCAAGACCTGTTCTTGCCTCGGTTGTGGAGCGTCAGCCACTTCATTCATTACGGCATCGGACAAATTGATCTCGAATAACCCCAGACGAACCTTGTCGAAAAATT
>Ga0206860_10206_pt1 | contig 12726 bp, 14 predicted proteins | sample Alteio_BWOrgCont_44_FD_152624 | JGI IMG/M metagenome (GOLD analysis project Ga0206860, IMG submission 152624) | Enriched cells from forest soil in Barre Woods Harvard Forest LTER site, Petersham, Massachusetts, United States -... | ecosystem: Environmental > Terrestrial > Soil > Temperate forest >...
CGAACAAGACGGGGCGGAGGTTTTTCACGAGCTTTCGCTTTTGAAAATCCAATGCGAGGGAATCGAAAGGACGTTTCACCTGGATGTGGATTTTAGTGCGGTGATTGATTTTTCTTGGAACGCGCATGTGCTCGGCCTCGACTTTTTGGTCATTTGCGCGTGCGTTTATGCGGTGGACAAAATCGTGCCCCGGAACGAAACTCCCGACCTATGGACACGGACGCTTGACGTCACCATACCGGTTCGCAATCGGGATGCTTGGGTGGCGGCAAGTGACTCTCTGGCGGAAGCCGTTTCATTTCTTACGGGTGATAGCTGGTCGTTCGAGTTTACGGAGGCTCCAAGGAATTTTTCACAACGTCGGTCAAACCGACGTGTCCGCGCGCCGGGTTTTCCCAAGAGTCCCGTGGTCAGCCTGCTTTCGGGCGGCCTTGATTCCTTCATCGGCGCGATAAACCTGCTTCACGAGCACGCCGACGCAAAAATGCTTTTCGTCAGCCACTACGATGGCCACGTCAGCGGCCCGGCTAAAGACCAAAATAATTTACGCCAGTTGCTTTCGTTAAAATACGGTCAGCGGCTCCGGCACCTCCAAGTCAGGACGGGCGTCATCGCGGAAGAAAATGACGATGGCAAATATAAGTTTGAGACCTCCTTCCGAAGCCGTTCGCTGATTTTTATCGGGCTTGCTGTATATGCGGCGCTGAAAGTTGGCGACGCGGTGCCAGTTCTGATTCCAGAAAACGGGCCTATCTCGGTGAACATGCCGCTCAATCCGAGCAGGCGCGGCGCTTGCAGCACAAGAACCGTGCATCCGTTTTTCATTTCATCCATCAACAACGTCTTAAGCATAGCTGGGATTCCACACGTCGTGCAAAATCCATACAGGCTTAAGACCAAGGGAGAGATGGTGAAGGAATGCGTCGGGCAAGAGGTCCTGAAGCTTGGCATCCCTTCGACAAATTCCTGTGGGAAAGCAGGCCGCAAACAATATTGGGCTAACAAAAAGGCGCGTGCATGTGGTCTGTGTGTTCCCTGCTTGCTGCGCCGTGCCGCGTTGCACACCGCTGGTCTGGATAACGGGGTCTATGGCAACGAGGCGTTTTCGGGTGATCCTGCCAATTATGCGGATTTGCACGCACTTATGGGTCTCGTTTATTCAAAGCCGAGCCAATACGAAATCAAGAAGCGGTTGGTGGCAAACGGTCGAATGTCGTTTTCGGAATTATCCGCACACGCGGACGTGGTCCACCGTATGATCCAAGAAGTCACGACGTGGGTTGCGGCCAAAGGCTCGGCGAAAGTTTGCAAATTGGCAGGGGTGAAGCGTCAGGCCGCATGATAGATACACACTGCCACATTGACCTTTATGATAATCCGCTCGAAATCGCTGCCGCGGCAGAAAAGCTTGCCATAAAAACAGTGGCCGTCACCTATCTGCCGAGTCACTTTCTTTTGGCCTCTAAACACCTTACAGACTTTAAGCACGTACGCCCCGCACTTGGCCTGCATCCACTGGCCGTTAAAGATCATGAGCGCGAGCTCGGGCTTTTTGCGAAATGCTTCCGGTCTGCGGAGTATATTGGGGAGGTCGGTCTGGATTTTTCTGGCAAGAATAAGACTTCAAAGTTGGCGCAGGAAAAATCTTTCGCGACAGTGGTAAAACACATCAAAAAGACTTCAAAGTTTGTTACTATTCATTCGCGTGGGGCGGAGGACACTGTGCTGGAAATGCTGCGAAACGGTGGCGCGGGACCTGTCGTTTTTCATTGGTTTTCTGGCTCGAAACGACAGCTCAGCAATCTCTTGGACGCGGGACACCGCGTTTCGCTGAACACTTCAATGTCTGCGGCAGCTAAATGGACTGAGTTGGTTACATATATCCCTCGTTCGGCTATCTTGACCGAGACGGACGGCCCCTTTGTAAGGATTGGCGGTCGCCCGGCTGTTCCTGAAGATGTTGATCTCGTCATTTCCTGGCTGGCGAAATCTTGGAAAATTTCACATGCTGCAGCCTTGCAGCAAGTTGCGGATAACCTTGATAGTCTTATGGCCGATTTACGAACACATTTAGAGAGACCACCAGAATGATCCGATGTGGAACTGCCCTTTAAAAATTACATTGCGGCAGCGGGTTTCTCAAAAAATGCCATTTGCTCCATTTCATCCACTTTGGGCCGAGTCCCATGAACAGGGAAGTTGGTGATCAATGCCTCGATCATGGGATGTCTTAGGTTTTCGGAAGACCCGACGTGGTAGAAGTGCTCGTGCAATAAGATGTGGAATCGAGGATCATTCCAATTCTGTTCTATGAGGGCATTCTTTCTAAATTCATTGCTGTGCCACGTCGAAAGTATAAAGTCGCATGGTATCTGTTTAAGAAGGCACTCCAATTCAATTTCGTTCGCGTCTGACCATGAGTTAAAGTAGTCAACATGGCGACCCGCGTATGGTGGATCAGCATAAACCAAGTCCCCTGGTTTTGCTGATTCTAGTATTTGTTTGAAATCCATTGAGGCAAACGTCCAATCGCAGGAGGAAATAACTTCTGAGATTCGCCTGATTTGGTTCGTGATTTTTGTCACGTATGCCTGCGCGAACCGTTGCGGTTTATGGCCATACGGGACATTAAATTTTCCAGACCGATTGAAACGCATCACGCCATTGAAACAAGACCTATTTAGAAAAAGAAAATCCAACGAAGTTGGGCAGGCGTTGAAACGTTCGCGGACTGTATAATAGTAGGGCTCTCCCTCTGTTCGTAGTTTGCCCCCTTCTTCCTCAAGAAATGATTTGGCAATAGCAGCCGTTAGGGTTCCGCTTTGAATCTCTTGATAAAGACGTATGATATGAATGTTAGAGTCGCTAAGGAGGGCCTTTTTTGGCTGGACGTTGAGTGCAACCACGCATGACCCACAAAACGGCTCCACCCACCGCTGAAAATTTTGAGTTTTTGCAACTCCATTGATTTCGCCAACCAACTTGGTCTTGATGCCTTGGCATTTGAGCGGAGGAACGAGTGGTGGCTTGCTCATTCGCTTTCCTCCTCGGGTTTTCCGGCTTCGTCCTCTGCGAGTTTAGCAATTTCCTTTTCGTGTGCCCGAAGCGTGTCAACTCCGCGTTCTTTATATTCGAGATAAGTTTTTAAGTTCGTATATGGCCGCGTGACGGTTAACGCCTGAGCCATGTCCTTTGTCAAATAAAACATCCAATAATCGTCGTAAACGTCCTCTCCCAAAGATGCAAAAGGCCCCGTTCCATTCACAAGTTGGTCTATCTTTACGACTGAACCGATGTTTTTTGTGTTGCCGCTTCCAGGTCGAGAGGTTGCAATCCGATATTTGGGCTGCGCAAAGAATCGAAATTCTTTCACCACAGACGGGATTTTCGGAAGGTCTTCGAGGGTGAATTGTTTACGTTCGTCGGCAACATCATCACATTTGGAGTAAATAACACCCAAGACAAAATGCCCCGCGTATTGGCTATAGGGGTAGAGGGTGTTCTTATTGCTGTCACGCTTCCGAAAATAACCCGTGAACGCTCCAAGAGTCATACCGTTCACTTCAGTGTCACTTGTTCGATATGTGCTTTTGATGTCCACTGCAAATTTGCGTCCTGATTGCTCATGAATGAATGTCAGATCAGGATAAAAATTCTGTTGCGGGCACAACTCGATCTTGAGTCCGTGTGACTTTCCGAACTCAACGAACATCGGAAAAAGGAGCAGTTCGAGCACTTTTGAAACAATTTTTGTGTCCACGGAAATGGTGTAAATGCGTCGGTACACGTCGATGAATCCTTTGATAATCCATTCGCCTTCGTTCGTCGCAACGGCCTTCGCGAACGTTTCTGCGTGGGCTTGGAGACTCCGTAAGAATTGTTCGCTTGTCATGTTAAATCTTTGGCGCTTCCGAAAATATCCAGTGATTCATCGTTGTTGGAATCAACAACTACCGGTTTTTATGGGTGTTTGAAAGCGAATATTTCTCTGGATTGGGTGAGGCGGGAGCCATTTAAGCCGGATCATCAGGCTCCTCCTTCACCATGTTGTCGGGCGGCGGTGCCGGGAGTGTGCCCGGCGCTGACACCATGCTGACTTGCACAACCCGCGTGATGGGGATGTCTGGCGATATTTTTTCCGGCCTCATCGCCTGTTGTGCCCGGCGTTTTTCAATCTGCCGGTGAATGTCGTAGGCCACGCCGGTTGGGATGCCCGCCGTGTCTTCCAGGGTGCGCCGTTCCTCGTCCGGTTGCGGTCCCGCGAAATGCTCCACGGTTTCGGTCTGCACCTCGGCGGCGACAAGTCCGTCCAATATGTCCAGGTCACGATCTAGCTGCTTCTCGAATAGGGCCTGCTCGTAAATAAAGAGGGCAAATGAGGAAAAAGCGATCCATCGGGCCACTGGTGCTGAGTAATACATTCCGATTAACATCGAAAGCATGAAACACGCGGCGGGGTCAATAAAACGGTAGATTCGCCGGTGGGCTTTGAGGAACCTCGGCAGTGGCAGGAGTTCAAAATAGGAGATGCCGGGGGAATAAGTGTGCCAGCGGACGCCCTTGCAAAGATCGCGCCAGCGCATGTATCGCTGGAGAAACCCAAACGCCAGCATATACCAGGGAAAATTTGAAAACCTGCTCCCGCACGGACTGAAAATCAAAAAGTTGGTGTTGCACAGCCCGTCAATAAACCAGAGGAAAACCGCCATGCCGATAAGCCAGGTAGGCTTGAGCATCCGAAACCCCACCTTGCGGCGCATGAACACCATGATGGTGATGGCCGGAAGTATCGACAGATACTGGACGATTTTCATTTTCTCGGACAGTGTCAGGTCTTGGGTCGGTTGTGCTTGGGAGGCCATAGGTTTTATTTTTGGTTAAAGGTGATGAGTTTATAGGGGAGCATTTCTTCTTTACCGGCTGTGCCTGTGGGGAACAGGTGGCCGCCATTATAGACAATGGACTGCACTTGGAATTTGTGGGCTGCGCCGCCGCGCTTGAGTGTGGTGAAGCGCGAAGGCTCGACGAAATACCGCCGCTGCTCGCTGCGGGTCACGCCTGATGACTGGTTGCCATGCTGACTCTGAATGTCGTTGGTATCACTGCGTCCGACGTTGGTGCTATTGACGTGCATCCATCTTTCGCCCAAAAGCTTGGCCGCCCAATCGTTGGTGTCGCCGCTGTTCTGGCAAAAGAACTTGGCTTGCAGGTTGCCAAGCAGGGAATCCACGGCACTGGGGTTTCCCAGCATGTGCATATAGCTCTCGCGGTTTTGGGTCAGATACACGGTGCATCCGCCTGCGCTCCGCGCCACGGCCTGATACTCGGCGTCAAATTTGCTGACGAAATTATGCGCCTCGTCCGCCCAAAGGAACACCGGGCGCAAAAAAGTGTTTGCCGTGGTCGGCTGCATCCGGCGCAATACCGCCACTTGGAAGCAGTATTTCCATGCGAGGTTGGCAACCCGTCCGGCAAGGCGGAACTCCTGCACCGGCAAATCAATGATGATGATCTTGCCGTCAAAGGCATCCTCCGGCCTGATGTTGGTGTCTGTCGAAAAGAGCCTCCGCAAGGGCCGGGTGATGAACGGGCGCACCAGCATGGAAAACGACAGGCTGATAATGCTGCGGGTTTTCTCGGAAAGGACGGGGTAATCCTGCAACCAGTAATTGCGGCACTCTTCAAAGTCGGCCCGGACTACCTCCCCGGCTTTGAGGGTGGCCTGGTCGGCCTCTTCCAGTATTTGCCAACAGGCGCTTTTCTCCCGCCATTTGGGGTCGTCGATCTGATCCAGGTTCAGGGGCGCACTGCTGACAATCGAGCGCATGAGGGGGAGCGAAACGCGAATCCCCGCGAAGATGGGCAAGTCCACCAGATTGGTGTTCATGTGGTGAAGGGCATCCTCCCAAAACTTTTCGCCGCCTTCGGCCTTGCCTGCGGAGTAGGCGACGGCCCCGGCGATCTCGTCGAGTAAGGCCACAATGTTGATGCTGAGGCCGCCGCCTTCCTCTGGCCGGCTGGCCTCCCATTCGAGGAAATTGAAGCGGTGTTTGCCCGTGTTGTTGACAATGACGAGGTCTTTTTCCCGGCCCGCCTCGGCGGCCCATTGCTGCCACTGGCGGCGTTCCTCCTTCTTCGCGCAAAGCACTAGTCCGCCAAAGTCTGCGGCAAGGTAGCCGTAGGCCAAGTGCCGCGCGGGGCCGGTGGTTTTGCCACTGCCGGTTGCGCCAAAAACGCAGACGCCGGTCTGTGCATCGGCGAGTTTAAAGGCGTTGCCGCCGCCCCAATCCCGCAAGACCGTCTGCGGGTGAAACTCCGGCAGTGCGTCGGGAGCGGAAGCCACGGCGGCAACCCTGAGTTTGACTGGCGTCAACTGCAAGGCAAATCGGGAAGAAAATGGCGCTTTGTCGCCTATGCGTGACGTTTCGGGGTCAAGGGGCTGGCAAGTCCCTTGTCGTGGGCGTTGGGGCGCGAAAGCCCTGACGCGGGGGTGTCGGGGGCAAGGCTCCCCCTGAGTGCCAGTCCATGCGCGGCAAGGCGCTGGCGCGTATCCAAACGGCGCACGGTTGGGCTGGGATTGTAAGGGCGGCACGCCCTTGCCGGGGCGGCTGGCCGCCCCCTGGAAGCGGGGTCTAGGGGACGGATTCGGAGTCCCCTAGCGCGGTATGTTGCCCTGCAACATATAACCGCGCCATTAGGTTTTTTTCCCTCCGGGGGTCGCAAGTCCCCGACTCGTCATCCGACAACGCTGCCACGTCCAAACTTACTTCCTCGCGGACGCTAATGGACTAACGGGAAACTGGCTGTCAGAGCCACTTTGCGAAGGACACTGCGCGAAATTTCTGATATACTGTTCTCAATGGGGGCTGACCAGCGACTGGTAAGGGAATATGGCAATTTACCGCCTTGAGGCAAAGATTATTGGCCGGGAGAAACGAGGTCGCTCCGTGGTCGCCGCCGCTGCCTACCGGGCCGGGAATAAACTCTTTGGGGAACGCGAGGGCAAGACCCATGACTATTCACGCCGGAGCAAAGGGGTGGTTGAATCCACCATACTTTTCCCGGAAGGCTCCCCTGGCTGGTCTGCCGATCCGGGCCAGCTTTGGAACACGGTTGAGGCCGGGGAAAAGCGGGCGGATGCCCAGCTTGCCCGCGAGTTCGTTCTGGCGGTTCCCAAGGAACTTGACGCCAGAGAACAATTTCAATTGGCGGTTGCCTGGACGCGAAAGGAATTGGTCGCCTCCGGCATGGTTGCCGAAATCTCCCTGCATCATACCAAGGACGGGAAAAATCCCCATGTCCATATCCTTTGCACCATGCGGAAACTGGACGGGGACAGGTTCAACGCCCGGAAGGCCACGGAATGGAATGACGTGGGCCTGCTCGCCCATCAACGCGAGTCCTGGGCCGATGCCGTCAACGCGGCTTTGGAGAAGGCCGGGCGGCCTGAGCGGGTCGATCATCGGTCGCTCAAAGACCAGGGTATTGACCGCATCCCGCAACCCAAAATCGGGGTGGCCGCCACCGCCATGAAGCGCCGGGGCGTCCTGCCTGACCCGGAGCGTTTTCAGCTTCTGCGGTGGGTAAAATCCTTGAACGAAGTGCGCCCGCAAATGCGGGACATTCAGGGGCCGGGTGAAATCCAGCAATTTGGGGCTGGCAAGACGTGGTGGGAGAAGTCCATCATCTTCATGTCGAGGGTTCGCCAGGCGGCCCGCGAGACGGTTCTGGACACTTGGAACCGTCTGCTTGACTCGCGCCAGACGCGAGAACGCGGCAATTTGCCGCCCCTGGGAAAGGGGCCGGATCATTCGAGATAAAGCGTATGGCAATACCTGATCATGTAAAAAAACAGGCGATGGACGCGGTGGCCCACAAGGAAACCACCGCGCAAATTAGGCTTTACAGCAATAACCATGTCCCTGCCCCAACCTTTTCCGAATTGAAGGTTTCGCCGGTTACGCCGGGTGCCATTCCTGACCATGTCAAGAAACAGGCAATGGATGCGGTTTCCAATAAGGAAACAACGGCGCAAATCCGGCTGGTCAGAGACAACGGCTCAATGTCGCCGGGGCCGACGCCAGCCCATGAAACCAACAAGGTCGCCGAAAAAGTGGCCGGGCTGCATAAAACCGGCCAGCAGCCTGATTCTGTTCAGCAGGCAATGGCGAAAGACACTTTCGAGAGGGATTACTATGGCTGATCCCTTGGCGCAGTTCCGCAAGACGCCTGCGCCTTCTGGCGGGGCAGGCCCCGGCAAGCCTAAAGAGCCGGATGAATACCTGGCCTTTGCGGCAAAGGACAAAGTCACCCGCCTGCGGATTCGCCGGGCGATGGCTCCCACCCGGTCGCCGGGTTATCCCTACCTTCTCGATGTCGTTTATGACGGTTCGTATGGCACCAACTTCGTGCTGGTGTTCACCTTCCTCATGGTTTTGGTCAGGGGCAAAAACCTGCAACAACTGGTCTTTGCCCTTGAAAGTGGGAACGTGGATTTCATTCAGGAATTTGACCCTGACAGGTGGGGGAAACCCAAAGACGAAACGGCGGCTTTTATTGAATCCATCGAAGTGGTGGTGCAGGAAAGCGCGTCGTCCGTTTCGGGAGCCGAAAAAACAGGGCCGACGAAGCATTGATGATAACGCATTGGGATGGTGGTTTGGATTTTAATTTTTTAGAGGGGGACGGTTATGCAGCTTACAATTCCTGAAACGGGCTTTGTCCGATTGGGGCAAATTCTGACGGTGATACCCGTTGGCAAGTCGTCATGGTGGGCGGGGGTTAAATCTGGACGTTATCCAAAGTCGGTAAAATTATCGCCTCGTTGCACGGCTTGGAAAGCAGAGGACATTCACAATCTGATCAAACAGCTTTCGGAGCAAACGCAGAAAGCGGAATAAAACCGTGCTGGAAATTTTCAGATTTTGGTCTATGGTGAAATCTCAAAGCCGACATTTTTGGGCGATCAAAAATGTGGAGGTTCGATAACTAAAACGAGCGAGATTTTGTGGTGGTAATTTTGGTGGTATCTCAAGAATCAGCATAACAAAATTTCACGATATATCAGGTGCTTATTCCTCAATTTTGAGTCTTCTCGACCGCACCATCTTAGAGTCTCTGATTGTCCAACACTGTCCACAAGAATTAGTCTCACAGCCAGTTTCAAGAAAATCATCGTCTCTGACTGGCCAATCAGAATTATTGACATCTGGTGGTAACTGGTGGTAATATTGGTGGTAAGTATTTCCTCTCTGTGGAGTTACCACCAATTGCCCCTTACTGATACCAAAATTCGCAACGTGAAACCCAGGGCTAAAGCCTTTAAGCTGACGGATGGCGGTGGGCTGTTTTTGTTGATACAGCCAAGCGGCGGCAGGTGGTGGCGTTACAGATACCGTTTTGCGGGCAGACAAAAGCTGCTGGCATTGGGGGTGTATCCTGATGTCAGCCTTGCCGACGCCAGAGAAAAACACGCGCAAGCTCGGAAGGCGCTGGCCGCTGGCAATGATCCGGGGGCCGTAAAAAAGGAGGTCAAACGGCTTGCCATCCTTAATAACGAGAACACCTTTGAAAGCATTGCCAAGGAATGGTGCGAAAGTCGCAAACACAAGTGGGTAACGAGCTATTCCAACGCGATGATGGTGCGCCTGCAAAACCACATTTTTCCGAGGCTCGGAAATCGCCCAATTACCGACATCACCGCGCAGGATTTTCTTTCTGTCGTGCGCGTGGTCGAAAAGAGTGGGGCGCTTGACCTCGCGCAACGTCTTATGCAGGCATCCGGGCAGATTTTTAGGTATGCGATTGCGACGGGACGCGCCGAGCGAAATCCGATAACGGATCTGCGCGGCGCGCTGAAACCCCCGGTGAAAAAGCATCAGGCGTATCTCAAAGAAAATGAACTGCCGGATTATCTGGAAAAGCTGGAAGCCTTTGACGGCCACCCGCAAACGAAACTGGCACTGAAATTCTTACTGCTGACGTTTGTTCGCACGTCCGAACTGCGGGGCGCGGAATGGGCAGAGATAAATTTCGACAAGGCAGAGTGGCGCATCCCGGCGGAACGCATGAAAATGCGTGATCCGCATATTGTGCCGTTGGCGCATCAGACCATTGCTGTATTGGAAGAAGTGAAAAAGCTTACCGGCCATTGGAAGTATGTTTTTCCGAACCAGCATAAGCCGTTAGGCTGCATGAGTGAAAATACCATGCTTTTTGCACTGTATCGCATGGGCTATCATTCCAGGGCTACCGGCCACGGCTTCCGCAGCACCGCCAGCACTATTCTCAATGAAAATGGTTTTCCGCCTGACGTGATTGAACGCCAGCTTGCACACGCGGAGCGCAACGAAGTAAGAGCCGCATATAATCACGCGCAACATCTGCCGGATCGCCGCAAGATGATGCAATGGTGGGCTGATTATTTGGATGGCGTGGCGAAGGGGAGCTAAAACAACGTGTTTATCCCATCGGCCAAAATTCCCCGTTCATAATGAATCCATAGGAATATTGGACGTATTTGTTGCGGCGGTGCTTTTCAGGAATTACTCCGACTTGCGCAGGGAAGCGGGAGACAGTGTTTTTACTGCATAGGGAAGCAATGAGATTGTCAAAGACGTTCATCATGCTCTCAACAACTTTGGGCATAAGAAGTGAGATGTCCACTGGCGGCTGTTGCGTATCGCGAAAATTGATCGCAATTGTAGGCTGGGAAATTTTTCCATCCGCCGAAAGTGTAAAATCTGTGATTACGACACCCTTGGCGTTTCTGTGATCTAAACAATCGCGAGCATTTCTTACCATTTTTAGAAACGGCAGAGCTTGGTCAATAAATTTTGTGAAACCATCATCAACCCCATACGCATCTTTTAGATAATCACGCAGCTTGTCGAAGTTGCACTTCGCCTGAATGTTCGGATAAAACAGCCTCACAATATCCCATATCGTTTGTTCTACGTGATCTGCTTTCTGAAAAAAAGTCTTACACCGTGTTTTGACATCAGTAACGGATGGGAGAGCAAACGATTTCTGTTGAGGTGTGCGGCTCTGAGCGGCCTGAATTTCCTTTTGTTCTGCAAGTTCGTATTCCGCAGCGGTGGTTTGCATTGCCACCATGTCTGTAAGGGCCTCAAAAGAAAAGGTCAGCGCCTGTTTGGCGTTAACAGAGTCAGGGAGAAAGTCCTTTCGGAATAGGTTCTTTGCCGTCAGCAATGTTCGTGAAACAAGCTCGGAATCGGTGCCCAACGCAAGAATGCGGCGCTGCACGTTATGAGGAATGTTAGGATTTTCACGCTTTGGGTCAATTTGGTCAGCAACCTTAACCTCATACACCGATTTTTGGGTGGCAATTAAAAGACTGTCATTGAGTTCAAACATGTCTGTAATGGTCGTGCCATCGTCTGGCGATTCGAGTTTGAACTGCCCGCCACAGTCTCGTTGAATGTCTATTGGCCTCTTGTTCATTTACATGCCTTCTCTAATTGATTTCACCTTTCTTGGTCAGGTTCTGGCGGCTCTCGCCGTGGGCTTTTTGCATCGCCTGGCGCGGGCTTTTTCTCGCGCTCCGCTTTCTGCTCCTTCTCCCATTCCTCCCGCACTGCGTCCTTGACCGTTTCAAGGCTCTTTTCCGGGATGGGGTGCTTCTTGGCAAAGTCCTGACGCAACTGCTGCCCCAATTTGCGGAGCGCGGTTTCGGCATTTGGATTTTGCTTTGGCATAGTCAGGAAACGAGCGATTGAACTTCGTCCAAACAGCGCCCGATTTTCATTTTCACGCTACCGTAACTCAGCTCCTGCTCTTCCGCAATATCGCCATAACTCAACCCGAAAAGGAAATGTTTGCGTAAATACTCGTAACAATCGGGCTTGGAATTTTTCAGCAATTTCATCGCGTATTCGAGATCGTGCTTGTCGCCTGCCGAGAGCGAAGCATTGTCCACGGTTGCCTCCACCAACTGAGAGAGTTCTTCCGGGGACATGGGCTGCAAGCGGTCGTTGGCTTGTCGGCGGAACTGGTCATTCAGTTTGTGACGGGCAATGCTGTAACACCAACCCCACAATTCCCCGTTTGTGCTGCCCCTAAATTTGCTCATGCCGGTTACAATGGCCTTCAAAATCTCCTGCAAGACATCCTCGGCGGCAGGGGGACGGACGGCGCTGAATACAAAGAAGCGCATGGCCGGTTCGATCAGGGGGAAGATTTCTTCCACCAACTGTAGCCGTTCTGCAAGTCCCACTGTGAGCCGGTAGGTGCGGACAAGTTTGATAAGGTCGTCCATCGTCCGCCCAAAGGGTAACGTCTGGCATTGTCCCGTTGCAAACGTTTCCGGGATTATTTTGTGCCCTTTCGGGCATGGGGCGCGACAGGTGTGGCATGAGAGAAGATCAACAACAATTCTTGGGGCTGGTAGGGCATCCTCCGGCCAGACTGAACGTGGAGCAAGTTGCGTGGGTGCTGGGCTGCCAGGCGCACGATGTGCCGATACTCGTATCGTCCCGGCTGCTCAAGCCGCTTGGCAACCCCCCGCAAAACGGCACCAAGTATTTTTCCACGGCGGAAGTCACGGAATTAACTAAAGACCGCTCCTGGCTGGCGAAGATGACGCAGGCTATAAGCCAGCATTGGCACAATCGCAATGCCCGCCAAAAAGGCCATGCTGTGAATGGCTCGCAGAATGGTCACACGTCGAGCGTCGAATTTGTTCGATCTGTTTAACGATTTATTAAC
>Ga0206860_10208_pt1 | contig 12688 bp, 10 predicted proteins | sample Alteio_BWOrgCont_44_FD_152624 | JGI IMG/M metagenome (GOLD analysis project Ga0206860, IMG submission 152624) | Enriched cells from forest soil in Barre Woods Harvard Forest LTER site, Petersham, Massachusetts, United States -... | ecosystem: Environmental > Terrestrial > Soil > Temperate forest >...
AGCCCAGGGATCCTGCGAGCGAGGACGCTGGGGCCGCCCTGCGGGAAGCCCGGCGCCGCTTCCTGCTGAGCGCGCTTTTGGCGGCGCCCCTGGCCGTCCTGGTGATGACGCAGGAATGGATAGGCTGGCATTGGATGGACAGCATTTATGGCCGCCTTCTCCAGGCCGCGCTGGCCCTGCCGGTCGTGGCCTGGGCGGGCGCTCCGGTCTTCTCCAAGGCCATCACCAGCCTTCGCACCCGCAAACTCAACATGTACACCCTCATCGGCCTGGGCACGGGCACGGCCCTGCTGTACAGCCTGGCGGCCCTGGCAGTGCCCGGCGCATTCCCCCCCGCGTTTTGGCAAGAGGGCCCGGGCGGTCCCCAACTGCCCCTGTATTTCGAGGCCGCGGCCGTGATCACGGCCTTGGTCCTGCTGGGTGAATGGCTGGAATTGCGGGCCCGGGGACAGACATCACTGGCGCTGAAGGCCCTACTGGACCTTCAGGCCCGCACCGCGCGGCGCCTCGACGCCCACGGCGTCGAAAGCGAGGTAGCCCTCGTCGAGATCCGGCCCGGCGAGCGCCTGCGCGTGCGCCCCGGCGAGACGGTTCCCGTGGACGGGGAGGTCCTGGAAGGCATGAGCTGGGTCGACGAGAGCCGGATGTCCGGAGAGAGCGAAGCCCTGGCCAAAAAGCCCGGGGACGAGGTCCTGGGCGGCACCCTCAACGAACGGGGAAGCTTCATCATGGTGGCCCGCAGGGTGGGCAAGGACAGCCTTCTGGGCCGCATCGTGGCCCAGGTGGCCGAGGCCCAACGCAGCCGCGCTCCGATCCAGAGGTCCGTGGACAGGGTGGCGGCGGTCTTTGTGCCCGTGGTGGTGGCCGCCGCGGCCCTCTGCTTCATGGGCTGGGCGCTTTGGGGGCCGGAGCCCCGCCTAGCCATGGCCCTGCTCAACGCCGTGACCGTGCTCATCGTGGCCTGCCCATGCGCCCTGGGCCTAGCTACGCCCATGAGCATCATGGTGGGCATGGGCCGGGGCGCCCAGATGGGGGTTCTGTTCCGGGATGCGGAGGCATTGCAGGGCCTGGGCACGGTGGATGTGCTGTGCCTGGACAAGACCGGCACCCTCACAGAGGGCCGGCCGGCCCTGACCGCGGTGGTGGCGGCGGAAGGCCGGTCCGAGGCGGAAGTGTTGGCCCTGGCTGCGGGCCTGGAACTGCACAGTGAGCATCCCCTGGCCCGCGCGGTGCTCGAAGCCGCCCAGACCCGCGGATTGGCGCCCAGGCCTTGCGAAGGCTTTTTGTCCGTATCCGGCCAGGGCGTGGAGGGCCGGGTGCCGGACCTAGGCGGAGGCGAAAACCCGGCTCAGGGCTCCCGATTGCGCATGGGAACGGCCGCCTTCTGCGGCATGACCGATCCCACATGGCTGGAGCGGGCTGAGGGCCTGCGCAAGGACGGCGCCACGGTTTTCTTTGTGGACTTGGAGGGGCATACGCTGGGTCTGCTGGCGGTCGCGGATCCGATCCGGGACACGGCCCAGGAGGCCCTGGCCAAACTCGAGGGCGCCGGCCTGCGCCTGATGGTTCTCAGCGGCGACGCCGAAGGCACGGTGCAGGCCCTGGGCAGGCGCCTGGGCCTGGCGGAGCTGAAGGCCGGGCTTTCGCCCATGGACAAGGCTGAGGCCGTTCGAGGCCTGCAATCCCAGGGCCTGCGTGTGGCCATGGCCGGTGACGGGGTCAATGATGCGCCGGCCCTCGCGGCGGCCACGGTGGGCATCGCCATGGGCACGGGAACGGACGCGGCCAAGCTGAGCGCCGGTGTGACCCTCATGCACGCGGATTTGCGGGGCATTTTGAAAGCCAGGACCCTGTCGCGGGCCGTATTGCGAAATATCTCCCAGAACCTTTGGTGGGCCTTGATCTACAACGCCCTGGGGGTGCCCATCGCGGCCGGCCTGCTCTATCCCTTCACAGGATGGCTGCTCAGTCCGATGTACGCGGCCGCGGCCATGAGCCTGAGTTCCTTATGCGTGGTGGGGAATGCGTTGAGGCTGCGGAGCTTCAAGCCGTAAATTTAGAAACGATTTATTTTTATGAAAATATGGGGAGTTTGGGTCGCTGGAAGGGACCAGAATTTAGTACAGCGTCGGAAGGGAGCCTGGGGCTTCAGAGATCTTGCCAGGTTTGGATGAATTCCGGCTTCTGTCCAAGGAGACGGATCAGGCGGCTCGCCACCCCATCAGGACGACGGACACCGCGCTCCCAGGCCGTGACACTGTGGGAGCTTACGCCCACCAGATCCGCGAAGCGCGCCTGGGACACCTTCATGCCCTTGCGCGTGGCCTTGACCTCCGCCGGGCTGGCCGGGAGGCGGTCCGATGCCGACCGTGGCTTGGCCACGACCTGGCTCACGGCGGCCTGTTGGCTTGCTTCGTTTCCTTGAATGGAGCCGGCTTCGATCACACTGAGCTTTTGCATGGCTTCCCCCTGTATGGCGGAGTTACGAAGGTTCTCCTGTTTTGAGCAAAAATTGTGCTGTTTTTCATACAAACGTTTTTCATCGCTATAAAATAGCATAATAACAGGTCATATAGTCTATAAAAATTTTATGTATGTATATACTTTGTACATAATTATATATAATTTTTATTATTTTATTATTATTATTGAACTTTTATGTTGCAATATTTTTTTTAAAGAATTATAAAAAGCACAACATTAACAACAAAATGCATTAAATAACATGGAAATTGAAATTATGGGAGTAAATATGTCGGCACCATTTAATTTTATTTCAATGGGTTACTTCGGCGCAGAAAGTTTTTTTGATTCCATCACTATAATCAACAGCATGAGAGTGCTCATTTTTATATGCATTGTTTTGGCGCCCATTCCATCGTTATCCCACGTTTTGGAGCTTCAACCTGTCGGCACCAATATTGATTCGGAGCGTCAGGAGATATCGCGTTTCTTGGATCAACTTGCAAGTGCCCCAACGGAAGCCCCCCCGGTGCCAGAACGAGCGAATTCCGCCTCCGATGACCTTTCTATGAGGGCGGGCAGTTCTCACATAGGCGCGCACGGCCTGATGGCCTTGTCCAAGAGTGATTTGGAAGGCGCTGGAAGGCGGTCTTACGCCTCGAATCAGGTTCTGGGATGCATGGGTGTGCTGGCAGCGTTGGCCGCGGCAATGGTGGGAACCACTCAGCAGAACGCCCAGGCGGCATTGCTCTCGCACTACTCCGGATTGCTGGCAGGTAATAGCGATCCGGGCCTTCAGCAGGCGTCCGCTGTGATGGGCCAGGAAAGCCAAGCTGTCGCTGCCGGGTCTTCGGCAGATGCAACGACCCTTGCCCAATCGTTTGCGAACATTCCTGAGCATGTCATTCCAGACGCCTATCAACCTAGCGCGGACGATTTAGGCCTTGCCTCAACGCTGCAGACCGTTGAAACCGACGCTTTCGCCTCCGCATTGGCGATCTTGGGGAGAGCGGCCATGGCGGGGTTGTTGGCGACGATGCAGGGCGGAGTTTACGGAGCGGTGGTCGGGATCGCCGCGTCGCTGGTGGAATCATCGATTCAAGAAAATTTCAATGCGCAGGCAAGTTCGGTGCCGGGGATAGGGGGCGCGTTAGTCACCATTGAGAGCAGCTTGGGTTCATCGGGAGGTCAGACCCAATTTGCGACGGGTCCCGGCCTCCTAGGAATCGCACAAACCGCAGTGCCATCGGCAGGCGCCATAAAAAATAGCGCGGTATTGACGGCGCCATCGGGCGCTGCCGACCACTTGGTCCAGCCCGGCAATGGCGCCGCCGATGGAGGAGCACTTGTGGGATCGCAACAGATCCAATGAACGGTGCGTCATATGAATCATTTTCGAAAGGAGAATTTGTGAAACGCAGCATTCGGATTTCATTGCGCAACGAGGCGGTGGTGTTGGCCCTTGCGCTAAGCCCCACCGCCGTGCAAGCCGCGGATCCGTCTTCCGCAAGCAGTTCCATCATGGCTTACGCGTGGCGCATCGCAAATTTTATTTGCGGAATGAGCGCAATCTTCGTCATCGCCGATATCGCATGGCACGCTCGCGACATGACCGAACATGGTAAGCGGGTCAAAACCGGCTTTATGGCTTTGGCCTTGCTCGGATGTTTGTATGCCGTGGCGGCCTTTATTTTGGGCTCAGCCGCGGCACAAGGAACATCGGTGAGCGGGATTGACACGGCCATGAACATGAAGCCTTGAGGCCGATATTGAACACAAAAATATGTCAACTAATCTTTGCCGGGTCGCTCTCAGCATTGATGTGCCTTCCCGCTCAAGGCTGGGCGGAGGGCGGCGCTACGCCATCACAAGTTCAGCAAATTGTGAACACGTCGAACCAAGGTTGGCTGACAAAATTCACAACGGGTGTTTTTGACAATATGCTCTACGCTCTAACGGCCTGTCTGGAGACCGCGCTTTATGTCGTCTGGCTTGCGGTCACGTGGGCGGTTGTGCGTTTATATTCCGGGATCGGCACCTATTTGATTCCCATATGGGATTTCTCGAACGGTCTTGGATTTTTTCAGATGAACGAGGTTTCCGCCCTCGCGGTTGCCGGTGTTCCCCAGCCCGCGTCCCATCTTCTTCAAAGCATGGTCCCTTGGATTTTGTCCCTTTGCGGGCTTTTGATGTTCGGCTTAGGCGCGCTTGCGATTCCCCGCGGCATCCGAGAGGGGCGCGAACCATTTGAAGCCGCCGGCGCCTTCGCGTTCGCCGCGGGCCTGATGCTGGCTTTTCCCCTGCTATATTCGGCTCCAATACATATCGGAAATTTTCTGGGGCGGGAATTCTATGAATCCTCCCATGAGCAATACATGGCCGACAGCGGTCAGGGCTTGAATTCATCTCCGCCGGGCCTGTTCGATGTCTTACTAAGAGGTTCAATATTTCCACAAGATACGCAGGGAGCCGCGGGCACTCCCGCTCAGATAACCGGGTTGACCAATTTTTCGCAACAGACGGTGACGGATACCAGCCAGCTTTCGGCCGCGTTTTCAACGATCAGCCAGGAATTCGCGCCTGGGGGGGACGCTTCCGTGGCTTGGGGCGTGGCCAAACAGGCGGTGATGTACGACCTGGAAATGCAAGCCAGCCGCTTCATCCAGGTGATCCTAGGTTTCATGGCGATCGTCGCTTTGGTCGGACTTCTTATGCTGAAAGGCGGTCAAATTATCGCCTTGGTCCTCAATTACTATATGGGTTGGATCGCCTGCGCACTATATGTGCATCCATCCACGCGGCCTGTCTTTGGCGCTTGGATGAAGGGGCACCTTCAACTGTGCCTCTGGAGCCTGATCTGGGCATTTCTTATTTTCATAATGGACATTGTTGTAGTTGCAAGTCAGGGCCTGCAGGGAATGAATCAGCAGGTCGGCGCAGCTCCGGGCGTTTTTTTGAGCGTTGGAATGTTTTTGATGCCCTTCATGCTTTTCGCCGCGATCCACAAATTTAAACATGTCGCGGAATTCGCCGACTCTTTGACCGCGACAGGCCGGGTGGCATCAGGTGCAGGCGCGTCGCTTCATGCGGCTTTTGTTGAGGGGCAGGAAAGGATTCCAGTGGGTCTCGTTTCGGATGCGGGATCCACCAGCATGCACGGCCTAGCGGGGGACGCGGCTGATCGGACTGGCGAGGCATTTGCCTCAGGAATGGATAGGGTCGCCTCTACAGCGTCCAAGGCTATCGCGGTGGTTCCGGGAATCGGAGCCGCCGGGGCTGCCGCGGCGAAAGGTGGGCTGTCCTTTGTTGGTCTCGTGGGCCGCATAGGAGCTGAATCGACCGGAAAGGTGATTAGAAATGTAAATCGATTTCACGGGGCGCCGAAGGGGGAACCACGTTACGACGATCATGATTACATTGGGGACCGGCCCAATCACTTGGTCGACCTAACAAAAGGTCGTTCGGCTAAATCCTGAGGAGCGTTCATGGCTATCGATATCAACGAAGAAGTAAAAGTTTGGGGAGGTTTCAGCCCCGGGGATTTTTGGGCGGGCGCGGCTGTCCTTTTAATGTTGGCCGCGTTAGCAATTTTTTTGGGGACCTGCATGAAACCTTTGATTGGAGGGCTCTTTTTTTTCCTGACCGGTGGCGGCTTCTTAGGTTTTATGGTGCATCGGCAGACTTTACCTCGGGGCCTTCTGATGCGTCGTTTTCTGCAGGATGGAAGCTTTCTATTCATTAAATTTCCAAGGATGCGTGGCGTGGATATCTATATTCCTCCGGCAATGGAAAGGGCGAAACGTTTTGCCAAGGCCTTTCAGGAGCACCGTGAAGCCCGTTGAACGCAGCGCCTCAAGCCTCTGGCGCACACCGAGAGCGATCGATGGCCATTTGATTCTGGACGAAGATGAGGTTGTCGCAATCTATAACGTCACTTCAAACGTCAATCCGGTGACCGCGGACTCCCGGGATTGCGAGACTTCTATTCGCCGTTTTCAATTGGCGCTCGACAGCCTTACGCCCGGTGAACGGGTTCAGATCATCGTCGATTGCGCCTCATATGATCCGGCCGAGGATCTTGGGAAAATGAAATCCCAAATATCCGCAGAGGCTTCTCCCGGTTTCAGGAGCTTCTATCCGGATCATTTGGATCGCTACCTCCGCGCATACTGTTCCGCCAATCTGGTTCCGGTTTTCAGCTACCATATCCTTTTTGCGTACCGGGGTTTGAAGGATTTACCCCATGAGCGGTCAAACATCCTGAAGACCCGTTTAAATGAGGTTCGTCGCCGTTCAGGCGATTTTGCCCGGTTGCTGACCGCGCAGGGCCTTGAATGCCGGGCTTTGGAACGTGAAGGAATTGTCGATTTGCTCGATTCAATGGCGAATCCAAGCCGTCTTGCGCCTTTAAGCCCGGACGCATTGGAAGATTCAATGGGGGCCACCGGCGCAGAAGCAGACCCGAAGGAACTGGTCTTCCGTTCCCCGATTTTTCACGCCATTCCCAACTCAGATCCCCGGTACTCCTATATTCAAGTGGGCCGGCGGCTGGTCAAAAGCATGGGATTTTTACGCGCGCCTCTGCCCGACGCGTACCTAAAAACGGCCATCGCGGAGATGATGCTTAGCCAAAGGGAATTTAGATTCAGTTTCTTTGTTGAAGGCCTTTCCCAGGACCGCGCGACCCAGTTGATACAAAAAAAAAGAGCCGCGGCGCTTGGGGCGGTCAACTTTGGGGAGGGCCGTGATACCCAGGTATCGGAGGAGCAGGCCAACCAGTATGACGCTTTGCTCCGGGCCCATGCGCGAAAGGAACTGCGCTTCGTCAATTGGTCGGCATATCTGACGGTATTTGCCGACCAGGAGCGGGATTTGTCGCTGGCTTCGTCGGAACTCGCGGCGGCACTGAAGGATTTGGTTCCGGAGGAGGGAATTCTTCGCCAAATCCCATATTGGCAATCCACGCTACCGTTGTGCGACAACGTGGGCGGAAATTTCTTAATGGCCCAATCCGATTCGGTCGCAGCGCTTTTCCCCTTTTTTGAATTCAGGAGCACAAGCCCCGAAGGCGGGGCGCTGCTCGGCTTCAGTCCCGCCAATCAACCATGCTTTTTTGACCCATGGAGCAGGATTGTTTCCAATGGCAACGTATTCGTGACCGGACAAGCCGGCAGCGGAAAGTCATATTTGATCAACCTCATCGTCAATCGGCTGGGGATGAGGGCTTTTGACGTCAGCTTTATCGATCGCGCCAAGTCGTACCGATCTACTTGCCTGGCCCTTGGCGGCGACTATGTTGAATTTGGCTTGGATGGAACGCACGCGGTCAACATATGGGATGTCATTGAATATGATCCGGGCCTGGAAGAGGCGGGGCTCAATGACCTCGATAGCCACGGCCGTCCTTTGCCCGACAAGGTGGAACAGGTTGCGGGTTGCATAGAAATCGTCCTTGCCGAAGCCGGCGGAGAACTTCCAAGGCTTGAACGGTCAATTTTGCTTGATGACATCGCCGACACCTACCGGAGGTGCCTGCTTTTTATTGAGGACGTGGAAGTCGAATGTCTGGCGCGTCATTCAGGCGAACCGCAAAGCGCGCCCCATTTCCGCACAAGCCTGGTGACCATGTCGGTTCCATTGTTTACTGACCTGGCCGATACCCTGCGGACGAAGATGGATGACCCGACGCTCGATTTCAGGCAGGAACGCAGGGAATTGCTGCAAAAACTTCAACCCGCAGTCGATGGAAACCTGGCTGGTCTCCTGAACCGCCGTACGACGCTGGTCGTTGGAGCCAGGGCGCGGGTCTTTGACATCTCCAATCTGCCGGACCAGCCCGTGATTCTTGGCGCGGCTGTTTTTGTTCTGACTGCCTGGCTTTACCGCCATTGGAGGCGCAACAAAGCACTCAATCGGCGCCAGCTCGTGGTGTTCGACGAAATCTATGCGTTTATGGGCTTCGAGGCCGGTCGGCGTCTTCTTGACGCCCTGGCACGCCGAAGTAGGCATATGGGTTTAATGCCCTTTTTTGCGACCCAACAACTTTCTGATGTCCTGAATTACAAAGAGACCCAAAGTATTTTGGACAACTGTCAGACACAGTTCCTGTTTTCACAGGCCCGCAACGTGGTGGACAAGGTTACGGACATTTTAAAGCTAAGTGATCAGGAACGGCGCCACCTCGAAAATTTGAAACAGGTAAGGGGCGTCTATAGCAGCGCATTCTTTGTCTATGGCGCCCAGCGCAACATCCTGACCATACGCCCCGATCCCGTCACCCGTTGGTTGAACACCAGCGAACCGACTTTTGACGTTCCTCGAGTGGAACAGGCCCTTTCCGCCGCTGGTGGAGACATTTGGGAGGCGGTTCGCGCGCTGATAGGAGCGGAATCATGATGTCGGAAATCAAAGAAAAATCAATCGCCGGCTTAAGCGGGGGGCTGTGATGGCGTATTCGAAAAGTCCGGATTATTTGGACATCGATTCTCCAAAAATGAGGCCGGAAGGAGGCGTATTTGGAACCGTGATGGGGCCTTTTTTTATACTTGCGGCTTGTCTTGTCTGCGTCGGTGGAATTTACTTCCTTTCAAATAGGCTCTTTAACAAACACCCGGACGTCGGCGCGGTTTCGACGGTTCCTTCCGCCACGGACGATGATATGAAAAAAAGATCGCTGACCGCCTTTGTCGAACGTTTTTTACCGGCCTACTACAACTATTCCTACTCGCTTTATGACCAAAGCGTTGCGCGGGCGGAGGGCATGATGACCCCCGCTTTTCAGGCGGCCTACAATCAGCGGTCTGAGGACCTTGATTTTAAATTTAAGCTCGCCAAATTGAGGGTGAGAACCGACGGCATCAAAATTTTGCCGGGTAGCATGGCATTTTCAGACGAAGGCGACCGGTTTTATGTGCGGTTGGCGGGCACCATGACCTTCACGACCGGAATAAACGGCGTATCCGGAGACTTTCCGCTGACACTCCTGCTTGCCGCGCAGAAGACCGATCAGGGCTATCTCATGGACAACGTTGAGAGGTTGCGGTGATCGCGGGACTGGGCGGCAAGAAAGCCGAGGAAGCCGCGCGGATTGAACTTCAACGCGCCCAGGTGGTAATGGAAAAAAAGCCAGATGAGGCGTTGGGGCACCTGGTCGAGGGCAGGCGCTTGGACCCCACGAATTTGGAGATCGCCTTGGACCTTGCCCGCGTGGAAGTGCGTCTGGCCCGATATTCGGATGCCATCGACAGCCTTCAACGGGTTCTTGCGTTGGATGGTTCAAGTGGTGAGGCACTGGGTCTTTTGTCCTTATCTCACTTCAGAATGAAACGTTTTGACAAATCCGAAGAGCACGCGCGCCATGCACTGGCTATGAATGAAGGCAACCGCTTGGCCGTCGAAGTTTTAGCGGATTGTTTGAGGGCGCGCGGCGAATGGAGCCTTGCTATTAACGAAATAAGGGGCCTGTTGATGGATGGAGCTGATCTGGATGAAGGACAGAAAGCCCGTCTTCATTTGAAGTTAGCCCACTGTTTGTTGAGAAGCGGCTCCCATTCACAGGCCTGGGAGATCACCCGGACTCTGCTGCGTAACGGATATTCGGGCAACCAGGTCCATGATATTCATCGTGAAAGTGAGGCTTTGAACAGGGCGGAGATCAGCGAGGCCTTCGGAGGGGAAGGCCCTATTCAGCGGCTGTTCCTATGGATCGCTGGCCGGCACATTCTCCATGCTTTTGCGTTTGGACGAAAACGGGGTCAGGGGCCCAAAGCGCGGCCTCGCGCGGAGGACTTGGAAGGCGCGGAAGGCGGGCCAAATGAACATTCCTAGATGTTGGGTATATCAAAATATTTCACTTTTTCTCATGGTGGCGTTGGCACATCCTCTTGCCGCCCTGGAAACTCCCATCGAGGCCGTGAAATTAACAGGCACCGCGGTCGTGGCTCAGGATTATTCGGTCGGCTATGAGTGGAGGCAGGACGCTGACGGAACGGTGTACGGCCCCTTTGCGGAAATGGATTTCCGACAAAAGCTTCATGAGTATTTTACCGCTGATCTGGATGCCCGGATTTTCAAGGCGGCAAGCAGCGATGATTCAGCGGCCCTCTTTCTCGAAGCGGCCGATTTGGCTTATGTCGGATCCTGGTTCACCTTAGTCGGTGGGCGACGGGACTTGGGGGATTTTATGGGCCCTGGATCTTTTTTTGGCGCATACACCACGATGGGTGAGCGACAGCTGGATTCCGTGGCCATCACGCTTCCATTCAGATTTTTTGCCGACATCCCTGACGCGGACGCCCAAGTTTCGGCTCCCTATAATGCGCTGTCGCTGCTCTATGTCCCGAATCTGTTTGAGGCGGCTCATTCCGAGTTTGACGGAAGACAGGGCCTTGTCCTTGGTCAATTGAGGGTCAAATTTAGGATCAAGAAAAGTCTTTCGGATATTTTCTTGAACTATGCCGTTGGCTTGGATGATTACTTCGTCAATTCTTCCGTGGATGAAGCGGGCACGGCGGAGGCAAGTTACGCATTTCATGAAGGAACGGTGGGCTGTTTTGTGACTTATGCGATGCAAAACATCGTGCAAGGGGTTGGAACGTCGGTGGCTTCGGCAGGGGCCGCGGTGGATGTGAAGAAATGGTGTTTTGGATTGCTGGACACGCTCGATGTGGAGGGGCAGCTGCCCTTGGCAATGGATCCGGCGAATCCATTCACAGGTGGAAACCCCCAAAATCTAGATATGGCGGCCTCCCCTCAACCTTGTTGGTTTGCGGAGGCCCGAAACACTTTGGGGGACAGCGTAGCTGGCGCCGCTATGCATTTGTTTTATGGCGGGGCCATTACCAATTCCGTGGGCGATTACACTTTTGCCCGCCTTACAGCGGGCAGCATCATTTCACCTTTGGGGGGCGGTTTCGGCGAAGGTTTCAAGGTCGAGGGCTTGAGTTTACGTTCTCCTAATTATGGGGCGCCGAGTGGAATTATTTACGTCGGCTATGAATTCTAATCGCCGGCCTTCTTTTGGGGGCCTGGCAGGTGCCCTTGCGGCGCAGGCCTTGGTGTCGTTTCTATTTCCATCGCACCTGCCTGGTTTTGTCGAAAAAAAGACGGAGGTCGAAGAGGCGGCATTGAACCGTGAACGGATCGAATCGGTACTGGACAGTTTTGATTGGGCGGACGGCATCATTACGGCTTTGGGGGATTTGGCTCCGGACTTAGGGCCGCCATCGCCATTGCCTTCGAAATTGAATCGGCCAAGACGGAAGCAGCATGCCATTTTAAGGCATGCGAATGCACTTCGTGTGTCCCATTTATTCGAAGGTCGACACCTTCGTTTACATAAAAACACGGTCTTTGGAATTTTCGATGTGACTGTCGATGAGATTGGGCCTGGGTTTTTCAGCCTGCAAATAGGTTCAACTGAACCTGCGGAAAACATCCAAATCCGGGACCGGGTAAGCAAGGTTATTTTGGTCGATCAGCCCCTCGACGACGAAAATTTATTTGTCGTGCGGGTTCATCGGAAATTGACCCCAAAGATCGTGGTGTCCGTGAGCGTGCTACAGGACGGTGAAATCAACAAAGCTTACTTTCCGCTGCTTGGCGGCGACGGCCGTAACTAGAAAATTGGGGGGGTGGGAGAAATGAGAAGATACTATTGGTTGTTCGTGGGGGCGATTCTTGGGACGGTTTTTTTCATCCAAGGTTGTAAAGGACCAATCGGAGCAACAGGCCCCTTGGGGCCCACAGGCCTAAGTACGGCGTCGCCTGTCTTTTTGTTCAATCAGAATTTCGATAATCCAGGGTACGACCCCTCAAGTCAGTTCACTTTAGTGGAAGAAGAAGGTGGTTCCGAGAGCATGGGCCTGAGTGGTTCTGATTTTGTGTCTGCTCCGGAAAGCCTTTCAGTTTCTTCCAGCACCGGTGCGGGACCAGGATCCGGAATTTATACGTCTCCGGGCGCCGTGCCTTACCTTTCCGGGTATGACTATTACCTTGATACATATGTTGATTTTGAAGGAATTGCGGGTACCGGTGTAAAATCCGAACTAGTTCTTGTGCTAAATGGTTCAATAGTGGCTTCCGTTGGCTACCTTTCCTCTGCAAGCGAAATTTATACATACAACAATTATTCCGTAATTAACCTAGCTACCTATTCAGGCTCTGTTTTTCAGCATTTTGTGCTGTATTGGAATCATAGCAATGGCCTTTCAGCCGTTGCGGTCAA
>Ga0206860_10029_pt1 | contig 12687 bp, 13 predicted proteins | sample Alteio_BWOrgCont_44_FD_152624 | JGI IMG/M metagenome (GOLD analysis project Ga0206860, IMG submission 152624) | Enriched cells from forest soil in Barre Woods Harvard Forest LTER site, Petersham, Massachusetts, United States -... | ecosystem: Environmental > Terrestrial > Soil > Temperate forest >...
CGCATTCAATTCGTTAGCACATATAATGGAATTGATTATTACGACGACAGCAAGGGGACCAATATAGATGCTGTAATGCGGGCAGTTGAGTCGCTTCCTCAGGAGCTAATTTTAATTGCTGGTGGTGTAGACAAGGGAGCTTCTTATAAACCATGGATTAAAGCATTTGAAGGTAAAGTAAAAGCTTTTTGTTTGATCGGCCAAGCTGCAGAAAAGTTGCAAAACGAGCTGTCAGCCTACTTTCCCACTTATGTGTTAGCTACTTTAGAAGAAGCTATTTATAAAGCCACACAATTAGCCGTCAGTGGCAATGCAGTTTTACTATCGCCTGGGTGTGCCAGTTTTGATATGTTTACTGATTATGCGCATCGTGGTAATGAGTTCCAGCGCATTGTTCTTAATTTAAATTAAATTAGTTTAAAAACTCAGAAATAAGGTTTAAAAGACCCGCACAATCTAGCGCACAGCAAGAGATGAAAAAAGAGATTGCATAAAATTATGTAGTGCAATAACATACTGTCTTTGGTGTGGCCAGATAGCTCAGTCGGTAGAGCAGAGGACTGAAAATCCTTGTGTCGCTGGTTCGATTCCAGTTCTGGCCATTCCCATTTGTATGCTTGTAAAGCTATTTAAATATGGCATCGAAGCACGAATATCAGTGAGCAATCCGATGATATTCAATAGGCTTCTTTCAAAAGGCACTTTGGTTACAATTGTTAGTTATAGATCATTTTAGCAACAATTTAAAAATTACGATAAAGTAAAATAGTCTTTAAAATTGTAAAATGATAAAGCTAAAAAACAAATTGAATTTCGAAAGAAGTCTATCTAAAAGATAACAAATATTTGCCATTAATTGACTGAGGTTTCAATGTACGCCATTATTAAGACAGGTGGAAAACAGTATCGCGTAGCTAAAGGAGACATCATTGAAGTAGAATTGCTCAATGCTTTTAGTTTAGGAGATCAAATCGAATTTGAAGTGTTATTTATCAATAACGATAAAGACACATTAATTGGTAGCAATGCTTCAAGCGCTTTTGTAAAAGGTGAAGTGTTAGATATCGTAAGAGGACCAAAAATTACTACTTTGAAATACAAGCCTAGCCACAACATATGTCGCAAATGGGGTCACCGCCAAACTTACTCACTAGTAAAAATAACAGACATTGGCGCTAATCAGCAGCAACAGCAAAGTAAAGGGAGATAAACATGGCACACAAGAAAGGACAAGGATCTACGCGCAATGGTCGCGATTCAGATTCTAAGCGTTTAGGTTTAAAAGTTGGTGCCGGTCAATTAGTACGCGCAGGTAGCATTTTAGTGCGTCAAAGAGGAACAAAATGGCATCCAGAAAAAAATGTTGGCCGTGGTTCAGATGATACATTATTTGCTTTAAAAGATGGCATTGTAGTTTTTCGCAAAAGTCTTAAAACTTATGTTTCCATCAACGCTGGTGTATAACTCTCTTCAATTATAAATTTTATAAGTTCAGCTTAGACTGAACTTATTCCAAACCTCATCATATGTACGTTATAAATCGTTTTTTGACCATTGTATTGCATTGATGAGTATTGGATTTCTTTTTCTTAATTTTTTTATTATAGTATTGCAATGTTTTTTGATCGTGCCTTAGTACAGTTTGCTGCTGGAAAAGGTGGAAATGGTGTAGTAGCATGGCGCCGAGAAAAATCTATCCCCAAAGGTGGCCCGACCGGTGGAAATGGCGGTAAAGGCGGCTCTGTTATTATAGAAGCCACTGCTCAATTATCTAATTTAGATTGGTTTAGACATCGTCGTATTTTAAAAGCACAACACGGGGCTGATGGCGGCAGTAGTTCGCGTCTAGGGCGCAATGGTAAAGATTTGATCATACAAGTTCCATGTGGCACTTTACTTAAAGATCAAGTAACAGGTGAGATTTTGTATGATTTTACGCAAGACGGGCAACGACTTATCTTGTGTCTTGGTGGCCGAGGCGGTCGTGGCAATGAAAGTTTTAAGACACCTACCAATCGCGCACCAAACCAATATACTGAAGGCAAACCGGGCGAACAAAAAACAGTAGAATTAGAATTGAAATTGATTGCCGATGTCGGTTTAATTGGTTTTCCTAATGCTGGCAAATCGACTCTGATTTCTTCATTAGCCGGTCTGAGAGTAAAAATTGCCGCCTATCCATTTACCACTTTGCAGCCAAATTTAGGCTTTATTGAATTAAAAAATTATAAGCGCATTTACATTGCCGATATTCCTGGCATTATCAAGGGTGCTAGTGATAATCGTGGATTAGGTTTAGAGTTTTTAAAACACATTGAAAGAACTAAATTACTTATTTTCGTACTCGATGCTAGTGGCATTGATGGGCGCACTCCAATAGACGATTTTCACGTTTTACGTGATGAATTAGGGAAATACCAAAGTGCATTGCTGGAACGCCCCTTTCTGATCGCCCTAAATAAAATCGATACAGAGACTTCTGCTGAATTGATTGCCCAATTCTATCAATCTTATAGTGATCCAAAGGCCACTATTTTTGAAATTTCAGCAGAGTATAGTCAAAACTTGGATGCCTTAGTTGAAGAAATGGTACAGCGTCTACATTTTAAAAATTAAGATTTGCAAAAATCGCTTTAAGCCATATTATTTATTAAAATGAGCATGCCTTATGCTAGATCCATCGTTACTTACACTCGTACCTGCATACCATTTTGTATATCCATTGTCAAATCCGCTAAAAAAATTTCATGGTCATGTAGTCAAGTTATTTTGCTCTCCTTACGATAGTTTGATTATCTCTGTTATTATCGCAAAAGTAACTATTGCGATTGTCGCTCCGTTTATCTATTTAACTCTTAGTGCAGTGGCTTTTATAGGTTACAGTTATAAAAAAAAGATCTCCTCTGAAAGTTGGAATAGTCTATACAAAAACGCCCATCTGCCATGCGTCGATCCTATTACCTTATCGATAAACCAAGTAAATATAACTCAGTATGATAGTATATGCACTCAATGGCCTGAGCTTGAATGGTTTCAAAAATTATCGGAAAACCATTACAAAAAACCATTTATGGAAGCACTAGAGCATATAAAAAAACTAAACATTCCTCAGCAACATCTAGTATTTAAAAATAATGAAGACAAAGATAAAACTTATATCTTTTTAAAAAAGGGAATGATTTATTTATATGATAATCTTAAAAACGAACATGAGCAAGGACCTATTTTTATAGCTCAATTTACAGATTTAGCTAATAAATGCCCTACCGCCTATCAGTTAGCCATAAAAGTCTCATTACAAGCCATTGTAGAACAAAAAAACATCCAAGATGATACTTGCCAAACACGCTTTCTTGAATTTTACGCCCTTTACAAACAAAAAATTGCAGAAAAGATGGCGCGAAATACCAAAAACTCTACTACACATACGCTAAATGCCATTTTGTATTTGATAGGAAGAGAACGTCAAATTCCTGGATATGAGTTGGCTTTTGATGATAAAACCAAAGATATCCAATCAACGCAATGTCAAAATTTGCTTGATGAATTTGATAGACACAATGTGCCTGATGCACTAATTGAATGGTTAGATCAAAAAATTAATGGTCCTAAACCACTTTTGCACGGCGCTATTAACACCTATCTAGCAGAATATTTTAAGGTCGGAGAAGATGTAATCGGTCCACATATTTACGATGAAAATTATAAGATAAAAAAAAGTGTGATTGCAAAATGTCTTGAAATATTTAATATTATCGTATTAACCTGAGCTGAGCTTTAAGTTTTTTGCCTTTTAACTAGCATGAAAGGACAAAAAACCGCAAAATTCAAGTTAAACGTGAGCTAAAAATGTATACTTCTGAGATCAAAGAAACATCACAATACTACTATCCTTTCTCAACGCCTTACATTGTATTTCATGGACGAGTAATTACACTCTTTTCATCATTACCACCTGATACATTAAATTCGCTTTCCGAAATTATTCAAAGAATCATCATTGTCGTTATCTCTCCTTTCGCCTACCTTATACTTGGAACAGTTGCCACTTTGAGTTATCTTTATGCTGTAGAAATAGAGCCGCAAACTATCGCAAAAAATACACTTAATGTGAACCTAACTAACTACACAGAAGGAAAAAATTTTAATGAGCAAGCTACTTATTTTAATACACCATCCATGGTGAACACCCCGTCCGCGTTAATTTTATGGTTAGATAATTTAATCAATAACAAAAAAGCTGGCGGTGCACTCATTTCTAAGAACATAGTAGAGGCCTTAGCAAATAATTTTTTTGTGACTACCTTTATTATCAAACAACTTGTTTTTTGTCATAAAAAAATACATATCGAAGCGATCATTGCCTATTTAGAAATTTTAGATATTGTAGTGCCACTTAATATGAAAAAATCTGCTTCAACTCAATTGTATCAAGACGCACAAAAGAGAAGCCGTTTAATACAAAATCCCAAAGAGGCTTTGCGTTTTAGGGAATTTTCCGATAATGAAGTGCGCGAAATTGACCCAAATTCTGAATCTCCCATCAGTCTTACGCCCTGGCAAGACATTGCATTTAATGACTTACTAATTTTAAGCGATCATCCTAGTTTTTATGATCTTTCATCAACAGAAACGGAAGATTATAAATGTTTGAAAATTATCTTTGATAAAAAAAATGCAGCCACTTCCCCTATAAATGGTACTCTATACACTGCAGATGATTACCAAAAATTCAGAAAGCACCAAAAACGATTATTGACACAAAATTTTAAGAGCCCTTTTAAACCTGTATTAGATACCTGATTTTTTAGTTTTTTTAGCTTTCACGTTAGTTGAAAGCTAAAAAAACTAAAAAATCAGATTAAATGGTGTCAAATGGAATAGTCACACAAATGGCCATAATCAGTATTAGCGATAGTTGAAACATTTGTTTACTCCATTGCAAATCGTTGTGGCTTTTAAAACCTTTGATTGATAGCCATAGCCATGCCAGTGCAATAGTTGTAGTACTGAATAAATACAAATATCCAGTATAGCCAAAAACTGTTAGCAGACTTGCTACTAGAATAAAAGCGACAATGTAAATAGTCATATGAATTTTGGTAACCCATATGCCTTTTTCCAGTGGCAAGACTGGAATTTTGGCAGCCGCATAATCATCTAAATGACGTATGGCAATGGCAAAAAAATGAGGCATTTGCCATAACACCATCATGGCAAACAAAATTACAGCTCCACTATCAAAACGATTGCTTACTGCACAATAGCCTACCACAGGTGGCACAGCACCAGCTACACTACCAATGGCGGTACCGTAAATGGTGTGATCTTTCCAATAACTATATAGCACCACATATACAAAAAATCCAATATTAGCTACTACTACTGTTAGAATATTGGTATAGATGAGTAAAATTAAGTTGCCTACTATTCCAAGAACTGCCGCAAACAGTAGGGCATGTGACGCTGAGATCAAGCCCGTCACCAAAGCACGTTTTTTGGTACGCTTCATTTTTCTATCGCTATGTCGATTGATGTAGTTGTTAAATACACAAGCGGAAGCCATAATGCCTGTCAGTCCCAGCAGAGTAGCTAAAAATAAACCCCAAGCGATGACACCATTAGAAGCCAACAAAAAACCAGCCATCACCACAAGTAAATTACCAAAAACAATACCTGGCTTAGTCAATAAATAGTAATCAATCATGTAACATCTCCGTTTCCATTTCCACAGGCATCATGCGCTCATTTAGGTCGTACATAATCCATAAAGAGCCAATCACTATGATTAGCAAAATAAAAATAGTAAACCCACACGATATTGATTCCCAGCGAGGACGCTCTTCCTGTCCCACATGCAGAAAAAATAACAGTTGTACTACCGCCTGCGCGATTGCCAAACCGATAACAACGTAAATTAAAATGGGCGCTGCAAAAAACCTGGTGATTACTAAAAAAAATGAGATAATGGTCAAACTTAACGAAGCTAACAAGCCAATCACGTAAGACTGCCAACTTCCATGCCATTCTTTTTGAATTTCATTTAAACTCAGCTCGCTAGACATCTAGATCACTCCCATCAAATATACAAATGTAAATATAAAAATCCAAACCACATCTAAAAAATGCCAAAACATATTCAAAACGGCCAAGCGTCGAAACGTATTAGTCGTTACTCCCAAGCGATATATTTGTGCTATCATGACAGCTATCCATAACATTCCAAAAGTAATGTGCAAGCCGTGCGTCCCTACCAAAGTGAAATAAGAAGAAAGAAATGCACTATCTTGCCAACTATGACCACCCTGCACAATATCGGTAAACTCAGATAATTCTATAAATAAAAAACTGACACCTAATAAGAATGTGACAATTAGGCACAACATAACTTTAGTTTTGGCATTGCGCAAAGCATAGAGCATGCTACAACCACAAATAAAGCTACTGAAGAGTAGAATCATGGTTTCGCCAAAAACCGTAGGCAAATGGAAAAGTATACGCGCAGAGGGGCCTCCATAGGTACTATTATGCAGTACGGCAAAGGTACAAAAAAGAGTAGCAAACAGTAAACAGTCTGTCATCAAATACAACCAGAAACCAAACACAGTTTTAGCAAAAGGGTCCTGATGCGTGTCTGGTGAACGTGTATCTGGATGATCTTCTAGTGTATCTTGATGGTGAATGGTTAAGGATTTACTCATATTTGAAACCCTCTTCTATGCGCTAATTCATCGGCCTGCACTTGCGTTGCTGTAATTTTGTCGTGCGGATCATCGCCTGAAAGACGCATAATCATTAACACTAATATGGCAATGAAACTGATGATAGCTAACCACCACATATACCAGACCATAGCTATGCCAAAAATCAGACTCCATAAGCCAATATAAAAGCCAGTTGCAGTATTCTTAGGCAAATAAATATCTTCATATTTTCGCTCAGAAAGATCTTGCCGTTGATCTCTTTGTGCCCAGACCGGATCTATCTGATCGACCACGGGAATGAGGGCAAAATTATAAATTGGAGGTGGCGATGGTATAGACCATTCTAAAGTTCTTCCATTCCATGGGTTACCACCTGTATGATCCCATAATTTTTTGCGATGCTTTATGCTCCAAAACAAACCAAATAATTGAATTGAGGCGCCACATAAAATTATGAAAGCGCCAAAAGCGGCGATGGCAAACAATGGATGCCAACCAGTCTCTGCAGCATAATGATCTAAGCGCCTTGTTGCCCCCATAAATCCGAGCATATAAAGGGGCATAAAGGCTAGTAAAAAACCTGCCATCCAACACCAAAAAGCATACCTATTTAATTTCTCATCCAACATAAAACCAGTGAATTTGGGAAACCAATAGGTGAAGCCAGCAAAAAAACCAAAAAGCACTCCACCAATTACCATGCCATGAAAATGGGCAATTAAAAATAGACTATTATGCACTTGAAAATCGACTGGTGGTGCCGATAATAAAATACCAGTCATGCCCGCCACTGTAAAGTTGAGCAAGAAAGCAAAAAACCACAACATCGGTGATGTAAATAGCACACGCCCGCGAAATTTAGTAAACAGCCAGTTAAATATTTTTACCCCAGTTGGGATAGCAATTAGCATAGTGGTAATGGCAAAGAAAGCATTGATATTGGGACTTGCTCCCATAGTAAAAAAATGATGCAGCCAGACAATAAAGGAAAGGAATGCAATAATGATCAAAGCCCATACCATTGAGACATATCCAAATAATCTTTTTTCAGAAAAGGTAGGTACCACTTCTGAGAAAATACCAAAAATTGGCAATATTAAAATATATACTTCCGGGTGTCCCCATGCCCAAATGAGGTTAACGTACATCATGTAGTTGCCGCCCCCATCAACAGTAAAAAAATGCATGTCAAGATAGCGATCTAAAGTCAGCATAAACAGCGTGGCTGTCAAAATGGGAAAGGCCAGCAAAATAAGCACTAGGGCACATAATGAACTCCAAACAAAAATGGGCATTTTCATTAGTTGCATCCCTGGGCAACGCATTTTTAAAATCGTCGCAAGAAAATTTATCCCCCCAAGCGTACTGCCCACACCAGCAATTTGCACAGTCCATATCCAATAGTCAACACCTTCATCAGGACTATATTTTAGACTAGAAAGTGGAGCATACGCTAGCCAACCTGCGGTCGAAAATTTGCCCATAGCAAGCGAGACTAGCGTTAGCATAGCGGCGGCAGTGAATAACCAAAAACTAACGGCATTAAGAAATGGAAAGGCCACATCCCTTGCTCCAATTTGAAGGGGAATAATAAGGTTCATAAGACCAAATACAACACCCATACCGACAAAAAAGATCATCGTGGTACCATGTGCCGAGAAGACTTCTTGAAAATGGCCCGCCGAAAGAAATCCATGCGAGTCTCCCACTGAAAATAGCTGCTGAATGCGCATCATGATGGCATCCCCAAACCCTTTCATAAACATGATTAGAACGACGACAATATACATAATGCCAATCTTTTTATGATCGACAGTAGTGATCCATTCTTCCCAAAGCCAGCGCCAGCGCTTTAGATAGAATAAAAGCGCCATTAGCATTATGCCGCCTAAAAGCATCGAAAGAACAGCCATATTTTGGCTATCTTCATGCACAAAAGCTTCTTGCGTTAACCTACCAAACATATCTTACTCAATGGCTATGAGGGTGCATATATTTATTGACTATTTGCTCAAAGAGAGTTGCATCGGCTAATTGAAAAATCTCGACTGGATTATTTTGGCTGGGTTTGGCTAATTCATCATAGCTTGCTAGGTCTAGTTTTTTTGTCGCCTGTTTTGCCTTATCAATCCATTTTTGATAATCTTCGTCCGAAGAAGAGCGTGTCACAAAAGTCATACCAGCAAATCCCTCACCACTTAAATTGGCTGAAGAGCCTCTAAAATCACCTTCGGTATCGGCTATTAAATGCAATTGTGTTCTCATGTTAGGCATGGCGTAAATTTGCCCACCTAAATGCGGTATCCAAAATGAATTCATTGGAGCATCGGCGGTAATTTCAAAGTGGATTGGCGTATCTTTTGGAAATTGCACAAAATTGAGCGTGGCAATTTTTTCTTCAGGATAAATAAAAAGCCACTTCCATTGCAGTGCCACAACTTGAATGGTTTTTTCGGCTCTGGAGGATGGAATTGGCTTGTATGGGTCTAATTGGTGTGTTTTTACCCACGTTACAACGCCAATAATGATAGTTAAAAATAGTGGTAAGCCCCACCAAATCACCTCAGCTAAAACGTTGTCTACTAAATCTGGATCGTAACGCCCTTTAGGGTTATCGGCGCGATAAATCCATGAGAAAATAAAAGTTAATATATAAACGGGGATGACAACAAGCAACATCAAAATTTGGATAAAAAAAAGTAAATTGCGCTCCTCAAAAGCAATTAAACCTTTGGGAAATAGCACGGCAATTTTTTCACGAAAATAGAGAATTTGTAATGGTTGCATCACTAAAATAAGCAATATGAGCAAGCAAGTGCAAACCAGCATGAAACGGACAGGTTTTATGACACCTTTCATCTTTTGCGCTATCTCCGCTCTAAATTATTTATAACATGTTCTCATATCACAATTCACATCTAATGTATAGCATTAATTTTAACCACCCCATACAACCTGAATTTTTAGGTTTTTCAAAAGTTGTCTTTAAGATTTTGAAAAATCTAATACTGATAATTATTTGAGGGTGTTATAGTGGATCTATGAATATCACTGCTCTTGAACAAAAGTTAATATGCAAAACAGGGAAAGACACGGACTGTACGATTGAGATTTGCCACAATCTTTTGCAAAATCCAACTAAATATTTGCATTTAACTACCGACCAGTTGGCTATAATCACCGATGACAACGTTGCTGTGCTCTACGGAAAGGTATTGCAGCAGAACTTACAGGCTATCGGTTTGAATGCTAAGTTATTTGTCTTTCCGCATGGTGAACAAAACAAAACACGCTCTAACAAAGAGTTTTTAGAAAATCAATTATTAGCAAGTGGCTTTGGTCGCGATAGTGGCATTATTGCGCTAGGTGGTGGAGTAGTTACAGATTTGGCAGGCTATATTGCTGCTACTTATTGTCGAGGAGTATCTCTCACGATGCTTCCAACCTCTCTTTTGGGCATGGTGGATGCCAGCATAGGAGGCAAAACTGGCCTCAATGTTCCGGAAGGAAAAAATATGATTGGCTGCATCTATCACCCAAAGCAGATACTGATTGACACAGCCATGCTCAAGACACTACCACTGGTAGAATTGGCTAATGGTATGGCTGAAGTAATTAAACATAGTTTGATTTCAGACAATTCTTTATTTGAATATTTAGAAACACATGTACAAGAGCTGCTGGCATTGGAACCAACTGTTCTTGAACAAGTAATCTTTGCTAACTGTCACATTAAATGGGCTGTCGTGCAATCTGATGAAAATGGGTATAAAAAACGGCACATTTTAAATTTTGGACACACTATCGGACATGCTTTAGAGTGCGTTACTAATTATTCTATTCCCCATGGTCAAGCAGTGGCCTTAGGGATTCTTGCCGAAAGTTATCTTTGTGTAGAATTAGGTGCGCTTGAACAAACTTCTTTTGCAAGGATTGAAAACATCTTACTGCAGTATGGCTTACCGCTAAGTAATGTTTTAGATTTTAAAGTAGAGCAGGTAATCGATGTCATGCGACTTGATAAAAAATCATTAAACGGCCAACCACGCTTTGTAATTATCGATGCGATTGGCTCCCCGCGCCCCTATGAAGGAAATTATTGTACACCAATTCCTAAAGTTTTAATTGAAAAAGCACTACATTGGCTGATTGATAATAATGCTCTGCGTCGTCATTAAAGGGCCTACTTGGGAAGAGGCTAATCAACAAATCAACAAAGCTTTAGATTGGTCTGATGCAGTCGAATTACGACTAGATTGCTTTTATTCGTTGGATTTAAGCGCCTTAAAACAACTGCAGAACCATTTTAATATTCCGATGATTTTCACCCTCCGAGATAGAACGCAAGGTGGTCACTACGAGAAAACAGAAGAAGAGCGCAGACTTGATCTGTACCAGCTGGCAACACTGGAACCAGACTATTTGGATTTAGAATTTCATGTGGGAGCACCATTTATTGCCCAAATTGCCGCTAAATTTCCCAAAATAAAACTAATTGTTTCTTCTCATAATTTTGTTAATACGCCGCCCGATACTATTTTAGATGATCTATATCTAGCTATGCGCGCCATGCCTGCATATTATTATAAAATAGCTACTACTGCCTGTGATTGTACTGAGGCCTTGCGCTTATTGTGTTGGGCTAAAAAATTTGATCAAAAATTAATTGCTATTTCAATGGGATCAGAGGGTCACATTAGTCGCATTTTAGCACCCATTATAGGCTTTCCAATCACCTACGCGGCTCTTGATGAAGAAATGATTAGTGCTCCCGGACAACTCACTGCTCAAACACTATTGTTTGGCTATCATTATCGCACTTTAAATGCACAAACAAAAATATATGGTTTAATTGGTCAGCCCATCTCTCAAAGCATTAGCGATCAAACACACAATCATTTAATGGAGACCTGCAAATTAAACGCCGTCTATGTCAAAATGACGATTGAGCCAACTAAATTAGCCTCTTTTTTAGCCTTTGCAAGACAAATTCCTTTTTATGGCCTAAGCGTTACTATACCTTTAAAAGAAGCGCTGCTCCCATACTTGGATGCGATTGATCCCAGCGCCCTCCAAATGGGTGCCGTCAATACATTAGTTTTTAAAGATGGTAAAATTTTTGGCTTAAATACTGATGGAATTGGGGCCTTAAATGCTATTGAAACAAAATATGCCGTTAAAGGGCAGCAAGTGATAATTATAGGAGCTGGTGGCGCTGCTAAAGCCATCGCTTTTGAAGCTATGCGTCGCGGAGCTGTGCTCACTATAGTCAATCGCGATTTGCAGCGTGGCGCACAACTGGCCCAGCAGCTGCATTGTAATTTTAAAAGCTTAGCACAAATGTCACAATCTACCGCAGAGGGCTATGATATTTTAATCAACTGCACGCCTCAACCAGCGCCAATTGCCATTGACGATATTTTGCCCGGAGCCATTATTATGGATATTACGACTAAACCTAAAAATACCACCCTTTTAAAGCAGGCCGCGCAAAAAGGGTGTGCAATCATTTATGGCTATCAGATGTTTGTAGAACAAGCTGCCCAGCAATTTAAATTGTGGTTTGGCGATGAACTTGATCTGCAAAATATTAAAAATATTTTAACAAAAAGCGCTCAAGAACACTTATCAAGACACTAAACTATTTTTAATAGAGTTGTCTGACAATATTGCTTATGCTAGATAGTTTGAAAACTGATAAATCCACCTTACGCATAATTTTAACAAGTGATTTTTGACATAGCCCAAGTTATATATAATGAGTCACATTGCAGCAAATAGCCTAAGCTCTTTGCAAAATGCACCTCCTTATAGATGGCTGCGGATAGGTACTAAAGGCACTCTTCAAATTATGCTTAAGCTGAGGTTATAAAAAAATAATTACACTATAGAGATATATGTTTAAGAAAATTCCTTGGAAAACAATTTTATTAACTCTTTTTGTTTGGACAGCCTTCTGGGATATCAAAGATACGATTAATGA
>Ga0206860_10209_pt1 | contig 12645 bp, 9 predicted proteins | sample Alteio_BWOrgCont_44_FD_152624 | JGI IMG/M metagenome (GOLD analysis project Ga0206860, IMG submission 152624) | Enriched cells from forest soil in Barre Woods Harvard Forest LTER site, Petersham, Massachusetts, United States -... | ecosystem: Environmental > Terrestrial > Soil > Temperate forest >...
TTCTTAAGGTCTTTCAAGTTCACCCGCGGGGCTTTCGCCGGTCGCCCGATGGACTTTTCAATGCTCATGCTGGCTCCAGATTCATTGGTCAGGTTTAGGTTCAGGCCCGTTCCAGGTATTTGCCGGTGCGCGTGTCGACCTTGATCAGCTCCCCTTCGTTCACGAACATGGGGACCTGGAGGTTGTAGCCGGTCTCAAGCACCGCGTCCTTGGTGGCGTTGTTGACCGTGTTGCCGCGGATCGCGCCGGAGGTTTCCTTGACCTTGAGGGTGACCGAGGCCGGCAGGCGCAGGCCCACGGCCTCTTCGCCGTTGAAGGTGACCGTGGCCGGGCCGTTCTCGAGCAGGAAATGGACCTGGTCGCCCAGCAGGCTGGCGGGCAGGTGGATCTGCTCGTAGCTTTCCTTGTCCATGAAGACGAAATTGACGCCTTCCTTGTACAGGTACTCCATGTCCTTCAATTCCAGCTCGGTGTACTCAAAGCTTTCGTTGATGCCGACGGTGTATTCCACCACCCGGCCGTCCTTGAGGAAACGGACCTTGATCTTCACCTTGGCCGGGCCCTTGCCGGGCTTGATGTGGTTGTATTCGAAGACTTCGCAGAGTTTTCCGTCGATGACCAGGACCGTGTTGATGCGTGCTTCAGTGGCGCCTAGAGTGGGCATGTGTTCCCTTTTATTGAGATTTGAGATCAGACGGTGATGAGCTCTTTCGTGGTTCGGTACAGGTTTTCGTGGCCTTCTTCGGTCACCAGGGCCAGGTCTTCGATGCGCACGCCGAATTTGCCTTCAAGATAGATGCCCGGCTCGCAGGTGATGGCCATGCCGGGCCTGAGCAGGTCCTTGGCCTTGGGCCCGACCCGGGGATCCTCATGGACCTCCCGGCCGACCCCATGGCCGGTTCCATGGCCGAAACGGGAGGCGTATCCGGCCTTGCGGATCACGCTGCGGGCGGCCAGGTCCACGTCCCCGGTCCTATGCCCGGGCCGTATGGCACGCAAACCGGCGGCCTGGGCTTTCTGGACAATGCCGTAGATCTTGCGTTGGAAGGACGAGGCTGGGCCCACGCACACGGTACGGGTCATGTCCGAACAATAGCCGTCCAAACGGCAGCCGAAGTCAAAAACAATGAAATCGCCCTTTTCCAGGCGTTTTGAGGAGGCGATGCCATGGGGCAGGGCTGAACGCCAGCCTGAGGCCACGATGGTCTCGAAGCTGGGGCCGTCCGCGCCCTGGCGGCGCATGAAGTGCTCCATTTCAGAGGCCAAATCCCGCTCGACCGCGCCGACCTTGATGAAGGGCAGAATGTGGTGGAAAGTCTGGTCCGCCACCCTTCCGGCCCGGCGCAGGGCCACTTTTTCGCCGCTATCCTTGACCAGGCGCAGGCCTTCCACCAGGCCCAGCGTCGGCACCCAGGTCCCCTTCGGCAAGTTTTTGAGCATCCACTGGTGCTGGCTCACGGTCAGATGCCCGGCTTCAAAGCCGATGCGTTTTACCTTGGCTTTTTTGATGATTTCAAGGGCGTCGACCAGCAGGGCCCGGGTTTGGAGCATCACTTTGGCGCCTTGGACCTGGCGCCCAGCCTGCAGGGTATAGCGGGAATCCGTAATGAAAAGCGCTTGGTCCGGAAGCACTAAAAGGGCCCCGGAACTGCCGGTGAAGCCGGTCAAATAATTGCGGTTGATCTCTGAAAAGAACAGGCCGGCGTCCAGGTGCTCCAGCTTTAATTTTTGACGCAAAGCTGATAATCGGGAATTCATGCACACCTGCGCAAAGGGGTCCGGGCGATGAAAAAGCTCGATATTTTACTAAAAATGCTCACAAATAGTCAAGAATCCATTATTTTTGTTTCTGTTCTGATACAAAACAGACTAATATGCGTTGGCGGGCCGGCACTAATAATTCGACCTGATGCGCGTCCTTGAAGATCAAGTGCTTGGGGCTTGCGGCGTGGCTGATGTCCAGGCCCACAGAACTCTGGATCTGCAAAGTCAGGCTTTCCGGGCAGGAAAATATGAAGGCCTTCTCATCCAGGATCTTCCCATGCTTGGGTGTTTCAATGGTAATGGGAGCGTATTGGTCATTTTTTTGCGGTAATTGCATCCTTCTCATGTAAAAAGATGCGTCCAATGAGTGAAATTGGATGAATCTAGCGGAAAATTCACCGGTCGAAGCCGTTAAAAATACTTCCTGTTGTTCCCTTTCCAATAAAAACTCGATAATAGCGGCAGCTGTTGCCGCGGAATCTCCGCCCTGATAAGTGCCATCAGCGTTGATTTTTGATGGAAATTCGTCCATTTTTTCCATTTTATCGATAAAACTGTCAGAAATATCCTTACTTTCCTTGAAATACCCGTATTCCGCTATGGTTCGAGCCGCAAAATAGACGCGCCAAGGCTCCCAGGATCCATTTTCGAGCCAAGGATCCTGATTTTGGGCCACGGCTTTCAGAAACCAGCCTTCTATTTCATCCTTGGCCCTGGCATCGTCATGGTCCAAGCCTAAAAACAGCGGCCAAAAACCATCCAAACCTTGCACATAAGCGCTTTGGGTCAAATCCCAGGCTTGGTCGTGGATGGCTTCCTGGGAATGTTTTGACACCGCCAGGAGATGATCGGATTCCTGCTTGTTCCCGGACGCTTGGGCCAAGGCCGCTGCCACTTGCATTTGCCAAGCCACCAGGCTGCTCAGGCTCAAGGACCAGGATTCCAAAGCGACCGGCTTTGAAAAATCCGAGCTGTCCAGGGCCTGCATGTAAGTGGGTTCCTCCTCTTCCCCGGAAAAGGCGTACAAACCATTGCCGTCCCCGTCGCGATTGGGCGGCCACCAGGCGCATTCGTTGCGCAGGCGCTGGCCAAAAACGGACAGGAATTGCGCCGCCCTTTGGGGCTGGGGATCGCGGTGGTAGAGCTCCCAGGCCGCCAACGCGTTCAAAGGCAGGCCGGCGGCGTCCCAGGACAGCTTTTCATCGCCGCTATAGGGCGGAACCGCGGCCGAGGCCCGGGCGCTGAAACTGGAAAGGTCCAAGACAGCGGACTGGGCCCTTCCCATGTCCAATTCAGACCATCCCAGGGCCGCCAGGGGCGTGTCCACGCTGAAAAAGGCGTCCCTCAGGCCTTTTTGGGCGCTGAACTCATCCGCGCTCAGGGCTTCTTGCTGGCCATATTCATCCAAATACAGATCCAAGACCGCCCTGTGCAGCAGGCGCTCATGCTGGGCCAGGCGCGGTAAGGGGGCAAGCATGGCGGTCCAACGCTTGTGCGCCCGGCTCAGGGCCTTGCCCTGGGGAAGGGCCCAGGCCAGCCACTGCGTTTCAGCGGCCTTTTGCACCGCTGCTTCGTCGCCGCCCCAGGCCAGCAAAATCGGCAGACGCAGGCTTTGCCCGGGCTTCAGGAGCCGCGCCCGGTTCCAGCCCATGCTGAGATGCAGGCCCCGGCCATCCAAGGCCCGCGTTTGCCGGAGCTTCAGGACCTGCCCGTCCATGTCCACCCGCAGGTCGGAAGCCGCCATCCAAACGCCCGCGTACTCCACCAGGCTGCGCCCCAGGGCCTGGCCGCGGTCCAAAGTCAGCCACAGCGCCGGATGGTGGCCGGACACCTGCACGCCGCCGGCCAGGCCCATGCCGTCGCGGCTGAGGTTCAGGCTGGGATTCACTTTCAGGGGCAGCCCGCCGGTGTTTTCAATCGTCACCACGGCCACGGCCACGTCCTGGGCGCTGTACAGGGTGACGGCTTTGGCCCGCAGGTCCTTGTCCTGGGCCATTTCAGAGGACCACAAGGGCCAATTTTCCACGCTCGCTGTGCTGGACAAAAAACGGGGGCGCGCCTGCCCCTCGACCAGCACACTCAGGTTCAGGTCAAAAAGAAGTTTGGCTCCGTTGGGGGCCGCGGCAAGGCTGCCGAAGGCCCGCGCGGAACTGAGGCGCCAAGCCAGGAGGCCCGGTGCGCGGCGCCAGAGCACGCCGTGGCTGGCGAAGTCGCTGAAGGGCTGGAGTTTCCAGTCGGCCAGCCCGAGGTCCATGGGCTTGGCCACAGTTGCCGGCGCTGCCTGGGCCGGGGAGAGCGCAGCCGCTCCAAGGCACAGGGCCAGGGCCAGAACCGATGCCGCAAAGGGCCGGAAATGCGGGCTGTCGGGGCGCTTCGGATTCATGCGGCTAAGGGATCCTTGATGCCGGCTTGGGCAAAACCTTCAGCCCGCAAACGGCAGGCGTCGCAGCGGCCGCAAGGGGCGTAGGAAGTGAAGGTCCCGCGTCGCGAGCCCTTTTCGAGCCCGGGCTGGTAGCAGGTCCAGGTATGGGCGAAGTCCACCCCCAGGCGCAGCCCCAAGCGCACGCTGGCGGCCTTGTCCAGCCTGCCCAGGGGCGCGTGGATGCGGAATTGGCCGCCGCTCTTGCCGGCCCAGGTTCCGGCGCGCACCACCCGCTCAAAGGCCCTGAAAAAAGACGGGGTGCAGTCCGGATAGCCGGCATGGTCCGTGAAGCACCAGCCGCCCCAGACTTCCTGCGCGCCCAGCGCTTCGGCCCAGGACACGGCCGCCGCCAGGAAGACCCCGTTGCGGAAACTCACATAGGTCTTGGGTTTCGCGCCCTTGACCGCGCCGGATGCGCCCCGGGTGTTCAGGCTTCCGCCGTCCACCAGGGCGCCGGCCGCGATGGCCCCCAAGGGAAGGCTCAGCACCACATGGCGCTCAAATCCCAGGAGCTTGGCCTGGCGCCGCGCGCACAAAAGCTCCACCGCATGCCGCTGGCCGTAGCGCAGGCTGAGGCCGAAGAGGCGCAGGCCCTTGGCCCTCGCCGCGGCCGCGGCAATGGCCGAATCCATCCCCCCGGACAAAAGCACCACCGCTTTAGCGGCCACGTTCATCTCCATACAGCACGCGGTGCCACTGGGGCTGGACCCTCAGGTCGAAACCCTTCAGGCGGCCCTGGATCAGGCCCGCTGCCGCGCTTTCCAGGGCCCGGCAGCGGGCCTTGTAGTCCCCGGACGCGTAGGCTTCTGGGATCAGGAACACGGGCGTTTGCCGCGCCGGGGCCGGCAGGCCCTCCAGAATATCCGCGCAGCGATCGAGATCCGTGCCGCGCGGCGACAGGCTCGCGCCCGCGTAGCTGACCACGAATTTCAACTGCAGGCGCTTGGGCGCGAATGCGCGCACGAAGTCCGCCAGCGCGCCTTCATCATAGTCCATGGCCGCGGTGCGGGCCGCGGCCCCGCTGCGCCTGCCGTCCCACTTCGGGGCCAGGCTCCAGAGGTCCACCAGCCCCGCCCATTCCTTGGGGATGCGCCGGCCGTTGGATTCGACCTTCACCTTCAGGCCCTGTTTGCGCAGGCGCCGGCACAGCGACGCCACGGCCTTCAATTCGCCGGGGCCGCGCCAAGTCGGTTCCCCGCCGGTGAAACTGACCCAGGACGCGCCCGAGGCCAGGACGGCCTTTTCCAGCGCGCGCGGATCCGTGTCGCGGGCTTCGTCCTCCCTGAAGGAGGACTGCTTGCTGTCGCACCACCAACAGCGCAGGTCGCAGCCGGAGAGGCGGATGAGCCAGGTGGAGGCCCCGAGGGTGGAGCCCTCGCCCTCAAAACAGCCGTAGTGTTCCGTGACCCTTAAGTCCCCGCTCAGGGCCGGAATCAGGGGCTTTTTGGCCGCCCGCGCGGCGCTCATTGAAGAAAGGGGTTGTGGCGCTTTTCCTTGCCCAGGGTCGTGGACTCGCCGTGGCCCGGATACACCTTGATCGTGTCGGGATCCTGCAGCACGAAGAGTTCTCGCCGGATCGACGCGATCAGCTGTTCATGGCTGGAGCCCTCAAAATCGCTGCGGCCGATGCTGCCCGCGAACAGCGTGTCCCCGCTGAACAGGGAGCGGGACGCTTCGTGCCAGAAGCAGAGGCCGCCGGGCGTGTGCCCGGGCGTGGCTAATACACGCAGATGAATCCCGGCCTTTTCCAGCAGGGACGGCTCGAGCCAAAGGTCCACCGTGGGACGGCGCGCGTCCCCCAGGCCGTAAAAGGCGCTGGTGTCGGCCAGGGTGTCGAGCAGGCCCTCGTCCAGGCGGGACATGCCGAAGGGGCAGTGGTAGGCCTCGGCCAGGTCCTGCACCGCGCCGATATGATCGAAATGCCCGTGGGTGGCGATCATCAGGGCCGGCCGGGCCGGGATCTTGTCCAGGCCGCGGCGCAGATCCTCCGGGCTGGAGCCTGGATCGATCAAAATGCCCTCGGAAGCGCCCTCAACATGGATAAAATAGCAATTCTGCTCCAAAGAACCGTTGACCAGGGTGTGGATCCGGTATGGCATCAGGTCTCCCGCGCAAATCCAAAAGGTGGAACGGATTTTAGCAGACCCTGGGGCCGCCTGCTTCCCAAAAACCCGGCTTGCAAAAGAAGGCTTTTCCCTGATAATCATACTGTGATGAATAAAAATCCCAAAGTTTCAGACCTTGGCGCCTGCGAACAATGCGGCCGGGCCCTGATATTAAACAAATTCACCTTATGCTACGAATGCCGGCATCAGGAAAAGCTTGATGTGGACCGGGCCCTGGACTACCTCAAAACCAATCGGGGGGCCACCTTGAACCAGGTTTCCCAGGCCACGGGCGTGGATCCCCAATTGGTGCTGAAATTGATCCGCGGCGGACGCATGGAGGTCCTGGCCCAGGAACGGATCAAGAAAATGGGGAATTTAGCTTTGGAAAAGAAGAACAAAAGAAAAAGTTTCAAATAGTGAAACTTAAAAATCGGCAGATTTCTTGTCACATCTCACCGACCCCCACGTATAATCCACTGAAGCCTCCCGTCTCTGCGCGCGAGCCTTCACAGGAACGCCATGCCCCCTGAAATGAATTCCTCGCCACGCCCAAAGGAAGGGGGCCAGCTGTTCGCAGGCTGGGTCTTGGGCATCTTTCTGATCACGGCCATGATCATCTACGTTGCGGACGCGGTTCGCCGCTCCCGCACCACCACTCAAAGCACCGTCTACCGCGAACTGGCCCTGAACGTCGCCAAGGCCGGCTTTGAGGAAGGCCTGTCTTTTTTCCGCACCCACACGGGCGGCTGCTTCCTGACCTCGGCTGAGGCCCCCCTGAACCAGGACTGGATCGTCCCCTGGCCGACCTATCCGGACGCGGCCTTTGAACCGCAGGCGGACAACACCGATTTCTACGACAACATCTCGATGTATGTCTCCGCGCTGAACGTGACCTGCGCCGGGGGCATCATCGGCGACATCCCCATGGACCAATACGTGACCGTCCCCGCCAGCACCACCGACGAGATGACCGGTTCGTCGCTGTGGGGCCGCTACGTGATCCGGCGCCAGAACGTGCAGAACTGGTCCCCGGGGCCCGACACCGCCACGGTCAACACCGACATCGACGCCTGCCACGACATCAGCGCCATCTCATCGCAATCGCCCCTGGGCTCGGGCACGCGCTGGTCCATCGTCTCGCGGGGCTACCTGCTGCGCCTGCCTTCGCCCGTGACCACCACCAGCTATGCCTCGAGCCTCCTGGGCAACCCCGCCGCCTTCACCGGAAACAACCTGCTGTCCGCGCCGCTGGGCTACTACAACAACCAGCCCTTCCTGCTGGCCCAGGCCCGCGTGTACGGGGAGCTGACGCGCGTCAACTTCAACGTCCCCTCGTCCGCGGTGATGGTGCCCTACGCCGTGTCGACCACCCCGATGACCCTGAACACCTGCGAGGAATGCAGCACCAGCAACGCGCAGACCGTCATCCTCAATGAGAACGCCATCCTCAACGGCACCGGCGGCTACGCGCTGACCGCCGGAACGGGGGGTTCCTACATCGACCAGGGCAGCGCCGGCAACCTCTACCAGCAGAACCTCGTGAAGATGTCGCCCTCGATCACCAACTGCTTCCCGGGCCAGACCTGGGGCACCCTCCAAAAAATCGCCATCCAGCTCGAGCCCGCGGGGGGCTCGATCCAGGGCTATTACGGGGGCATTGAGCAGCTGCCGGTGTTCAACGGCACCAACGCCGTCACCAACGAATCCTTCCAGACCCAGGTGAACCAGCCCGCCTTCTACTTCCTGAACCAAAGCATCACCCTGGGCGGCAGCACCACCTCCGGGCCCGTGCTCAGCGGCGTGGGCCTGTGCATCATCAAGGGGAACCTGACCATCCCCGCGGGCAACAACTCCACCTGGTCGGGCGTGCTGTATGTGGAGGGGCAGGTCATCCTGGACGGGCCCACCGACATCAACGGCATCCTCATCAGCGAGACGGGCATCGAGCTGGGCAACGCCGCGGACCTGAACAAGACCACCGTGGCCTACGACGGCGGCGCCATCAACCTGGTGCAGAGCCTCTTGAAGAGCTTCATCGTGGACAGTTCCTCGATCGTGGCCAATCAGTTCTAGGCCAGAGGCGATCATGCGTTTTTTCCGTTCACTCTTCGGGCGTCCTGAGGGCCAGCGCGGCCAGTCCGTGATGGAAGCCCTCATGGCCGTCGCGGTCCTGGGCATCATGGCCCAGAGCGCGGCCCTGCTGGTGCAGGTCCTGGCCAAGCAGACCGTCTCCAACCGCAACCGCATCTTCGCCACTGAAAAGGCGCTGCAGATGCTCGAGGAGCTGCGCGCCCTGGTGCTGACGAACAACGCCACCCTGACGACCCTGGACACCTACAGCGACGGATTCTGCAACACCTGTTCGCCCACGCGCCCCTACTACAAGTGGACCCTCACCACCAAATACGACGTCACCACCAACACCACCATGGCCTCGGCCGTGCCCGACTACCAGTCCGCGGCCGACACGCTCAGCGGCAACCCCGAGGGCCCCCACGGCTACACCTTTGTCCGTTACGTGGATGTCATCAGCAACACCGCCGACGCCAACGTGCGCACGATCTACGTGCGCGTGTACCTCGCCGCGAACAACCCCGGGGACCAATCCAGCTCCCAGGTCGCCATGCCCGCTGTCCCGAACTCCCCGCCCCTGGCCGAGGTCTACGGCGTGGTCCACAGCCAGGGCAGCGTGGTCACTCCGGACCAGGCCCTGGACGTGTACTTCGTGGCCCTGGAAAACGTGCCGGGCTGGTGGAGCCGCACCTCGAACCTGATCCCCCTGATGCAATCCTCGGTGGTGAGCCTGCAGGCCATGAACCCCGGCCTCATCATCCGCTCGCATTGGATCCAGACCATGAGCTTCGGGCGGGATCTGGAATACACCCCCGAAATCAACGCCGAAAACAACCCGGTCAGCAACACCGCCGCGCTGATGAAGACCTACGTCTATCCGGGCTTTGTGGACTACAACTGGGACAACAGCGCCAGCCCGCCCGCCGCCTGGAACGATTACGACTACTACTACCTGCCCTCCTGGTTCCTGGGCCGCGTCAACGTGGGAGGCTCCCTGCCCAACACCGCGGGCTGGCCCACCGACATGATCAGCCCGAACCTGGGCTACGCCATGGCCGACCAGTTCAACCACGCCATGCGCTATCCCGACGAGGTGAATCTTTACAACGTGCTGAAGCAGATCGCGAAGAACCGGAGCCTTCCGGCCCCGCAGATCAGCTGGCGCATGCTGCTGGAACTGCTCAACGAAAACGACCCCAGCGTGCAGAACGCCGTCATCCTCAACCTGCACGGCGAAATGGTGCCGGTGCCCCCCCTGCGCAACTACTCCGACGCGGCCAAGGACCCGGACTACTACTACACCAACTACGCGGCGGCCGGCCTTTCCGGCCCGCGCTCCTACCGCGCCGTGTCCCAGCCGGACCGCCTCTGGTACCCCCAAGGCTCGAACGTGGCCGTGAACGTCTACGCCTACGACGCCAATCCCAGCGAAATCCCCACCTCCGTGTCCAGCACCCCCGGGGTCTGGACCGCCGGGGACGCCTCGACCAACGAGGTGCTGGACACGATCACCTTGTTCGTGCCCCACGCCACCACGGCCAACCTGTATGAGGTCTTCAGGACCCAGGGCAACTCGCAGATCCCCTACTACCGCTTCGTTTCGGGCGTGGCCGGCTCCGGCGCCGCGGGCCACTTCAACACCTTCTACCCCAGCGGCGTGACCGTGGTCACGGACGCCAGCTCCCAGAGCGGCGCCGGCGCGACCTTCTGGGCCGACAACTACACCCCTGCGGGCCGCACCGACTCCCCGGGCCTGCGCATACAGCTCTTCGGCACCACCCCGACGGCCCGCGAATACACCGGCGGTTCGCCCTTCAGTCTCGTACCCTCGCCATGAGGAGGCTGCCGTGAAAACCAGTGCTCTTCTCGGCGGCCTATGCGCGGCGGTGCTGTTGGCCATGCCTATGCGCCTTGCTGCAAACGGGAACCAGACGAATACGGCCGTGGCGAAGACCTCGACCAATGAGGCCACCCAGACCCAGATCGCGGAAACCGCGACTGAAACCTTCCTGATGCCGTCCCAGACCGCGGCCCAGACCCAGACCCAGATCGCGGAAACCTCCACGCAGAACGCCACCAACACCCAGATCGCCCAGACCGCGACCGAAATCCCGACTTTGACCGCGGCCGCGACCGAGACCGAGATCGCCGAAACCTCGACCCAGAACGCCACCAACACCGAGATCGCCCAGACCTCCACCCAGAACGCCACCAACACCGAGATCGCCCAGACCAAGACCGAAACCTTCCTGATGCCGACGCAGACGGCGGCCGCCACCCAGACGGAGATCGCCGAAACCTCGACCCAGAACGCCACCAACACCCAGATCGCTCAGACCGCGACCCAGAACGCCACCAACACGGAGATCGCCCAGACCGCGACCGAAACCTTCCTGAAGCCGTCCCAGACCGCGGCGGCCACCCAGACCCAAGTGGCGGAAACCGCCACCCAGAACGCCACCAATACCCAGATCGCCCAGACCTCCACCCAGAACGCCACCAATACCCAGATCGCGGAAACCGCCACGGAAAAGGCGACCCAAACCGAGATCGCCCAGACCTCCACCCAGAACGCCACCAACACCCAGATCGCGGAAACTTCCACCCAGAACGCCACCAACACCGAGATCGCCCAAACCGCGACCCAAAACGCCACCAACACCGAAATCGCCCAGACCTCCACCCAGAACGCCACCAATACCCAGATCGCCCAGACCGCGACGCAAAACGCCACCAACACCGAAATCGCCCAGACCGTGACCGAAACCTTCCTGAAGCCGTCCCAGACCGCGGCGGCCACCCAGACCCAGGTCGCTGAAACCGCCACCCAGAACGCCACCAACACCGAGATCGCCCAGACCTCCACCCAGAACGCCACCAACACCCAGATCGCGGAAACCTCGACCCAGAACGCCACCAACACCCAGATCGCCCAAACCTTGACCGAAACCTTCGTGATGCCGACACAAACTGCGGCCGCGAAAACCGCCACCAAAGGGGCGACCCTGACGCAGGCGGTGACCGACACCCAGGTGGCTGAAACCGCCACCCAAGCCGCCACCAACACCGAGATCGCCCAGACCGCCACCCAGGCCGCCACCAACACCCAGATCGCCGAGACCGCGACCCAGGCGGCCACCGAAACCGAGATCGCCCAGACCGCCACCCAGGCCGCCACCAACACCCAGATCGCCGAGACCGCGACCCAGAAGGCCACCCTGACCGAGATCGCCCAGACCTCGACCCAGAACGCCACCAACACAGAGATCGCCCAGACCTCGACCCAGAACGCCACCAACACGCAGATCGCGCAGACCGAGACCCAGGTGGTGGCCACCAAGACGCAGGGCGTGCAGACCGCGACCGCCGCCGCGACCCAGACTTCCGGGGCCCAGACCGTGACCGCGGCCGCGACCGAGACCTCGGGGGTGGAGTCCTACACCCCGACCCCCACGCTCTCGCCCATCACCACCTGCGGCAACGTGACCGTGGTCCGGGTCGCCTGCGGCAACTCCACCTACACGGATTCCAGCGGCAACGTGTGGAGCGCGGATTACGGCTCCAGCGGCGGCAACACGGCCTCCTCGGGCAACGCCATCGCCGGAACCAGCGACGCCAGCCTCTTCGACCACAACCGCTGGGGCAATCCCGTCACCTACACCTTCGCGGTGCAGAACGGCAGCTACCAGGTGGTCCTGTACAACGCCGAGACCTACTGGAGCTCGGCCGGCAGCCGCGTCTTCAACATCGCCATCAACGGCACCACGGTCAAGACCGGCTACGACATCTACGCCGCGGCCGGAGGCATGAACAAGGCCACCTCCCTGACCTTCACCACCACGGTCACCACCGACCAGATCGTCATCACGGGCTCGCCCACCACGGACAACGCCCAGTTCTGCGCCATCCAGGTCATCTACCTCGGCACCGCCTGCCCCACCAGCACCCCCACCCCCCCCTGCGGCTACGTGGTGCCGGTGGAGCGCGTCGCCTGCGGCGACAGCTCCAACTACCTCGATTCCGGCGGGAACCTCTGGCTCGCGGACACCGGTTCCACGGCCTCCAATTCCACCGCGGGCCCGAGCGGCGCCATTTCCGGGACCAGCGACCAAAAACTCTTCCAGTACAACCGCTGGGGCAATCCGGTCACCTACAGCTTCGCCGAGGCCAACGGCAACTATGAGGTCGTCCTGGACGAGGCCGAGACCTACTGGGGGGGCACCGGCGACCGCATATTCGACATCTGGATCGACGGGGTCGACGTGCAGAAGAACTACG
>Ga0206860_10003_pt2 | contig 12586 bp, 10 predicted proteins | sample Alteio_BWOrgCont_44_FD_152624 | JGI IMG/M metagenome (GOLD analysis project Ga0206860, IMG submission 152624) | Enriched cells from forest soil in Barre Woods Harvard Forest LTER site, Petersham, Massachusetts, United States -... | ecosystem: Environmental > Terrestrial > Soil > Temperate forest >...
GTATAACTGCAAAAGCCAATACAGGAATACCTGAATGGTTTTTCAAAAAGATAATTTTGCCGCGATTTCACATCTATTTAGCTGGCCAAAACTTAGTTAGTAATAATGAATATCTTGCTAATATAAATGAATATGTAAAAATGCGTTTATCTATACTGAGTGGCTTAATTAATCTATTAACTACTCCGACGCTCAAATTTCGTTTTGCTCAGATTGATCCAGAGAGATTGTTGAATGATTCCAAATACGAGGGCTCGGCCTACAAAACGGCGTACAAAATAGAAATGTGGCGCATTGGCTTTCTAGGAACATTGCTTACCGGAATCAATCTGGATTGGTTCAGTCGAGCGGCTAACAATCCTTATAAAATCATGACCGGTATCGCACAGTTAACTTGTGCAGTGGCTCTAGCTATTTTAGGTACCTCAGTTTTGCTTGCTAATCCATATCTAGCAATCGCTGGGGCATTACTTGCCCATTAACTCATCTTACGCTATCTAAAAACATAATCTGAACATTGGTGACGAGCCTAAATTTTAACTGATTTAACCTTTTATCGACCTGCACTTATTATCGATATATATAGCTCTAGGCTATGTCAAAAATCACTTATTCAAATTATGCGTAAGATGAGTAAGTTAAATAATTTTTTTGCAAAATAATCATTATTTATGCTAAATAAATCGCTTCGCGCGTGCACTATTTGAACGACGCTTTTTTACTAAAACAAAAATATCTATATGCAAAGCCTGTATTTACCAAATTTTTTAATATGCAGTCTTACAATAAGAGATAATTTATCTTCATTTATAGAAGATTTTTCTAACTTAATAGTTTGTGGTTTATACACTGCCAATTATAAGGAAGAATTTATTGATGATGGTTGGTGTGCTACGGCTGAAAAAATCGCAAACATTTTTAAAGAGCCAATTCGGTGGTTCAGCCTATCTTTGCCTGAATATAAATGGCCCCCAAAACTTACATGCTTCAGCATAGACATGAAATTTATTTAGATCATAAAGATACTCAATATAATAACTGCTTAAAATTTTCAATCAAAAGAAATTCTTATCCTAATAAAGATAAAGATGTGCAGAGAGAAGAGCAAAAAATAACTGAGCTAGTACTTGGTTACTTAGGCTTGATATTCGTCACGCCATTAATTATTCCCTTAATGGCTATTGCTTACCTTAACCCCGAAATCCGATTTAAATACCTTTCGCTTGCCAATAAGGTGGCCTTACCAGAACATTTTTATGTGAGCGAAAAAGAAAGCGCTTTAGCGCAATTAGTGCATGCGCGCATATATAACAAAAATAATTGCCCAATCTGTGTTCCCAGTAAGACTTCTACAGAGACAAATTAAATTAGACTTCTTCACAAAAAAAGTCTATTAGACTTCTTCACAAAAGAAGTCTATTTATCTTACGCAGATTTTAACCACTGCAAAACTTAGTTTAAAAGGCTGGCTCTGAAGCTATTACTTTAATTATGTATTCATCGACGAGATGACCGCGGTCGGTAATGGTTTTAAAAGTCTGTTGCTCTTTATTCAACGTTACGGCAATAAAATGACGGATGGACATAAATTTAGCAAGGTAGGGGCGTGGCGTTTTAAAAAGGGGGTGGCGTGGATGTTCCACTCCCCAGGCACCATCTCCAAAGTAGACTATCCCTTGCGGATCAATTTGATTGCGCAAAAGTGGGTAAGAGCGTTTAAAAGCATGATCATGGTGCTCAAAGACTGCTTGTATTTTTCCATTTTCAAAAAGTGGCACCCAATGTTCTCGAATGGCTTGGCTATGGCGATTATAAAAGCCGCGGATGGACGGATAGGCCGGGACATGATAGACGGCAAAGCGATGCAAGAAATGGCTTTTAGTGGATAAAGTTTGTGCCAGCCACGCAGTTTGTCTGCCACTAATAGGGTTGGCATGACCGGAATCTAATAAAATAAACGTTAAGTAATTTTTAAAATCAAGGGCGTTGTAAATTTGGGCACCCGGCATTGGGAAAAGAGCGCTAAAGACGGCCGCTTGCCGTGGACTTTGGTTGTATTGTCCAATCAAATCATGATTGCCAATAGCGGCAATCACCGGTATCAAGCAGCCTGCTGGCGTAATCATATTAGCATGCCATGTTTTCACCCATTCTAACCAACGACTGTTATTCTCAAAAAAAGACCAGTAAGCTCCACCTACTGCATAGGCTATATCACCACCAATAATGGCAAATGAAGGATTCGTTAAAGCCGCTTGGCAGCAAGTTTGGGCCATAAACGAGATATCATCATGATACATATCACCGCCTGTTACAAAACACAGTGGTTTTGACAAGTCAGCAGGGGCTGTGCGAAAAGCAAAGCTTTCGGGCTCGCCTTTAATTTGAAAATTATATTCAGTGTCAGCTTGCAAATTTACAAGCTCAACAGAATGAATGCAAAGACGACGTGAATGTGGAAAATTAATTGCTTTGCCGCTGGCAAATTGCCACTGATCAGTCACCTGTTGTTTAACGCGATAAAATATGTCGCTATGTTTTTGACTAGTAGGCGTAATCCATTGAATCGTCATAGTAGTGGAAGGATCGCGTTGCCATGTCAAGTAGACAGTATCAGTAGCCAAGCTGGCATAACAGGTATGAGAAAAGGTGTAGCCAATGAAGAGAAAAATAAATAATTTAATTAAAAAACGGGCCATTGCTCTTGATGTGTAAAAAATTAAAAAAATTGAGAGCTACCATGCCTTAAGCATGTTACTCTCTATAATCGGACAAAATGATAACTTTAATTAATCTTGCGCAAAAGTATTGTGCTACTTTTGCGCAAGGTTAGTTTTAATTCTCTTTAACAATCTCAGTTGCTAAAGATTCTAAAAGGCGCATGCTGCGATTAACAAAGTCATTAAGTGCATGTGGATCCATTTCTCTTTGCGATAAAAGGGCTAGATCATAAACCTCATGGATTAATTCTTTGGCCAATGTCGGTTTGTTATGATCTAATTTGCGAATAGCTTCAATCAAATGGTTATTGGTATTAACGACAAAGGTCCGTTTACCAAACATCATTGGCTCAGCCCCTCTCTCGTCGGGTGCGAGGCTCATTAGATAATCGCGCATGCGTCGTTGTTTTTCATCCATCATCACAAAACCAGGTATCTCGTTTGTGGCTAGACTTTTAGCTTCAACTTCAATTTGATCATCGGGCAATTTACTGCGTACAAATTCGGCTAGTTTGACAGCGTCAGTCTTTCCTTCAGCATCAAGGAGGGTCTTTTCACGTGTTTTATCGATGATATGCTCATGTATTTCGGCATCAATGCGCTGGAAAATTACCGGCGAAAGCTTTTTTTCTAAAAATTGCATCACGTAAGGATCAAGTGGGCTATTGGCACACAAAACTTCAATATTCTTAGCACGATAGATTTGCATCACCTCACGACCATGTTTTTCATCGATAGTATAAAATACTTTATCTTGCGTTTTTTCTCGATTCCGCTCCAAGTACTCAGTTACTGTAGTCCATTTCTGATCGATATCTTTCCAAATTACAAAATCTTTGGATCTTTCGTAGAATTTATCATCCTCTAAAAGTCCTAACTTCACTACTAAAGAAACATCAGGCCACACTTTTAAAAATTTCTCATTATCATTCTTATACAAGCTAGCGAGACTGTCGGTAACTTTTTTTGAAATGTGGCTAGCTAGTTGGCGCACATTGCGATCGATCTGCAGATAGCTGCGTGATACGTTTAAGGGGATATCAGGACTGTCGATAATTCCTTTGAGGACCATCAAATAATTAGGAATGATATCTTTACAGTTATCGGATACAAATACCCGATTTGAATAAAGACTAACACTGCTTTTATTGGGGTCAAAGTCACGACGCACTTTTGGAAAATAGAGAATTCCTTTTAAATTAAAAGGGTAGTCGACATTTAGATGTATCCAGAATAATGGATCTTCATCTGTTGGGTATAGATAGCGATAAAACTTTAAGTATTCATCATCAGTACACTCTGATGGCGTTTTTATCCATAATGGGGCGTGGTCGTTGATTCGCTTGTCGTTTAAATAAATCGGATAGGGGAGAAATGAGCAGTACTGCCGTAGGATTTTTTCAATGTAGGCTGCATCCAAACATTCATCGTGCTCTTTGCCAATAAACAAAGAAATCTCTGTACCGCGCGTGGTGCGTGTACCTTCTTCTATTTCGTATTCAGAAGAACCGTCGCAGCGCCACAACACAGGTTGATCCTCTGATCGATAGGAGCGTGTGTTGATTTCCACAAGATCGGCCACCATGTAAGCTGAATAGAAACCTAAACCAAAATGGCCGATAATTTGATCTTTTTCATCATTGGATTTATACTTACTTAAAAATTCTTCGGCGCCAGAGAAAGCTATTTGAGCAATATATTTTTTTACTTCGGCCGCATTCATCCCAATACCATTGTCGATAAATTTCAATATGCGGGCGGTAGCGTCAATTTTAACATCAATGCGAAAATCTTCATCATTGACTTGTACTTCGTTTTCATCGCGTAAAATTCGCGTTTTGCGAATAGCATCGCAAGCATTGGCTACTAATTCGCGTACGAAAATGTCACGATCCGAATAGAGCCATTTCTTAATAATGGGGAGAATATTTTCACTGTGAATTTCTAAAGCACCTTTTTCCATGTAACACCTTTTTTTTAGTATCTAATAGATTTCTAAATAAGTCTAATATCCAAAGATGTTTAATATATCGGAATTAGACTTCTTTGGAAACTACATTTATTTGTTAAAGTTGTCTTTTAAGGTGAGTTAAGAATTCAGCCGCTGCACAATAGCCTCAGCTAAATATTGTGCATTGCTGATTTCATCATTATGATGTTCAGGTACCCCAATAAATAGCTTATTACTTTTATCGCAAAGAGGATCGCTTAATAAATCATAAGCCAGTGTAGTTTCTCTAGGAATTACATCATCGGATGGTAGGATTTTTTGAATATCGTTTAATACTTGATATTCGTTGACATAAGCGGTTTGTATAATAATTTCAGGCACCTTTAAATTCCTTGAAGAATTCTTAGAACCCATATTCCAGCCAAATTTATCAGCCAATATCCCAACTGGGGTGGCAAACAAATATGAAATGATAGTTTTTAAGTCAGAAAAAGTTCCTCTTTTGACAAAAACATATTTAATCCAAGTTTTGAGATCGTAATTTTCTAATGCATAACCCTGCACAACACCGCCAATAGAATTCCCATAGCCAATAATTTCTTTAGCCGCAATATACTCTAAAAATGCCAGCATGGCAAGGTATACTTTGGCCAGAGTTTCTTGATGGGCTGATCCCTCACTTTTACTCACTCCGGGATAATTGAAAACAATTCCACTGCCATGAACTTTATCTATAATTTGTTTAAAATCATGATTTTTTTTTCTAAGTAAAAGTTCGTAAAATTCGCCATTACCGTTAGATGCTAACACCCAACGGCCATTTCCAAAATTTTCACGTTTACCTAAGATGATGGTATCGATTTTAAAATCATCAACCTCAATGGTGACCCGTTTATATAGCCAAGCGTTATCTTCAGGAATCTGATTACGCTGTAAGTCTAAAAATTTTTTAGTTATCCCAATGATATTAGGGCTAGAAGAGCGGAGAATAAATTTTCCGATTAGAAAATGGAAAAATTCATAAACTAGATGCATGATTTTGTGTATTTGGCTGATTAAATCTGAATCAAACTGAGGGACTTTGCTTTTACTATTATATTTATAGACAGTAGGTTGCAATTTATCTGAAGAAAATTCCTTTTTCATTGCTATTTGATAGTCTTCTTTATTGTAAAAGGCATCACTACCGATTAAAATATTAGCGATTGATGTCATAGAAATCGTTTTTTTAATTTAAATGCAAATTTAACATTTATAATTTTTTGTTTGCAATCGTTTTTAAATAGTTTTACTTTCAGCTTTGTGCCAGCTCTTATCTTTTGTTTTAAGTCTATAATAGATCGCTACAAATAAGGCCAAAGCGGCTGCTATAGCTAAGATGAGTTTAGGAGATAATATAAGTAATGCACCCCCAAATAAACAAATCAGCGCATCGCCAAAAACTCTTAAAGATAATTGCACACCCATAACTTCTCCCTGTATACTGTCAGGGGCTGAATTTGATATTTTTACGGTCAATAATGTGCCGGTAAGCCCTATTACAAAACCGCTGAGTGCAAATAATGCCATCATCATATAGGTAGAATGAATTAGCAACATAAACACTAATAGGATTGAAAAAGTAGTTATTGAAAATAGGATGATACTGCGATTGTTGAAAATGGTAGTAACGTGTGTAGGCAGCCAACCATAACCAATGGCCAATGTCAGACATAGTACTCCGTTATAAACAATCATTTGGGAGGGGGCTAGATTCCATTTAATTATCAAGAAGACTGGCCCAAATTCGTAAAAGACGTCGACTGCCAAAGTAAAGCAGGTGGAAACGATCATTAAAAATTGTAGTCGTTTGTTGGCAAACAGCACTAGTAGACGATTGAATAGATTAAGGCGCTGCCACAGCGTGATAGTGTAATTTTTTAAACCCTTAGCATCGGATTTTAGCAAGGCGCTAGAAAAAAAACTTAGTGCCAAAAAAAGGAGACAAGTCAAATAAAAAGGGGTAGAAATGCTCAAGCCTTTATATATATTTTTATCAGTCAATAAACCGCCAAAAAATGGTCCTATTAAATAAGCAATCGAAGAAGAGGCGTTGATTCTACCAAAAGTCTTGTGTTTTGAGAGTGCTGTTAATTCAGAGGCCATGGCACGAGCAATCGCGATGTTTCCTTCCATTAAACCTGCGATAAATCTACTTACAATAAGCAAGCTCAATTGCTGGCTAGCGATGGCAACCCCAGAGAACAAATAGCATAAAGCGGCAATTAGCAAGCTTCCAGCTAATAGTTTTTTACGCCCATAGTCATCAGAAAGTGATCCGAGGATGGGTGATCCGATAAATTGTCCTAACGGATAAGCCGCCAATGTAATTCCAAGAAAAATAGCGCGGCTGGAATCATTCCAATCACTTGCTAAAATTGAATATTCAGGATTTAGAAAAAGGGCTGGAAAAATAAGATAAGGAATAGAAATTCCTAAAAAGCCTACAAAAACTATTGTCAATATAACTAAAAATTGTCTTTGTTGCGTTTTTTTCTCATCCATAGTCATACTCCCGTGTTCCCATAATAGATGATTGAGCGATTTTGCTGAAAATAAATCACTTTTACGTTAATTTTAATTAGGCCATTACGAATTTTACGACACGCCTTAAATTAATCAGAAAGGACATTTTAGTATGCAGGACAGCACAAAAGACAATATTAATGAAACTGAAAAGCCACTTGCTCGAGACTTTATTCGTCGTATTATCGACGAGGATCTATCGCGTCACTATAATAATGGCAAAGTTGTGACCCGCTTCCCACCTGAACCAAATGGATTTCTGCATGTGGGTCATGCAAAGTCAATCTGTTTAAATTTTGGTATTGCGCAAGAATATAAAGGCAAGTGTCATCTCCGCTTTGACGATACCGACCCAACTAAAGAAAATGTAGAATATGAGCACTCCATACAGGAGGACGTACGTTGGCTAGGTTTTAATTGGGATGAACATCTTTTTCATGCTTCCAGCTATTTTGAGCAGATGTACGACTTTGCCGTTGGATTGATAAAAGCTAAAAAAGCCTATGTATGTGCTCTTAGTGAAGAACAAATCAGAGAATATCGCGGTACAGTGACAACACCTGGGCGTTTAAGTCCTTATGCTCAACGCTCAATTGAGGAAAACTTAGATTTATTTGCTAAGATGAAAGAGGGCGAGTTTGGGGATGGCACCTATATTTTGCGTGCACGCATTGACATGAGCTCGCCGAATATGAAAATGCGCGACCCACTACTTTACAGGATTAGGCATGCTCATCACTATAAAACAGGTGATCAATGGTGCATTTATCCCATGTACGATTATGCACATCCTATCTCTGATGCTATTGAGGGTATTACCCATTCCATTTGTACTTTGGAATTTGAGAATAATCGAGAGTTATATGATTGGGTTCTAGATAACATTAATGCCAAATTCCCATCAAGACCACACCAATATGAATTTGCTCGGCTTGATTTGCAGTATACGGTCATGAGTAAGCGTAAATTATTGCAATTAGTTGAAAACAAACTAGTTAGTGGTTGGGATGATCCACGTCTACCCACTATTGCCGGCTTGCGTCGGCGCGGTTGTACCCCTGAGTCGATTAGGAAGTTTTGCGAGTTAGTGGGAATCGCTAAAGCTAATAGTTCAGTAGAAATGGAGCAGTTTGAATTTTGCGTACGCGATGATCTTAATAGTAGAGCACCACGAGTAATGGCTGTTTTAAGACCATTAAAAGTGATTATCGATAACTATCCAGAGGATAAAGTTGAAGAATTAGAAGCCTCTTATTGGCCTCATGATATACCAAAAACAGGTTCGCGTATTGTGCCGTTTACTAAAGAGTTGTACATTGAAAGAGATGATTTTCTTGAAAATCCACCTAAAGATTTTTTCAGACTAGCCCCTGGTAATGAAGTGCGTTTGCGTTATGGCTACTGTATAACCTGCACCCATGTAGAGAAAAATGAAAAGACCGGGGAAATTGTAGCTGTGCACTGTAAATATGACCCGCAAACTAAAAGTGGGGGAGCGCCATTGGGTCGCAAAGTGAAAGGGACTATTCACTGGGTTTCGGCAAATGCCTTGGTAGGCGAAGTACGGCTTTATGAGCGCCTATTGTCTAAAGCTAGTCTTGAATATGGCGATGATTTCTTGGAATGTGTCAATCCACAATCATTAGAAATTTTAAAAGATTGCCGCTTGGAGTCTTCTCTAGCAAGTGCAGAGCCAGGCGAGCGCTTTCAGTTTGAGCGTCAGGGTTACTTTTTTGTTGATCCAATTGATTCAAAACCAGGAAAATTAATTTTCAATCGCATTGTCACACTAAAAGATTCTTGGGCAAAAAAACAAGTTAAGGCTTAAATATTAACCACATCAATTTTTCATACATAAGATTCTTGTTAAAATTTCTTTTTTTGGTATCTTAAATCTCAAATTTTTTGACCATATTACCAAAATGGTCTTCTTAAAATTTGGGATTAAATTTACTCAAAAAACATTAATTTTTTTCAAAGAAAAGCCATTTTCCAAGGAAGTCTCTAGAGTGTCTATGTCTTCGAAGTGGCCAATGCAAGACCTACTTGTGCAGCACTAATACCTGCTTCCATATTACCACATTGAAGATGTGCCTCAAAAAGCACTTTATATAAATAAATTGCCGACTTTTTCTCCGGATTCAGAGCTAGGCCCATTTTTGCCGCATTGATGACAGGTACGAAAAGTTTTTGCTGGTATTGTATTTTTGCTAATTCTTTATAGAGACGTACTTGTACTTGATCATTATTAGCTAGTCTTTTAGCAATGGCAAGAGCTGCTAGTGCTTCTCTAGCAGCGTCCACTAAATAATCAAGTTTGTGATAGATCTTAGTGAGCTTCAATCGAAGTTTAACTATCGTTAGATTAATAGGCAATGTGTCACTAAGGGTTAATCCATCTTGTGCTGCTTTTAATGATTTTTTAAAATCACCTAATTTATATTGCGCTGCGGCAAGCTTTAGGTAAAGCTCAGCTCGAGTTTGATTAGAAGGGAGCGGTTCGCTCAGAGCAAGGCCTGTTTGTGCGGCAACAATGGCAGCTAAAAAATTACTTTGATGGTATTGCGCTTCGGCAAGTTCCCTGTAAAAAACAGCATTAACTTGATTATGTAAATCTTTTTGACAACCACTAGATAAGATAGCTTGCGTAGTGGCACTGACAGCTGCCCAATTACATTGTTGACGCTGGACATAAATTAGTTCTCTATAAAATACGGCTTGCATTATTGAGTCAGGCATGAGATTAAGACCTTTTTGAGCTGCCTCTGCCGCTTCTGCGCAGTGGTTTTGCCGGCGCAGTCCTTCTGCTAACTCTCTATAAAGAATAATGCCGATGCTCTTTTTAGGCATGGGGCTGAGACCAGCTAATGCTGCAATGACAGCATCTTTCCAATGTCCTTGTTTGCGTTGCGCTTGAGCAAGTTTTGTGTAAAGAAGGGCTCTTTGCATTGTTTTTAAATCAACCAAAGATTGTAAGCCTATTTGTGCTAGTGATGCTACGGCACTCCAATTGCCTGCTATAGATTCGGCCTCTGTAAGTTCTATATATAACGCTAATTTTCTCTGTTTAGCAGAAACTGTCACACTTTCAAAAGCTTGTTCTTGTACTTGCCTTGCTGCTAAATATTTCTTAGTGGCTATTTTCGTAATAGCTAAATTATCACTTTTCCTTTTACTCCTAGCAACTGGATTAGTTGCATTACTATTATGGGCCAATGAATTATACGTTAGTTGTTGGGCCGCTGTGCTGTGCATATTATTAATTTTCTTATAAATTTTATATTTTTTAGACAATAATACAGTTAAAATGGATTTAATAACCATATTAAAATTAAAAAATTTAAATCATAATTATAACTAGTTTTTAAAATATGACATAAAAAATTGTGACTTTGCATCAAACAAAAATTTAATTTAACTTGGATGAATCATTTATTGGATTAATCATTTGTTGGATGAATCATTTGATTGAAATAGTGTAAAGCTGGCACAATGATAAAAAATATTTGTGGGGAGAAAGCTATCAATTTTAGTTAAATCTATAGTTGGTCAAATAAAAAAATAGCCCCTATCAACCATTGATAGCAGCAGAAAGTGATTTAATAACTTAGCAACCGGTGCCATATGAAATCTATATTATGTTTTTTGACCATCGTTCCATTTTTGCTTTCTGGTAATGGAATAGAAGATGCCAAAATATACCACGCTAATTCGGCACTGCAATGGCATATAGCGATGGACACTATAAGTTTAATTACTTTGTTAGACTCCGACCACATTTTGGATATTGGCTGTGGTGATGGTAAAATAACAGCCTATCTTGCTAAAAACACTCCCAATGGTTCAGTCCTAGGTATTGATATTTCTAAAGCTATGATCGATTTTGCCACAGCACACTATCCTAAAACGGTCTATAGCAACCTTACCTTTACTCAAGAAGATGCTGCGGAAATTGCTTTTGAAAATCAGTTTGACAAAATACTCTCTTTTTCCACACTGCACTGGGTAATGGATCAAGAAAAAGCCTTAAAAGCCATTTACAGAGCTCTTGTTCCTGGGGGTAAAATTTGCCTGCAAACTTATGGCAAAGGCAACATGCATGTGACTGAACTAGCCGATCGTCTTGTCCAAACGGCAAAATGGAAACCTTATTTTCCCGCTTATTCTATGCAACGGGTCTTCTTTAGTGAGCAAGAATATCAAGCATTGTGTGAAAAGGCTGGCTTTATGGATATTAAGATTAATGGCGCATGGACTATAACACCGTTTGCTAATCAACAAGCATTGAGCGATTTTGTAACTCCGCTGCTCAATTTTATTAAGCATCTTGTTGAAGAAATGCAGCAGGAGTTTATCAAAGAACTTGTTGACCAAATTGTGGCTATTGCTACTAAAGGTCAAGATGGAACCATTTATTATCAAACCTATAATCTTTCTGTGACAGCTACCAAATAAAAGTAGAGCTAAATACAGCCAATTAAATACATAAATGTAGTTTTATTTGAGAGCTTTTTAGTCAGGTTTTGAGTCTTTTAAACTAGCTAAATTTTTAGTAGCTTTTTTACCATCTGGATAACCAACTTCATTATAGACATCACACCAGGCCTTAACTTGAGCAAATTTTTCGTCTGTGTCAATGCCATGTTTTTCTGCTCCGATTTCCCTAATAAATTTATTTTTTAATATTAAATTGAAATTTCTATCGTCTAAATTTCCAGTTTTTTGTATATCAAATGCAATTTGTGAGAGTTGTGCGTCACTAAACAAATCTTTTTTAATATTATACTGATTTCTAACAGCTTCTGCTGCTTTTTTGCCCGCTTCGGAGAGCTCACGCTCAACAAAGGTTGTGGCCACAGGTTTGGCTACTGTTGTTTCTGGCATAGCTACTTTTGGCATATCAGGTAGTTGAGCGGCTTCACTTTTTGTTTTGTTTTCAGGAGGTTTTGAGGCTTGTGCCAATTCAGGTTTAGGTATGATTTCACTTGTACTGGCAGTATAATTGCTCGTTTTGGGCTGCGCTACACTTTCGGGTGTCTGTGACAAGGGCTTATTATTTTGTGGGATTGGTCTTGAATCTTTAAATTTGGCTAAATCATCAGTTGCTTTACTGGGGGCGGAACCGAGTAAATCAGAATATGTTTCTCCCCATAATTTGGCAGCTTTTTTTTGATTTTCAGTGGTAATTCCATAATTTCCATTTTCCACACCAGACTTAAAATTACGCATTTTTGTAGGATCAATTTCACCATTAGCCTTTTTAGCTTTTGTTATATCATCAGCAATGTGGGCCAGCTGTCCATCGCTAAATTGTTCCAGTTTAAGAGGTTCATGTTTTTGTCTAACATTA
>Ga0206860_10182_pt1 | contig 12543 bp, 13 predicted proteins | sample Alteio_BWOrgCont_44_FD_152624 | JGI IMG/M metagenome (GOLD analysis project Ga0206860, IMG submission 152624) | Enriched cells from forest soil in Barre Woods Harvard Forest LTER site, Petersham, Massachusetts, United States -... | ecosystem: Environmental > Terrestrial > Soil > Temperate forest >...
GTCCAGCGCGAATAACTTCTACTTCGGCGTGACGCTCGCCGATCTGAAGAACTTCTCCGAGCACTATAGTCTCGATTCGCGCGTCGTGAAGGAAGGCGCCAGGCTTGTCGAAGAGGTCTACCGCGCCGGAACTCCGGACGGCAGGATAGCGCCGGGCCTCTACGCGCAGTATCTGAAAAAGGCGAACGAATTCCTCGAGAAGGCGCGGGCTTATGCCGAACCCGCGGAGGCCAAAGTCATTTCAGATCTCATTCGCTATTACCAGACCGGGGAGAACAAAGACTGGATGCATTTCTTAACGGATTGGGTGCAGGACGATGAGCCGGTGGATTTCGCAAGTGGTTTCATCGATGTCCATCGCGATCCGCGGGGAGCGAAAGGGTCCTCTCAGAGCTTCGTAGCGATCACGGACCGGGAAGTGTCGAACGCCATCGACAAGATTGCGGCAAACGCGCAATACTTCGAAGATCGCGCTCCCTGGGATGCGCGGTACAAGAGACAGGGCGTTAAGCCTCCGATCGTCAAAGCCGTTGAAAGCACAATTGAAACCGGCGACTTTCCTGTCAGCACAATGAGCTACAGTTTTCCCAACGAAGATCCGATCCGCGCGAAGTACGGATCGAAGAGTTTCTTGTTTTTCGATCAGGCGCCTGCTGAGGGGGGAGTGGTGGGATTCGCGGGATTCTACGAATTCTCCGCGTCGCGTAGAGACGCCGACAGGGACCGAAAGTATCGATTCGAACAGGAACGGGTGATGGCGATCATGCGTGAGGTGATCGGGCATGGATCGGGAAAACTGAGTCCGAGGCTGACAAACGAGGCAGCATTCTACTTGAAGGAGTATTATTCCGCGACGGAAGAAGCGCGGGCCGATCTGATGGCGTTGTGGAATATCTTCGATCCGAAGCTGAAGGAACTGGGGCTGGTTTCTTCGGACGAGGTTGGAAAGGCGATGTACGACATCGCGGCACTTCAGATGCTCGTTCAACTGCGCGTCATTCCCGAGGGAGACACGATTGAGGACAATCACGCCCGCGCCCGCCAGTTGATCGCCGGATACATCATGGACAAGACCGGAGCGATCGGGATGGAGGATCGCAACGGCAGGACGACTGTATATGTGAAGGATTACGGAAAAATGCGGGATGGAGTCGGCATGCTGCTCTCCGAGTTGACGCGAATCAAGGCGGAAGGCGACTACGATGCCATCAAGGTGCTGACCGACAAGTACGGTGTACACATCGATTCGAAGCTGCGCGACCAGGTGGTGAAGCGCTTCAAGGAAGTGGGAACGTCGACACTCTATTTCGCCGGTATCAACGCCGACCTGACCGCTCAATTCGACCAGGCGGGGAACATAACGAAGGTGCATATCGACTACCCGCGCAACTATGTCAAGCAGCAGTTGAGTTACAGCGCGATGTACCCCGATCGCTGATTCGGCGATGTTCCGCACGCGAAAACGCCGGCGACAAAAGTCGCCAGTGGCACACAAACGCTGCCGCGGCCAGGCAGAGGCGGAAGTGATGCCGGCGATCACAGCACCCGGCAGCCTGGTGGCTAAGAGCTAAGCGAACCTGGTGACGGCTCTACAGAATTTCGGGTTCTTCCCGGTTCTCACCTGCCTCAGTTTGTAGCGTCCGCCGGAGCTCAATCATCTTCCGCACCGCGCGGGAAAGGCCGCTCCGTGTCGAGCCGAGCATGTATCGCTCGTGTTGGAAACTGCCGACGAATGTTCCTGCGATGACGTGGATACTGGGCTTGGCATTCAACTCGGCAACGATCCCTGCTATGTTCAGCTTATGAACCTCGGCGAATTTCCGCGGTCCGAGTTTGTGATAGCAGTCGTTTGCGGTACGGTGATGCGGCACGCACAAGGGAATGGCCGTAGAGTCCGGGGCTTTCTGACCTAATCCGTGGGCACCCGTGTGTGCCGCCTCGATATTTCGAGTTGTACGGCACACCGAGCAGGGAAGGGTGCGGATCCACTGCAGGTACTTCGAATCGCGACGGGGCTTCATCCTCACGTCCTCCGCAGCGACGTCTTGCCTATCGCGAGGTCGACGCCCGGTATCTCCGTACCGGAACTGATTGCGGCTTTGATCGCGCGCCGGTCGATCGAAACGCCCTCGTGCTTTACAATCCCGGACACGGTCTGCCGCTGGTCGGTATCGAGCCAGTCGAGGACCTGCTCCCAGGCGAGGGCAGGCAATTTGAGAGTCAGCGTTTTATACTCGTCGGGTATGGCTGATTCATCCGTGACTTCGACCGAGGGCGGGCAGCCGGCCAGGCTGAAGGTGACCGTATTACCCTCCAGCCTGCGGTACTTTCCTTTGGCATCCCTGCCGAGAACCTCGATGGTGTGGGTGACGTAGTTTTCGATGCGGTCGAAAGCCCGCTGATAAACGGCTTTGCGTTCTCTCAATCGATCGATTTCAAAGTTCGCGAAGGCGATCTGTTGCTCGAGATGCGCCATGAACTGCCCCACTCGATCGCGCTTGTCGACGGCCGTGCTTAACGCCAGCTGAAACTCGTCACGAAACTCCTGTTCCTGATCGGCCGGCACCAGTTCTGCCGTATCCACCAGTACACCGAGGTATTCCTCGATTGCGTAGAGCGGCTGCGCCGTAGGGGCGTTCGCTGAACCCGGAGCGAGGGCCTTCATGCTGCCACCTCCGGCAGCGCGGCTATTTGCACCAGCCTCGCGTAGCATTCCAGCGCCTTGTTGGCGGAGCGGAACTCGGCAGGGTTGTTGACACCGGCGAGACCCAGCTCCTCGAAATATCGGGTTTCGCCCACCCGTTCCCTGATCTGCTCGAAGAATTGGCGCATCTGGCCGAAGTTGGTCCAGGGTTTGGACAGAGGGCGAGTATCATCGCAAGGCTTCTCGTCGTGTACCGGCGCCGCGCTGACGTGCTCCACTGCCGCGCCTTTGCGGTGCGATCGTCCGTCGGCGTCCCCAATGCCCAATGAGTCCCGGTCTCCGGAGGCATCCTCGACATCCTGGGTGAAGAATTCCGAAGCGCTGGTCGCAATCAGGGTGGCTGCGACCAGGGCGCGCTTCTGAGCCATTTTCTGGATCGTATTGACCAGATCCGCGACGTCCGGATTCGGAATGCGGTAGAGCGTCATATCCACATCCATTTCCCAGGCCGGTGATTTACCTTGTCGGGTATCCCGTTCTATCCGACGGGCCACGCCTACAGTGATGGCTTCCTTGAATTTCTGCCAATACTCGGCGGGCTTGGCGTAAACCCCGATTGTCTCGGCGCGATCGATGGCAAATTCGAATTCGCAAAGCGTCCGGCGTCCCCCTCGTTTCAGCAATTGCGCACGATCGATGTCCTCCCGGATATATTCGGTGCTCACCCAGCGGTACCGATAGCGGGACTCCCACGAGTTACATGAACCTTCACCGACGCCAGGGACGCGGCCCTGACGGAGAAGGCGACACCGGTAACGCACGTAGCAGAACGTCTCTCCGCCGTGCTGTGCTCCCGTCCAGTCGATTTCGTCGACCACGGGTGTAAACTCCGGCTCGAGCCCGAAGAAGTTGCAAAGCTTCTCGGCCCCGGGCTTTAGCAATGTGGGCTTGCCGGTTCCGGGAATCTCGCCGAAGTCCTGATCCCGGACCATAATCTTCCTGGTGAACTCGACTACGGCCGCGCGGCGGGCGAGAGCCGCGGCAATGCTCATTGCCGGCATCAGTGTGGTCTCGCTTTTTGTGGTACGGTAGCGGGTCGAACGGTTTGTCGGCGGCTTCTTATCCGCCGGACGTTTTACTTCCTGAACATCTGAATCGTGGGCCGGCTGAGCAATCGCTTCAAAAACCGGTTGCTCGATGTTCGCCACGGTTCCGTTGGGGGGGGCTGGGTCGATCAATGTTTCGTTGCCCCTTTCCATCGGGTGAGTACTCACCATGCTTGTGGTTGATTCCGTCATCTGGAGGCTCCTGTTCACCGCAATTGCGGTCACCCATGGATCACTCGATCCAGACCTGGTTGCAAGCTATTTCCGGCATGGATTGCAGCTGAACGAAGCCATTCTCGCGAGGCGCAGAATGCTTCGCGAATTGCAGATCGGCCCTCCGAATTAACTTGCTTCGAAGCCCAGACGGAGGGATGAATATGGTTACCCGAAAAGTGGGTGGAGGTCACCGTTCGTGAAGCAGTTCAGACTCGATCAGGACGCAAGTATCCATGTGGAGTATGCGGATAGATCCCGGCCCAAAAAGTCCGGGCGGCACTTTGCCTCCGAAGAAAAATGGGCGCACATCGCCTCGGAGTTCCCGGTGTCGCGGCTGGTCGCGATATGGAACGGCTTGCCCGGCGTCGACCCTGTCCGGCGATTTACATCACGCGAGATAGCCGCGAGCCGGATCTGGAAGGCGTTGCAGAAACTTGAACCGAGACAACGCAGGAAGGCGCGCAAGCCGGTCTCGATGGTCACACCTCAGGAGCCCGAAACGAACGGCCGAAATCAGGAAGCACGCATAACCAAGACGTCCCGATTGATCGAGCTGCTTCAGCAGGGCGGAGTGTCTTTGAGGCAATTGTCACAGGTAACCGGTTGGCAGAAACACAGCGTCCGCGGGTTCATCAGCGGGATACTACGCAAAAAGATGGGTCTTGAGGTCATTTCGTCAACGAATGAGAACGGGGTACGCGTGTATCGAATTCAGGGATGATTCATGTCGCTCGTTCGCCAGTCAAACAGGAACCGCAGATCGTAGGCGGGAATTCGCGGGGGGAGACACGCTCGCGAGCGTATGACGTTCGGCTCACGCTCGACCCCACTTGCCGGCGGCAGCTAAGCGACGAATTGTAATCGTCTCGCGAACATGCCTTTGACCTCAATCATCTGCCGGCTCTTCATTACGTAAGCACGCGCTCCACGGCTTGGACTACAGCTCGAGGTCTCGACAGCCAGCTACCGCTGCCTTTGCGCCTGCCGACCCCTCCGATACTCCAGAGTCCGTTCGTGAAGGTGGACGTTCCCGAATCTGACATCGGCTGCCTGGTCTCCGGGTCCTGGTTACCACTATTGATTGCGTTCACAATCGATCTCTTCATTTCAAGTTCTCCTGTTCACGGCTTATTGCGGTCGCTCGTGGATTGCTCCGCAAGAGCCTGATTGCAAGCGGTTTATGACATTTGCGGGCAGCGAGATTTACCGTGTCTAACTCGGCACTTTCGAGTTGCTTGTATCCCCGCAGCAGAGCGAATGTGGTGTCCGGAAGACACTATGGCCGACTACTCGCACATTCTCTTCAACAAATCCCCCTCGCAACTACGCTTGATAGGGGCACGCGGCGGCAAAGCCCACGGGCGCAAGCAGCGCGCTCACCGCTCCCTGATCGCCCTTATGCCGAAGCCACCCCAGGCCGGCCCGCTACGTCCCCATCAAACCACCGCCGAAGCCGTCGCCATGCTGGAGGCGCAGTTTCCCTGGCTTCGCTGTCCGGAAAAGCGGCGCAGCGTTTCTGTGTTGAGAAACCCTCGCCCATCGTCAGCTGGAGCAACCGGAACGAACGACGGCACCTGTTTCAGGCGATCTGCGGGTCTTGAATGTCCTCAACAGGTTTGACACGCCTGATGACAGGGAGCCGCCAGGAAGCGACCGATCCGGGCGACGGGCCCAGGTTTGCGCTGTGAGATGTCCCGCTTGTAACCGGGTCTGCTTCAGTGCGCGGGAGCTCGTGGATCACGGATGCAGGGACGATACGGGGATCACGACGGAATATGCGCGGATGCCGATAGCCGTCCGTTCTTTCGATTGGGCGATATGGATTGACCGGCAGCCGGACGGTCCGATCGGCAGAGGGGCAACCTGGGACGCGGCGGTTGCGGACTTACTGAAACAAATAGAGGAGGACCAACTGTGACGATGATCCGAGAAAACGGCGACACACAAGCAGGCGCCACGCGCTTGTGAGGCACGATCCGCGGCACGAAAGACCGGCCCGCAAAACGAAAGCCCAGTTAGGAAAACACGCGTCGGCGAAGGCGAAGCAAAGAGGCTGGAGCAGTCCACGGAGATGCATTATGGCGAATTCCGACGGTACCAGGGTGATTGAGACTATCTCAGAAACGGCATCGGAGAAGCGTGACACGCCGCCTGCCGATCCGCTGTCAACGACTTTGAAGCCAAGTCGGGGTATCGACTGTACGGCAGAGTCGGAGGGGATGGCCTTTCAGATAATCGGAGTGGACACCCCGACTCCCCCCCTTCCCAAGGCGTAGATGTAACCCCGACGCGGCTCGGATGACGCGCAGCGTCAGCGGCGCCGCGCTCATCTTAAGTTAGTTTCAAGACAACGGAGCGAGGAGCCTCACTCTTTACTTCCCCCGAACCAACTGGTCCTTCCCGCGAAGGATCGCCCTCCTCCATTCCAACGGTTGGGTACGGAGACTGCCGCATGGTTGGGTTGGGCGAGCCGTTGTTATTGTCGGTCTCAATACATCCTTGGGATGTTTCCGTAGGCGTCCGAGTCCCGGACCGCCTGCCTACGCACGCTCCCGAAGAAGATCCTTCAGTTCCCGGGTGCTGATCTCTGCGCCACGCGCAAGCGCCTCTGCCCGGGATTCTCCGGGGAGTGGTTCGATGGCATATCGGCCAAGAAGCGCCTGCATGACGTCGGCGCCGGACGGTCCGTTGCGCCGGGCACTGTCCTGCCGCGTGACAGCCTGATTACGCTCCAGTCTTTCCAGCATTCTGAAGACGCTTTGTCTCACGCGGCCAGCTTCACGAAGTTTTTTGCAATTTCGTCGAACGGCCGCCGGTCCCCGTGCAGGACCGCCTGCGCTATTTCGGCTGCGAATCCCAACGCGATAATCCTCGCCTCGATGTCTTCTTCCGCGGCGAGGAACCCGTACTTAAGCGCCAGACTGGCGGCTCGCGCGCACGTCAGTGGCGGTGTTTCGGGATTGGCCATAACTCTGGCGACGATGACCGCCGCCGGGCCCGCTGCCTGATGCAGACGCATGTTGGTCTGCCCGAAGGCGGCGCGTTTGGCCTCCCGCCATGCTGTTTTGAATTCGGGATACTTCATCCATTCGTACAAAGTCGCCGCTGCAATACCGATCGCTCTGGCAGCTTCCTCGATGCTCCGATGCGTGAGTAGCGCGGCAATGGCGTCTTCCTTCCGCCGGCTGAACTTTTCGCCATGACCTTTTCCCAGTGGGCTCGGGCGTTCGATCGGGAATGGTCTGATCGCCCGCGGCTTCGATGCCGCTGCCTCGCGTTCCACCTCCGCCAGGCGCGCCTCGACACGTTCCAGGGCTTCTACCGCCTTCGCAAATCGAAGGATGATTTCGGCTGCCTTTAATTGCGCCGCCGGTGAACGTGGATTAACCAGCAGCTTCAGCAGCGCGCTCACTGCCGCGCCGGATATCTTCTGCAGACGGGCGATCGCGTGATCGAGTCCCAGAGATTTTGCCGCCTGCCACGCGGCCGCGAACTCCGGCTCTTTCATCCAGCATGTCAGGGTATTGGGCCGGACGTTCGCGACACGCGCAGCCTCGGCCACGGTCGGCTGCGTTAGCAGAGCGGTAATCGCCGCCTGTTTGCGCACGCTGAGTTTCAATGTTTGTCTTTTGATCATGATCGTACTCCGTTTCGGGTGAGGTTGAAAAATCGAATATTAGGTTTAACTTCGCGATCGAGCATCAGGTCCGTCAGCGCCCATACCAGTGCGTCGACGCGGTCGGGAGATCCCTCGAGGCTGTCCGGAACGAAGGAACACATCTGCGTTTCCAGATCCGCAAAGACACCGACATGGTGGACGCGCCCTTGCTCATAGAGCGCCGACACCGGCTCTGCCCTCTTTACTTTTCCGCGCGACGCGTGAACTGCCCGGTAGGGGACGTGCCGGTCTATCACACGGATTACGTTCTCCACCAGATCGCCGCCGTTATTTACCTCGGCAATGATTCGATCCGCGCGAAACTCACGGAAAGCTTTGACAGCCCGCTCGGCCCAGCCGTTCGGCGAAAGCCGACAGCTCAAATCATGGAGAACATAGGCGTGTCCATCGACTCCTAATCCGGCCACTATCATCCCGGTTTCGTCCGCATCTTCGCCGCTGGTCACAGCCGGATCGACCGCTACCACGATGCGCGACATCTCAGGAGCCACTTTGACGCGGGAAGCCTCGATCAGCGAGTTCGACCAAAGGGCTCCTTCGACGTCTTCAAGCACTTCCGCGTTCAATTCCTGCCGTCCGAGACGGGTGCCTTCATAGCGCCCTATAATTCGGCTGTAGAACCCGGGCGCAAGGTGCGCGCGGTTGTCATAAGTGGTTCCGCGCGTGGTAACGGTTCCCGCATCGGCCATCAGTTCTTTCAGGAGCCGGACCGGCTTGGGCGTGGTCGTCACAATCGCCTGCGGCAGCGCACCGATTCGCAGACCGAGCATGGCCTGTTCGTAGGCCTCCGGGTAACGCCATGCACACACCTCATCGCACCACAGCTTGTTGTGTTGTTTTCCTCGCAACCGCTCGGGCTCATCGGCGGTAAAGATCAGCGACTTCGCCCCGTTAGGCCAGTCGAGACGGCGCTTGGACGGTAGATAGCGCGGACGTTCGTGTCGCGGGCAGATGGCGAGCAGGCCACTCTCGCCTTGTACCATGATGTCGCGTGCGTCGTCGGCGGTGGCGCCGATCAGATTCACGAAGGCGAAGTTCCTGACCCAGCTGCGCACCGTCTCGGCTCCGGTGCGCGTTTTGCCGAATCCGCGACCCGCCACAATCGCCCAGATGGCCCACTCGCCCTCCGGCGGTTTCTGGTTGTCTCGAGCCCATCCGTTCCAGTGATACAGCAGGGCCTCGGCTTCCGGAGCGGTCAGACGGCCAATCGCAGCTCGTAGGCCCCCATGGTCCGCTGTCCCAACCGCGGATTTGATATCTGGCCTCATGCCGCGATCCTTAATCGATCTTTCGCGACAGCCTCGAATGTCCGACCGTCCCCATCGAGTGTGGCCACACGAGCTTTAAGGCGAAGATGCCCGTCAATCACCTCGCCGTCACTTCGGACGAGACAAGGTATTTTAAAACCAAATTCGCGGATACTCCCGCACATTCGGTCGACAGCCGTATCATTCTTACGGGGATTTCGGGTGTAACCGACCAGCCGATCAATAGGCCAGATTTGAATCTCCGTCGATACTTCGGCTGGTACCACAGTCCCTTGCGATGCCTGCACTGCAGATAGCCTGACTCGACTCGTTATGTTTGCGTTTGGCATTCATGATCCTTTAAATTCTTCTCAGACAATTGTTTGCACTGGTGGCCCGACTTTGCCTAGTAATAAGATCGGAATAACGATGGAGCTTAAGAAAATAGCAAACAAGACGATTTTGCAGGTTCCCTTTGCCGTCCGGACCGAAGGGGAGTTGCTGCTGTACGATACGACCGCGACGATGGAAAAGGAGGCCACGCCTCTTATCTTTCATCAGTTTCTGCGGCTCAATCCGAACGATCCGAAACAAATCGCTGATTTCGCCAGACGCTGGGGCGCGCTGGGACTTTGTCACCAGCACCAACTCCCAACTGGCCACCCCATTCCAAGCGGTACACCCGGGAACTGCTGGCCGGCGAAAGTGACGCGCGGCGGCGCCGTTTGGCTCGCGGAGCCGCTCTCCAAGTGGAGAGAAATCGCCCTGATGTCGGCTTCGCTGCTTCGAGTCGCCAGAGATATAGAGCAACTGAAGCCTGGGGAGAAAGCCGATTGGAAGATAATCCAGGGGAATTTGGATTCTCCCGACCCGGTCGGGCGCAAACGTGTGCGGCGCAACCTGGATACTTCGAGGTCGAAACTTGCAGAGGTGGTACAGGCTTGGCTCGGGATTGGACGGATCAGCCCGAGATTCGCATGGGATTTTGAGGATGAGAACTGGGTACTGCGCCACGACGTGCCGGGAGGGGCGTGGGGCCTCTTCGGGTGGCTTGCTCTGCGACTCGCAATCGAGATAAGAGGCGGTCGGTTCGCAGTCTGTTCGAATTGCGGAAGAGAGCATCACGTTGATCGGCTGCCGTCTGACGGAAAGCCGAACTATTGCAAATCTGAAGAATGCCGACGCGCTCTCTGGCGAAATAACAAACGAAAGCACGCCGCGGGCTAAAACGACCGGGGAGCGGGCGGAACGCACCCCTGGAAGGGGGAGTTGAATGTGAGGTCCGAATCCTACGCGCGGTGAAAATCCTGCGATCTGTGCCGTCTAAACTATTGAAGCAAAAAGATTAATAGCCAAAAGCGGTTCGCTCCGGTTTCTCGGAAATGTTCGGGGCCTCCCCTCCTGCGCAGGCCGAAACGACTACTTTCATCCCCGAAGCCCCTTACGCCTGCAGCAAGCTTGCGACCTACTGGTACGCCGTTAACTTCCGTGAAGCGTATGGTCTGTTGTCGAACGGGGATCCGTGATCCGCAACTCGCGTCGTCGTTCTTACTTTTATCGTCACCCAGGATAAGAGAGCGGCATTAAATGTTTCGATTAAAGCCATAGAGTTTCGGGAACAAGGGCAACCTTCTCGGCATCCGGCTTCTTTGAGTCCGGCCGTTAAGCCGGGCACAACCAATTGACCACCAGCGAGTGAGAATTCAGCTGTAACCTGCTGAGCAGAATATGGTTGCGCCTGCGACTTACTGAATTGAGCGGGATTTTGTGGCCTGGGCGGAAGCGCCGCGGCAAGTAATAGAACTGAGACTAAAGGACTTGGGCAGTCTCGAAGAGGAGACAGTAATCATCGATTTTCTACGATCTGCCACCATTGGCCTTCGATAAGGAAGGGGTCTCTGGACCTTGCGACCCTGATTACACCCTGAGTGGTTGCCCATAAGTTATAAGAGTAAACCGCCCATCGGGCCATTGAGTAGTTAGCGCCCGCGAGTAAAAACGGTAAGCCCCCAACGATATCGCTTACTTCCTATCGGACGACAGTCTTGAAAGCACCCTGGACCTCCTGAACTATGGAGGGGCAGGCACTGCTGCCCGCGGTCGGCCATGTTGAGACTCAATGATGCCGGATTGCGGCACAAAGCAGTTCGAGAAGGTAACGGCCACACGGTGGCTCATTTCTGATGACTCTCAATCGGATGCGCCACTGGGGTAAGTGGGTTACATTCGCACTGGTTATACTTCATCCGTGTGAGTCTTTACTCGCGCAGGCTACTAACCTAAGTCTATCGTCGGCAGTAAGTAACCCCGGAGGTACGGTAGTTCTAAGTCTCTCTCTATCCGCTTCGGGAACCTTACCCGCCGGCCTCCAGTGGACGCTCACTTATCCCGCAAGCCAGATCTCGGCCATTGCGATAAGTGCCGGTCCGGTCGCGACGGCCGCTGGCAAAAGCGTATCGTGCGCCGCGGCTTCCGGCTTAGTTTCCTGCCTGCTGAGCGGGCTGAATTCCAATACGATGGCCTCGGGCGTTGCAGCCAGCGTTCAACTGACGCTCGCGTCCAACGCGGCCACAACGGCCATAACGATAAGCAACCCGGTGGGCGTCGATGCAGCCGGAGACGGGCTGTCTGTATCCGCGGGAGCGAGCGGAACCGTCACCCTACCCGCCATTTCCTCCCTCGCGTGTAGTCCTGGGGGCCTCAGTGCCAGCGCCGCTGCCACTTGTACAGTGACGCTGAACGCCGCCGCTCCTGCCAGCGGGTCGAGCGTGACGCTCGGTAGTAACAATGCTTCGCTCACCGTGCCGGCATCGGCGACGGTAACGGCCGGCGCTACCACCGCGACCTTCAGTGCGGCGGCCGCGGCTTCGATAGCCAGCAATCAGAGCGCGACTGTGACCGCGACTCTCGGCAGCAGTTCGAAGACGGCCACTATCGGCCTGCTGGCACCGGTGCTTGTTTCCGGCGTGGCCTGCAGTCCCACCAGTCTCGGACAGAACGCAGTCAGCACCTGCACGGTGACACTGACACAGTCCGCTCCCACCGGCGGTTCCAGCGTCACGCTCGGCAGCAATAGTGCTTCGCTCACCGTACCCGCATCGGTCACGGTAATATCGGGTGCCTCCACCGCGACCTTCAGCGCCACCGCCGCCGCTTCGATAGCCAGCAATCAGAGTGCGACCGTGACCGCGACTCTCGGCACCAGCTCGCAGACAGCCACTATCGGCCTGCTGGCACCGGTGCTTGTTTCCGGCGTGGCCTGCAGTCCCACCAGTCTCGGACAGAGCACGGTCAGCACCTGCACGGTGACACTGACACAGTCCGCTCCCACCGGTGGCTCCAGCGTCACGCTCGGTAGTAACAATGCTTCGCTCACCGTGCCGGCATCGGCGACGGTAACGGCCGGCGCTACCACCGCGACCTTCAGTGCGACGGCCGCCGCTTCGATAGCCAGCAATCAGAGCGCGACTGTGACCGCGGCTCTCGGCAGCAGTTCGAAGACGGCCACTATCGGCCTGCTGGCACCGGTGCTTGTTTCCGGCGTGGCCTGCAGTCCCACCAGTCTCGGACAGAACGCAGTCAGCACCTGCACGGTGACACTGACACAGTCCGCTCCCACCGGCGGTTCCAGCGTCACGCTCGGCAGCAATA
>Ga0206860_10210_pt1 | contig 12399 bp, 6 predicted proteins | sample Alteio_BWOrgCont_44_FD_152624 | JGI IMG/M metagenome (GOLD analysis project Ga0206860, IMG submission 152624) | Enriched cells from forest soil in Barre Woods Harvard Forest LTER site, Petersham, Massachusetts, United States -... | ecosystem: Environmental > Terrestrial > Soil > Temperate forest >...
GTGAACGCATATTTGTGTAGGGTGGTTGGATCTTCCTGCTCCCCTTCATACGAATCCATCGTCATGAACTCGCCCGTCTGAGGGTTCATCCACCTCGCCCTCAGGTTGTATAGGTTCAGGTCTGGGTCCAAATACTCCCCTTGGAACTGGTGCGCCGTAGGGAATGATCCCGTCCTGTTGACTCGTATCCCGTCCGCCGTATAGTCAAAGGTATCCGTCACGTTGCCCGTCTGCGAGTCCGTGAGGTAACGGGTGTTGTTGCTTCCGTCCTTGCCAAAGTAGACCGTGGTTCCCGTGGGCACATGACCCTGACTGACGATGCCTGTGCTCCCATAGTTGAACACGTCCGTCAAAGCCCCATTGGTCTTGGCTTCCACGATCTGGGCATAGCCGCTGAGGTTGTTGGTGTCGATAAGGTAGGTCGTGGTGACCCCGTTGACCGCCTTTTGCACCAGGTTGGCGTCCCCGTCATAGGTCAGGGAGACAGTTTCACTAGTCGGACTCACCAGGGTCGCACTTGTCATTTTTCCTTCGGCGTCAAATGCATAGTCAAATGCGCAAGTCCAAGATCCTGTTTCGATATGAGTATCAATCGAATTGAGGATGTTCATAGGCCCTTAAAGACGTCAATTTTTACGTAAATCTAATGGACGCCGCAAGGATACGTCCAGTTCTCTCGGGTGACAAGATGTGTGTGCGTCCTTATGTTCTCGGATAGCGCCCGTCGAAAAATTACATCAAAAGCGGCATCGTCCCCATGGAGCGTCCAAATTAAGGGTGACGGCAAAGGACATATCGTATAGAAGGGAATTCATCGAAGCGTACGCGACAGCAATTTTGGATATTTTTTGTCCCGGGAGGCGTCATGCAACTCAAACTCACCTTAATTTTGGTCCTCTTGGCCGCCGTTCCCCTGTCCGCGGATTCCATCCCAACGGCTCAGCCGGCGCACAAATTGCGGACCCATCCGCACAGCGTCCTTGCCAGCGCCCAGCGCGCCCTCAGCGCCGCGAAAATGTTTCTCGCCAAAGCCCCCCAGGATCCCGCCGGCCAGACCGCCAAGGCCCAGCAGGCCGTGGAGACGGCGCTGACGGCCGTTTCCGCGGAACTGGATGTGGTCCACGGCCAATAGGCGTCAGCTTGCGGTCAAGGCTGGGATGCGCCGTTGTTTGTCACGCTGAGAGAGCTTTTTTTGTGGTGATGGTGCGTCTTCCGGATTTTTCGGTTCGTCTTTCCGGAGTTTGTCGACACGGCGCCGCCGGCCTGCGCATCAGGGGTGCCCGCATAAGCCAAAGCAACGACACCGCAGCCCAGGGCCAGGGCCAGAATCAGGACTTTTTTCACGGGTACCTCCATGGGATGGCGCCTGTGCGCCGGGTCCATTCAGCGCATGCATCCTAATACAAAGCCGTCCCTGCGCCAGCACTGATGTTCTGGAAATAAGCGGAATTCCGATAAGGCGGTCCATGCCGGTCTTTCTGAAACGTTTCCTCCTGTCCGCGATCAGCCTCCTTGCGGCCGCGTTCCCATCCGGCCTGGGAGCCGCCACATTCAATCCACAGCCGCCCGCATTGCCGCCTTTTGTGGATGCCCTGCCCATCCCTCCTGTGCTTCGGCCCGGGCCCCCCGTCGCGGGCGCCATTCCGGTCCTCAAACTGGAACAGCGCCAATTCCTGCACGCCTTCCACCGCGATTTGAGCCCCACGGCGGTGTGGGGCTATGACGACCTGTTCCCAGGCCCCACCATTGAGGTCCGCAGCGGCGAGCCCCTGAAGGTGGAATGGCATAACGCCCTGCCCTTGAAGCCGCTTTTTCCCATCGAAAATCCCCAGGACCTCCATGGTGTTTGCGGACATCTGCCGCCTGTGCGCACCGCGGTCCATCTGCACGGCGCCCTGGTTTCAGGCGAACATTTTTTGGACCCCTTCCACAATGACGACGGCTACCCGGACGCCTGGATCCTGCCCGGCCAAACCCAGAAGGCCCTCTACCCCAACCGACAGGAGGCGGCCTGCCTTTGGTACCACGACCATGCCGTGGGCCTCACGGCCCGCAACAACTACGGCGGCCTGAGCGGCTTCTATATCATCCGGGACGCCTACGAGGACAGCTTGCGGCTGCCCAAGGGCCCTTATGAGATCCCGCTCATGATCCAGGCCCGCTTTTTCCGGCCCGATGGCGGCCTGGATTACCCTTCCCAGGCCGCCCCGGACGAGGTCTACGGGGACGTGACCGTGGTCAACGGCAAGATCTGGCCCTACCTGAAGGTTGAAGCTCGGCTGTACCGTTTCCGCGTCCTCAACGCCTCCAACGCCCGTTCCTACGCGCTCAAACTGCTGGCAAAGGACGGCGGGCCCGGGCCGGCCTTCCACCAGATCGGTTCGGACGGCGGTTTCCTGCCGGCTCCCGTGCTCCTGAACGACCCCCAGGACCCGGGCGCTCCGCGCCTGGACTTGGCGCCGGCGGAGCGGGCCGACATCCTGATCGATTTTTCCGGATGCGAGGGGCGCTCCTTCACGCTCAACAACAATTCCCAGACCGATCTGCCCGCCAACGAGGATCCCATCCCCGACGTCCTGCGCATCGAGGTGGGAGCCGCCAGTCCGGCGGGCCCGATCACGTCCATACCCAGGACCCTGCGTCCCATCACCCGATTTGACCCGCAAACGATCCGCCTGACCCGCAGGATCTTTTTCAGTGAGCCGGACCTGCCGGGCGCGGGGCAGATGATGCTCCTCAACGGCCTGCATTGGGAGGATCCCGTGGTGGAACGGCCCCTGCTTGGCAGTCTTGAACTGTGGGAATTGGTCAACGAGACCAGCCTGATGCACCCCTTTCACATGCATTCCGCGCAATTCCAGGTGCTGAACCGCCAGCCCATCAACCTTTTCCTCTATGAGAAGCTGGGCGCCGTGCTGCCGACCTGGAAGGCTTCGCCGCCCGCCCTAGGCGAGGAGGGGTGGAAGGACACGGTGAAGGTCCCGCCGGGCGCGGTGACGAGGATCATCGTGCGTTTCGGGCCATACACAGGACGCTATGTGTACCATTGCCACATCCTGGAACACGAGGACATGGACATGATGCGCCCCTTCGAGGTGGTGGCGGATCCCAAGGCGGCCGACCAGGCCGCCGGCGCGGCCCTGCCGGAGACGGATCCGAACCTGACTTTGGCCAAGGGGCCCTTGGCTCTCGCGGGCCACTACCAGGACTCGGATCTGGGGAGCGCCGAAGACAGGGAACAGGGATTCGACATCGAGGCTCCCCTGCTGGGGAAGGCCGGACATCTCCGTTTTCTCTCCCCTCAGGGCCGGGTATTGAAGGAACGCGCCCTTGTTTTCGTGCTGTTCGACGCCAACAACAAGCCCGTGACCGACGCGACGCGGGCCTCGGTCCGCATGCATGAAGCGGCCCACCGAAGCGGACGCTTCGCGATCGTGTCCAGCGTGAAGGAAAAGCTGCTCAGCCCCTGGGAGGTCCTGTGCCTCTCCGCGCGGACAGAGGTGTACGACCACAAGGGCGGGCTGTGTTTCGGCTTCGACGGCCGGGGCCGGGTCGAGGCGGCGCCGGGAGGAAAGCTCTTTGTCTGGTTGCCTGAGGTGGGCGACGGGGACAAGCGGCAGGTGCAAGGACCGGTGTTTTTTGACGGCCATGGCCGCGTGGTCTGCGACCGTCGTCGCCAGGGGCAGGCCGCAGCTGACTTGGACGGACAGATCTCCTTTTCCCCAAACGGCAGATACGCGGCCATCGGCCTATCCGCGCCGGTCCCAGCCCTGGAGGAGTTCAAGGACGGCAAGCCCTATGAAACGGTCAAGATTTCGAGCCCAGACACAGTCTTGAAGGCCCGCCCTTTTGACAACGGCGACCTGGCCTGCATGGGTCCCTCCGATCTTGTCTTTTATCATCGCGGCAGGGAGCTCAGGCGCGATCCGATCGCGGCAGAGGCTTGCCTTGTGCGCGGCGACAAACTCTTTTGCGTGGCCAAATCCGCGAATGGCGACAGCGATGTGGCCAAGGCCATGGACCTAATCCGCGTCAACGCCGACGGGACAGATCCAGTCGCTGTCCAGGGCTTGAGAGGTGTCGCGGTACGGGATGCGGGTCTGAATAACGAAATTAAGATTGTCCAGGACAGCGGAGAGGTCTTTGTGTACCGCTTGCGCTGAAATGCCTGCTTGGCTTCAAAGAAGTCCGGGCCAATTTCTTTGATTTTTGCAATAACATTGTAATTTATAGATAATTTTTTGCGCTTAGAAAAGGCGGATGCAAAAATCTGCCTCAAATGCAAGCATTTTTACTTGTCGTTTTGTAAAATATTACACGATCTTACCCAAAAGTTATTTGCTTTTTCCAAAGAGACGGCTATATTATCCGCTGATTTTTCAGACAGAGGCCGGGGGGCGGAGTTTTGCGTTTTTCTTTTAAACATCCTTTTTCTTCTTCCGGTTTCACCAAGCGGCTATCCACGCCCACGGCCCTGTGGGTATCTCTGCTGGCGGTTCTTTTTTGCGCGCAGGGTTTTCTGCATGCAAGCATCTGGCAGATCGACACCTGCGCCCGCGGGGGGCCTTGCGCCGCTCCCACGCCGACCATCACTCCCACTGTCACCGGCACGCCGCCGACGCCCACGGATTCGCCCACGATCAGTCCCACCCCCAGCGCTTCCGGCAGCTCCACCCCAAGCATGAGTTCCACCCCCTCGCCCAGCGGAACCACCACGGCGGTGCCGGGTTCCTTCCAATTGCCCTTGGACGTGGGCGCGACCGCATCCTATACCGCCGCGGACGGCCTGGTGTGGGGGCCGGATCGGGCCTTCACGCCCGGCTTGTTCGGCTACGTCAGCGCGGGCCAGGCCTATGAGTCCTTCAAAGAGGCCGTCAACGGCACCTCCGATCCAAGCATCTACCGGACCTGGCGCGAAGCGCCGGTCCTGGAATACCAGGTCAGCATTCCCAACGGCTCCTACCAGGTGATCCTGAAGTGGGCCGACATGGTGAACAGCGCGGCGGGGCAGAGGGTGTTCAGCGTGGCCTTCCAGGGCTCCGTGGCGGATCCGGCGGTGGACGTGGTCGCCTCGGCCGGCCCCCGCACCGCCTACGACCGCGACTATACGGTCCAGGTGAGCAACGGCCTTCTGGACATCGTGTTGAGCGCGAGCGCGGGCAACGCATTCCTGGCGGGCCTGGAAGTGCGCGGCCTGCAGGCGGCGCCCAGCGCCACGGCCACGCCCACTGCCACCTTCACCCCCACGGCCACCCTGGCGCCCGCGGACAACATCCACCCCAGCGCGCAGATCGAGAACATCGCCGACGGCCAGGAGATCACGGCGCCCACCTCCGTGGTCATCAGCGTGGCCAGCAACAAGGCCGTGAGCTGGTCGCTCGCATACAGCCCGGTGAACGGCGACACATGGACGGTCATCGCCAGCGGCAACGGACCGGAGGTCAGCGCCACCGTGGGAAGCTTCGACCCCACCCTGCTGCTCAACGGCCAGTACAACCTTAACCTCACGGCCACCGACGCCGCAGGCCAGCCCACCAGCGACGTGGCCACGGTGACGGTGAACGGGAACATGAAGGTGGGGAACTTCAGCATGGCCTTCACGGACCTGCAGGTTCCGGTGGCGGGCCTGCCCATCCAGGTGGTCCGCAGTTACGACAGCCGCGACCAGGCCCAGGGGGACTTTGGGACCGGTTGGAGCCTGGCGGTGAACAGCGTGAAGCTGGAGGAGAGCGACGTGCTGGGGAGCGACTGGGAGAGCGAGGTCGACGGAAGCGGCTTCAGCACCTACTACTGCACCTACCAGACGGCCGCGCACAACGTGACCGTGACCTTCCTGGACGGCCGGGTCTTCGAGTTCCAGGCGGTGCTTTCACCGGCATGCGCGGCCTTGTCGCCCAACATCAACCCCGTCATCTCCTTCGTGCCCCTGCCGGGCACGGTGGGCAGCCTGGCGGCGCTGGACGTGACCGACGAGGCGACGCTGAACCCGGGGACCTTCGACCCCTCCATGCAGACCCCGGAGGAAATCGACGACGCGGACGGCCTTTCCCTAAACCCGATGCTCTACCAATTGACCCTCGAGGACGGCACCCAATACCTGATCAACAAGGCCACGGGCCTGCAGAGCATCACGGACCCCAACGGCAACGTCCTCTCCTTCAGCAAGGCGGGCATCACCTCCTCCACGGGCAAGGGCATCGCCTTCACCCGGGACGGCCTCGGCCGCATCACGGCCATCACCGACCCTTCCGGCAAGCAGCTGAACTACGCCTACAGCGCCGCCGGCGACCTGGCCAGCTCCACGGACAGGGACAACAACACCAGCTCCTACACCTACAATTCCAGCCACGGGCTGCTGACGGTGGTGGACCCCAACGGCGTGGCGCCGGTCACGAACACCTACGACGACAGCGGACGCCTGAGCAGCACCACCGACTCCAAGGGCCACACGATCACCTACAACGACAACATCGGATCCAAGCAGCAGTCCGTGACCGACCGGGACGGCAACCAGACCGTCTACGCCTACGACAACTACGGCAACGTGCTGCAGGTCACCAACGCCCTGGGCCAGAGCACCAGCTACACTTACAACAGCCTCAACGACAAGACCTCGCAGGTCGACGCGCTGCACAACACGACGACCTACGCCTACGACACCCAGCACCATCTGCTGACCCAGACCGACCCCCTGGGCCACGCCAGCCACTACAGCTACGATTCCGGCGGAAGGGTGCTGACCAGCAGCGACGCCCTGGGGCACAGCACCACCAACAGCTACAACACGGCCGGCAACCTGCTGAGCACCACGGACGCGCTCGGGCACGCCAGCACCATGACCTACAACGCCAAGGGGACCCTGGCCCAGCAGAAGGACGCCCTGGGCAATGTCACGACCTTCACCTATGACGCCAGCGGAAACCTGCTGACCCAGACCGACGCCCAGGGCCACGTCACCACCAACACCTATGACGCCAACTGCCTGCGCCTGAGCCAGGCCCAAAGCGGCGCCGCCGGCGTCGAGACGAGCCGCTACCAGTATGACGCCTCGGGCAACCTGCTGGTGACGACCAACCCCGACGGCACGACCCAGCAGACCAGCTACAACGCCCTGGGCAAGCAGGCCAGCAGCACCGACAGCCTGGGCAGGGTCACCCAGTACCAATACGACACTTTGGGCCGCCTGACCGAGACCGACTATCCGGACGGCACAAAGGAGACGGTCGGCTACGACAACGACAACAATGTGCTCAGCCGCAGCGACCGCATGGGGCGCAGCACCGGCTACACCTATGACCAGGCCGGAAGGCAGGTCACCACGACCAACCCGGACAACAGCACCACCCAGACCGCCTATGACGCGGCCGGACGCGCGACCGGCCAGACCGACGAGCTGGGGAACGCGACCACCACCACCTATGACGCGGCCGGACGCCGGGTGGCGGTGACGGACGCCCTGGGCAACCGGACCCAATACGGGTACGACGCCAACGGCAACCAGACCACGGTCACGGATCCCCTGGGCCGGGTGACCACGACGACCTACGACGCCTTGAACCGCCAGACCCAGGTCACTTATCCGGACGGCAGCAACTCCAAGACCGCCTATGACGCTCTTGGAAGGAAGACGCAGTCCACGGACCCCATGGGCAAGGTCACTACCTATGGCTACGACAGCCTGGGACGCCTGAGCAGCGTGACCGACCCGACAGGGAAGATCACCGCCTACACCTATGACGCCCTGGGCAATGAACTGACCCAAGTCGACGCCAACGGCCATACGACCAGCTATGGCTATGACCAGGACAACCGCCGCACATCCAGGACCCTGCCCGGAGGGCAGACCGAGCATTACACCTACGACAACGCCGGCAATGTCCTGACCCACACCAATTTCAACGGCCAGGTCATCACCTACACCTACGACCCGCAGACGAGCCGTTTGACCGGGAAGAGCGGGGCCGGCATGGACGACAGCTACGGCTACGACCTAGACGGCGAACGCACCAGCATGTCTGACAACGGCGGCTCCACGAGCTATACCTATGACGACCGTGGACGCATGACCCAGAAGAGCGGACCCCAAGGGACGCTGAACTACGGCTATGACAGCCACGGAAACCTGCTCACCCTTGAGTCTGAAACCAGCAACGGGGCGAACCTGAGCTATACCTACGACGCCGACAACCGCCTGAGCACTCAAACCGACGGGCGCATCGGCGGCACGACCACCTACCACTACGACGCCGACGGCAACCTGCAAAGCCTGGCCTATCCCAACAACGTCACCACCACCTACCACTACGACACCTTGGACCGCCTGACAGGAACCGCAGCGGTGAAGGGCAGCAGCCCCTTGGCGACCTATGCCTACACCCTGAGGGCGGACGGGTTAAGGACCAGCCTTGCTGAAAGCGGACCAGCGACCAGCGGCAGGACGGACACCTGGACCATGGACACCTTGAACAGGCTCACCACGGAATCCATCACCAACGCCAGCAGCGGCGTCAACGGGACAAGCACCTTCACCTATGACCCCACCAACCGTTTGAGCCGCAGTTCTACTATTGCGGGAGTGACCAGCACCACCCAGACCTACAACGTCAACGATGAAAGGACATCGGACGAGGGCTTTGACAATGAAGGAGACACCACGGGAACGGGTGGAAATACCTTCACCTACGACATCGTGTCCAAATTGACGGGTGCGACCCTGGTTAGCCCCACCGCCGAAAGCATCTCCCTGACCTATGACGGGGACGCCAACTTGGTGCAAAAGACTGTCAATGGTGTCGCCACGACTTACCTCATCGACACTAACAACATTAGCGGCTATGCCCAAATCATCGAAGCCAAGACCAATGGGGCTTTGACGGACGTGTTCAACTACGGGACCAGCGGCATCGTCAGCCAGGGTCATGTACCCACGGGAACCACGGTCTACTTTGGCAAGGATGAAAGCAACAATACCCGCTACCTCACGGATTCGCAGACGGGAGCCGTGACGGACACTTTTGACTACACGGCGGACGGGATACGGGTCAACAGGACAGGGGCATTCCCTGTGGTGCATCAGTTCCAAGGGGAGTATCTGGATACTGACCTCAATCTGTATTGGTTAAGGGCTAGGTGGATGAACCCACAGACGGGCGAATTTATGACGATGGATTCGTACGAGGGGGATAACGCCGCCCCTGCTAGCCTGCACAAATATGCGTTTGTGCAATGGGATGGCGGGTTGAATAAAAAAGACCCAAGCGGAAATATGACCCTACTTGATAGGTTATGGGATTGGGTCAAACTAAGTACATCAATTCATGCGTTACCCCCGACAGGCATTAGTTCAATTTCAGCGCCAATTAGCCTCGATGATGAGAATTCAGACGCTGGCATTGTCGAAAGAGTAATTTTGGGCGAAGTCACAGGTCCGGTTGGAAAAAATTACGATGTGTATGGTGGCGGAACTGCTATGCGAGGGATCGCCAGGGTTCTGGAGAATCGCTTGAGTTCCCACTGGGCGCAGACCATGATGGGTGTCGTGACAATGGGGGGGCAGATCGAGGGCTATGAAAGCTACCCTACCATTGACCCGGACATCCAGGGGAATATAGACGGAGCGACCACACTTGCAAATGAGGGTGCCCCAGGGAATACGCACTTATATGCACTTCAAGCCGTGAATATCGGAAAGCTGGCGGCAGCTCGGCAGGTTTCAAGTCCATTCTCACGAGAGCCATTCTATTGGAGAACTCAAGGGTCCGGCGATCCGCAAAACAACAGCATTTCTGATACACGATCACCGGTATATATCGCGCCAGCTGACGGCGAATCGTTTTACGGCAAGGAGCGAGGCGACAAATGAAAATATTCCTCTTTGTTTCCTTGGTGCTTTTTGGTTCGCCAATTGCCGTTGTTGGCGCCGAACCAATGATTCCATGGATGGCAGGATATTCGAGAGCAGTCTGCGAGAGGATTCACGGACGTTTAGATGACTCAGTAAATGACAAAAGAAAGATAGTTTGGATTTTCGAAAGCCAAGGGTCTTCATTCCGGGCTTTTTATACGTTTTCAAATGGCCCTGAATATCCGGGCCGCGGACATAAATCCGCAGGGCATTCTTCGCTAAAAATAATGGAAGATAAAAAAATTATATTTCAAGGCGAAGGGTTCGATACAATACCAATTACTCACCGGGTTGATCTCAATATTTTTGTTGTTCATCTCAACGGAGCCGAAAAGCAAGATTTTATTTTTCAACAGGCCAACCATGGCCTTGGCGATAGTGAGACCACCGCCGCATGGGTATTGCTGCCAAACGAGGGTAAGTGGAACCGTGTTCTCTTGACGCCATACTATGGGTTTACTGAGGATGACTTTATTTCGTCGGAAAAGAAGGGAGTATTCATTTTATATAGGACTGAATTTTGGAAAAAAATCCATAGAATTCCTAAAGGACTTCCTGAAATTCCTGAAATATTAAAGGATGGACCGATAAACCTTGGATATTTACATTTTGAAATCGCCTACCTTCTAAAGGCCGGCGGAGGAGTAATCAAGGTTGATAATAGTTTGGACAAGAGATTTCCTTATATTCGTTCCTGGTGGAAGGGCGTCCCTAAAAATAATTGGTTGGAAACCGAACTATTGACCCCAGGAGAAAAGGCTTCCATCTATACGAAAAAGTGCAAGGACATTTCTAAAAACCCTATAATTCCTCTTGCGGTGGCAGGGGGGCGTTGAAATGGATTTGAAAAAAACTATCCCGGCATTGGTCGTAATCTCGGGTGACGAACCATGGAAGATATTTTTGGACAAATCTCAAATGCAACGATGGCCACGGCCCATCAAAAGATATGGGATGAGGTCATAAAGCGCCTTACTTGGATCGCAAATGGAAGTTGGCTGTCCGGCAATTTACTCAAGCTTGATTCCGAGACTATCTGGATTCCACCACAACGGCCTTCGGGCTCCGGATATTCGTGGTCCAAACACCACCTCGGCATAGATTCAAATTTTTCCGATCCCGTCCCGCTGATTCAGTCCTATAAGCTGACGCAGGGAACTCGTTTATACAAAATCGCGGGCCTTTCTTTGGCCCTGTTCGAAGAAGCCAATAAGGTCGGCGCGGAAGTCTTGGACTACGCCAAAAGCCTGGACGCAAAACTCCGCAAGGAATTCGGCATAAAGTTCACCGGAGAATTCGGCATAGATACCGTTAAAGAGGAACACGCGGATTATCCACGCTTGGCGATATTCATTTGTGAACGGCAATGGCTGTTTTCAACCAATGGGCTGACCCTGGTCAAAGGGGTGATCCAGCCGGACGTGCCGCAATCCGCGCACATCATGCACGGTACATACATTGTTTGGTCCGGCCCGCTGGCAAACGCGGAAAAGCGCCTTTTGTTCGTTGACGCTCTGCTGACGGACAATAAGAAGGCCCTGAAAATTCTTGAGAAAATAAAGCCACTTAAAACAGCCGCGGAAGCCTTGGGCCACGGAAAAAACGGCCTTCAAATGGCCTTGAATAAAGCGGATGCATCCGAAGGGAAGGACGTGGAGCTGGATCCCACCAAACTCTGCTATACCGCCCTGTGTCACACTTTATATTTTGGCGGCAAGACCTGGAAATTTCATAACGGGGCTAAAGTGGTGAGGGTCTTGATTGACGCGCACCAAAGAGGACTTGAGGATATTCATATAGATGAAATTGAGGCGGCCCTGCCCTCGGCGCTGCATGGACTGCCCTTGAGCCAGATTTTTAAGAGCAGCGCAAAAGACGCGACCTGGAAGGATTTGGTAGTGGCGGGCCACGGCAAGGGCTTCTATCGGATCAATCCCGCATATCTGGAAAATGGCATTAAGGAAATACGCTTGGGCGTACCTGGCACCCTAAAATCTTGAAAAAAGTGTAGAATTATATATATGATTATCCCAACAATATTTTCTAGGCGGCGAGGTGGCGATGGATTTATTATGTAATCATTGCACAGGGTTAGGGATTGGTGCAATATTGGGAGATGGTGCCACGTTAGGAATTGGAGTAGGCGCCCCATAGAATTCTTGTGGCGAAATTTCTGTCCCTTCAAATTTATCTCCAGACACTTCACATGTTATCGGCCATTGGGATTCTATTAAATTCCTATTTTTAAGTTCATCCAAGAATGGAGCTTTTATTACTAAGAAAAATGATTTACCAACCTTTAAGTTGGGGATTTGACATTCACACCAATTTATACGACCCCCAAAAAATGTCTTTTCGCAATCAAGCATGGCTGTTATGTCTCCACCATCAATTTTAAAATCTCGGTTAGGGTGATCGAAATAGAGCCTGATATTTTCGGCATCATCATTGCCACCGTTAAAGACATGGATTTCATAAACGTCCCTTGTTGTGGT
>Ga0206860_10171_pt1 | contig 12304 bp, 12 predicted proteins | sample Alteio_BWOrgCont_44_FD_152624 | JGI IMG/M metagenome (GOLD analysis project Ga0206860, IMG submission 152624) | Enriched cells from forest soil in Barre Woods Harvard Forest LTER site, Petersham, Massachusetts, United States -... | ecosystem: Environmental > Terrestrial > Soil > Temperate forest >...
CCGTCGCTTACGGGATCGGATTGGCGTTGACCTTTGACGAATTTGGCATGTGGGTGCGGCTGGATGGCTCAACTTATTGGCAACGCGCCAGCGTGGATGCAGTGGGCGTGCTGGCGGCATTGCTGGGTTTGCTGGCGTATGCGCCCAGCTTAAAACGGTTCCGTCCCCGTCACTGGTGGAGCGCGGCCTTGCTCGTGCTGCTGGTACCGCTGTTTTTCGTGATGATGATACAAGCTTCCAAACATGCCCAGAAACGACTCGCTCCCATATTTGACCAGATAGAAGCGGGGCAGCCGAAATGAAGGTCGCTCCCGCTAGAGAATTAACATCGCGTCGCCGTAGCTGAAGAAACGGTAATTTTGGGCGATCGCTTCTTGATAGGCTCCCAGCAGGAGTTCGCGGCCACGGGTTTCGCCGGGCGCGGCGAAGGCGCTGGCCAGCATGAGCAGGGTTGAGCACGGCAAATGAAAATTCGTCACCAGCGCGTCAACAATTTTGAATGGGAACGGGGGATAAATGAAAATCCGGGTCCGTCCCGCGCCGGCGACGATTCGGCCGCCGTTGTCGCGCGCCACACTTTCCAAAACGCGCAGCGTGGTTGTGCCAACGGCAATAATGTTTGACTCCGGCCCGGCGTCGTTGATCAGGCGCGTGGTTTCGGCCCCCACTTCGTAGCGTTCCTCATGCATGACGTGCCCTGCCACGCTCGTCACCTTGACCGGCGCGAAGGTCCCCGGGCCGACATGCAGCGTGACAAAACAAACCTGCACCCCGCGCCCGCGGATTTTTTCCAGGAACTCCGGCGTGAAGTGCAGCCCGGCGGTGGGCGCGGCCACCGAGCCGTCCGACCGCGCGAAGACGGTCTGGTAACGCTCCCGGTCTTCCGGCTGGCTGGAGGAGCGGTGAATGTAGGGGGGCAGCGGGACTTCGCCCAGCGCGTCCAATGCTGTCAATATATTTTCTGTGCCGGAGAAGCGCAGGCGCCGGTGCCCTTCCTCATTGACTTCCAGGACGTCGGCCTGGATGGACGAGAGCATTCCGTCTTTGTCAAGTATTTCTATTTTTGTCCCGGGCCGCCCCCGTTTGCCGGGTCGCAGCATGGCCCACCAGTCATTGGCGGCATTTTCCTCCAGGAGCAGCGCCTCGAATTTCCCGCCGGTGCGAAGGTTGCGGCCGCGCAGCCGCGCCGCGATGACCCGCGAGTCGTTCAAGACCAGCACGTCGCCAGGCCGGAAGTATTCGAGCAAATCAACAAAATGACGGTGGGCCAGCCGGCCCGTGGCTCGTTCCAACACCAGCAGGCGCGCTTGATCGCGCGCGGGCGCCGGCGTTTGCGCGATCAACGCGGACGGCAAAGCGAAATCAAAGTCAGCGGTGCGCATTGGGCACACGTTTTTCCATTGTGAATAACTTGTCAATAAGTTCAATAAAAAAAACGCTTGACGGGTGGTAGGGAATGGGGGAAAGTGGCATGCATTGGGAAGAAAACCCAATTTATTGTAAAAATGCGCAATAAAATTTATGCCAGACGCGGTTGTCATAGAGAGAACATACAACGGGCTGTACCATCACAAGGTGGACAACAAGCGCCGCGTGCCCATTCCGTTTCGGTGGAGACCGGAAGAGGCGGAGGGGGTGGAGTTCACATTGATAGTATGGCCCAAACATCAGGCAGGAGTTTGTTTGCGGGTTTTGCCTCCGGACCAATGGGCCAAACTCCGCGCCGCGATTGATGCCATGCCGAACAATGATCCAAATAAATCGGTTTTGAAACGGAGCATCGGCACCCGTTCGGCCCAGGCAAAGCTGGACTCCGTAGGCCGAATTACGATTCCAGACGATATGGCCGAGGCGGCTGATATCACGAACGAGGCGGTTTTGGCAGGCATGATGGATCGATTTGAGATTTGGAACCCGAAACGTTACGCGCAAGTCAATGTCTTGGATAACGCCTTGGAGAGCAAGGCTTTCGACATGATGGAATAGGAAATAATTATGAACCTACTCTGTTTATTGACAAAGGGCCGGACTTTTAAAGATATGGCAGACCGGCCAGGTGCATATAAGCTGCTTGACAGCAGCACTTTGCCAAAATATGGGGCGGCAAAACGATTGCCTTCGAGGTGGTCGCATTCCGCGCCGCAAACAGCTCAGGCATCGCTCTTTGATCAGCAGCCAAAAACGGTCAAGCCGACTGTTGTTGAGGCGCACAAGAGCGTGACACCCCCGGTTGAGCCGGTTGAGCCAGTCAAACCGTCCGTGTCGGTTGCCTCGCCAAGTCCCTTTGCGCAAGTCGCCAAAAAAGAGGCCAAAACATCTGAAATGCCTTTCGCCAGAGGCACTTGGAATCGAACTGTCAAGTTTTGTAGAGCGATAGTGCAACGATTTATCTTCGGGCGCAAAGGGCGTCCGGTTCGCGGGCCGACGGTACAGGCGGAACTGGCATTGGAGAAGGTGACGGTGATGAGAAACAATTTGAACGAAGACGACCTGGAGGTGGTTCTGGTTGAAAGGAAGGTGGGGACGGGCGAGAAGCCTTTGGCCAGATTAAGCAAAATGGAAATGACCGGTGACGCCTGGCTCAGGCTTACCGCGCCATTCCGTAAGAAAAATAGTGAAAACGCGTTCAGCCCCAAAGCGGAGACGAAACCGTCGCCAGAGCTGAGCGCGCGGGTTTAACGGCACGCGACCCATGACAAGTGGCAGGCTTTATTCACAAACCGGTGCTGATGGCGGAGGTGGTGGAATGCCTCCAAATCAGGCCGGGCAGCCTGTGCCTCGACGGAACCGTCGGTGGCGGTGGGCACGCCGCGGCGATTCTGAAGGCCAGCGCGCCGAATGGACGGCTTATTGGCTGCGACCGGGATGGCAGCGCAGTCGAGGCAGCCAGGGCACGATTATCCGAGTTCCACGGCCGTTTTGAAATTCGACACGGCAATTATGCCGACATGGCGGAGTGGGTGGCACCGGAAAGTTGCGATGGGGTGTTGCTGGATTTAGGCGTCAGTTCGCCGCAACTCGATGAGGCTGGGCGCGGTTTCAGCTTTCAGCAGGACGGCCCGCTGGACATGCGCATGGACCAGACGCAGGGGCCGACAGCGGCGGACCTGCTGAGACGACTGGACGCGGAGGAATTGGCGAAGATTTTTTGGGAATACGGCGGTGAAGCAGATTCACGCCGTCTGGCGCGGGCGATTGTGCATGACCGGCAGTCGGTTGCCTTCGAGCGGACGCGGCAACTGGCGGCGTTGATCGAACGGATTTCGCCCCGGGCCGGCCGGAAAGCGCATCCGGCCACGAAGGTATTTCAGGCGTTGCGCATCGCGGTCAACGATGAACTTGGTTCTTTGCAGCGGGGATTGGCGGCGGCGTTGAAAGTTTTAAAACCGGGCGGCCGGCTGGTCGTAATAACTTTCCATTCGGTGGAGGACCGGATGGTGAAGGAATTCGGCCGCCGGCTGTCGCGGGATTACGAGCCGGCGGCGGGGGTGGACGCGCCCGAATTGCGCCGTCCCCGTCCGCCGCAACTCCAGTGGGTGCGGCGCAAGGCGATTGTGCCGGGCGAAGATGAAACCAGGGAAAATCCGCGCAGCCGCAGCGCGCAGTGCCGGGTGTTTGAAAAATTGGTCAACAAGAATGATTTGAATCGTCATGGGCCGAAATAAAAGAAATGAATCGTCGCTGCGCCCGGGGCCTGTCCTGACGACGCTGGCCTTGTGCTCTTTGTTCGTCATGCTGGGGGTGGGTTATGTCTGGTACAAAAACCAGATTGATGTCCTGGGTCATCAGATCAAGGAAAACGAGACCCGTCTGGCCGAGCTGCAACGGCAGAACAAGATGCGGCGCGATCAATTGGCCACACTTTGTTCCCCGGTGGCTTTGGATGCGCTGGTCAAAAAATTGAATCTTGGCCTGGGGCCGCCGGCCAAATCGCAAGTCATTTGGATGGTCGAAACGCCGCTGGTTGAACAAACCGCCGGCCTGCCGTTCCCGGACCGGCGCCAGGCGCAGACGCTCCTGGTGGAGCGCAAAAACTGATTTAGCCGTCGCCCGCGTTGTTCGGAAGGAGGATCCGGGCGGCGCGGGCGGGCGGCTGAAATATTAAATATGATCGTGGCGACGCAATATCGGAAACTGTATTTGCTGACGTTCGGGTTGGGCGCGGCGCTGGCTGTGCTGGGGGGACGGCTGGTGGATTTGCAGGTCGTGCACCACGATGAACTCCGCGCCCTGGCCCAAACCAATACCGTCCGCACCATCACGCAGCAACCGATACGCGGACAAATCCTCGACATTCGCGGCAATCCCCTCGCCACCAGTCTTCCGGCCAAAACCGTCTGCGCTGATCCGTCTTTGCTGGGCGACCATCGTGCCATCGTGGCCCGGGTCCTGGCGCCGCTGCTTCAGACCGATGAGGCTTGGTTGGCTGCGCGCCTGACCCCGCGCGTGACCGAGGTCAATGGCAAGCCCCACACCAGCCAATACGTCATTCTCAAAAACAAAGTGCCGCTGGACACCTGGGAAAAAATAAAACAAACCATGGCCCATCTTTCCTTCGGCTTGGATGAATCCAAACTCAAGGCTCGCGAACTCACCACCCTTCGTGACGTGCGTAACAAGGCTGTTTTTGCCGAGGACGACCAGATTCGGATCTATCCCAGCCAGCGCCTGGCCGCGCATGTGCTGGGCTTCGTCTCCAACGACAAGCAACAAACCGGCCTGAGCGGCATTGAACTGGCTTTCAACACCAATCTCAGCGGCGTCGCCGGCTGGCGCAAAACGGAAATGGACAAGCACCAGCACGAGTTGGTGGCCTACCGCGATGAGGATGTCGCCCCGCGCGACGGCTTGAACGTGATCCTTACCCTTGATGCCGGCTTGCAGAACATTGTCGAAAGCGAGCTGGCCGTCGGCATGGAAAAGCATAACCCCATCAGCGTTTCCTGCGTCGTGGTGCGCCCGCGCACCGGCGAAATTCTCGCCATGGCCACCCTGCCCAATTTCGATCCGAACCAGCCCGGCCATTCCACGATGGACGCGCTGCGCAACCGCGTGATTTCGGACACGGCCGAGCCGGGTTCGACCTTCAAGATCGTTGTCGTTACAGGGGGCCTCAACGAGCATACCGTCTCGCTCTATGAGAAATTCGATTGCGGCATGGGGCATTTTGCCTACGCCGGCCGGACCTTGCATGATCACGAACCCTTCGGAGAACTCACGGTGGAACAAATCATCACCAAATCCTCCAACATCGGCGCGGCCAAAATCGGCATCAAGCTCGGCGAAAACAAATTGTACGATTACATCCAGGCATTCGGGTTCGGCCGGCGCACCGGCATTCTTCTGCCCGGCGAAGTGGCGGGCACGGTGCATCCGCTCAAAAGCTGGAGCCTGGTTTCCATCGCCCAAATTCCCATGGGCCAGGGCGTCACCGTCACCCCGCTGCAAATGGTCATGGCCATGAGCGCCATCGCCAACCACGGCCTGCTCATGCGCCCCATGCTGGTGGACCGGCTGGAGGACACATCGGGGAAGGTTGCAGTCAAGTATAACCCGCAGCCGGTGCGCCAGGTGGCCGGCGCGGAGACGATCCGCGACATGATCACGGCCCTGAAAACCGTCCCCACCCGCGACGGCACCGCCGTGGCCGCCGGCCTGGAGCATTACACCGTCGCCGGCAAAACCGGCACGGCGCAAAAAGTCGAGCACGGCCAGTATGTGCAAAAGTTTTTTTCTTCGTTCATCGGCTTCTTTCCAGCGGACAATCCCGAGATTTGCATTTCGGTGGTCATGGACGAGCCGCGGGACAGCCATTATGGCGGCCTGGTGGCCGCGCCGGTTTTCCACGCCATCGCCGAACGCGCCGCCAACTATTTGAATTTGAAACCTGACATTGGACCGGACACGTCCACCAATTACATGGCCGCCGGAGGGCTGGACACCGCCATGCGTATTGTGAAAAAATAAATCATGGAGCCGCGCACGCTACAATATATTGCCGAAGCCACCGCCGGTGAACTGTGCCACGGTTTGCCGGAGACGGCGGTCACGCGCATCTGCGTTGATTCGCGCCAGGCCCAGGCGGGCGATTTGTTTTTCGCCCTGGCCGGCGAACGGTTCGACGCCCACAACTTCCTGGCCGAAGTGGCGCGGCGCGGCGTGACGGCAGTCGTGGCCGAGCGCGCAAAAATTCCGGCGGATTTTCAAGGATGCGCCGTCATCGCCGTGGACAACACCCGCGCAGCCTTGGGACGGCTGGGCGCGCGTTACCGCAGCGATTTTGTCGTGCCCGTGACGGCGGTGGGCGGCTCCAACGGCAAGACCACCACCAAGGAACTGATCGCTTCGGTCCTGCGGCAAAAGATGGCGATCCTCTGGAGCGAAGCCAGTTTTAACAATGAGGTTGGTGTGCCCTTGACCCTGCTCAAGCTGGACCACACCCATCAGGCCGCTGTGTTGGAAGCCGGCACCAATCATCCCGGCGAACTGGCGCCATTGCTCCGCATGATGTCCCCGCTGTTGGGCGTGATTACCAATATTGGCCGCGAGCACCTCGAATTTTTTGGCGACCTCCCCGGCGTGGCCGAGGAGGAAGGGGCCATGGCCGAAGCCCTTCCGCCCGAAGGAGCGCTTTTCGTCAACGGCGACAATGTCTGGACCGATGCCATTGTCCAGCGGTGCCGGGCGCGGGTCGTGCGGGTCGGATTCGGCGAGGCCAATGATTGGGTGGCGCGGAACATCCGGGTGGACGACAGCGGTGTGACATTTTCCGTGAAGTGCCCGCAGGCTGATTTGAACGGCGATTATCATATCAAACTCCTGGGCCGCCATCAGGTGGCCAACGCCTTGTTCGCGCTCGCCATCGGCGCCGAACTCGGGTTGGAACGGGCGGCGATTGCGCACGGCCTTTCCATCTGTGCCCCCGCCAAAATGCGTTTGCAACTTTGCCAGCCCGGGGGCATCCGGGTGCTCGACGATGCTTACAACGCCAATGCGGATTCCATGCTGGCGGCGTTGCAAACATTGTCCGACCTGCCGTGCTCCGGCCGCCGCGTGGCGGTGTTGGGCGACATGGCGGAACTGGGCGAGTCTTCGCGGGCCGCCCATGCCGAGATCGGCCAGCGCGCGGCGGAATTCCACCTCGACCAATTATTTACCGTGGGCCGGCAGGCCGGTGAAATCGCGCTCGCGGCGCGGCGCGGCGGTTTGCAAATGGTGGTTGAGATTCCGGAAGTGGAAACGGCCGTCCTCGCCGTGCGGGAATATGCCCGGCCCGGCGACGTCGTCCTGATCAAAGCCTCGCGGGCCATGCGCCTGGAACGGATCACGGAGGCCTTGCGCGCCAAGCCTGAAAAAGTACCCCGCGATTAACATGTTATTTTACGTGAGCCAAAAAATAATAGAGCTGGCCCGGCACACTGCGTTCGAGACGATGGTCTCGCCGTTGCGGCTTTTCAGCTACATCACCTTTCGCAGCGCGGGCGCGGCGGTGACGGCGCTGCTGTTGAGCTGGTTTTTCGGCCCCTACTGCATTCTCTGGCTCAAGCGGCTGAAATTCGGCCAGGACTACACGGACCGGGCCGAAGAACAAGGGAACCTGCAGGCGCGCATCCTGAGCAAACGCGGCACACCAACCATGGGCGGACTGATGATTGTGCTGGTGGTCGATGTCACGGCCCTGCTCTGGGCGCAATGGAACACGCTGGTTCTGCTGTCGCTGCTCACTGTCATTGTTCTGGCCGGGCTCGGTTTTCTGGACGACTACGCAAAAATCACGAAGCAAAACAGCAAGGGCGTGCAGGAATTCATCAAGCTCTGGGTGCAGGGCGTGCTGGCGATTTTCGTGGCGATATATCTTTGGCGCGTCCCGGCGACCAGCCTGTTGATCAGCCAGGTGATGGTGCCCTTTTTCAAACATCCCGTGCTGACGGGAGCATCGGGGGCCTGCGCGGGCATTGTCCTGACTGCCCTGACTATCGTGGGCAGTTCCAACGCCGTCAACCTGACCGACGGCCTGGACGGTCTGGCCATCGGCTGCACCGCGATCGTTTCGTTTGTCTTTCTCGTCTTGACGTATGTGGCGGGCAATGCGAAGGCGACGGCTTATTTGCAAATTCCCCACGTGTCGGGCGCGGGTGAATTGACCGTGTTTTGCGCGGGCATACTCGGGGCCAGCCTCGGTTTTCTCTGGTTCAATTGCCATCCGGCGCAGGTGTTCATGGGGGACACCGGCTCGCTGGCGCTGGGCGGGGTGCTGGGCATGATTGCGGTCTTGATTCACCAGCCGCTGGTGCTGGCCATTGCCGGCGGTGTTTTTGTGGCGGAAGCGGGCTCGGTCATCATCCAACGCAGTTGGTTCAAGTACACCAAATATCGTTTTGGCGCGGGGCGGCGCATTTTTTTGATGGCCCCGCTGCATCATCATTTTGAGAAGAAGGGCTGGTATGAATCGCAGATCGTGACCCGGTTTTACATTTTGTGCGTGCTGTGCGCGGTGGTCGCGCTGAGCACCTTGAAAATCAGATGAGCGCAGGCCACGAACATAGGCGGCGTCATAAAATATTTTTTGCCTCGCAAGACCGCTTTACTGCTTGCCTGGCGCGGATTTGCTTGTTAATAACGGATGGCGATTTTTTTAAGCATACAAGCTTTGCTTCGGGGTTTTTTGAGGGAAAACCCCGGGGCAAAAATACAAACAAAAACACCTCAGAAACAAATTAACGCGAAGTCATTATGAATACTCCTAGCCCGCTAATTCCCCAAGGCTCCATACCGCCGAAGGGAAAATCCACCTTCTTCTTCAAGGTCTTGATGATCTTGACAGTCCATGTCGTCCTTATCGGCGGCATGCTCCTGCAAGGTTGCAAAGACACCAAGGACACCAGTTCCACCACGACGACGCCGGACACGGCGGCCGCGCCCACCGCCGATACGGTCCCGCCAATGACGAGCACGAGCAATGTGACCACAACGGCGACCCCGCCGCCTGCTCTGCCGGTGAATCCAACGCCAATTACGCCACAAACGTCAGTGACGTCCGTGCCGCCGCCCGTGCCGGTGGCGCCGCCGGTGGCGGTTGCTCCCCCGGTCGCGGTTCCCGTCTCTACGGAAGCCAAGGAATATGTGATCGCGGCAGGCGATACGCTTGGGGCCATTGCCCACAAAAACGGCATTTCCCTGAAGACGCTGATGGCGGCCAATGCGGGGGTTGATCCCAAGAAACTGCAGATCGGCCAAAAAATCCAGATTCCCGGCGGCACGAGCCCCGCGAGTCCGGCGACCGGCGCGGGCGCAGAAGTGGCTGCCGCGGGTGATGCCTCGGTTTACACGGTCAAATCCGGCGACACGCTGAGCAAGATTGCCAAAGTGAACCACACCACAGTCAAGAAGATCATGGCGCTGAACGACCTGAAGACAACCTCCATCAAGGTCGCCCAAAAATTGAAACTGCCCACGCCCAAGGTGGCGGAGGAAACCCCGGCGACCCCGGCAAGCACGGCCCCGATTGTGCCGTTGCAAACAACGCCGGCGACCACCAGCACCGCGGCAGCACCGACGACCACGTCGTCGAATTAATCGAAACAATTACGGGCGCCAGGTCTCCTCAACCTGGCGCCCATTCCGATTCGCAATGCGATGAAATGGGCCACTACAATTTTGATTTTTTGCGTGGCTGTATTGATTGGTTTGGGGCTGGTCATGCTCTACAGCTCGAGCATGAACATGGAGGTGGGCAAATCCGCAGTGGGGGCGGGTTATCTCCTCTCCCAACTCGTCTGGCTCGTTTTCGGTCTGATTGGATGCGTCGTTGCGGCCCGGATTGATTACCGGCGCTGGAAAAAAATTTCCCCCTGGCTGTTGGTCGCGTCGGCCTTTCTCCTGCTGCTGGTTTTTGCGCCGGGGATAGGGATCGGACGCAAGGGCGCGCATCGCTGGATTGGCCTGCCGCATCTGCCGCACTTTCAACCGTCGGAACTTGCCAAGCTCAGTTTGATCCTTTTCCTGGCCGCTTACGGCGAACGGTTCCAGAGGCAAATGGCCGGGTTTCGACAAGGCCTGGTCATCCCCGGCTGTGTCATTGCAGTTGTGTTGGGCTTGATTTTTATCGAACCGGATCGCGGTTGCTCCATTTTGCTGGCGCTGGTCAGCGGGGTCATGCTGATTATTGCCGGGGTGCGGTTGAGTTTTCTGCTGCCGCCGGCCTTGGTGCTGTTGGCGGGCCTGGGCTTGTCTTTATTGCACGATCCCATGCGTCTGCGGCGCATCATGGCCTGGCTTCATCCGGAACAACACAAGGAAGGCGCCGGCTATCAGGCTTACGAAGCCATGATTGCCCTGGGCTCAGGCGGCTGGAACGGCCTGGGTTTGGGCAACGGACGGCAAAAGCTGGGCTTCGTGCCTGAACATCATACGGATTTTATTTTATCGATTATTGGCGAAGAGCTGGGATTGATTGCCACCCTGGCCGTGGTGCTGCTCTTTGTCGTCCTGCTGCTATGCGGGGTTTATATCTCGCGGCGGTCCGCTGACACGTTTGGATTTCTACTTGGCACGGGCATCACCTTTATGATTGGCATGCAAGCCTTCATCAATATTGGCGTCGTCACCAGCATGCTGCCCAACAAGGGAATGCCGCTGCCCTTTATCAGCTATGGCGGTTCGAACCTGTTGCTCATGCTCATCGCCGTCGGATTTTTGCTCAGCATATCGCGTTTTGCCGTTGAGCCGGCAAAGAAGAAAACAAACCCGTTCGATTCCTCACTGGAATTGGCCGAAGCCGATGCCTGAAGAAAAAATAAAAAGTAACGCACTGGAACACGTGGTCATCGCCTGTGGCGGCACAGGCGGCCATTTATTTCCCGGTCTGGCTGTCGGCCAGGAATTGCGGCAGCGCGGTTGCACCGTGACCTTGATGGTTTCCCCCAAGGACGTCGATCAACAGGCCATCCAATCCATCACCGGCATGGGCATCGTTACGCTGCCCGCCGTGAGTTTGAGCCGGGGCGGGGTCCTTGGATTTTTGAGCGGTCTGTGGCGGTCTTATCGCGTGGCCAAGGCTTGTTTTGCGCAGCGGCCGCCGCGGTTTGTCCTGGCCATGGGCGGATACATCAGCGCCCCTCCGATCCTTGCCGCGAAACGCTGCGGCGCAAAAACTTTCCTGCACGAATCAAACTCCATTCCGGGACGGGCCAACCGATGGCTGGCGCGCTGGGTGGATGGCGCGTTCGTCTTTTTTCCGCCGACGGCGGAAAAACTGGCCGCGCGCCGGGTGGAAGTTGTCGGGATGCCGGTGCGCCCGCAATTTCTCGAACCGATGACCGCCGCAGGGGCTCGCGCGGCGATGGGGTTGGATCCCGAAGCGCCCGTGTTGCTGGTCATGGGCGGCAGTCAAGGGGCGCGGCGGGTCAATGAATTGGCGCTGGGCATTATTCCGCAATTGCGGCAGGCGATACCGAACTTGCAATTCATTCATCTGACGGGCGACCACGATCTGGAATCAGTCCGGGCCCGTTACAAGGCGCTCGACATTCCGGCTGTGGTCCACGCTTTCTGGAACGAGATGGGCCTGGCCCTGGCGGCGGCGGATGTCGCGGTCAGCCGGGCCGGGGCCTCTTCCCTGGCGGAGTTGGCTGCGCGGCAACTGCCCGCCGTTTTGATCCCCTATCCGACGGCGGCGGACAATCATCAATTTTACAATGCCCAGGCCTTTGTGCAAAGCGGGGCGGCGCGCCTGCTCGAACAAAACAGCGCCACGCCTGATGCCCTGGCCGGCGAGATTATCGAATTGATCCGCGATCCACTGAAACGTTCCGCCATGCAGAAAGCGCTGGCCGACTGGAACTCCCCCGCCGCGGCGGGCGATATCGCCGAAAGAATCCTGAACTGGCCGGCGCTGGCGGACCATTCCCATCATGTCCCCGGCCCGAAACTAAAACCTCAAAACCTGGGACCGCTCAATGTTTGACACCATGGCGCAGCCCACTCAGATTTTTGACGAGTTAAAAGCTTTGCTGCCACAGTCCGCCATGCGCCAGGATGAGCCGCTGGCAAAAAAGACCACGTTGCGGGTCGGCGGCTGCGCCGATGTTTGCCTCGAACCTGCTTCCGAGGACGATTTGGCCAGGGCGATTCAATTTTGCCGCCGGGCGGACGTTCCCTTCCTGGTGCTGGGGCGCGGCTCCAATCTCCTGGTGCGCGACGGCGGTATTCGCGGCGTGGTGATTTCCTTGTCGCACCCGAATTTTTCGCGCATCGAAGCGGACGCCCCGCTTTTGCGTTGCGGCGCAGGAGCGAGGCTCAAGGA
>Ga0206860_10212_pt1 | contig 12302 bp, 13 predicted proteins | sample Alteio_BWOrgCont_44_FD_152624 | JGI IMG/M metagenome (GOLD analysis project Ga0206860, IMG submission 152624) | Enriched cells from forest soil in Barre Woods Harvard Forest LTER site, Petersham, Massachusetts, United States -... | ecosystem: Environmental > Terrestrial > Soil > Temperate forest >...
CACAATGGCGAGCGACCGGACGATCAACCCCGAGCTATACGAGGTTGAGCCGCAGATCCACCGGCTGACGAAGAGCCAGCTTCCGATGTTCAACGAGATCAAGTGGGCGGACTTCAAGGAAGTCAAGTTCCCGGGGCCGGAAGGTGCGACGATTCACGGGCTGCTGATCACCAAGCCCGGCCTGGATATGACGGTAAAGCATCCGGCGCTGGTCAGCAATATGTACGCGAATTCTGGCAAGGCGGCATGGGGCGGATACGTTGAGAACTACGCGGCGATGAACCTGGACATGGTGGTGCTGTGCGTGGACTTTCGGGCGAGCTGGGGCTACGGCGGCGAGTTCAACAGCGGCTACTACCGGAAGATGGGCCTGATCGATGCGGATGAAGCGGTGGCGTCGAAGAACTATTTGGCGTCTTTGTCTTACGTTCGGGGCGACCGAGTCGGGCTTTGGGGCTGGAGCTACGGCGGCTACCTGACATGCATGACGCTTTTGACGAAGCCTGGTGTGTTCTATGCCGGCTGCGCAGTGGCGCCGGTTACCGATTGGAAGACTTACAACGAATGGTACACACGCCGCCGATTGGGCCTATCGAAGGACGACCCGAAGATTTTCGAGCAGACGTCGCCGATCACGTATGCAGCCGGATTGCAGGACAATCTGATGCTGGTTCACGGGATCATGGACGACAACGTGCTGTTCCAAGACACCGCCCGGCTGATTCAGCGGCTGATCGATAACGGGAAGTACTTCGACGAGATGACGTACCCGCGAGACGACCACAGCATTGGCAAGGAAACGAGCCGGCCGCACGTCTTTGGGCGAGTTTTGAAGTATTTGTACGATGAGTTGAGTAGGCCGTAGAGAGTAGAGGCAAGGGGACGACGGCACGACCCATCCGTCGGCTACATAGGCACTTGGAGGGCCGGAGTTTGCTGCAAATCTTTGAGTTGGCTGCGGCCCCAAACCTCTTCCCTCCCGCGGCGGGAAGGGATAATGGGCCGTGGCCAGCCACGTATGCGCCGTGACGCCTAGCTACATAGCTATTGGTGCTCGCCCTAATTGTCTTCAGGGTGATTGCGGCGACCTACGACTTTTGCGGGGTTGCCCATGACGATTGAGTAGTCGGGGATCTTGCCGCGAACGACCGATCCGGCGGCGATGACCACACCTTTGCCGATCTTTGTTCCCGGCAAGATGATCGACCGGGAGCTGATCATGACGTCGTCGCCGATAATGACCCCGGCGGGCTTCGTGTAGCCTTGCTCGATCATCGGCACTTGGGTGCTGAAGAAGCTGAGGCTGTTGGTGAAGATCATCACATCCGGCCCCATCACGACGTCGTCGCCGATCGTCGTAGGCGACTGCACCATGCAATTCCGGCCAAGCCCCGATCGATTGCCTAGCCGTATCCCGTTGCCAGGGCCGAACGACGCTCCCTGTTCGATGGTTATCTTCGGTCCGGCATAATCGAGCATTTTTCTGGCCAGGGATCCACGAAACCGGCCGCACAGCCGCCTGCCCGGCCAGCGGTCCCACCCCTGCGAGGGTAGGTGCTTGGCAAACAACAAATAAACTTTATAGGCAACCCGCTGTCCGAAACTACGGGAAGAAGATCTCTTAGGCGAATCGCTGGTAGCCATAGATGTTTTCACATAGTGGCACGTGGGAACTGGCGAAGTGCCGGACGACCCTCGATTCCTTCGCTCAAGTACGGGCAAAGGTGCATGGTAGGATAGCTGAACATGTTTTGGAAGAAGAAGAGGACCGACAAAGCAAGTTGGGAACTCGCGTACTGGCAGCGGCGGAAGCGCAAAGAGCGCCATCTAAAGAACGACCACTATCAGCAGCACTACACGGACCTCTTCGGCTTGACTACGGAAGACTATAGGAACAAGAAGGTCCTCGACATCGGGTGTGGGCCAAGGGGAAGTTTGGAGTGGGCCGATGTAGCAGCCGAGCGTTACGGTTTGGATCCGCTTGCCAATGAATACCTGAAGCTGGGAGCGGGCAAGCACAAGATGTCCTATGTGTCCGCACCCTCTGAAGCGATTCCATTTGCAGACGGCTACTTCGATATTGTAGCGAGCTTCAACTCGCTCGACCACGTGGACGATCTCGATCGTACGTCGGCAGAAATCGGTAGGGTCACGAAGCCTGGCGGCCGGTTTCTTTTAGTCGTCGAGATCAATCATCCCCCGACACCGACTGAGCCGATTACATTGCACCGCGAGTCCCTTTTGGCGAAGTTTAATGGCGCGTTCGAGACGCATCGTGACTGGTCTTGCGCGATGCTGCCGGATGGACACGATATTTATGGCAGCGTCCTTGCCGATAGAAGGCCGGAATCCGACCAGGAGCCGGCCGTTTTCTGCGTGAGCTTCATCCGGCGCTCAGTGTGAGGTGAACAGGTGATTGCGACTTGAAGAGAATTGTCTACACGATCGCGGTTGGCGGCCCCAAGTTTGCAAAGTGCGCACTTGGGCTGGGGCGATCGCTCAAGCTGATCGGCGATCAGGCGAAACGTGTGGTGATCACCGACCAACTGGATCATCCGTGGGATCGCAGTTTTGACTTGGTTCTTCAACCCGATACCCCGTTCGAGTGGACCTTGTTCAGCAAGTTCACGGCGTTGGATCGGACGGACGCGGACCAGGCAATTTTCATCGACTGTGACTCCCTCGTGTTCAAGCGCCTTGAACCGATATTCGATCACTGTGCGGGTAGAGGGCTGTGCGTCCAGGGTCGGATTGTTCGCGACGGAATATGGTACGGGTCCGTTCCGGACCACCTCAAAAAGCACGGCGTTGATTTCATGCCGCAATTCAACGGGGGAATGGTCTACTACGAGCGCACACCGCCTTGTGAAGCCGTTATCAAAAGGGTGTTTGCCGAAGGCCAAGGGTATAAGGACTCGGGCTTTCAGTACGACAGATCCTTGATTCCAGAGGAGCCGTACCTCTCGTTGGCGATGGCAAAATCAGGCTTGGACCTTGTCGGAGGCGCTCACATCATTCCGGACCATTACGACTTCCTCGGCGCAGCAACGGGATTGATTGGAAAGCTGGATCTGGACGTCATGCGAAATCGCTGCCAATACGTCGGCCTCAAGTACGACTTGCGGTTTGTCGAGCCGTACATCTTCCATGCCGCTAGGTACATCAATTTCGCCATCTACTGGAAGCAACTCGACCGGCTGCGATGGCTCGAGGAGTACGAGCACAAGTACGGCTTCGGTTACATGTCGCCATGGCACAAGCTAAATCGCTCGATACATCGGCGTTACTTGAAGTATTTCAAGCGAGTTTTCTAGCTCCTGAAGGGTGCCGCCTCCTAGCTTAAAGAACACACAGCAATTCGGGTGGGCTAGTTTGCAATTCGCAAGTATGATTTCAGGACCATTTCCTTTGCTTCCCTTGTAAGATCGACCCGAGACCGATGGCGCGAGCGATTAAGCGATCGCCAGATGCTTCTCTTTGACTTCCTCGAATATCATCACCGTTGGCCACGAATCGATCAACCACAAACATTCTGCGAAAAAATCTTGCATCGCAAGCTGTTCGACCGGGACCCGGGCATGGTGGCTCTATCCGATAAGATTCTCGCAAAGCGGCGCGTATCGGAACTGCTTGGACCGGAATGGATCACGCCGAGCATTTGGGCAGGTCATGTGCTTACGCCAGAGTGCGAGCGGCGGTGGCCGATCCCTTACGTCCTAAAGGCAAGCCACGGCTGCGGATGGAACTTTTTTGTCCGAACACAGGAAGAACAGGTTTGGGACTCAATAAACCGGGAAGCGGCCGGATGGCTCGGCAAAACATGGGGCTTGCGCGAATGGATTTACACACAGATTGAGCCCGGACTCCTCGTGGAACCGTATATCGGGAGCATCAACGAGGTTCCGGCTGACTATAAGCTATTTGTATTTGGCGGCCGCACAAGATTCGTCCAGGTAGATTTGGGACGGGGAATGCGGCACGAACAGTACTTTTACGATCTCGATTGGAACCGGCTGCCGTGGACGTTCGTGTGCGAATACAGCAAAGGCGAAGTGCCGCGGCCCTGCTCGCTTGAAAAGATGATTTGGGGCGCAAATCGGCTGGGTGAAGCCTTCCCGTTTGTCAGGGTCGACCTCTATGAAATCGACGGCAAACCGAGATTTGGCGAGTGTACGTTCTATCCAACCGGCGGCAGGAACGAATTCAAACCAAGGTCAGTAGAACTGGAAATCGGCCAAATGTGGCCTGATTCGTAGTCGGTTATAATGCGGAACCGCACATCGTCGTGTTGCTTGATGTGGTTGCGCACACGGGTACAGTTTCGATTGGACAGCATGTTTGAGTTGCCGACACCAGGCAGCATGCCAATGACAGGAACGATCGACGATGAAAGATGTCTTTACTTCCCGCCACGGACTAATTCCCGGGTTCGGTCTTTCGTGGCCCTTTCACTCTCGATCTCAGGGGGGCAGCCGAGATGCCTTCACTTTCGGCATTTACGGAAGGCGGCCAACAAAACCCGATTACTCTGAGTGGGCGCTCACCTCGAACCTAATACTCGGACACATCGGGGCAGCAGTCTACACCTGGGATGCTCGGACAGGACGTGTTGTTAACAGCTTCCTAGGTCACGATGGCCCTATTGCTTTCGCTAAATTTAGCCTGGACGGCGAGCACATCATCACGGGGTCAATGGATGATCGGGAAGTTCAGTTCCCAGTTGCGAACACGAGATGTTGGGACGCTGCGACAGGACGCCAGCTATGGCAGGCAGACGGGAATCTTGCGCAAGACATCAGTAGAGATGGCAAGCGAATTCTCACCTCTACCGTAGGGAATGGCGCGCGTGGTGAGAATGCAGCGATTTGGGACGCGATTCTTGGTCGCCAACTGATTGCGTGCGATCTGGATGCGCACGGCGGAAATGTGAACACCAAGCTGGTCTTCAGTCCGAACGGGAGGCAGTTCCTATCCTACGATTCTACATCTGCGGCGCTGTATGATTCGACCACCGGGGCTGAAATCGGCCGACGCCCAATAACGTCCCGATACGAGTGGTTCGATGGTGACGGCTTCGAATTTTACGGACCAGAAGATACAGTAGCCAGCTCGTTCGGTGGTGAAGTCGCGATCTGGGATTTTCGGAGGAAATCGGAGATCTGCCCTTCTCCCAACGATAAGTTCCCGAACTACCGGAAGGCGAAAGTGAGCCCTGATCCCGAGCGGATGTGGGTCAGCCAATCCGCAAACCGCTTTATTGTCAAGTCACGATTCCTTGACAACAGGGCAAACAACTGCCGCTTTGAGCTCTTTGAGATCGGTGCCCTCAGGGCGAAGGCTACAATCTACTGGACTCACGACCCGAGCCCTTTTCTTTGCTTGTCAACTGAAGGAGATTCTTTGCTGATCGGCGGACCGCCATTCACCGTCTATGACCTGAAGACCTGCAAGCCGATTCAGGAGCTAGACAAACTCGAAAACCCCAGAGTTTCCCGTTGATACAGCCATAGCTAGACCCAGGTACCGCCAATGGGCAGGTGGTATTATGGGCTCTTCCCGTTTGTCCTATGAAAGCCTCGGAACATCTGGCTAGCCGCGTTGTTGATCTGCCAAGGCTAAGGCAGATGATCATTGAGAAGGACCCTTCCTTTACTCGCGCCCTGGCAGAAGCCACCCGCGAAGCCGAACAATTTAGTCAGGTCATTGCCCTCCACAACGCGAGGAAGAGGGCCGAGAAAAGCGATCTCACCTTTGCCGGAGGCAGGAAAGCGAGGATTGCGGTTGTCGGCAGCGTTACGTTGCGGCCATTGGCTGATCTAGTGGACCACTTCATCGCCGTGAATTGCGAGGCGCAGATCGATCTTTGGACCGGCGAATACGACGCTTATGTCTCCGAAATCATGGATCCGGGCAGCGAGCTTTATCGATTTAAGCCTGACGTGATACTGATCGTGCCTTCGGAACGCAAGTGCCGCTATACGGGATCTTTGTTGGATCCGATTTCCGAGCAGCGGCAATGTGCCGATAAGCTCGTCGGCGAACTTCTTGGTCTTTGCGAAAACGCCCACCTGCAGTCAGGCGCCGAGGTTATTCTTTGCAATTTTCCGCTTCCTCCGTACTACGATCCCGGGCCGCTTCGTTCTTCTTCGTTGGCATGCGACTACGGCTTTCGAAAATACGTCAACATGCAATTGGGTCTGGCTTGCCCCACCTTTGTGCATATTTGCGATGCTGAGTTCATTGGCAATCGTCTTGGGACCTTGCGCGTCGTGGATGACCGAGCTTGGTTTGAAAGCAAGCAGCCGTTTTCGGCGGAGATGGCCGTGCAGGTAGCGAGAGAGGTTGCGGAAATCGTCTCCTCACTCAAACGGCCCTCCAGAAAGGTCATCGTTTTCGACCTGGACGACACGATATGGGGCGGAGTCATTGGGGACGATGGGCTTGACGGCATCGAGGTTGGGACCACATCGCCTAGAGGAGAGGCTTTCCGAGACTTTCAGGAGTATCTCCTTTCGCTTTCGAAGCGCGGGATCTTGTTGGCAGTCTGCAGCAAAAACGATCATGAGCGAGCGGTCGAGCCATTCGAATCGCACCCGGAAATGGTCCTTCGCATGTCCAATATCGTCAACTTCAAGGCCAACTGGGAACCCAAGTCAGACAATGTTCGGCAGATCGCGGCTGAGCTCAATCTGGGCCTTGACAGTTTCGTTTTTGTAGACGACAACCCGGCGGAGATCGAAATTGTTCGGCAGTTCTTGCCCCAAGTGGCCTGTATCTGCGTCGGCGCCGACCCATCCACTTTTGTTGCTCAATTGAAGGATTCGCGCTTGTTCGAGACTCGATCGGTTACGACGGAGGATCTTGGACGCGTTTCGCATTATAAGCAGGAGGCTGACCGGCAGTCGCAGCTTGACATGTCAACCGACATGGAATCGTATCTTGCATCCCTGGAGATGGTTGGGCGCATAGCTGAATTTCAGTCAGTGGATGTGCCTCGAATTACACAGTTGATCAACAAGAGCAACCAGTTCAACCTCACGACGAGGCGTCGCACGGAATCGGAAGTTCTGGAGATTATCGATAGTCCCGTTCAGATCGGGTTTACGATTCGGCTTTCGGACCGATTTGGGGACCATGGGTTGATTGCAGTCGTCGTCTGCAATTTTCAAGGCGCGGAGCTTGTTATCGATACATGGCTTATGAGTTGCCGTGTGCTCAAGCGTGGGGTCGAGCAGGAGACCCTTAACGAGATCGTTCGGCGGGCTAAGGTTCTCCAGTGCGATAGAGTCTTAGGGACCTACATTCCCTCAAAGAAGAACGGAATGGTGAAGGATCTATACTGCAACCTCGGATTTGTGCCGATTGAGGGAACGCCTGGGTCTTATGCGCTCGCATCTCCGGAATACGTGTCCATCGGTAGCCAAATTGCTATACAGCGAGATAACCCATGACCTCACCACAGGCGTACGAAAAACTCCAAAACGTTTTTGATAATTTCTTCTTTGGCGACGTGAAAGTCGCACCGGACCTAGAGGCAAAGGACGTCGAGGAGTGGGATTCGCTCCTACACATGTCTCTCATTTTAGCTGTTGAGGACGAGTTTAAGATTCGGTTCGGTGTCGGCGAGGTTGAGTCTTTTCAAAACGTGGGAGATCTAGTTGACCTGATTCTGGCTAAGGCTAAATGAACCCAGTGCATCTTTCATCGAGAAGATTTGAGTCTCAGGATCAACTTGAGTTTGCGCGTATTTCGTCTGATTGGAATCCCATTCATATGGATGCGCTCGCGGCGCGAAGAACTCAGGCGGGAGCTCCAGTCGTTCACGGAATCCACTTGCTGCTCTGGAGCTTGGAAACGCTCGCCGGCCAGTTGCCGGAAAACCAAGACGTTTCTTCGATGAGGGTTCGGTTTAATGCTTTTGTTTACGTTGGCGAAACAGTGGACCTATTCCTGGGCGGCTTAGATGCTGGCTCCTGCAGCTTCCATATCCAGGTCGATGGCGCAATCGTCTGCCGCGCGATGCTCAAGTTGGGTCCAATTGGTTCACCCGTGGCATATCCCGCTAGCGAAAGCGCAGAGCTACTCCGACCCGATGAACCAAACGAACGAACGATTGAGGATGCAGAGGGGCTAACTGGACGAATTGCGTTTACATGCACGGAGGACCAGGTTCTGGAGATGTTTCCTTATGCTTGCACGAAGCTAACTACCGATTGGGTCCGGTCTTTGCTTGCAACGACGACGTTGGTCGGCATGGTTTGCCCGGGCCTATACTCGGTTTATAGCGGATTGACGATTAGCGCTTCAGAGCAGATATCGCGTCCTGAGGAACTTCAATTTGAAGTCGCTTTGGCTGATACCCGCTTCAAATTGGTGCGGATGAAGGTATTGGGACCGGGGGTTGCGGGAACGGTGGAGGCGGCCTTTAGAATGCCGCCGACGGATCAGGCCAGCATTGCTAGCATCGCCAGCCTCATCAAACCGGATGAATTTAAGGATGCCGTCGCGTTGGTGGTCGGGGGAACGCGCGGGATGGGTGAACTTACGGCCAAGCTGCTGGCGACGGGGGGAGCCAAGGTCTACTTGACCTACGCGGTAGGACATGACGATGCCGAGCGAGTCGTCTCGGAAATTGTAAACAGTGGAGGTAGGGCAGAGTCACTCCATTACGATGTTCTTTTGCCGCCGTCTGGTCAACTGTCAGAGCTTACTTCGGAAATCACCCATGTTTACTATTTTGCAACTCCTCAGATTCTTAGACGCAAATCGGCATTATTTGTGAGGTCTCTTTATGAGGAGTTTCACGCATTCTATGTCACGGGGTTCTACGATCTGCTTCAATGCTTGATCGAGGGTGGGAGCCGGACGATTACAGCGTTTTACCCATCTACGGTTTGGGTAGAAGAGCGACCAAGCGGTATGACCGAATATGCAATGGCTAAGGCGGCAGGCGAGATCTTGTGCGCCGATTTAAATAGGTTTGAGCCCCGAGTGCGAGTGATCGTTAGCCGATTGCCCAGGGTCCTAACCGATCAAACGTCGACGATAATGGGGGTTTCGACCGCCGATGCCGTGGCGATCATGGTCGAGGCAATAACACACCAGGGCCACGCCCTTCGCTGAGAGCCTACGCCCTTGCAGGGCTGATTTCGCCTCGTCCGCTTCGTGCCCGTCAGTACACCGTTAAGTCTTTACCAACAACGACCTTTCCCTTGAAGCCGCCGGCTCGGACTTCTTGGAGCAATTGGGCATCGGTGGCATGCCTTTTGAGGATGTGGTTTAGGATCAGGAGTTTGGGTTTGCAGCGTCCGGCTATCGCTCCGAGTTCTTGGGCTGAGGTGTGGTAGGCACGGAGGTAGGCGGGCCAATCTTCGCCTCCGGCGCGGTTTTCGGGAGCGGCTTCTCCGGTTTCATAGACCTCGTGGACGAGGATGTCCGCGTTCATTGCGGCCGCTTCAATCTCGGGGCACGGGGAAGTGTCGCCGGACATAACAATCGTTCTGTCGGCGGTTTCGAATTTGAATCCGAAAGCCTCTTTCCAAGAGCCGTGCTTGACATAGAACGCGGTCACTGAGACATTTTCGTCTTTGTAGATCAGACCCGGTTTGACTTCATGAACGTGAACGAGATAGCCGGTGTTGTTTCCATGTTCAAGGCCATGGACTCGTACGTCGATATCCTCCTTGTAGGCGGCGAGGATATGGAAAGTCATGTCCTCAAGTCCGGCCGGGCCATACGCCTCCAAAGGCGTCTTCCTGCCCACGACCCAGGGCGATAGGATCAAATCGGGATAGCCGAGAGTGTGATCCGAGTGGAGATGGGTGACGAACACGGTCTTTAAATTTGCCGGCGCGAGGGCGTCTCCGACTGAGGTTCTGGCGGCTGAGGCCCTTCGCACTACTCCCGGGCCGCAGTCGATTAGGTATGAGTCTCCGTTAACGACGATCGCTGCGGCGGGACCGGACCGCTCGGGATCCGGCCTTGGGGTGCCGGTTCCCAACATTACCAACTGCGTCTTTGAGCCGGCAACAAACAGGGGAGCCATGAGCACGATCATTAGAGCGGCGACCATCTTCGGAGTCTATCCGAACCCTTGAAGTACCGGATTTCGGCTACCTGATACAAAGGGGCTATTAATGGTGACTTGAGGAGCCTCAGTTTGCACCCTATTCTCTTAACAAACAGATCCGGAACTCAAAACAATCCGGGCAGATGACCAAAGGCGAAGTTTAAAAATGAAAAACATCCAAATTCACCGCAGCAGAGAGGGCTTTACCCTCATCGAACTCCTGGTCGTAGTTTTAATCCTAGGGATTCTGACTTCAATCGCTTTGCCGTCCTATATTTCCTCCGTTTACGGCTCGAGAATGGGCGCGGCAAATGCCAATGCGAAAGCGCTTGCCACTTCGGTTCAGGCCAAAGCGATTACCTCTGGGAGTTACGACACCACTCTCGTCGACTATGCGACCGATATGGGTGGCACGATTCCGCTGAACCCGTGCACAGGCACGACCACCGGATACACGATTACCGATACGGGAACGACATGCACCGTTACGGCGACTGTCGGGACAAACTGCGGCTCTTGGACGCCATCGACCTTCACGCTTGGCTACTCAGGCGAGTAGTGGAAAAGCGGTACCCGGTCCTAATGACCCTGATACGGCGACTTGGCGGGACACCAAACATCGCTCATTCTTAAATCAAATCGACTGCATTGAAAGCGGTCAAAGAAATCAAGTACGGGAAGCTGACTTATGAAAACAAAGAAAAATCCTCGCCGACGTGGGCAGGGCTACACGCTAATCGAGTTACTCGTCGTTTTGCTGATCCTTGGGGTCTTGGCAAACGTAGCGCTTCCCTCATATATCAGCTCGGTTTACGGTTCAAGGGTTGGCGCGGCAAACGCAAATGCCAGAGCGCTCGCAACTGCGATTCAGTCCAAAGCGATCTCGACCGGTTCATACGATGTGACCTTGTCAGACTACGCTTCCGATATGGGGGGAACTCTACCGTTGAACCCCTGCTCCGGTACGACTACCGGCTACACAATTTCGTCGTCAGGAAATAGCTGCACAGTGACCGCCATCGTAGGTACGAATTGCGGTACCTGGTCGCCTAAATCTTACGTCTTGGGCTATTCAGGCGAATAGCGCCTGTCTCTCGCAAGGAATGCTAAAGAAATGAAAAACATCCAAAATCGAAACAGCAAAAAGGGCTTTACGCTCATCGAACTCCTCGTCGTGGTCCTGATTCTAGGAATCTTGACTGCCATCGCTCTCCCTTCCTATTTGAGCTCGGTAAACGCTTCGCGACAGGGCGCAGCTAATACAAACGCTCGAGCGCTTGCCTCTTCGGTCCAGGCTAAGGCGATTACCGCCGGCTCCTATGACACGACTTTGGCGGATTACGCCACCGATATGGGCGGATCCATCCCCCTCAATCCGTGCACGGGCACGACGACGGGTTACACGATCACGGATACCGGCACATCGTGTACGGTGACGGCATCTGCCGGTACCAACTGCTCAACTTGGACTCCGCTGACCTTCACGCTGGGTTACTCAGGCGAGTAGTATCCAAATTCGAACAGGGCTCCGAGGTGCTCTCGGAGCCCTTTTCTTTTGTCTATTTATTGGAAAAGTGTGCCGGAAAATCGCTACCGGGTGCCTATGACCATCTAACTGGGACTTGGTTTTATAGGAGATCCGTCGTACTCTATTTACTAGCAGCCCATACGGACTGCAGATAAAAAAGCAAGGAATGCTAAACAAAATGAAGAACATCCAGTCTCGCCGAAACAAGGGTTTCACCCTTATCGAATTGCTCGTCGTCGTTTTGATCCTCGGTATTTTGACCGCGATCGCCCTCCCGTCCTACCTCAGCTCGGTTAACGCCAGCCGACAGGGCGCAGCCAACACCAACGCTCGAGCACTCGCCACCGCCGTTCAAGGCAAGGCTATCAGCTCCGGCGCCTACGACACGACGCTGGCCGACTACGCAACAGACCTCGGCGGCGCTGTACCCCTCAACCCATGCACGGGTACCACGACAGGCTACACGATCACCGCTACCGCGACCACAGCCACCGTTGCCGCTCAGGCCGGTACGAACTGCACATCCGGTTGGGTGCCACAGGTCTTTTCGCTCACTCTGTAAGCAGGAACCGACCACCGGTAATGAAAACAATCAAGGATCCCGGAGCGATGCTCCGGGATCCTTGATTCATTTATTCCAAGCGAGGCACGCCTCGCCCCTCGTGGGGATTATTCGGCTTCGATATCGAGGTCGACCTCTGGCTC
>Ga0206860_10213_pt1 | contig 12302 bp, 10 predicted proteins | sample Alteio_BWOrgCont_44_FD_152624 | JGI IMG/M metagenome (GOLD analysis project Ga0206860, IMG submission 152624) | Enriched cells from forest soil in Barre Woods Harvard Forest LTER site, Petersham, Massachusetts, United States -... | ecosystem: Environmental > Terrestrial > Soil > Temperate forest >...
GCGGCCAGGGCCATGCAGGCGGCGGGCACGTCCGCCAGCACCTCGCGCGCGCAGCCCAACATGAACACCAGGTGGGCGGCCGCGATGAAGGCGTATTTGCAGGCCGAGAAGAGCCGGGACCGGGACTTCAGGGGCGGCAGCAGGACGTTCCAGGCCAGGCCGGCGAGCCAGACCGACAGGGCCACCATGAGCAGGTTCATGTAGATGATGGCTTCGGGCGGCAGGCCCATGCGGAAGGCCAGGGAGACGTATTGGGTGAAGCCCTGGGGCCGGTAGGGGTTCCAGTAGTCCTTGCCCGCGGCGCAGAGCTGGCCGAGGCCCTCGTAGACGAACATGTCCTGGCCGGTCGGCGACACAAAGGGTATGTAAATCACGGTGTTGGTCCTTTCCCTGGACGGCGCAGCGTCTCCGCCCTGTTCCCGCCAAAAATCGTCTTGGGTCCGCGCCTTGTTCAGGCGCTCCCGGCCCCGTCCAGGTCCCGGGAGGCCGACCGCGACTCGCCGTCCCGCGTCACGTGGCGCAGGATCGCATGGGGGCGGTGCTTCACTTCTTCGAAGATGGTGGCCAGGTACTCGCCCAGGATGCTGATGCCCAAAAGGTTCAGGGAGCCGAAGAAGGTCACCATCAGCAGGGTGGTGGTGAGGCCGCGCGGGGTGGCGCTGGAGTCGATCAGCTTGTAGGCCAGCTGCCCCAGGCCCAGCAGCAGGGACAGCACGAAGAGCACCACGCTGGCGGCGCTGAGCATGCTCAGGGGCGCGGTGCTGAAGGCCAGGATGCCGCGTTTGGCGTGCCCCAGGTTCCTGAGGAGGCGCGCCATGAACAGGCGCGGCTGGGTCCGCACATAGTCCACCCCGATCTGGCGGAAGCCGGAGAAGGCCCGCACCCCGCGGATGAAGAGATCCCGTTCAGGGAAGCTCAGCAGGCTCTGCACCACGCGCCTGTCCATGAGCCCGAAGTCGCCCGCGTCGGGCGGCAGGCGGATGTAGGAGAAACGGTTGAAGGCCTTGTAGAAGAGGCCGTAGGAGGCGCGCACCACGAAGGGCAGGCCCTGCTGGGAGGGCCTGCCGTAGACCACGTCGTAGCCTTCCTTCCATTTCGCCACCATGGTTTCGATCAGCTCAGGCGGGTCCTGGCCGTCGCCGTTGAGCAGGACGCAGGCGTTCTTGGCGGCGGCCTTCAAGCCGGTGCGGAAGGCCGCCGAGCTGCCGAAGGGCCGCGAATGGGTCAGGCCCACCACGTCGCGGTCCTGGGCGCTGAGCTCCAAAATGACGGCTTCCACGGCCTCCCCGGCCCCGTCGTTGACGAAGATGATCTCGTGCTGGACGTTCAGACGGTCGAACACCGTCTTCAGGCGCCGGTAGAGGCCCTCCAGCTCCTGGGGGGCGCCGGCTTCGCAGGCCACCACCACGGACACGCTGTAGACCATGTCCTTGCCGAACTGTTTGGAGGCCTGCCGGTAGGCGCCCAGGTCGCGCAGGCCCCGCACCCATTCGGCGGTGAGCTCCAGGCCACGCGCAAGGTCCGTGCGGGCCTTCCAGTTCAGCAGGCGCTCGGCTTTGGCCGGGTTCGCGAACCAGTCCGCGTGGTCCCAGCGGCGTTGCTCCATGGTGCTGAAGGCGGGGTCCGCCGACAGCTTGAACAGGCCCTTGGCCATGACCCCGATGTCGCGCATCGTGGTCTTGCGCCCGCTGCCGATATTGAAGGAGTCGCCGTAGTGCTCAGGCTTCAGCTCCAGCGCCGCGAGGACCAGGGCCTCGCTCACGTCGTCGACGTAGACGAAATCCCGCGATATGCCGGGGTCCACAAAGGGCGGGTAGGCGCCCTCCAGGCCCTTCATGACCACGGCGGGGACGAGGCGGGAAGCGTCCTCCCAGGGGCCGTAAACCGAATACAGGCGCAGGTTGGCGCAAGGGAAGCCCTGCTTCCTGCCCATATAGTAGAGGTATTGGCTGGCCGCGGCCTTGGAGGCGGCGTAGGCGCTGTCCGGGCGCAGATGGCTTTCCTCGGCCGGCCCGGCCGCGGCTTCGCCGTATTCCGAGGAGCTGCCGGCGTGGATGTAGCGGGAGACCCCCACCCGGGCCAGCTCCTGGACCAGGCGCACCACGTAGTCGACGTTGGTCCTGAAGATGAGCCCGTTCTCTTTTTCAAAGGAATAGGCGCCGTAGGCCACACAGTCGAACACGGTGCGCGGGCGGATCCGGTCGATCAGGCTGACCAGGTTCCGCTCCACCAAAAGGTCCGCGACGATGACCTGCTGGGCGGGCAAGCCCTCCAGACGCCAGGGCGAGGGCCGCGACGAGGTGCCGAAGACGTCCTGGCGCGCGGCCAGCAGGCTGCGCATGAGATTGGCGCCCACGAAGCCGCTGGCGCCCAGCACCAGGACCGGGCCTGGCAATTGCCGGATGCGCTGTTCCATGTCGGAATTCACGCGGCCGCCACCCCCAGAGCCTGGAGCACGGAACGGGGATCCAAGCCGGATTCCGCGCGGTGGAAAACCTGCGAACCATAGGTGCCGCTCGGATAGCCCTGGGCGCTGAAGTGCCGGAAGCGCTTGGGTGCCAGGCCCGCCTCGAGCAGCCAGGCGGCCAGGGCCTGGCCCGCGCCGCCCTGGGCCACATGCTCCTCGACCACGGCCAGCACGCCCGATTTTTTCAGGGCTTCGAGCAGGGCCTGGGGAGGGGCCGGATCGAGCGGCAGTTCGGACCAGGCCCAGATCTGCGGGCGCGTTTTCAGGTCCAGGCCCGCGCAGGCCGTCCATAGGGCCCCGGCCAGGGGGCCCACGGCCACGATCAGCGGCCCGCCGCCGTCGAGCAGCAGGCGCCAGGGCGCGTAGGCGGGAACCTCGGCCCCCGCGGGCTTCTCCCCGCGGCCCAGCCTGAGGTAGGCGGGATGGGGGCGCGCGGCCATGCCCCGCAGCACGGCCCCCAGGTCCTCGTCAAAGGCCGGGACATAGGCCCGCAGGTGGCGCAGGGCCAGCAGAACCCCGTAGTCCTCCAGGGCGTGGTGCGTCGCGCCCATGGAGCCGTAGGCGTAGCCCCCGCCGTTGCCGACCAGCTTCACGTCCAGGTCGTGCATGCACACGTCGTTGCGGATCTGCTCAAAGGGGCGGGCGTAGACGAAGGGCGCGATGCTGTAGACCCAGGCGCTCTGCCCGTCGCCGGCGAGGCCGGCGGCCACGGACACCATGTTCTGCTCTGCCACGCCGGCGTTGATGAAACGCGGCCCCAGGGCCTCGCGCAGGGGTTCCAGGGCCTTGAAGCCCAGGTCGCCGGTCAGGAAGACATAGGGCCGGCTCGCGCTCAGTTCGATCATGCCCTTGCAGAAGGCGTCCCTCATGCGTCCAGTTCCTTCAGCGCGGCCTCGTAGGCCGCGGCGTCGAGCGGCAGGTAGTGCCATTCCATGCGGTTTTCCATGAAGGAAACGCCGTGCCCCTTGACGGTGTTCAGGAGCAGGAAATGCGGCCGGGGGCGGGGAGAGCCCATGGCCTTGGCGAGCAGCTCGGGGTCATGGCCGTCCAGCTCCTCCACATCGACCTGGAAAGGCCGGATGCGCGAGGCCAGGTCCTGCATGGAGGCCACTTCCCTGGTGCTGCCGAAGCCCTGCAGGCCGTTCATGTCGATCAGCACGGTCAGATTGTCGAGTTTTTGGTGGGCGATGAAGATCAGGCTTTCCCAGACGGAACCTTCCTGCCATTCGCCGTCGGACATCAGGCAATAGACGCGCCCCGGCTTTCCCGACAATTTCCGGGACAGGGCCGTTCCCGCGGCCAGACCCAGCCCGTGGCCCAGGCTGCCGGTGGCGAAACGGATCCCCGGGTGCCAGGCCGAAGCCGGATGCCCGGCCAGCTTGGTCCCTTCGCCGTGGAATTGCTTCAATTGGTCGTCGTGGAGGCTGCCCTTGGACCATAGGGCGATGTAGAGGGCGCCGGCGGAATGGCCCTTGGACAGGACGAAAACGTCGTCCGGCCGGAGTATTTCGTGGTGCAAAACAAGGAGGGCGTCCAGACAGGACAGATTGCCGCCCAGATGCGCGATTTTAGCTTCAAAATGCATGCGCAGGAGGCGAGCTTTGGCGCGCCGGATCAGCGCGGTCCATTCGATGCTCATCGACCACTCGAGCGGGTGTCTGCGTCGCTTTGTTTTGGCAAAAGGAAAATTGATTGTTTCATAATTCAGGGACTATATCAAATCCGTTTCCAAGAACGACCTAGCCCGGCGCTGTTTTCTTGGGTATTATCATGAAATACAAGGATAAATCCCCCTTTTTCGCCCGGGTGCCGCGCGATGGACGGTTCAGCGTTGTGTTGAACAAAGCCCCAAAATCGTCCCAGGCCCGGCCGCAGAAGCAGGCCTACAGCGTATCCGCGGTGATCGCCTGCTATAAGGACGGCCAGGCCATCCCGGTGATGTACCGCAGGCTGAAAGCGGTTTTCGAAAAGCTGGGCATCGGCCATGAGATCATTTTCGTCAACGACGCCAGCCCGGACAACAGTGAAGAGATCATCCGCGGCCTCAGCGCCGCCGATCCCGCGGTCATCGGAATCACCCATTCCCGCAATTTCGGCTCCCAGGCCGCCTTCCGCAGCGGCATGGAGCTCGCCTCGAAAAACGCCGTGGTCCTCCTCGACGGCGACCTGCAGGACCCGCCGGAGCTGATCGAGGCTTTCGTGGCCCGCTGGCGCGAGGGCTATGAGGTGGTCTACGGGCGCAGGGTCAAACGCCAGGCCACCCTGTTCATGCAGTTCGCCACCAAGGCCTTCTACCGCCTCTTCGGCCGCTTCGCCTACATCAGCGTCCCCCACGACGCGGGCGATTTTTCGCTGATGCAGCGCAAGGTGGTACGCGCCCTCCTGCGCTTCCCGGAACGGGATTTGTTCGTGCGCGGCATCCGGGCCTTCGCCGGCTACCGCCAGACCGGGGTCGACTACGTCCGCCCGGAGCGCATGTTCGGGGTGACCACGAACAGCTTCTTCAAGAACGTCGGCTGGGCCAAGAAGGGCGTTTTTTCCTTCAGCAACGCGCCCCTGGAATTGCTGAGCACCTGCGGGGCCCTCCTCTTCGCGCTGTCGCTCCTGCTGGCCCTGGCCAAGCTCGCGCTCAAGCTGGCCTGCCCGGCGGGCCCCCCGCCCTTCCTGACCGCGGGACTGGTCATCACCCTCTTCTTCGGGTCCTTGAACCTCTTCGCCGTGGGCATCGTGGGCGAATACGTCGCCAAGATCCTCGAAGAGGTGAAGCGGCGCCCCCATTTCATCCGCGACCACATCATCCGCGACGGCGCGGTCCGTGAAGCGGGCGCCGACCTCTCACTACGGGAAGACTGAGCATGGAACTGATGGACCGTCCCTGCCCCGTGTGCGGCGAAGGCGCCCCTTTTGAAGTCCTGGCGCAATCCAATTTCGACCCCGAAAAAATGACGGCCTTTTCCTTCGCCTCGCGCAAGCTGCCGGAGCTGATGCACCACCGGCTTCTGCGCTGCAAGACCTGCGACGTGCTCTACGCCAGCCCGGCGCCCCGCCCCGGCGAGGTGGCCAAGGCCTATGAGCAGGCCGGATTCGACAGCGGCGAGGAGGCCGGCCTGGCGGCCGACACCTACCTGGGCGAGCTCCTGGCCAAGCCCCTGGCCTCCCGCGAGGGCGCCCTGGACATCGGCACCGGCGAGGGCGCTTTCCTGAAGCGCCTTTTGGCGGCCGGCTTCAGCGGCCTGCGCGGCGTCGAGCCCAGCCGTGCGCCCATCGCCGCCGCGGACCCGGCGGTCCGCAAGCTGATCCGACGCGGCATGTTCCGCGCCTCGGATTTCAAGAAGCGGAGCCTGGGGCTGGTCACCTGCTTCCAGACCATGGAACACCTCGAGGATCCCCTGGGCGTGGCCAAGGCCGCCCTGCAGATCCTGCGGCCGGGCGGCGCGTTTTTCACGGTCGCCCACAACCAGCGTTCTCTGTCCGCCACCCTCATGGGCCGGCTTTCCCCGATCTATGACATCGAGCATTTCCAGATCTTCACGCAGGCCAGCCTGAGGGCCCTCCTGCACAACGCCGGCTACGTGAACATCAGCGTCTGGCCGATCAGCAACCGCTATCCCCTGCGGTATTGGGTGCGGGTCTGCCCCTTCCCCGGCCCGCTGAAAAGCCTGTTCCTGGCCCTGTTCCGGGGCCCCCTGGGCTCCATCCGGGTGCCGCTGAGGGCCGGAAACCTGGCCGCCATCGGATACCGTCCATGAGCGTCCCGGCGCAGGACCCCTTTTCCCTGCCGGGACGCAATCTTCTGGACATCCCGCCGGAGCGCTTCAAGCCGCCCGCCTTCTCAAGGGTCCAGACGCCGCTGCAGCGCGCGGCCCTGCTCTGCCGCCACTTGCTCGACCCGGCCGCGGCCGGCATCTGGCGCGACCTGAAGCGCGTCTTCCCCAAGGTCCGCGGCTCCTTTCTCGACGTGGGTTGCGGAGCCCAGCCCTACCGCCACCTGCTTCCCGCGGGCGTGCATTACCAGGGCATCGACCGGGCCGAGACCCAGGCCGCCTTCGAGTACGCTGTCCCTGACACGCTCTACTATGAGGGCGACCGCTGGCCGGTGAAGTCCAAGACCTGCGATTGGATCCTCAGTTCCGAAGTCCTTGAGCACGTCGAGGAGCCCGCTGTTTTTTTGGCTGAAGCTTTCCGCTGCCTGAAACCGGGCGGGCGCATCCTCCTCACCGTGCCCTTCAGCGCCCGCTGGCATTACATCCCCCATGATTACTGGCGCTATACGCCCTCCGGGCTGAAGGTCCTGCTGGAGGGGGCGGGTTTCAGGGACGCGCAGGTCACCGCGCGCGGCAATCCCCTGACCGTCGCCTGCCACAAGGCCATGTCCCTGGTTTTTCCGCTCCTGCTGGGCTCAGGCTTGGGGCTTATGCGGCTGCCGGCGATGGCCCTGGGGCTGCTGCTGGCCCCCTTCGCGGCCCTTGCCGGTTTGCTGTCCTATGCCACTTTGTCCTTTGATTTCGGGGTGGATTGCATGGGCTACACAGTGCTGGCCCGGCGTCCCTAGATCGGTCTAGCTCCACGGCGCTTTTTTGAATAATATTGTCGATGTTCACGATTTCCGCTTATCAGAAAAAAGGAGCGCTTCCATGGAAGAGTCCGCGGACCGGATCAACTGGACACGGGGCTTCGACGGGGTCGCCATTTGTTGGTTCGGTTACGCCGTGTTGTTCCCCCATTCGGCGTTTTGGGGCCTGACGGTTCTTGGCGTGGGCAGCCTTTTGGTCGGCGCCGCCCTGGGGAGGGATTGATTTTGGCACTTCCTAAGAAATCGATGATCTCCGGGTTCGACTTGTTCGTGGTTTACGGCCTTTTGCTTTGGTACCTCTGGGAGAAGCAGCAGCAGCTGAGCCTGACCTGCCTGCTGATGGCCGCGGCCGTGGCCGGCCTGGGCCTCATCTATGCCCGCGGCACCGAGCCGGTGGTCCCGGAGAGCGCCCCAAAACCGGCCACGAGCCTGGTGCCCATGCTCGTGTTCGGCTGCGCCGGGCTCTATTGCGCCTGGTCCGCCGCCCAGGCCGGGATCGACGGATCCATGCCGACCATGGCGCTGTGGATCGGGCTTTCCGCGCTGGCCTGGCGCGCCACGGTGCTGGATCCGATTCCGGCGCCCAAGGGCTGGCCGCTGTGGATCCTGGCGCTGGTCCTTTTCCTGGTGGGCGCCTGGTTCCGGCTCTACCGGGCCGGGGACATTCCGGAGGGCTTCGCGGGGCGCGACGAGTCCGGCATCTGGGAGTATGTCTGGTCCTACTACCGCGGCGTGCGGCTCAGCTACGGGCCGGGCGGCACCGGGGGCGCGGACGGGGTCATCCCCCAGTACATGATCATGGCCGGACTGAAGGTCTTCGGTAACACGGTCTTCGCGTTCCGGAGCGAAGGGATCATCGTCGGCATCCTCATGACCGGCCTTTTCTATGTCCTGGGCAGGGAAAGCTTCGGAACCTGGGCCGGCCTGGCGGCCGCGTTTTTCTGGGCCGTCAGCCTCTGGCCGGTGACGGCGACGCGGGCCAACTACTACATGGCCGAGACCCTCTTCCTGGTGATGCTGTGCATGGCCATGCTGGCGCTGGGCCTGCGCAAGGGCATCGCCTGGTGCTTCGCCGGGGCCGGGCTTTTCTGGGCCTTCTGCTTCAACGCCTATCCGGCCGCCCGCGTCATGCTGGCGATCATCCCCTGGTTCTATTTCCTGATCTGGTTCCTGAACCGCCCTTCGCGCCCGGCCCTGCTGAAGTCAACGAAGCCCCTGCTGTGGGGCTTCGCGGCGGGCGTCGCCCCGCTCGTCTATTGGATGGTCACCGACTATCCCGCCAGCAAGGACGCCTACTTCGCGGCCTTCACATCGCCCATCCAGGGCGGCGACCTGGGGTCCTACGGCCTCTTGGGGAAGGTGAACGAGGTCCTCACCCGGGTGATCGCCTTGTTCCCCTCGAGCTTCTCCCTGCTGACCCAGAAACCGAACCCCTATTGCCCCCACTATTTCCCGCTCCAATACCCCATCCTCCATCCCTGGCTGTTCAGCCTGGCGGTGCTGGGCGCGGGCGTGGCCCTGGCCCGTTTCCGCAACGTGTTCTATTCCTTCCTGCTGTATTGGTGGTGCATCGGCTTCCTGCCGGCCCTGGCCGGGGCCCCCGGGACCGTCACGGACCGCCGGGAAATCATGATCCTGCCGCCGACCCTGCTGCTGGCCGCGGTCGGCGTCGACACCATCGCCCGCCTGATCCGCTCGCTGCTGGGCAAGGCCCGCGTGGCCGCGCTGGTCCTGGCCCTGGCCGCCCTCTTCGGCGCCTCCGCCTACGGCCTGGCCTCCTGGCACGACTATTTCGACCGCAACCAAAAGGACGCGGGCCTGATGGTCGATGGGGACGCGTCCATGGTCAACCTGGCGCGCGCCTTGAAGAACACCATGGGCCCGAAGGGCGGCCTGCTCATCTCCACCTGGCACTCCGATGACGGGGCCTTTTACGGGCCCCAGTACGACAGCTACGTGGAAGAGAAACTGGACGCCGCGGAGCAGGGCATCAATTATTTCTGGTACCAGCGCGACCAGGTGACCTTCCAGGGGGGCGGATTCATCGCCGCCCTGAACTGGGCCCTGACCAACAACGGGGCCCTGAGCTCCGGCCCCGTCGCCGACGTGTACGTCCTCCTGACGCCCTTCAACGACTATCTGGAGCCCGGCCTGAAGGCCATAGGCGGCGAAGTCGTGGCGGAGGTGGCGCGCCCGATGTCGACGGACGGGCCCCTGGATTACACGGGCATGGCCTCGGGCGGCTACTTCGCGCGCATCATGCGCCTGAGGGGCCTGAACCAGGCCATGGTCGACCGCTACGCCCAGAGGCCGAAGTTCCAGATCGATCTCACGGAACTGCGGGTGCCCGAGGGCATGGTCTGGCAGCAGCCGCACGGCTTGGCCGTCGCGGATCCGGGCTACGAACCCTCGGTCGCGGACTATGAGCGCGGCCGCTGGCACGGCGGCCGGACCGCGAGCTTCACCACGGACGACCCCTGGATCTACACCTCGGTGGGCACCCTGCCCGGCGGCATCAACGCGCCCTTCAGCCTGCGCTTCAGGGCCCGCCTGAGCATCGCCCATGAAGGGGACTACGAATTCGGCGCGAGCTGCACGATGCTGACGAGGATCATGATCGACCGGAAGACCGTCTTCCGCCGGGACCCCTTCGACCCCGCGGAGGCGGTGCCCTCGGACCGCAGCGGCGCGGGCGCCGGACTGACCTGGCTGTCGGACGACCCGGACCGGCTGGGCTACCTGGGCCCGGTCGTGCACCTGACCCAGGGGGAGCACACGCTGGAGATCGACCAGGCCATGCTGACCGCGACCTACTGGAACCACATCCTCAGGCCGATATGGCGCCCCGCGGGCCAGGACACCGAGACCCTGCCGCTTGAGCTGCTGCGGCCCCTGCGCTGAATCCCACCCCGATCCCCGGTGCCCCCTTGAAAAAGCTCATCAGCGTCGTGACGGCCTGCTACAACGAGGAGGAGAACGTCGAGCCCCTCTACGAGGCCGTGAAGCAGGTGTTCGCGAAGCTGAAGCGCTACCGCTACGAGCACATCTTCATCGACAACCGCTCGACCGACTCCACCGTGGCGGTCTTAAGGACGATCTGCGCCCGCGACAAGAACGTCAAAGTGATCGTCAACGCCCGCAACTTCGGGCACATCCGCTCGCCCTTCCACGGCCTGATCCAGGCCAAGGGCGAGGGCGTGATCTACATGGTGGCCGATTTCCAGGACCCGCCCGAGCTGATCCCGGAACTGATCAAGAAATGGGAAGAGGGCTACAAGATCGTGGCCGCGATCAAGCAGAACAGCGAGGAATCGGCGGTCTTTTTCGCGATCCGCCGCCTTTATTACTGGATCGTCACCGGCCTCGCGGACGTCAAGCTCATCCCGAACTTCACGGGCTTCGGCCTGTACGACCGCAAGCTCATCGAGATCCTGCGCGGGGTCGACGACCCCTATCCCTACTTCCGCGGGCTCATCTCCGACATAGGCTTCGAGCCGGCCCTCATCCCCTACACCCAGCCCCGCCGGCGCCGCGGCATCACCAAGAACAACTTCGGCACGCTCTACGACCTGGCCATGCTGGGGATCACCACCCACTCCAAGGTGCCCCTGCGGCTCGCGGCCATGCTGGGCTTCGCGCTGTCGGGCCTCTGCCTCTTCACCGCCGTGGGCTACCTGGTCTACAAGCTGGTGTTCTGGCAGCAGTTCTCCCTGGGCATGGCCCCCCTGGTCATCGGTTTCTTCCTGATCGCCTCGGTGCAGCTCTTCTTCATCGGGATCATCGGCGAGTACCTCGGAAACATCCACACCCAGTCGCTCAAGCGGCCCCGCGTCATCGAGAGCGAAAGGATCAATTTCTGATGGCCAGGCGCAAAGTGCTGCTGAGCGGCGGCAGCGGTTTCGCCGGCCGCAATATCCTGGAATCGGCGCTGGGCGAAAAATTCGAGTTCCTCAGCCCCTCGCACCGCGAGCTGGACCTGCTCGACACCGGCGCGGTGGACGCATTCTTCAGGGCCAACAAGCCCGAGCTCATCCTCCACGCGGCCGTGAAGCCGGGGCACCGCAACGCCAAGGACCACAACGCGCTTTTTTACAGCAACACCCGCCTCTTTTTCAACCTGGCGCGCCACGCCGGCGAGGTGGAGCGCATGGTCATCCTGGGCTCCGGCGGCATCTACGACCCGCCGCACTACCGCCCCCGCATGGAAGAGGGCTATTTCGGCGCCCACCTGCCCGCGGACGACCACGGCTTCAGCAAATACGTCTGCGGGAAGCACATTGAGGCCTCGGCGAACATCGTCGACCTGCGCATCTTCGGGCTCTTCGGGAAGTACGAGGACTACGCGATCCGCTTCATCTCCAACATGATCTGCAAGTGCCTCTGCGGCCTGCCCCTGACCATGCACCAGGACCGCCGTTTCGATTACCTGTACATCGACGACCTCATGCCGGTGCTGGACCATTTCCTGGGGACGACCCCGAAGCTCCGCGCCTACAACGTCACGCCGGACGAGACGGTCTCCCTGCTGGACCTGGCGCGCAGGATCCTGGCCATTTCAGGCAGGGACCTGCCCATCGTCGTGGGGAAGCCGGGCCTGGGCCTGGAATATTCCGGGGACAACGCGCGCCTGAAGGCCGAGTTCCCGGCCTTCGCCCCGCGGCCCCTGGAGACAAGCCTGCGCGAGCTCTACCATTGGTACGCCCAGAACACGCATCTGATCCGCCGGGAGGAGCTGCTGCATGACAAGTGACAGGATCAAGGTGGCGGACTATATCGCCCGGCGCCTGGCCGAGAAGCACGGCGTCAGCCACGTCTTCCTCATCACCGGCGGCGGCGCCATGCACCTCAACGACGCCCTGGGCAGCCAGGCCGGCCTGGAGACCGTGTGCATGCACCATGAGCAGGCCTGCGCCATCGCCGCGGAGGGCTACGCGCGCATCTCCGGCAGGCTGGCCTTCGTCAACGTCACCTCCGGGCCGGGCGGCACGAACACCCTGACCGGGCTGCTGGGCCAGTGGACGGATTCGGCCCCGGTGATCTACGTGTCCGGCCAGATCAAGATGGAGACCTCGATCCACTCCCAGCCCGGATTGGCCCTGCGCCAGCTGGGCGACCAGGAGGCCGACATCACGAGGATCGTCGCGCCCCTGACGAAGTTCGCCGCCACCCTGCGCGATCCCAAGCAGGTCCGCCGCCTTGTGGACAAGGCCGTGCACCTGGCCACCACGGGAAGGCCCGGCCCGGTGTGGCTGGACGTGCCCC
>Ga0206860_10215_pt1 | contig 12275 bp, 11 predicted proteins | sample Alteio_BWOrgCont_44_FD_152624 | JGI IMG/M metagenome (GOLD analysis project Ga0206860, IMG submission 152624) | Enriched cells from forest soil in Barre Woods Harvard Forest LTER site, Petersham, Massachusetts, United States -... | ecosystem: Environmental > Terrestrial > Soil > Temperate forest >...
CTACTAGTGAGGCGCTCGGCACGTCCCCTCTCGGCAGCGGCCAGGAGGACGACCCCGACGCTGACATTTATGCCTCGGCATGCATCTCCTGCCATTACAATGCCGCGCCTGTTCCTCTACCTGTGCGGCCGGAACTGTCGCTCAACAGTGCGCTTACTTTGCCCGAACCGACGAACTTCATTCAGGCTGTCCTGAAAGGTGTCGGCGACACCGGCGGCGCGCCGGGCCTGGTGATGCCCGAATACGCATCGTCACTCAGCGACGGAGAGATCGCCCGCCTCGCGGCCTATCTGCGCCGTTCGCGCACGAAATCTCCTCCGTGGACAAACCTGGAAAAAAAGGTCGCTGTTATTCGCCGGGCTTCGGCGAAACCACGATGAAGGATATGAACACCAAAGGAGCTAAGCGATCATGACCACCTTCGAACTCAATGGACGCAGCGTTTCGGTGAACAGTCCGGATGACACACCATTGCTCTGGGTAATCCGCGACGAAGTTGGTCTCACGGGCACCAAATTCGGTTGCGGGATTGGATTTTGCGGCGCCTGCACGGTGCATGTGGAAGGGCGCGCGACGAGGTCCTGCATCACTCCCCTCGGTGCCGTCGCGGGAGTGAGGATCACGACCATCGAAGGGCTCGATCCAGAGGGCAAGCATCCGCTCCAAACGGCATGGCTTGAGCTGCAGGTTCCGCAGTGTGGATACTGCCAATCGGGACAAATCATGCAAGCAGCCACGCTGCTGAAGGATTATCCCGACCCCAGCGATCGCGACATCAACGCCGTCATGGCCGGGAATGTCTGCCGCTGTATGACTTACCCTCGAATCCGAAAAGCCATCCAGCTTGCAGCAGCGAGGATGCGAGGAGTCACCCATGGTTAGTTTGTCTGCCCACGGACTGAGAGGTTCACCCGATCCTTCGCGCCGAGGTTTCCTGATCGCAATGATGGGAGCCGGCGTCATGTTGGGATACGCGCGTTCAGGCATCGCCGCGACGGCAACGGCTAGCGCGAGCGATCTATTCGAGCCGACGATCTGGTACGGAATTGATCCGAGCGGTACGGTGACAATCAATATTATTCGCGCCGAGATGGGTCAACATGTCGGAACTGCCCTAGCCCGGATAGTAGCCGACGAGCTGGAGGCCGATTGGGACAAGGTCAGGACCATCACTGTCGACTCGGATCCGAAATGGGGACTGATGATCACAGGCGGTAGTTGGTCTGTGTGGCAGAGTTTCCCACTGCTCAGCAGGGCCGGCGCGGCCGGGCGCATCGCTTTGGTCGAAGAAGGCGCCAAGCTTCTCGGCGTCAATCCAGAAGTTTGTACAGCGCGCAATGGTGCGGTGCATGCGAAAGCAAGATCGATATCTTACGGCGACATCGTGGCGCGTGGGGATTTGCGCCGGACCTTTACGCCGGAGCAGTTGCAGAAAATGCCCATCAAACCGCCAGCCGAACGCCGCCTGATCGGAAAGGATGTCGTAGCGCTCGATGTTCCGTCGAAAGTCAACGGCAAAGCCCGCTACGGCCTCGACGCAGCGGTCGACGGCATGATCTACGCGCGTCCGATAATCCCTCCGACGCGCTACGGCTCTACGGTGGTATCGATCGACGATTCGGCGGCTAGACGGCTGCGTGGCTATATTCGAAGCATCGCTCTGGATGATCCGTCAGGTACGGTTCCGGGCTGGGTTATGGTCTACGCTGCCAGCTTTTCAGCCGCCAATCGCGCGGCCGACCTAGTCAAGGTGAAATGGCATTCGGGCGAAACGGCAAAGGTCTCTGAGCAGGATATCCAGCAACGCGCAGCCCAACTGATCGCGGATCCAAAGGGCGGCTCCCTGTTTGTCGACGATCCGGGTGTGGACGCGGTGCTTGCCTCGGCAAAGAGGAAGATCGAGCGGACTTACACGACAGCCACTGTGATGCATTTCGCCCTCGAGCCAGTCAACGCCCTGGCCTTCGAAAAGGACGGCGTTGTGGAAATTCACACAGGCAATCAATGGCAGTCGTCGATCCTGCCGGTGCTCGCGAAAGCTTTGCGTCGGAGTCAGGACAAGATCGTGATGCGCAGCTATCTGCTGGGTGGGGCATTCGGCCGGCGCCTGGACGGCGATTATGCCGTCCCGGCCGCACTTGCGAGTCTCGCAATAGGCGGCAAGCCGGTAAAGATGGTCTGCACGCGAGCCGACGACATGCGCTTCGATTGTCCACGGTCCGCCTCGCGCCAGGTTCTGCGTCTGGCCTGGGGCGACGAAAACAGCGTGGCGGCTATGGATCACCACGCAGCAGCGGGTTGGCCAACGGTTACGATCGCTCCTTATTTCTTGGGTAAAGACGCTAAGGGCGCTCCCTACGATCCATTCGCCATCTCGGGAGCCGACCATTGGTACACGGTGGGCGCGCAACGCGTTCGGGCGCTTCGCAATGATCTGGCGGAACGCACGTTCAGGCCCGGCTATTTACGAGGGGTCGGCGCCGCCTGGACGAGTTGGGCTATCGAGAGCTTTATGGACGAGGCAGCCCACGAAGCTGGTATCGATCCAGTGGCGTTCCGGCTGAGCTTGCTCGACGGCACCGGACGTAACGCTGGATCGGCGCCGAACTCCGTAGGCGGCGCACACCGCCAGGCCGCGGTGCTCGCCCGCGTGGCGGAGAAGGCAGCCTGGGGGCGTGCCATGCCGAAGGATGTCGGCCTTGGCATCGCATCAACATTCGGGCAGGAACGCAGAATGCCGACGTGGATCGCCTGTGCCGCTCGTGTGCGGGTTGACCGCACGACCGGCCACGTCGCAGTAGAGAAGCTGACCCTTGTTATCGACGCGGGGACGATCATTCATCCGGACAGCGCCGCAGCCCAGGTGGAGGGCGCGGCGTTGTGGGGTCTTTCGATGGCCCTATCTGAAGGAACCGAGTTCACCAAAGGGCAACCGAAGGATACAAATCTCGATAGCTACAGAGTGCTCCGGATGGGAGAAACACCGGAAATTGACATTGAGTTCATTCCCAGTACGGAAGCTCCGGTCGGACTGGGCGAGCCGGCGACGACCGCTGTCGCGCCGGCGATCGGGAATGCGATCTTCGCCGCTACGGGAGCGCGCGTTCGCCATACGCCCATCCGTCCGGAAGTTGTGCTGGCGGCGCTCACGCATGGAAGTTGACCTATCCGAGCGGCATCTGCGCGCCGATGGGGCTCTGCGGAACAGGCAGAAGCAATCGATTTGGACGTTAGCTCATTAATTAGCTCGAAAGAAAAAGGAGAATCAAATGCCAACGTATGTTTGTTCTGTCCCTAACGGGAAGTTCAGTGATCTGCAGAAACAGGAAATTGCAAATGCGATTAGTAATCGGCACAGCGAGGCGACCGGCGCGCCACCCTTCTTCGTGCAGGTTGTCGTTGAGGAGCAAGGGACGTCGAAGCGATTCCTCGGTGGAACCGCTACCGACCATCACATTTGGATACGGGGCGATATACGAGCGGGACGTGACGAAAAGCATCGTGATCAAATCATGTTGAACGTCATGAACGACGTGAGTCGCATCACCGGAAACTCCATCGACGATATCTGGGTCTATCTCTGCAATCTGGCGCCTACCGACATGGTGGAGTATGGGCGCGTACTTCCCAGGCCGGGCGAAGAGGAGCAATGGTTCGCATCGCTTCCGTTGTCGCTCAGAAAGTATCTAGAGAGCCTAGGTGTCCATCAAGAGACTTTTCAGCTCTGACAGTGAGCTTGCGTCAGGCAGGAGCAATCGATTTGAACCGTTAACTGATTAAGTAGCTCGAAAGAAAAGGAGAATCAAATGCCAACTTTTGAATGTTTTACTGCCCCAGGGAAACTGACTGTGGCACAAAAGGCGCAGATCGCGAACTGGTGTACCAGCGTATATCACGAGGAGTTTGGGATCGCACGCTTTCTCATACAGCTGATCTTCGAAGAGTTCGCAAGCGGCGACCAGTATATCGGGGGTCAACCGGCGCCTGACATCATATGGATTCGCTGCGACGTTCGATCCGGGAGGAATGAGGAACTGAAAGCCAGGCTCCTCCAGCGGGTCCAACAAGGCGTTGCCAAGGCCGCCAACATCCCGGAGGAGTCGGTCTGGTTTTATCTTAATGACCTCCCCGCGATGAACATCATGGAGTGGGGGCACATCATGCCGCGGCCGAATGCAGCAGAGACGATCGATATCGTGACCGTGAACGACCCAGGAGCAGTCGTTCACGACGACGAACGCTGGTTTCAGGCGCTTTCAGAGCCTACGAAGGAGCGTCTGCGAGCACTAGCCAACGACCCCGAGTACGCATCGACCGAAGCACACTAAGGGGCTCTATTCTTGCAGAGGTTATCGGCGCGAATCGCCCGCAGGCTCCGGCCGGGGCCCGCGCGTCTCACGAGTGAACCCATGACTGTGCCCACTTTCGCTCTTTCCGTGGACAGCACGCTCGGCACCAAGCTGCTGCCGGGCGTGCTCAGCATAGTAGCAGGCTCTGTTGACGTCATCAGCTTCCTCGGGCTGGGTGGGCTGTTCGCCGCGCACATCACAGGTAATCTGGTGGTTCTGGCGGCGCATCTCGTCACCGGGAGACCGGCGTCGCTCGCGGCGATCCTTTCTGTCCCGGTGTTTATTGTGGTGCTGGGTTTGACCAGGCTGGCGGCCGCCGCTCTGGAGGAAGCCCGGCACTGCCCGCTGCAGCCCTTGCTGGCGCTGCAGTTTGTCCTGCTCGTGAGCTTTCTGGCGGTCTGGGTCGCGGCGGGTTCGGGCTTCGATCCCGCTACGCCGACCGGTGTTGTTGTCGGCATGCTGGGGGTCGGTGCAATGGCGGTCCAGAACGCGCTCGTGCGGATTCTGATAGAGGCACCGGCAACCGCGGTGATGACGACCGACATCACGACTTTCATGATGGATGTCGGCGCGATGGTGTTCCGGCGCGATCCCAAAGGAGTAGCCTACGCTCGCAGTCGTGCAGGGCGCACTTGGCCCGCAATCGTGGGCTTCACTCTCGGCTGCAGCCTCGGCGCGTTATTGGAGGCCGTGATCGGGCCGTGGTCCTTGGCACTGCCGATCAGCTTCGCTTTCCTGGCACTGGGTCTCTCGGTCAAGAGTGGCGTCTAGGTTTGCCGATCAACCGATCTTTGGTGTCAATGTCCTAGCCGCCAACTCACGTCCATTCGATGGATCACCTTCCGTCCGGCTTGTCAGTTCCCTGTTGCGGACCTGATCCAGACGTTCAAGCCTGAGATGTGGGAGGACTTCACCGAGGAATGGGCGTCTGTCTGGCCGACGATATGGGCCTGGGAAAGACCATCCAGGCTCTCGCACTGCTCGAACGCGACCGCGCCAACGGCATCGACCGCCCGGTGCTCCTCATCTGCCCCACATCGGTGGTTGGCAACTGGCGGAAGGAAGCGGCGCGTTTTGCTCCGGGCCTGCAGGTCCTCGTTCATCACGGACTGGCGCGCACACGCGGTCGGGAATTCGCCGACCATGCCCCGCGTCATTCCATCGTCATCTCCAGTTATGCGCTCATGCATCGCGACATCGATCAGTTGAAAGAGATCGTCTGGTCCGGAATCATTCTCGACGAGGCACAGAACATCAAGAATCCGGAAACGCGCCAGTCCCGCGCCGCGCGTTCGCTGACTGCCGATTACCGGATCGCGCTCACGGGCACGCCGGTCGAGAACAGCGTCGGTGAGTTGTGGTCCATCATGGAGTTCCTGAACCCCGGCTTTCTCGGCAACCACACCGAGTTCAGGCGCCGGTTTCTGCTCCCCATCCAGAAGCGGGCCGATTCCGCGGCCGCGCTGGAACTGAGGAAGCTGACGGCGCCGTTCATTCTGAGACGTCTCAAGACCGACACCTCCGTCATACAGGATCTACCGGCCAAAATGGAGATGAAGGTCTTCTGCAACCTCACGCCGGAGCAGGCCTCTCTCTATAAAAGTGTCGTCGATGAAGCCGCACGCGCTCTCGATGCGGCGACGGGAATCAGGCGCAAAGGCGTCATCCTCGCGGCGCTCACGCCCGAAAAGCGTTGCACGGGGGTCCGCAGTGTCATTGCTCTCCCACTGCGAACTCGGACTCTTGAAGCTAGGTCGTAGGAGCAGGTCCCGGCCCTGCGCATCCTGGGGCTTTGGCACATTGGAAGCCTCAAATCCTGGCATCAGTCAATCGAGGTACTTCAGAATCAGCAAGGTGTCCTGATGCGCGTGATCCTTGGCGGGATTCTTACTGCGGGTTTGCGGACGCCAATGGCCATCAGCCTCCATGTCCGCACGCACGCGCCACGCCACCGCTTTCGCCTGGTTCGGATCGGGCCATCGCCCGCGCTCAAGTTCTTTCAGCAACAAGACCCATCGTTTAATTCTGGGATCTGTCGACTGACGCGCAATCTCCACGAACTCTCGCTCAAGGGGGTCCATCTGCCCAAGTTGCTGTTGTTCAACCCGATCCTTTCGCGCTTTTTCAGCTTCCTGACTCAGGGCCTTCAGCCACGGCACTTTATCCTCGGGGACTAACCTCATTCGCCCATAGCCCACTGCAGTCTTCGCACCAGCGCCCGTGTTGGTGAGCGCGTCATTAAGCCATTTACCGCTCGTGATGACAGCCTCTCTATCGTTTTTCGTCCGTGGGAGAACAGCGAGCAGGAACTCCGCACCCGGCGCCACGGTAAGAAACGGGATCGGCACTGGTGAGCGCCAGTCACCCGGAGGATGCTTCTCGGACCATGGTGAATAGTGTGGCGTCATGACATCAGCTTCCAAGGCTATAGGAACCGTCGGAACGGCCGCAAGACAAACCACACGGCCAACCTGCTTCATCGATCCGAGCACTGTCTCGCGGTTTTCCTGGCCGATCAGCCCCTTGATCGAACTCCCCGGCACGTACGGAACCCCCAGCGTCGGATGCCACACGAATCCGTTCTCGACCGGGTTGCTCAGGCCTGTTCCAGTGACCAGTCTTTCTTCAGTCTGGTAGACCCAAACCTCTCCCCCCCGAGCCGTTACCAGCTGCCAGATGCGGCTTCGATATTCGCTGAGAAGCCCGGCGTCGCCTACTTTGCCTTTGACGATCTCGGCGATCCAGTCCTGCTTCGGTTTCCGGTCGCCTATGTTTTTCAGCGACCAAGCCTCACCCCAGGTATTGAAAAACTTGTCGTAATAAAGTCCGGCATGCCCTTCATTCCGAGCATCGGCTGCCCCGCCGTACAGAGGAATCAAGTGCGATCCTCCTCTTTTGGTAGGTATGCCTGGCAGAACTTCTTGTGCCAGGACAGCCAGGACAGCGCTTCCGCTTGAGCCGCGATGTACTGTTCCTGGTCGCCGCTCAGAATCGCCCTCATTAGATCGCTCTTCCCGTCAAAGGGCGCACCCTGCTGACAGAGCAGGTCGCTAACGTTCTCGTAGAGATGATAGTGCGCCTGCTCATCCTCTCGCTGCCGGTTGGTGCCCGCAGCAGCCAACTCCATTGCCAGTGCCTGTCCCAGCCCATTGATCAAAATCGCGGGACCCAGACGATCGACATAAGAGCGATAGTGGCCCTTGAATTTGTTTGTCCGGGTCTCGACTGCCTTGAGTCGATCAAGCGCGTGGCGCGCCTTGTCCTGTTCGTTCATCGCCGCTCCTCCGATCCAGGAAAGGCGAGGGCAAACCAACCCGCCCCGACCGTTTCATTGCCGCCGACCTGGATGTATGCGTCATCTTCAAACAGCGATTTCAACGCTCCTTCGGCAGCGTTGTTCCTACCCGCGACGACGGCATACATGAGAGTGTCGGCCGGAAGCGATTCCTCATACCAGAGGTTTTTACTTTGCTTCGTGTCATCGTGAAGCTCATTGCGGGCCTGGACCGGCAATGCGTATCGCGCGAACCACGCGAAATCATCATCACTCACTATCGCGAGCGTCTTGCCGATCCGTCCGCGAGTGACTTCGTGCGGGATTACGGACCCCAAAAGCCCGATGAGCTTGCCGTCCGGTTCGGCGGTGATGGTAAGCTGCCGCTCCTCAAGGTAGATCTGTCCCGAACCGGAAGTCTGCACGGAGCCTTTGCCCACCACAGGGACGCTGGCCTCCAGTGGAAGACCGGCACGTCGCATGTCCCGACACAGGCGCTCGACAATGTGCGGGCAAGTCAGCCAACGATATGATCCAGTCAAGCTGCGCACGGGAAGCAATAGCAACCTCGCGTCCGAAACCAGCAGTTCACCGGCATTGTCAGCCTTGCCGAACCATTTATTAGGCAGTTCCGTGTCTCTCCCCAATAACGTCTCAGTTTTTTCTCTTAACGCACCTTTCAAGCTGGAGCCGGCGATGAACGGATAGTCCGTGGCGGCTTCGCGTGCAACCGGAAGATCGATGACGCCACCGCTACGTCCAGTTCCCGGATGAATCGCCGTTTCGGCGAGCATCCCCAACAAAATCGTTTTCATCCTGGCTCCTTGCTTTCAATCCATGTTCCCAATGCGACGCATCCAAAACCGGCTTCCGTCCCTCCGCCAACCGCTGGTATCCGGTCCCCCACTTGATCGATTGCCGACCGCAACGCCGCCTTGTCCCGGCACTCGCAGAAAAACACCGTTCCCGGCGGGACATAGCTGCGCATAGCGCGTGGCTGTCGCGATAGTGAATCCCATCCGCCTATCCGAATCGGGCGATCCATGCAGGCGGACTTTACAAGGGCACCGCCAAGGTCGGTTAGCGGAGTTCGTCCGAGACATGCCTGAAGGCTCAAGTCCAGGGGCGTCAGTGCGATAAGAATGAACCGGCCATCCTCACAGATTCTGTTTACCGGCATCTTCAGGGCGAGATCGCCGGACCATTGTTGCCAATAGGCCAGCCGTGATTCGCCGCCGAACGGATGTGCTCCGCTGGGCAGCGGCCATTCCGGCGGCAGACCGGTTGTGGCCATCAAGAGAGCCGTTCCTTCCTGCAAGCGGAAATGGCGCGAGCTGTAGAGTCCGCCTTCACTGGCGGTTCGAGTTGTCGGGTTGCGTTGTATCCCCGTTCGCGGCTCCTCGCTCCAGAGTTTGTCCTCAGGAATCAGGTCGTCACGGTGGGGCGCGATGCCTTCGAGAATCTTCTCAAATGCGGCATGCCTGACCCATTTCCTCGTTAAGGGCTTTGCTCCGTCAACCGCGATGGGCAGGAAAGCGCCCGGACCGCAGTCGAGGTCGCACGCCACACCGGAACCAACTCGGGAAAATCCCAATTCCGGCTCTCCCTCAATCCGATGCCAAAGGTGTCGTGGAACGGGGAGCAACAACTCGTTCTTCTGCACAACGAAGGGTCCCTGCAAGCGTAAGCGGCCGAGATCGTGCGGGCCATTGCCCAGGGTGTCGTTGAATTCCGTCGGCCAGCGTTTGGAACCATCCCATCCACGCGCCGTCGCTAACGTTGCACGCAGTGCTCCCGCGACCGAGGGCGGGCTTGGAGGAAACGAACCACCCACGTCCAACTGAGACCCCGTTTCAATGGAATACGGTGTGCCGTCGCGAAAGAACCACGTATCCGCGGGCTCGATGTAGAAGGCTTTCACTGATGCTCCTCCTCGTTACCGCCGCCCGCCAGGAAACCCGCAAGCCGCAGAACATCGGTGCTGATCAGGTTTGGCTTCACGGCGTTGGATTCGACCAGCATGAGGTTCCATATCACGTCGGCAGCTTCGTTCGCCTTTGTTTGATTGTCAACATCGGGTTCGGAGCGCTTCTCCAGACTGTGAAGAATTTCCGCCAGGATCAGTTTCTCTATGTCGAGATCGCCGGTCACCGTTAAACACTTGCCTGGGCGCCAGCTTTCTTCTTCGCCCAGAAAGCGCCATAAAAGTTTGTGAATACGGTGGATCACTCCAGAAGATATGTCCGTCTGCTGCTGCTTGAGGATCTCCACCACCCGCGTCAGAACGTCCACGGCGCGGGAGCCGTTGCGCTCCCACGTGGTCACCCATTCGAGGGCGAGGCCACTGCGCTGGTAGACGCCGACTGCCAGCGAGTTCCGCCCGTTCTTCTCCTTGGCAACTTCGTCGAGTAGCCGTCGGGCTTCTGATAATACCCGCGTTAGCGGCGCGGTCATCTGCGCGAAAAGCAACGCTCCGGACAAAGTCGCCGTTTGGAGATTCTCGCGAGAGAAGCATTCCTTGTACGTCAAAGCCAGTTTGTCAGCGTACACCAGCGCACTTCCGATCGGCAACAACGCGAACACATCGTCCCCACCTGCGTAAACGCGTTGGGCGTCCGACTCCTCGCTCAAAGGGCTGGTCTCGTTGGCGAAGCGATCCAACGCCGCCGCGATCTGTGCTGAAGCGCTGCCCCCGCTGTTCTTGAGCAAGGTGCCAAGCTTGTCTCCGTCGCCGAGAAACAGAGCGTAGTAACGCGGAGGATAGCCTAACCGCCCTTCCTCGTCCGGGCATTCGGCAATGGCCCTGAGAGCATCCTGCAACTTCCTCCTGTTTGATTCCTCCAGGAGTGGAGTTACACGCCTGTTGGCCAGCGCGGTTGGGTGCAGGTAATCCCCATTCAGCCGGACGAAGTCGCCGCCGTTAGTGAGGCCCCGAAAATGACGCGCCGCTTCGATTGCTTCAGGTGGAGCGAATTCCTTCACCAGCGCCGCATAAGTGAGCGCCTTCGAATTGGATTCAGGACACGCGATTACCCTCCGTAGCCACGGCAGAGCGGCGAAATCTACAGTCGATGGCCATGCTGAAGCTTTCAACTGCCAGCCGATACTCTCTTCAGCACACTTCACATAGATTCGCTTCACGAGCGCGATTGCGCTGAGCCGCTCACCTTGCTGAATATCCAAGTCGCCGGTTTTCTGCCGCACACGCTTCCAGAATGAGTCCTGCGCCTCCCGCGCTTCCCGCGAACTCGCGCGGATCTGGCCAGACAATTCCTGGTATATGGGCATGACGCCGCACTTATCTCCCGGTTCGTCGGGAGGCCAATGGGTCCTCCAAAGCTTCCGGCGCGCCAGTAATTCAGGCGTGTTGTCGCCGGCCACCCAGATAATTTCCCAAAAGTCGGAAACCTGCCGGTCCCAAATGCCCCGCGTGGCTACGCCGCACGCCTCGGCACCCGCCACATACCGGTTCCATACCGCGTTACAGACGCGCTGCCAGGCTTCGCGCAACGCCCCTTCGGCAGCAGCGGCGATGCGGTCGGCGTGGTCATGATCGGTGGCAGTAGCCGCGAAATGATTCGGCACGGAACCCATGCGCTGGGGCTCGCCTTGACGGTCACCCGAAGCCCAAAGAACGAGCGGGTCTCTTTCGAGCTGCTCCGGACTGACTTTGGCTGATGCCTGCAAAGCGCCGCGAATGGCGTGGGCTGTCAGGAATGACAGCAGGTACGATCCGCCCCAGAAATCACGTGTTCGTCTGGCCTGCGCTACAAAAGCCTGAACCGGACCGACCGAAAATTCAACGTGGACGCTCACAGCTTCACCTCAAATACGCCCGTAAAGGGTTCCTTGTAGCGTCTTCCGGCGAAGCGATCGACGAAATCACTCACAGGCTTGTACAGCTGCGCTTCAGGAGCAAGCTTTACCCTGGCACCAGCTACGTTGATATCTGTCCCCTCCGGCAAGAAAACGGAAGGAAGAAAGGCGAGCACCGCAACTGGTTTCCCGACGCACTCATGAATGTGGATGAACAGAGGACTCGCACGCCGGTCGAGGTCGCCCTTCGGCCCCACCGGGCCCTCCTTGCAATTGTGGGGCAGTCCAAACGCAATCCTCTCCGGGTGTGTGGTCCGTTGGGCCGCGGGTCGCTTCATCAGATCGTGGTCCGCAACAAATGTCCTTTCTGACTCGGTATTTCCAAGAATTTTGCCGTTCCGACCCCAACTACGGAACCGAATCATCTCGCGCCCGACAAGATCAAGCATTGCGAGAGGATCAACTGACTGTGCTGTCACTACGACGATGCGCGAACCGCGACAGAAGGCCGTGTACTGAGGCGATACCTCCGAAACATTGGCCTGCATGCAATCCCTGATCGCAGAACCGAGAGCGTCGAGCGAATCCGGCTCCTTCCATGTTTGCTTCCCGTCGATCTTTATTTCGCGCAGAGCGATACTTCCATATCCCCGCCGAGTCCTGCCGCCCAGTCCGCCGAAGAGACCAGCGGCCTGCAGTGCCCTGGACAGGCCTGTCAAGTCCACGTCGCCGCGCAAGCGGAGACGAACAGTGAAGTTGAAGGGCGCGCCGTAGCAGGCGCGCAGAAGTTTACTCCTCGTGTCCATCAGGCCATAGCCGAGATACCGCGCACCATC
>Ga0206860_10216_pt1 | contig 12259 bp, 9 predicted proteins | sample Alteio_BWOrgCont_44_FD_152624 | JGI IMG/M metagenome (GOLD analysis project Ga0206860, IMG submission 152624) | Enriched cells from forest soil in Barre Woods Harvard Forest LTER site, Petersham, Massachusetts, United States -... | ecosystem: Environmental > Terrestrial > Soil > Temperate forest >...
GCGATGTCGTCGGGGGAATTCGAGCCGATATTGTTCGTGCCGATCAGGATAACGGCGACCTTCGGTTGAATCCCATCGAGTTCTCCGTGCTCCAACCGCCAAAGCACGTGCTGGGTTCGGTCGTACCCAAAGCCCAAGTTGACGGCATTGCGGCTACCGAAATATTTGTCCCACAGGTATTGGCCCGGGCCACCCGGTTGAGGCACACCGCCCCACATGTGGGTGATCGAGTCTCCGACAAGAATCAGATCGACGTTCCCCTTCTTCACCCTTTCGACAACTGCGTTATGTCTGCCCATCCAATCGTAAGCATGGTCACGCCCCGGCCCTTCGTCGACCGCCGGGATGACCGTTTCCGGTAGTCCTTTCTGCTGCGTTGCTACTGCCGGCGCAACGCTGAAAACTAGAAGAAACACCGGTAGGGCCCAACGCCTGAACTGCATGTCTCAAGCTTAGTCCAAATAGACGGCAGGATGGGTGCTGGGAAGAACCACCCTCGCACATTTTGTGAAGCCCCCGTAGTCGGCGTCTCGGTGGCGCCGTCCGGAAACTGATGGAGACACCCCCATGGGCCAAAGCTTAAGATTGCGAGATGCCGCTGCGTCGCCACCGAGACGACGGCTACGGAGGCTTCCGAAAATGACGGTTAGCCAATGTCTGGACCCAGGCGGTGAAGCTCGCTTAGAGATTCTCCTAAAATGAGCCGCTTGCAGGCTTCGCCTAGGAGGGGGGCGATGGGGATTACTTTTAGTTTGCCGCCGGCTAGGGCGACTTTGTCGCCTAGCGGCACTGAATCGGTAACGACGAATTCATCCACTGGAGAATCCATGAGCTTTGCCATCAGCTCCTCGGCGGTCAGCTTCTGATCGCATAGCGCGCCATGGACGGCGAGCATTCGGACGGAAGCGGCGCCCTCCTGTTTGAGCAACGCGGCGTCTTTCAGTACGGTGTTGCCGGTCAGGATTTCATCGTCAACGATAAGGCAGTGCTTGCCTCGAATTTTTCCGGTAACCACCTTTACGTTCGGCGACTCCGAGTTGTCGAGGCGGGACTTGTAGATATAAGCCGGGTCGATTCCAAGCGACGAGGGAACTTCCTCAAATCGCTTTGCCGCGCTCGAATCGGCAAATACGATGGCGCATTGCTCGCGCTTGAGCGTCGTCAAATATTCGTTCCGAATATAGTTGACGAGCAAGGGCAATGCGGGAACCTCGTCTGCGGTTGGCACGAAGTACTGCTTGATATGGGGATCGTGCGGCTCCAATAGCATCACCCGGCGCACATTGAGAACTTTATTCAGAATCTCAGGCAACCGCTGCCCCATCACGGAAATTCGAGGGCGGTTCTTACGATCGGACCGGCTATACGGCATGTACGGGAACACGACGAATGTCTGACGCGGGTGGGCGTTATTGATTGCATCGAGCAATGCCAGTAATTCGACGATGTGATCGCTGACGGGCGGCGTTTGGGTGTGCAGCACGACGACGACGTGATCTCTGACGTTATCGACCTGAACTTCGATGTTTTGGTTTGAAAAAGTACTTACCGAGTGCTGGCACGTCTCGACACAATAGCGGTCCGACTCGTCACCGAGTCGGTTTCTCAGCTCAGTTTCGACCTGAGCCGACATGCACTCCATGCCGGTGGTGGCGAATACCTTAACAATCGTTCGGCCATTCGTCTTTGAACTCACGGTACCGATTGTACAGTCGTTCTTGCCGAATTTGTGGTTCTGATCGGGAATTGATCAATATGAAGAGGAGATTAAGGCTCCACTGCCGGCCGGGTCGCCGTAGAGAACTCCTCTACCATTAGTACCAATGTATACTCGACCATATAATCTCGGATCTCCGACGATCTGATCCATCGTTCCGAATCCGTGTTGCGGGTCGGTTATGCAGGCCCAAGTCCTCGCTGCGTCGTCCGACCGAAACGCACCCTCGATGCCTCCACATGCGCCGATGAAATAGAGGGAGGGATACGATTGCCCAGGGGCAGACTTGCCGAAGCCAACGGTGCTTACGTCGGACACGTTTGAAAGCTTGGCAAAGCTCAATCCGGCGTCCGTCGAATGGTAGAGGCCCTTGCCTGCCGCCAACCACAGATCGCCCTCGATTCCCGGCAGGGCACGAAGCCGCATGTCTCCGGTAGGAAGTCCGGCGGCAACCGTGACGAAACTCTGAGATGCGTCGGAACTGGCATAAAGGGCGCCGGACCGAGTATCGAATCCATAAAAGCGCTTAGGATTGACTCGGTCGCTGACCACGCACAACTCGCGCTTCACGCCCTCCGATGGAGTCCATGTCGCTCCGAAATCGTGGCTTACGTTGGGTGGCGCACCGGTGGGCGACCAAACGATTGCTCCGCCATCCGCGGAGACGGCGATATGCCCGCTTCCCCGCGTGCCCTTCGGTTCGGAAGGAAATGGGTTCCAGCTCTTACCTCCGTCGGTCGAATAAGTGCCCCGCTTGTCTCCAACTCCGCCTCGACCGACTCGGCACATGATATTGGGCTTGAGCTCGGCAAAGTCCATCCCGTCGATGTTGTTAAACAGCGGGTTCAGCATCATCCCTTCCCGCGGTGCAACCATGAGGTCTTCGTGCCGGAACCCTCCGATATCGCCCAGTCCAGTGAACAAATGGGCGCCGGCGGGTGGACTTATGAGGTCGATAACGGCGGTTTCCTCAAGGCCCTGGGCCCGTGGTGTCCAATGCGTAGGCTCGCGACGATCGACGTTGGTGCCGTCGTCGCAACCCCAAATCGTGGCGCCGGTGCCGTACAGAATGTGTCCCGAATCGAACGGATCGATCTGAACGGTTCCCATCCACCATCCAAATTTAGGCGCCTTTTGCCCCCAGTTGAGGAACGGCGAACCACTGCAGTCGAGCTTTGCGGTGTCTTTCATCCCCGCCCAGTGAAGTCCGCCGTCCGTCGTTCGAAAAACGTCATCACCCAGCTTCCACCGGTCGAGACTGGTGACAACCATCGTGCCGGGATGCTGGGCGTCGAGCGATAGACCGGCGTAACCGAAGCCCTTGCCCGCATTGGGCGTGACGTCGGTCCACGTATCTTGTTTGGGATCGAGTCTCCAAACCGAGCCGCCGGATACTCCGTTTGGTCCAGGAGCGTTCGAGTAGGTGATAATCATCGCGCCAGTGCGGTCAAACGCGGCGTGATGCGGAGTCACGCCTTCCGGCTGACCAGGAACAGCCGCCCAGGTCGATCCGCCATCGGTGCTTCTGTACAGGTTCGTTTTGGACGATGCACCGACATAGATCGTCGGGGTTGGCTGACCCTTCTTGCCAGTCGATGCATCGAACAGTTCGAAGCAGATGCCAATGCCGTTGGTGCGACCTGTAATCGGAAAGCCGTCTTGCTTGGTCCAAGTCGCACCAAAGTCTTCACTCCGCCAAAGCCCGTTGTCCCTTGAGCCGAAGAAGAGGACGTTGTTCTCATTAGGATCCACCGCGAGGCGTTCGCCGATCGACCTGCCGTCGTGATTGCCGCCCATCTTGAACGGCATATCGGTCCGCTGGAAGGTTCGGCCCTGGTCGGTTGACCGGAGGATGGCCCCATTTCCGGCCCACTGATTCGTATAGGTTCCGAGGGCCAAGTACAACCGCTTTGGATCGGTAGGGTCGAGGCCGATACTCTCGACTCCGTAGAGATTCCAATCCGGACGCTGGATCCAGTCGAGCAATTGCACCCACCGCTTCGAGCGTGGATCCCAGCGGTAGGCCCCGCCAATGTCGGTTCGTGCGTAGCACAAGTCGCGCTGCTTTGGGTGAAAGAGTATCCCGCTCACGAACCCGCCCCCGACGATTTCTACGTTGTTCCAACGGTATTTCTGGCTGGCGACCCTTGCGTCTTCGTTCGGAGCGGCAAGTGCGCTTGCAAGGCACATAGCAACAACGATCGAAGTCCGGCAGGAATCCATACGGATATTATCGACCATTCGTCAGACTAGGTTTTCACGTGGTGTAACTGGATGTTGTGACAACGTTCGCTAACGCGATGAAAGCCATCGGTCCGTTAGCATCACGCGGCGGAAGCAACGGAAGCGGCGGGGAAAGGACAAACTCTCTTATAATCTGCCTGTGCGCCAAAGCATGCATGAAAATGCAATTGCCACTAAAGTCTTGGACGCCGCATTTATTGTCCACAGCGAATTGGGCTCCGGGCTTTTGGAGAGCGTTTACGAATCTGCAATGGAGTGGGAGCTCACGCAGGCTGGGTTATTTGTGCAACGGCAACTTCCGATACATGTCCGCTATAAGGAGGCAAAGCTTGAACTGGGGTTTCGAGCAGATCTAGTTATTGAGCGGACCGTAATTATCGAGGTTAAGGCGGTGGAAGCCGTTCCGGCGGTAGCCTACCGGGTGTTGTAAACGTACTTGAAATTCACCGACCTTAGACTCGGACTTCTCATAAATTTCAATGAAGTTCACCTCAAAGACGGAATCAGAAGAGTAGCTCGAAACCTTCAACCGTATTTCTGATCCAATGCATTTCCGTCGTTTCCGCCGTGTCCGCCGCGTGATGCTAGCAACCTAAGGTACACCACAAAGACCCCGATGTTTCTTTCAACCATCGTAGTTGCACTAGCCGCCCAGGCAGCAACACAAACCTCTCCCTGGGAAAAGGAAGTTGTCTACCAAATCTTCCCGAGGAGCTTTTACTCGGCTAAGAACGACCACGTTGGCGACTTAAAGGGCATAACAAGCAAGCTCGATTACCTCAAAGACCTTGGCTTTACCGCTGTCTTGATCAACCCGATTTTCGCCTCTCGGATGTATCACAACTACTTCGCGGACGACTTCTTGAAAGTCGATCCGGGCTTCGGAACGAACCGGGACTTCTTCGAACTGATTCGACAGGCGCACTCGCGCCATATCAAGGTGATTCTGGACATGGAGGTGCAGTACGTCGCCGACCGCCATCCTTGGTTTATTCAAGGAATCAACAACCCAAAATCGGACCTCATCTGGATGAATGGCTCGAATCTGTTCGGAGACAAATTGCCCGGTTATGACGGTCAGGCGATCGGATACGCGACCCTAAATCCCGATAGCAAACGACTTCGGACCATGACTCGGGACGTGTTTCGATACTGGGCAGCCCCGGAGGGCAATCCAAATCGAGGCGTCGACGGATTCAGGATCGACCATATGATGGACGACCTCGATAACCAGCACGTTAAGACAGGGATGCTGAAGAACTTCTGGCTTCCGATCGAGCAATATATCCGGCACCTGAACCCCAAAGCATTCTTTCTCGCCGAGCAGGCGGACTGGGGGTTTGGCACCGAAGTATTCGAAAAAAGCAACGTTGAGGCCGTTTACGCGTTTCAGCTTCGGGCGGCTTGGATCACCCTCAATAAGTCGAAGATCGAGAAGGCGCTTGCCGCTACCTCATCCGCGACCCCTAAAGGCAAGACTCAGTTCGTGTTTATTGAGAATCACGATGTAGAGCGCTACGCCAGCATTGTGAACCGCGATCCCCGCCTGCTCCGTCTCGGCGCAGTGTTCAACTTTACGGTGAAAGGAACGCCGATGGTCTATTACGGTCAAGAGTTGGGAATGGCGGGAAAGCAAGGCAACTGGAAAACCGATGGCAACGACATCCCCGTTCGTCTCGCATACCGATGGACCCATAAAGTTGAAGGCAAAGGCAGCGCTAACTTCTATCGTAATGGTGGCCCGTGGGCCGGCGTCGAGTACTCGACGGACGGTGACGGAGTTTCCTACGAGGAAGAGGTCGGCAAACGGGATTCTCTGCTCAACTTCTATAAGCGCCTCATTCACATCCGAGCGTCCTATCCGGCACTTCAGACGGGCACGATGGAATTGGTCGACAGCGGAAACCCGGAGGTTTTGAGCTTTGATCGGGTTTTGGGCCATTCACGCATCAGGATCTATCTCAATTTATCCAGTGATAAGCAGTTGATCCATCTGCCTGCTGCTTCGGGATCCCACACGGACATCTTCTCAGGCAAAAAAAGTAAACGGGCAGACGATCCTTCTCCAGCCGTACGGCCTCATGGCATTAATGTAGCCGCCGGATGGGTTGTGCCGGCGTACGGGGCAGCTGGATTTGTGCTTTCCTTTCTTCGAGGTCTGCAGGGCTGATCGGGTTGGGTGCATTGCGACCGGAATCGAGCGCCGATTTTGCACCTTTCCAATCGTGCAGGCCAATCTTTGCGTCCGCCAAATCTAGCCAGGCCGCTCCTGTCAGGATTGTCGTCTTTTCCAATGGTTCGATTAGGGTTGCTGCGTCGGCATACCGGTGGTCGGCGAGGCGTTCGTGGGCAAGCATCGCCGCACATGGGGCCAATTCCGGTTCGTATTTTAAGGCGATCTCCCAGTGGTGAATTGCCTCATTTCGGTTGGACTTCCGGATCAACTGGCCATAAAGGAAGTTTAGGATCGGATCGTTCGGCATGAACACGAGGGCGTCCTTTGCGGCCATGGCCGCAAAGATGAACTTTTTCGATTGCGCCAAGGACACGGCATTGATCGCCATCAATCCACCCAGATCATTCACCTGCGGTATTCCCGAATTGGTCTTCAGCCTCGTCCGTACTTCGGGAGTGATAGCGGCCATCTTCAATTTGTCGAATTGCCAAGCCCACTCAGGCGACTCAAAGAGCCAAGACAAAACACCGGTGGTCAGGTGGGCAGCCTCCCCCGGCAATCCCATGTCGTTGAGCAACTGCGCTTCCTTTTGGACTCCGATCACGAAGTGAGGATCGTTTTCGACAACTTTCGTAAAGAACCCGATCGGAGTCAGCCATTGTTGGATTCCCCAGCACGTAACTGCAGCCCCCGCCAACAGATTCGCGCCCAGAATTCCCAGCCAAACCAAACGCTTCGATGTAATCGCAGCTTCCATTGCGATCCCCAGAAGGCAAGCGACCGCGATGCCAGTCTCCGCGCACCGAAAGGGTCCAACCAAGAAGGATGGTACGGTGGGACAGTTCGAAATTGGCAGGTAAACAAGCAGAGCGCAAACGCCGATCCACGCTATCGGACGGCACTTCACCCAACCTTTAACGATCAGATAACCGCTTGCTATGAGGGCAATTGCCCCTACAAAATTCCAAACGACTCCCTGGTAGCCCGCCAGGGTAAAGGTAATCAGCGAAGTCGGATTAGGCCATAAAAAGGCCAAATAGTAGTGAGCCGCTGTCCGAAGCGTGAGCCAAATCGTAGTGCTCAGATCGTTTGACGCTCCATGAGGGGCGGGCCCTCCAATCGCCCAGAGCCCCACATACAGGAGAAATACTGCCCCAAACATTGCAGACAACCGCCAAAACTCCCTCCAACCCTTGGAGCTGAAAACCAACGCCGATAGCGGCGCTGCAGGGAGCATCGCGGCGGCCTGCTCCTTTGACAGAGCGGCGAGAAGGTATAGGATCAAGGCAGAGGCGAGCCACGGTCGCTTTTCAGTTTGGTGGTATCGCAGCAAGCTGACCAGGAAGGCAGAAAGGAAAAATGCCGATAGCGCATCGGTCCGTCCGCCGATCCACGCGATCGCGCCAACCTGCAGAGGCTGCGTAGCAAAATACAGTCCGGCCAGAATCCCGGCAAGTTTTTTGCGTGTCACCCAGAACGCAAGCAAAGCGACGAAAGCAGCGGTTAGAGCATGAAGGACGATGTTTGTGAGGTGATAGAGAAACGGCTTACCGTGGACCAAAGAGTTCTCAACCGCAAACGATGCCGATGTGAGGGGCCGGTAATAGTTACCGAAGGGTTTGGTAAAAGCAGAGGCAAGGTCGCGAGTCGCCGGTGTCGTGCCGGAGATAAGGGGCTCGTCATCCCAAATGGCAACGCCCTTCAATGCCGGCATGTATATTGCCGCCGCGATGAAGAACACGATCACCAGCCAAATGCGAAAGTCTTCCGGGCCACTTTTTGAGCCGGTGTAAACGTTTGCCGAACGCGCATCCCCCGGCTCGGGGACATCTACCATTTCTGTCGCTTAAGCCAAAGTGTGCAAACACTCTCCTCGGTTTCTGTAGTGCAAACGAGTTCCCAGCCCTGTTCGCCAAGCTGGTTCAAGAGGGTTTGGATGTCTTCGTACTCCTCTCCCGCAACGTCCTGAACGTGGTACTCCCATTTAGTCATTTTGCCGCCTCCACATTGCGTTAATCATCTTGACCTATAATGGCTTCAGAGGCTAGCGAATTCAGCCTCAGGAGATCAATTGAGCAACGACGAAGTGGTGGCTGCTTGCAAAGCCATCGAAGACGGCGATTTTGCAACGGCAAGGCATCACATTAATAACCTTGCTCTTGAAGGGTCCAATCCCAGTCGGGTCGAAGAGCTTGAAAAGCTCATCTGGCGCAAGGAGAATGAGGCAACCCAGACCAGTCTCGGCCGTATCGGTACCGCTCTTGCGATAGCTGTTTTCGGCTACGCTGCGCTTTCGTTTCAATCTCCGGAAGCTTGGGGACAAGTGATTTGGGCGCTGGGTGCATTCCTAGTTTTGCCAAGTTTTATCGGCGCTATCGCAGGTTCAAGCGTCGCCTCTGGGCCGAACCCTCAGCAGAAGTCACGAAGGTTTTGGCGAGCATTTGGAATTGTTTCGATCGTCGTCGCCTGCTACAGCATCGTTGGGATGGCCATTATCAGGCGTAGCATGCAGTCTTCCGATAAGTCGGCGGACCTGCTGATTTATTTGGTGGTAGCGGTGATCTATGGCGCCCTGGCAGGCCTCGTGGCCGGAGTCGCGGGATCGGTTCTCGTATTCAAGCGGAGGGCATCGTGAACGTCTTTCACTTTCGGCGTCCGGATTCGTCTTTGGCGCTGTACATCGACGGGAACTTACAGTTCGATTCGCGGGATGAAGCCGTTTACCATGAAAGCCTGGCGCTTCCACCACTTTGCCTGTCGAACCAGCCGAAAAAGGTTCTCCTCTGTGGCGGAGGCGACGGACTCGCCTTGCGAGAAGTGCTTCGCTACCCTGGTATCGAATCAGTTACCCTGATCGATTGCTCGCAAGAGGTCCTGGATTTCGCACGGGCTGAGTTGAACGTTTTAAATGACGGCGCATTGGACGATCCGCGAGTATCGGTGGTGGTTGCAGATGCGCTGACCTATCCGCTTCCTGAACGTACATTCGATGCGATCATTTGCGACTTTACGTTCCCAACAACCAAGGAGAGCTCGCAAGGCTTTACCGCGGAGTGGTACCAAGCCCTTGAGCGCGCATTGAGCGACGATGGGGTTTTGGCAATCAACGCCGTTTCGCCGCAGAACACGCCATCGGCATTTGCTTGCATCGTGGCGACGCTGCGATCCACGGGCCTTAAAACTCTTCCCTATCGCGTTTGCATTCCATCTTTTCGGGACCACGGCTATGGCGCCTGGGGATTTGTGCTTGCCGCCCGCCGCAGGCTGACGATCGGCGAGCTTCGGCGCATCGATTGCCCGGTGGTTACACGACAAGCCGACTTGAGCAAATTGGCACGAGGGGCAAGGTTTTCGAGCAAGGCTCGACTGGGTTTCGCGATGGCTCCCATAAATCGATCCGATAAGCCAGTGCTTCAGGCTCTGCTCCTGAATCAAAGGGAATCGTCATTTGCCCTGACAACTGATTCGCCTCCAGATTTTCCCAACTTGGTTCAGCAAGTCGAGATCACCCATCCGTACCACTCGCGGAACATGATTGAGGCGCTTGCCGAGCAGGTCGCGGGCTCGCTCCACAGTATCGACTTGCGGAAGCTCGTTGAGGAGTTGACGGCAAGGGCAAAGCGCCTGCCCCAGCGAATCGTCGACGAACTCACCAATATCGGCAACTACCTTTCACGCACGGTTCTCGATCTCGATGTTTGGGGACTATGGGCTTCTCGGCTCTTCGCAACGCTGCTGCTCGTCATGACAATTGCAAATTCGATCTCCCCAGACCCCGCGTTTGCCAAGGGAGGGGAAGGTCTTGGACACGCCAGTTTCTCCCGGGGATTCACGTCCCATGAAGGATTCGGTGGTGCGTCGACGAGTGTAAGCAGGCCGATCAGCGGTCGAGGCTTCACGTCGACGTACGGTCGCGATCCCGTCGATGTCTACGGATACCACTACACCCCCCGGATCTATCTCTATGGCCACTATGGCGGATACGGCGGATATGGAAACTACGGTGGCTACGGCGGCTATGCCGGCAACGGAAGAGGTGGAAATGGCGCCTATCACGAGCCGTACGATCCCCAGCCCCACAAGCCGCTGTTTGTTCTTGACGACGACTTGCTTGCAATGGACAACGGAGACTTTGTCATCCCCCTATCAGATTCCGTTTTCCTGGTATTGGCCGAAAGCCAAGTGAACCTGGTGGATACCCAAGGCAATAAACCGCTAATGCCGATCTTCGCCGAGCCAAAGCTCTTTGATAGCATCCGTTCAGAGGTTGCAGCTCAAACCAAAGATCTCGGGCGAGAAGTAAGCACCCGAAAAGATTGGCTTTCTTGGGTGGGTTGGACAAGCAGCCTTTTTTCGACAGTCAAGGCAGACGACTTGGAATTCCGAAATCTGCAGGATCTCCAGCGTCGCTTGGGCGGAGCAATGAAACGGTTGGGAAACAGCTCCGAATCACATTCGATCGCGGCGGGTGAAGATGAGGTCGAGTTGTTCGTTGGCTGCTATGTGCTCAATGACAACCGGATTGCCATATATACGCCGGGAGGACATCGGGCCATCGCGGACGGGAAGACGATGGTTACGCCGACGGGGCAGACAATTCCACTCAACCCTCAGCTGAAGACCGCAATCACTTCCGTGCTCAAGAAGATGATCAAGGAGTCGCAGCAGGATATGAACTCCGACATAACGGAAAACAAGTCACTTCTGGCTGAACAAGCATCAACTCAGAAGGACTTGAACGACTATCAGTCAATTCTAATTCAAAGCGGATCCGATCCTGCCTATGAAGTCGACTATGGAACCGACTCGATTCCGGTCTCACAGGCGATTGACAAGACACAGCAAGACCTCACCTCGATCACCATCGATATTGCCGCGCTTGAAGCCAGCTACTCAAAGAGCCAAACGGAGATGGCGAGATTCCAATCTGCACTACAAACGTGGAGCAGTTAGAGTGGGGCTAACATGGCAAGTCCTGCAGCCTGTTGAGGTCGACTCACTTGACCGATTAGCTGGAAGCCACCCTCTAAGCGGCTTCATGCAATCCAGTTTCTGGGCAGAGTTCAAGTCCGCCGAAGGCTACGAAGTCACGCGGCTTGGGTTGAAATCAGGCAGGGAGTTTGTAGGGGGGGCAACTCTCTTACGATATGAGGCCACCGGCGAGCCCAGTTTTGTCCTTTGTCCAGAGGGACCTGTCCTCGATTGGGAGGATCCGGCCGGCATAAAAATGGCCCTGCGCGCATTGGTGGAGATCGCAAAGGGTATGCCTAACACCCTTGGCTTGCGAATCGAACCGCATTTGCCGACGCCCCTTCCGAGCGTTCTTCGAAATTGGGCTGATGCTCCAACCGATCTTTCGCCGTGCGACACCCTCATGCTCGATCTTCGGCTAGACGAAACCCAGCTCTTGGCGAAAGCCCATCCAAAGTGTCGTTATAACATCCACATTGCAGAAGTTCGGGGAGTGGAGGTGTCGATCAGCCGGGATCTCGAGCTTGTCCACGCATTCTACGATTTGCTTACAGAAACGTCGATAAGGACGGGGTTCTTCATTGAGCCACTAGGCTTCTTTCTGAACCTTTTCTCAATCCTTTTCAAGAGCGGTGCCGGAGATCTGTTTCTCGCAAAACACGAGGGCAAGCTGCTTGCTGCGATTCTTGTCGTGTATTTCGGGCGACGGGCCACCTACCTATACGGAGCATCAAGTTCGATTGACCGAAACCTGATGCCGGCTTACGCACTTCACCGGGCAGCGATGCGTGAGGCAAGGCAACGGGGTTGCATCGAATATGACTTCTACGGAGTCGACGCATTTGAGCGGCGAGACCACCTGTATGCCGGCATTACCCGATTCAAAAAGCAATGGGGCGGGACGGTCGTGCGCCGAATCGGCGCGCGAGACTACGTGTTTTATGACCGCCTCGCCGATTTGATAGTAGACAGACTTACCAAATGTGAAGCAGAAGCTTCGGAGGCGCCACGTTAAACGCCTTCCAGAATTCGGGCACGTTTTGAAGTACGCCTGTCACTCGATATTCGGGCGGTGAATGCGGGTCCGACTCCAAACTCATTCGCTCGAACTCAGGCCGTGACTTGGTCCGAAATAACTGACCGAACGCAAG
>Ga0206860_10220_pt1 | contig 12132 bp, 11 predicted proteins | sample Alteio_BWOrgCont_44_FD_152624 | JGI IMG/M metagenome (GOLD analysis project Ga0206860, IMG submission 152624) | Enriched cells from forest soil in Barre Woods Harvard Forest LTER site, Petersham, Massachusetts, United States -... | ecosystem: Environmental > Terrestrial > Soil > Temperate forest >...
GGCCAACTGCGGCGGTTGCGATAATTGCCTTACGCCGCGCGACACTTTCGACGGCACAGTCGCCGCGCAAAAATTTCTCTCCTGCGTTTATCGCATCTGGCAGAAGAGCGGTTTTGGTTTTGGGTTCAATCATGTGATCGAAGTTTTGACAGGATCGGATTCGGACCAGATACGGCGCCGGGGACACGACGAGCTTTCGACTTATGGCATCGGCAAAGAACACAGCCGCCCGCACTGGCAGGCCATCGGCCGGGAATTGGTGCGGCTGGGCTATTTGCGGCAGCGGACGGCGGATAAATTCAGCGTGCTGGAGATCACCGAAGCGGGGCTGGCGGTGTTGCGCGAGCGCACGCCGATCACCCTGACCACACCGATGGCCGCGCCCGCCGCGCCGGAAAAAGTCCGGCGCACGGGTGAAATCGCCTGCGACGAGGAATTGTTTGAGCGCCTGCGGCAATTGCGCAAGAAACTGGCCGATGAACGCAACGTGCCGGCCTACATTGTTTTTTCCGACGTGGCCTTGCGGCAAATGGCCCGTTTTTACCCGGCGGGCGACGAGCAATTCACAAGCATCAGCGGGGTGGGGGAGAAGAAGCTGCAGGAATTCGGCGCGGCGTTTCTGGGCGAAATCGCTGCGCATCTGCAAACCAGCCCGCGCCAGATTTTTGCCGATGATTCTTTTAGCGGAGGGACGCGCGCCGCCCCAACTCCGAGATCGTGAACCTTTTGCGCAACATTTCGCATGTGCTGGCCGCGTTATTCAATAATCGCGCGGATTTTCAACGACGCTGGCAGGAACTGGCGGCGCAGCCGAAAATCGGCAGCGGTCTGGAGGGGCGCTGGCACGGGGAATGGGTCAGCGCCGCCAACGGCCATCGCGGCGCCTTAAAATGTTTATTGACAAAAACGGAAGCGGGGGAATACGAGGCGATGTTCCATGCCACTTACGCCCGGTTCCTGCGGGTTTGTTACAGTGTGCCCTTGCACGGGAGGCAAATTGAAGGAAAGTTGAAGCTGGAAGGCGAAGCTGACCTGGGACAGCTCGCGGGCGGCGTTTATCATTACGAGGGCGAAGCGAACGAGACAGCCTTCAATTGCACTTACCGTTGTGCGTACGATCACGGCACGTTTTACCTCAAGCCGCTGCGCTGATAGACCAGAAACAGCTCGGAGCCGATTCGCTTCATCGAGGCGAGGCGGAAGCGGGCGGCGTCCGCCAGCCTGGTCACGCCCACGCCATCGGCCAGGGTGGGGGCGCGTCGCCCGCCGAGGAGGAGAGGACACAATGTGGCGTTGACTTCATCGACCAGCCCGGCTTGGAACATCGCACCATTAACTTCGCCGCCGCCTTCGCACAGCAGGCGCCGGACCTTCCACTTCTGGTGCAACCACTGACAGGCGGCAGAAAAATCGATTTGACTTGCTCCGCAGATTTTCACGTCATCCGCCAGCGAGCGCAGTTGGGCGAGGGTGGATTTGGCAATCCGGCCCGTGGTCAGGATGATGATGGGCGAAAAGCGATGTTTGAAAATTTCCGCTCGCGGATCAATCGTGCCCGTGCCGCTGACGATGATGCGCAAATTGAATTCCGCCAAACCGCGCCGGAGCCGCTGGCGGCGATAGCGGGCGGGGCCGGGGCCCAGGTTGACACGGTCCGAATCAACCGTGCGCGCGCCGGACATGACGGCGTCCGCCGTGGCGCGGAGTTCCAGCAGGTGTTGCCAGTCGCGGGGGCCGCCGAACGGTTTAAAATGGCGGTTGGCAGGGGCGATCTTGCCGTCGGCTGTCATAGCGACGTTGATGAAAACAAAGGGCAGGGCCGGTTTTTTCTTCACGGCGTTGCTCCACGCGCCCAGGCGGGAGGATTTTTGAGTTGAAAGAGCATTTCACCGGCTTTGGGCACGAGCAATATCCCATTGTCTTCGCGCCCGGCGAAATCTTCAGGGCGAATGGTTTTGGGATCGCGATATCCGAGGTTGATTTTCCGGCAGATGTCCTCGGGAATGGAAGTCGCCAAAACCACGCGGGCGCGCGGGGTTTCAATGCCGTTCTCGAATGTGCCGAGGCCGTAGACATGGGTGCTGTGCGCCAGCACGCCCCACGGGTGATGCTTGAACCGGTCCCATTGCTTGCGAAAATATTGCTGACAATGGTAGCCCACTTCCAAAAGCGTCCGGCCATGCGTCACGCTGACTTCGCGGATGTGCGGCGCGTAAATGATCAGTTCGCCGCCGTCGGCCAGGACCGGTTCCAATTTGTACATGCACTTGCCACCGGTCCAGACGTCGGCATACATCGGCGGGGCGCAGGAAAGAATGGTGTGGAACGGACGATCTTTGCGGGTGATGTGGAGTTGGCGGCTCAGATCGCTGGCGGCGTCCCAGGCGGCTTCCGGCGTGCCGGCGTAAAGTCCGGCCAGGCGGGGGCCGTCGATCACCAGGCAAAAGCACAACTTGGGCACCTTGACCATTGCGCCGGCCCGGTCCACCACCCGGCGCACGGGCGTCCTTTTGTTGCCGATGATCATGGGATTGGTCACCACCGCGCCCAGCCAGTGGAAGAAATTCAAAATGCGCGGCCCGCCAATGCCTGGAAACAGGTACTTGTTCCCGCCTGAACATCCCACCACTTCATGCGGAAAAACCGGCCCAATGATAATCAATTCATCATACTGGAAGACCAGACGGTTGACCTCCACCGGCACGTCCATGGCGAACAGGCCGTCGGTCAACTCACGGATTTCCTCCGCGGCGATCACGCCGATTTCCTGCAAGGCGGCGGGTTTGTCCCACGCGTGATTGTGAAAAGCGACTTTGCCGTACAGCCCGCGGCGTTCCTCGAGCGTGATTTCAAGGCGCTGGCAAATGGCCTCTTCGCTCATGGGTTGATGCGTGCCCAGCGCGATCATGACGTCCAGTTGGCCGGTGACGGCGCCAATTTGAGAGAAGAGTGCTTTGAAAATCAGACCAATGGGCGCGGTGCGCGTTCCGTCCGGCACAATGAGCAACACCCGTTTGCGGCGGTAAGCATCAGGCGGGCAGGCCCGGGCCACGGCTTCGGACGCCTCAGCCGCCGTAATGTGGCGGCTGGCGGGTTCGCATCTGACCGGCAGGGAAATCGAATGGCTCTCCGTCATGGCAGCAGGGCCATGGTAGCAGGCCCTGCTGATTCAACCAGTATATTGTTCGGCAAAATCGCCGGGTCAAAAATGAGCGAGCCATTCCTCGTTCCGGACGCCGGCGAGGGCTGGTTCCCTTTTAGCGTAGAAGCAGGTCTCCTCTTGCGTCGGGTCGGAAACCGTCGTGGCCGTTGTTTCGGCGTTGGCCGTGTTGCCGGTAATCGCCCATTCGGCGGATTCAATAATTGCCGCCATGCGCTTGGTTTGTTCAATCTCGCCCATCAACTCGTCAAGGGCCCTGGTCAAGTGCGCCGTTTTCGATTTAACTTCCAATTCCAATTCGCCCCGCAACTGTTTTTCGACGCGCTCCAGGTGCAATCGTTCTTTCAGCATGGTTTCCATATGAAGCAAGCCGATCAGCAACAAAAATGAAATGAGCGCATAAGTCACGTTGATCTTAAGCGCGGAATCCAGGGTGACGTTGAACGACGCCGAGGATTGGACCAACTGGAGCAGCGCCAGAAACGAGAAGGCGCCGAACAGCGACCAGCCCACGCGGGCCGTGCCAAAACACCGGTTCAGCCGCAGGGCGTAGGCGGCGACGATAAATTGCATTGCGCCAGCGATGCAGCCCGCAATATGTGATTCATTCATATAAATATCCTTGGTTCCGACATCCAAAACTGAGGCATGTCGTGTCCCGTTTTTGAGATTTTCGCTCTTTATCACTGCTATATTGTCTCATACCCCCTCTTAAGCATGAATGGGGCCAAGTCACCGGGAGTGCTCGCGTTGCAGAGGATCGGGCAGGATGCGAATTTTTCAGGCGGTCACGGACTATTCCATTTTCCCCAATCCGCGCTTGATAGTTGCAGGGTCTTTGGTCGGCGGCTGGCAGGCTGTGCCGGTGCAGAGAAAAACCATCGGGCCATCCTTCACCGGCAATGTCTTGCTGAAGGCGTCAACCGCCCCGCTGTTGCCCAACACCACTTTGTCCGGCTGATAAACGCCGTGGATGGCATGGAGCAACGCCACCGTCTCCGGCTGGCGCGGGTCGCCCGCCACGACCACGCGTTTCGGTTCGTGCAAAAGAAAATCCAGCCCCATCAACAAATAGGGCACCGCCTGGGGCAATTCCTGCAAGCGCGGCGCCAAAAGTTGCAACGTTTTCTCCGCCGCCTCCTTGAAATCTTTCCGGTCCGTTATCGCGCCCAGCCGGAGCAGCGCCAGCACCGCCGTGGCATTGCCCGACGGTTCCGCGCCGTCGTAATCTTCCTTGACGCGCAGAATCAGGTCCTTCGTTTCCGCAGCGCTGTCATAAAAGCCGCCTTCCTTCGCGTCGTAGAATTTGGCCAGCATCGTCTCCGCCAGCGCCACCGCGAAGTCCAGGTGTTTTGGCTCCAGCGTGGCCTCATAGAGATCGAGGGTTCCCGCCAGCAGGTTGGCGTAGGCAGTCAATAATTGGACGGAATCGCGCCCGCCCTGCCGCCAGCGGTGATAAAGCGTTTTATTGGGGGCATCCCAAAGTTTGTCCTGCAAAAACGTCAGGTTTTTTTCCGCGGCGGCCCGGTAGGTTTCATCGCCCAGGACGGCGTAGGCCCGGGCCAGCGCGCCCAGCATCATGCCGTTCCACGACGCCAGCACCTTGTCATCCAGATGGGGTCGGACCCGCTTGTTGCGCGCGGCGAAGATTTTCTTTTTCACCTCGGCGAGCTCAATCCGTTCGGCCGGTGACAATTGCGGATCCACCACGCTTAGGACGTTTTGGCCCGGCAGAGGATCGGGATCGCTGTGGTCCACAAAGTTGCCTTGTGTGGTCAGGCCGAAATAGCGCGTCGCCAGGTTGAACTCCCCGGATGTCAACAGCCGGGAGAGCTCGTCCTTGGTCCAGCAGTAAAACTTTCCTTCCTTGCCTTCGCTGTCCGCGTCTTCGGCCGAATAAAATCCGCCTGCCGGATCGGTCATGTCGCGCAAGACGTAACGAATGATGTCCCGGGCGGTCTCCGCATGTTCCGGCTGCCCGCCCACCAGATACGCTTCCAGATAAAGATTCACCAACTGCGCGTTGTCATAGAGCATTTTCTCGAAATGCGGCACCAGCCATTGGGCATCGACGGAGTAGCGGGAAAAACCGCCGCCGATCTGGTCGTGGATGCCGCCCGCCGCCATTTTTTCGCAGGTGTGCAGGACCATCTTGGTGGCCAGGGGATCGTGGGCCTTTAGCGCGTAACGCAACAGGAAGGCCGGTTCGCTGGGGCGGGGGAATTTCGGCGCGCCGCCGAAACCGCCGCATTGCGGGTCATATTCCCGCTTGAAGATCGAGGCCGCATTGCTGAGCAAGGCGGGGGCAAGGAACAGATCGGATGGCTGGCGCGCCGTGAAACCTTCCAGCTTTTGGTGAAAATCCTTGGCCGTATCCAGCACCTGGCCGTGGCGCGTCTCCCACAGTTTGGCAATCTGCCGCAGCACCTGCCCGAAGCTGGCCTGGCCATATTTGTCCTCCGGCGGAAAATAGGTCCCGCCATAGAACGGCTTTAAATCGGGGGTCAAAAAGCAATTGAGCGGCCAGCCGCCCTGGCCGGACATGGCCTGCACGGCTGTCATGTAGATTTTATCCACGTCCGGGCGCTCTTCCCGGTCCACCTTGATGCTGACAAAATGGGCGTTGAGAAAATCGGCCGTGGCCTGGTTCTCGAACGATTCCCGCTCCATGACATGGCACCAATGGCAGGTGGAGTAGCCGATGCTCAAAAAAATCGGTTTGTTTTCCTGGCGCGCCTTGCGGAACGCCTCCTCGCCCCACGGATACCAATCGACCGGGTTATGCTGGTGTTGCAGCAAGTAGGGCGACTTTTCGCCGGCGAGGCGATTGGTATGGACAGTTGGATTGACTTTGCCGGACACGGTTAAATCCATGCTAGGGCCATTGCCCCGCGCCGCAAACGAAATCAAAACAGCAGCGGCAACGATGAGACAACGGACCACTCCGGCAGAATAACGGCTGTCCCGCGCGCGGCGCAATCTCTTTTCCCGATCCGAACTAATGATTTGCCCTACTCGAATACTTTGCATCCAATTCCGACAACATCGGTTGGAGTTGCGAAAGGGGCTTGGTCAAACCGCTGCCTTCAGGAACAGTGGCAATGAAGTTCCCTTTCGCAATCAATTGCGGATCGCGGGGGATGATCAGATATGCTGCGACATTGTTGCTACTATCGCCGTATAGAATGATGTTAAAATCCTCACAGAGCATCTTGGCACCTGGCCAATGCCCGTATTCTGCAAGCACTGCCTTCCGTGTCCTTTCCAAATCCTGCTTGTTATCCATCAACAATTGTTGGATAGCCCAATCGGCATATGTAAGTTCCGAAGAAAATCGTCTAACCCGATACCAAGGCTGATCGTAATCAATCAACCATTTGGCCTGCTGTGACACACCAGCCGCCCCCAATGCGATTAAAAAGAAAATCCAGATGCAGGCATACAGACATATGGTCCAACTCCACCGCCATTTACGCACCGGTCTATCTGGGTGCAAGTTGGCTTGGATTTGTCTAAAGAGGAAACTTATGAACCAGTTTCCGACCAAAAGAGCGAGCAACGAGCAGACTACCCCTGTAACCACCAAGCCCCAATTGAAATTGATCTGAGGAATATTCCGTTTTAGGAAATGCCACCAACCAAAAGGCAGGCATGTTAACATGGCATCCAAAGGCGTATGGTTGAGCGCGAATGGAGCCGCAAGAAAGGACAAGAAAAGCAAACCTAAAATACTACAAACCACCCGTATACATTTCTTGGCTGTCATGGTATCGCCTGAGTTGAAATGTGGCTGGCGTTTCCAATTCCAAATGAGGCCAGTACGCGGGGAAGCTCATCGAGGTTTGTGGTGAAGTATTTTCCGGGTTGAAGAATTGCCAAACGCGCCTTTGCGCGTTGCAGCGGTCGTCGCGGGATCAAAATAATCGCCCGGAGGGAATGATCGTCTCTTTCAACCCATACTGGCTGAAGCGTTTCAATTGCTGGCTGCCCAGAAATCATAACGTTGTCGAAGGATTCACGGGTTTTGACGCTGTCCCATTGCAACTCGTCCGCTTCTTTTCTAAGGCTCCCTATTACCATGAGCGCCCCGTATCTTTCCCTGAATGGATCGCTTACCAAGGGATCGGATGATTTGGAGAGCCAGTAGATTTGATGAGTTGTTAAGATGGCGCTGCCGATTGCCAGCAGAGTGCAAGTGAGCATGGCAAATCCACAAACAGTCCATCTCCAACGCCATTCGTCCGGCCAGTGGCTGTCCTTCCCGCCCCGCCCGCTCGCATAGAGCCATCGCAAGAAGGCATGACTGCCCGCGACCATTGCAACAACAGCGAGAGTGAATAGCGTGATGCCGACTGGGCTGGGATGTCAAGCTTTGCTTAATCGGATCATCGAAGGCCACCAACCAATCAACAAAGTGATAGGTGCGGCTAGGATCGATGGCCCAATTACGAGGAGGAAAAATAGCACGATCGTCAGCAGTGGCACAGCAGGTCTTAGCTCAAACCGGTTCATGGCTGCTCCTGAGCCCCCATGAGCCGGTAAATATCGACTGTTTTCAATTTTTGGATTTTTCCATCCGCGAATAAAACCAGCCGTTCGTCCCCAAAGTGTTGGGGTTCGCAGACCAGCAAAACGTTCGTTTGATTCAGCATCAGCCCTCCTACATAAATATACCGTGTTCCGGTGCTGTCAGGCGCTTCCCAAATTTTGGCGGGGATTTCAGTTACATAATCGTGCGGCGGGAAATGACCGTAATGGGAGTGCGCATATTGCATCAAAGCTGTGCGGAGCGATTCTATGCTCTCCTGACGCTCTTCGTCATTTCCAATATCATTTGGCCGGTAGTGACTGCTTTGTCGATGCCACGCGCCGGGGGTCATAATTTCACGCGCACCAGAGATCATGACCAGGATCAGGAGCATGAAAAGACTCAAGAGAACGGTTAAACTTAGCGCTTTGAGAAAAGATAATCGCGGCAGTCGGATGAAATCCTTGGTGAGATTATTCCAAAGAAAGCGAATCCCCAATGTCGCTATCAGCAATAGTAAACCGAAAAAAGAGATGTCTTCCAGGCGCAACCGGGCGACGTCGGTTAAGTCGTAAACCGTCATTCCTGCATGCGCCGGATTGGCCCACAACCAAAGAGCGCAAATGATGGTTCTGCGGGCAACGGTCATTTGTGATGAGGGAAGCGCTTGCACACCGCCGTTTTACCAGAACCGCAGTGGCTGTAAATCCCAAATGAAATTAATGGCGCGAACGAGGAGTTCTTGGGGGTGACTACAAAAATAGTTTAAATAGTTGTTGATTCCGTATGTTTCTAGGTTAAAATGGTATTCTGATGAATGGCTGGATGCAGCCCTGTCGAAAAACTGAAATATCGTAGCAAACACCAAACCCTTTAAAACTATGACTGCACGCAATGGTAAAATCGCCCGCCTCCCCCGCTTTGTCCGCAAGGAGTTGAATGAACGGCTCGAATGCTCCGAGCCAGGCCCGCAACTGCTCGATTGGCTTAATGCATTGCCGCAGGCGCGGGAAATTGTGCGAGACGAGTTTGACGGCGTGCCCATCAGCAAGCAAAACTTAAGCCAGTGGCGGCGGGGCGGTTTCCAGGAATGGCTGGCAAGGAAGGAGTTGTGGGCGGAAGCGCGGAAAATATCGAGGACTAGGACCGGCAAGAACCAGTCAAACCTGCGCGGGCAAAGGATTCCGCTTTCGGCGCGATGTAAGGCTTTTAAATACAACAACTTGCAAAACAATCAGTCTTCGGGCAGGTCAGACCTCAGTCAGGCTCAGTCAAGCAACGGTGTTAGTTGGCAAGATGAAAATGAGGATTTTTGAGCAACCGGTTCATGAGGATGATGAGTTTGCGCATACAGGCAGTCAGCGCGACTTTGGGTTTTTTGCCTGCGGCTCGCAAACGCCGGTAGAAGTCTTTAAGAATGCGATCGTGGCGGATGGCGCTGACGGCGGCCATGTAGAGGACGCCGCGGACCGCTTTGCGGCCTCCGGCAATGTGGCGCGGACCAGTTTGGTGGCCACTACCGTCATTGTAGGGAGCGACGCCGACCAAGGCGGCGGCAGCGTTGTTGTGGATCTGGCCCAGTTCAGGCATTTCCGCCAAGAGGGTGGAAACAGTCACCGGACCCACTCCGGGGATGGCTTGCAGCCGTTGGGCCTTGTTTTTCAGAGCCTCATTGTCGTCGATCAAACGGGCAATTTGTTTATCGCATTGCGAGATTTGGGTTTGCAGGAGTCTGAGCAACTGGCGGGATTGCTTTTGGGAGAAGCGATCGGAGTAGTGTTCGGCCCGGTTTTGTTCAGTGATCTTAAGGTCCAGCAACTGGCGGCGGCGCGAAGTCAACAAGGCCAGTTGGCGTGCGACGGGCTCGGGCTTGGGTGTGGGAGGAGGTTGGAAGGCTTGGCCATAGGCGGTGAGGACGGCGGCGTCAATGGGGTCGGTTTTGGCGCGCAGGCCCTTGGCTTTGGCGAAGTGGCGCACCCGCCGGGCTTCCATCAGGCTGACGGTTATGCCAGCGGCATGGAGAGCCTCCAAGACGGGTTGTTCATAACCGCCGGTGGCTTCGCAGATGACGTGGGCGGCGGGATGAGCCCGCAGGAGTTGAACCATCTGGCCCCGCCCGGTGGTGTCATTGGTGAGGAGGTGGGACTGGCTGGCCAGATGAAGTTGCAAGGAAGACTTGGCAATATCGAGGCCCGCGAACATGATTTGTGTATTGGTCTGACTCATACTTGTAAGGATACGAGCTGCGTTTGTAGCGCGCTCAAGCAACGGTTCGAGTTTGGATCAATGGGAGCGCACGGAACGTGCTTTGACGCGCATCTCGCCTTTGGCGAATGCAGTGAATCACCGTTCCCGCGCACTCCGACGCCCCTGGCCCTGCAGGCCCAGGGGCGTCATCATCTTAGAGCCCAACCAAATGGACACCAAGACGAACAATAGACAGATACAAGTGAATAACACCAATTTGGTATCAAGTTAAGGTTAGGATTAGCAGCGGGAACATTGTAATTATCATGTGATGGACGATTCGCAGAACAAACGTCAAACCGGGTTGATCTGCCTGGGGCTGGCGCTGGCCGTTCTGGCTGCTTACAGCCCGTTGCGGCATTGCCAATTCGTCCTCTTCGACGACAACGATTATGTCACCAACAATGACATGGTCAGGCAAGGGGTCACCTGGCCGGGGATTATCCGGGCTTTTTCGACCACTCAGGCCAGCAACTGGCATCCGTTGACCTGGATTTCGCACATGGTGGATGTGCAACTTTACGGGATGAACCCTGCCGGCCACCACCTCACCAGCCTGCTTTTGCATGTGGCCAATTCCATCCTCCTTTTTCTGCTTTTGCGACACATGACGAAGGCGCAATGGCCCAGCGCACTGGTGGCCGCGCTCTTCGCGCTGCATCCGTTGCATGTCGAATCGGTGGCCTGGATTGCGGAGCGCAAGGATGTGTTGAGCACGTTTTTTTGGATGCTGACGGTGTGGGCCTACGTCCGCTACACGGAGGAACTCGCGCTGAAAAGCCTGAAGGCCGGGGCTTTTTACATCGGATCGGTCGTTTTGTTCGCGCTGGGGTTGATGGCCAAGCCGATGCTGGTCACGCTGCCCTTCATTTTGCTTCTTCTTGACTACTGGCCCTTGCAACGCCTCCAGCCGTCCCTGGTCCGCTTGCTGGTGGAGAAAATTCCCTGGTTCATTTTGGCCGCGGCCTCGTGCGTTGTTACTTTGCTGGTGCAGCAGCAAAGCGGCGCAGTGACGTCCCTGGCCCGTTTGCCGCTGAAGCCGCGTTTGCAGAACGTGCCCATCTCTTACGCGTGCTACCTGGAAAAAACTTTCTGGCCAGCCGATCTGGCCGTGTTGTATCCGATTCCCCACCATTGGCCGGATTGGGAAGTTCCCTGCGCTACTGCACTCTTGTTGTCGATAACGGGATGGGTGATATGGCGCGTCCGCGCCCAACGGTATTTGGTGGTGGGCTGGTTGTGGTTTTTGGGGATGTTGGTGCCTGTCATCGGATTGGTTCATGTCGGCGCACTCGCCATGGCCGACCGTTACGATTATGTTCCCAGCATCGGATTGTTCATCATGATCGTCTGGGCGGCGCGTGAATGGGCTTCGCGCTTTGGGACCCGGGGGTTGGTCGTTATTGGCGGGCTGGCTGTGGCCGGCTGTCTGGCAGCGACCGTGGTCCAGGTGCGGTATTGGAGGGACAGCGAAACTCTCTTTCGCCACGCTCTCGCTGTGACGAAGAACAACAGCCTCATAGAAAACAACCTGGGCGAAGTTCTTTCTCTGGAAGGCCGGACGGACGAGGCGTTGTCCTACTTGCTTCACGCCGAGGCGTTGAATCCCGATCTTGCCCAGGTCCATTACAATCTCGGCATGGCTTTTCTGGCCAAGGGCCGTGTCCCTGAAGCGCTGGCCCAGTTTGAAAGGCATGTCACGCTGGCTCCCGACGATTTCGTTGCGCAATACAACTTCGGCAACGTTCTGCTGGATCAAGGGCTGGCCGGGGACGCCATTCCCCACTTGGAAAAAGCCATCCAAATCCGTCCCGACGCGGCCGAGGCCCATTTCAAGCTGGGCAATGCCTGCCGTCAGACCGGCCGCGCGGCGGAGGCTGTTAGTCAATATGAAAAATCCATGCAAATCCGCCCCGAATTCCTTCAGCCTGTGGCCAGCCTGGCCTGGATGCTGGCGAGCGACCCGGATCCTTCCCTCCGCAGCGGCGCGCGCGCCGTCCAACTGGCCCTGCTCGCCGAGCGGCTTTCAGCCGGGCAGGACGCGAGGGTTCTCGGCATTCTGGCCGCGGCGTATGCCGAGGCGGGAGATTTTTCCAACGCCACCGCCACGGCGCAGCGCGCGCTGCAATTGGCCGGGGCGGAAAGCCAGTCCGCGCTGGGGGACTCTCTGCGGGCGCAACTCGCCCTTTATCGCGCC
>Ga0206860_10221_pt1 | contig 12130 bp, 13 predicted proteins | sample Alteio_BWOrgCont_44_FD_152624 | JGI IMG/M metagenome (GOLD analysis project Ga0206860, IMG submission 152624) | Enriched cells from forest soil in Barre Woods Harvard Forest LTER site, Petersham, Massachusetts, United States -... | ecosystem: Environmental > Terrestrial > Soil > Temperate forest >...
AAGTCTGCCAGCCGTTCGCCCCGAGCAGGACCGCGGCTTCCTCCTCTTCCGAGCCTTGCTCCTGCATGAGTGGAATCAGTTCTCTGGCGATGAATGGAAAAGTAACGAAGACGGTGGCAAGAATAATTCCCGGCGGAGCGAAGATGATTTGAATGCCTCGGTCGATCAGCGCGTTGCCGAACCAGCCCTGCGCGCCGAATATAAGCACGAACACGAGCCCGGAGATGACCGGCGAAACAGCGAAAGGAATATCGATCAGCGACAGAAGAAAATTTCTACCCGGAAAACTGAACTTCGCAATCAGCCAGGAGGACATGATGCCGAATGCGAGGTTGGCCGCAACCGAGACAACCGCGGTGAGCAGCGTTAAACGCAGGGCGGACAGGGCGAGGGGATCGCTGATGCTCGCCATATAGAACCCCAGGCCTTTACGCAGAGCCTCGGTAAACACCGCGATGACCGGCAGCAGAATCAGAAGACCGACGAAGCCGATCGCCACGACGATCAGGGCAATCCGGACCCAGGCCGGTTCCGTATTCCGGTATTTAAGAACCTTTGCCAAAAGTTAAAGCTCCCGCCTTTGCGCGCGAGTCGACCACCACTGGCTGAAGTTGACCAGGAATAAGAGAAGGAACGAACTCACCAGCATCAGCAGTGCGATCGCGGATGCGCCCGCATAGTCGAATTGCTGGAGCTTAGTCACGATCAGCAGCGAAGCGATCTCGGTTCGCATCGGCATGTTGCCGGAAATGAAGATCACGGAACCGTACTCGCCGAGGCAGCGCGCGAAAGCCGTAACGAATCCCGCCACAAGCGCCGGCTGTATAGCAGGCAGGATGACGCGCCGCAGCGTGGTCAACCGGTGCGCGCCAAGAAGCGTCGCAGCCTCTTCCACCGCGGGATCGAGATCCTCAATAGTCGGCTGGACCGTACGTACGATGAAGGGAAGTCCGATAAACGTGAGAGCGATGACGATCCCGAGCGGCGAAAAAACGGCCTTGATCCCGAGAGGTTTCAAAAACTGCCCCACCCAACCGTTATCGGCGTAAATGGCTGTGAGCGCGATTCCCGATACCGCCGTCGGCAGCGCGAAAGGCATGTCGATCAGTGCGTCGAGGATGCGGCGTCCGGGAAAATCGTAACGGACGAGGACCCATGCCACGATAAGTCCGAAGAACGCGTTGACCAGCGACGCGACGAAAGCGGTTCCGAACGTGAGTCTCCATGCGAGCAGAGTGCGCGTGTCGAAAATGGCGTCTTTGAACGACGCCCACGGCTGATTGGCCCCCCGAACGACGACCGCGGAGAGGGGGATCAGGACGATCAGGCTCAGATAGGAAACCGTATAGCCGAGCGTCAGGCCAAACCCCGGTACGACGCTGTGCGGGCGTTTCAGTTGCATATCGGTAGACGCATCGCTAGCTCTGCGGCTTGTACAACTGGTCGAAGACCCCACGATCCGCGAAATGCTTCAACTGCGTTTCCTTCCACGGACCGGCGACGTCGGTAATTGTGAACAGTTTGATGTCCGGGAACTGATTCCTGTATTTCGCCAGCACGGCCTCCGATCGTGGACGATAGAAGTTTTTCGCCGCGATCTCCTGGCCCGTATCCGCGTAAAGGTATTTCAGATAAGCCTCCGCAACTTTTCGAGTGCCGTGCCGATCGACGTTGGCGTCCACGACCGCAACGGGCGGTTCGGCCAGAACGCTGCTTGATGGGTTCACGATCTCGAATTTGTCGGTTCCAAACTCCTTTACGGAGAGATACGCTTCGTTTTCCCACGAAAGAAGAACGTCTCCCAGTCCACGCTGGACGAAAGTGGTGGTCGCGCCCCGCGCGCCGGAGTCGAGCACCGGCACATTTTTATAGAGAGCCGCAATAAAATCGCGTGCTTTTTTCTCGTCGTGTCCGTAGGTATTCCAGGCGTATCCCCACGCGGCGAGATAGTTCCAGCGGGCGCCGCCGGAGGTCTTCGGGTTGGGAGTAATTACGCTGACGCCTTTCTTCACGACATCAGGCCAGTCGTGAATGCCTTTCGGGTTGCCCTTACGCACCAAAAACACGATGGTGGAGGTGTATGGAGTGCTGTTCTTGGCGAGCCGCGTCTCCCATCCGGGGTTGATCAAATGAGCCTTATCCTGGATGGCGTCAATGTCGTAAGCCAGTGCAAGAGTTACCACGTCCGCTTGCAAGCCGTTGATAACGGCCAGCGCCTGACTTCCGGAACCTCCGTGGGACTGCTCAATTTCCACCGACTGCCCCGTCTGCTGCTTCCAGTCCGCGGCGAAAGCTTTGTTGAACTCCTGATAGAGTTCGCGGGTCGGATCGTAGGAGACGTTCAGAAGATGAACCAGCGCGGCGGGAGTGGATTCCGGAGGTTTGGAACAACTCTGCAGGATGCTGAGGGCAAAGATCGGAACAGCGATAGCGCGAACGACTTTCATTGATTATCCTAAAGACGATAGAGATAGTATGATATCAGATCCTACAACGATTCGGGCGGAAAACTCTGACATCAAAAAATAATCTGCGTCTCAGCTTGTTTTGGGGTAAACTGTCTTCCAATGCGTAGACTACTTTTTCTTTTTGCTATTTGCGCCTTGGTCCTCTCGGCCCAGGACGCAGCTAAGAAAGGCCCAGCGGGCCCACCCAAGAATCTGAAGGTTCTGCCCGCAGACGCCAATCTGATACCGACGATGCGCGCCGCCGCCGCCGGATTAGGCGTGATGTGCACCTTTTGCCATGTGGCGGACCGGTCGAGCGACGAAAAGCCTGAAAAGGTGACGGCCCGCATGATGTTCTCCATGGTCAACGACATTAATGCCAAGTTCCCCGACGGCAAAGCGCATGTGACGTGCTACACCTGCCACCGCGGAGCGCAAGAGCCGCTGACTGCGCCGCCCGCTGCTCAGTAACTGATTTTTCTCCGGCGTCGGATCGCACGCGAGCCCGACGCCGGAAGTGTCTTGAGTGGCTCGTTCCCGTTCTTCCTATGGACGATCTAACCGGATTTCCACCGGGCCATTACTACTCCCCAATCGTCGACCCATCTGATGCCGAGGTTATTCGGGCGGTTCGCAACCGTACATCGGCATCCCTGCCACTTGGTTTAACCATCGATCTGGCTCAAATGGAGAACACCCTCCGGCGTTTTGCCATCCATAACCGTCTCTGGCCCTTTCCACCCCGTAAATCGCATGGCTATCGCTATTACTACGAAAATCCTTTTTTTGCGTGCCACGACGCGAGCATCTACTTTTGTGCCCTGCTCGAATATCGCCCCCGCCGGGTAATCGAGGTCGGCGCCGGCTTCAGCTCTTGTCTCCTTCTCGACACCCGGGAAAAGTTCGCGGGAGGCGGAATCGACGTTACGCTGATCGATCCTTCGCTCGACAGGCTCGAAGCACTGACCGAGGCCTCGCAATCACCCGATACCCGGCTGCTCGAATGCCGGCTTCAGGATATCCCTATGCACGTCTTTGAGCGACTCGATACGAGGGACATCCTGTTCATCGACTCATCCCACGTCGCGAAGACGGGAAGCGACGTCAATCACTATCTGTTCGAGATTTTTCCCCGACTCGCGCCGGGCGTCATCATCCACGTGCACGACATCCTATACCCGTTTGAGTACCCGGAATCCTGGGTGGTTGACGAGAAACGGAGCTGGAACGAGGCCTATATCCTGCGCGCCTTCCTCCAATACAACCATGGGTTCGAAATTCTCTATTGGAACAACTTCGTTTTTCACAGATCGAGGGAACTGCTTCAATCGCTGATGCCACTTTGCCAGGAGAACGAGGGCGGGAGTCTGTGGCTGCGAAAGCTGAAGTAGCCGCCGGCTTTGCGATAATACGGCTTCAGCATGACGCTCATCGAGGAAGAGGGAACCAGTGACCGCGGCTGAGATCCGCCAGGGCATCAAGGAACTGGGGCCTTGGTTCTACCGTTTTGAATTCGGCGATGGCATTGAAACCACTCCGGCGATTCCGTCGTCGGTGGTCGACATCTTCGATACGCGACTGCGAATGGTTTCGAGCGTAGTCGATGCGCACTTCGGTAGCCGATTGCGCGATATCGAATGCCTGGACATCGGGTGCCACGAAGGTTTCTACTCCGTGGCGATGGCTCGGCGGGGAGTGCGTAACGTCGTCGCCGTGGATGCCCGCCTGGAAAATCTCAACCGCGCGCGTTTCGTTTCCGAGGCCATGGGCGTCAAGAATGTCGTTTACCGACAGGGCCGCGTGGAAACTCTGGGGGCCGTACTGGCGCGAACGTTCGAACTGACGCTTTTCCTTGGCTTGCTTTACCACGTGGAAGACCCGATGCGTTGCCTTCGTCAGGTCGCTTCATTAACCGGCGAGCTTTGCGTGCTCGAGACACAGGTGGTGGATGAGCTGGAAGGCCATGCCGAGTGGGGCTCGCGCGAATGGACGCGACCGTATCAGGGCATCCTCGCGCTGATCGACGAGACGGGTGAATTCGATGCCGGTAATCGCGAGACCGGCATAAGCCCAATGGCCACCTGTCCATCGCCCAAAGCGCTGCTCTTCATGTTGAAGCAGGCCGGCTTCAGACGCGCAGAGATCCTGCAGCCTCCGCCCGACGCTTACGAACAGCATGCCCGGGGCAAACGTGTCGTATGCGCGGCATGGAAATGAATGTCGTCGAAGTCCGTAATCTTTCGAAAAACTATACCCTTTCCAATTCCCAACTGGGCCGGATGCGGCACTTGTTCACGTCCCGTAAAAACCTTCCGGGCGAGGGTTTATGGGCGTTGCGCGAAGTCAGCTTTTCGGTGGCTCGGGGCGAAGCCTTCGGTATCATTGGTGCGAACGGCTCCGGTAAGAGCACTCTGCTGCAGATGGTGGCAGGTATTCTGCGCCCAACGGCGGGATCGGTCGAGGTCCATGGACGGTTGTCGGCACTACTCGAGTTGGGATCGGGATTTTCGCCCGAATTCACGGGGCGCGACAATGTATACCTGAACGCTTCGCTGCTCGGCTTGTCGCGAGAGGAGACCGACGAACGCTTTGCCGCGATCGAACGCTTTGCCGGAATCGGTGACTTCATCGGCCGGCCGATCAGAACTTATTCCACCGGCATGGTGCTCCGCCTCGCATTTGCTGTGGCCGCCCATGTCGACCCCGAAATCCTGATCGTGGATGAAGCTCTCGCTGTAGGCGATATCGCCTTTCGGCAGCGCTGTATGCGCAAGATTCACGATCTTCGTGCTCGCGGTGCGACCATCCTCTTCGTTTCCCACGAAACCAGCGACGTGAAGGCACTCTGTGAACGGTGCCTATGGCTGCAGAACGGCGTGGTTCAGGAACTTGGTGAGGCTGACGAGGTCGTAGCCAGATATCTCAGCGCCGCTCTGCACAAAGAGATGCTTTACAAGAATACGCGGCATGAAGATACGCGGCATGAAGATACGCGAGAGACGCGCGGCAGCGCCGCAATCACAGGCCTGCAGGTCCCGGCGGCCGTCGCTGATTTTGTCGACGGTTTCACAAAAGTGCTTGACGGATATAGATATGGCGATGGACGGGCAGTCATCGTCGGCGCCGAACTCGTCGACACCTCAGGCCAATCCATTCACGCGGTTAAGCCGGTTGATCGCGTCGCTCTCCGGATGAGCTTTCGGGTAGACGCGCAGATCGCTTCCCCTATCGCCGGCTTCCTCGTGCGCAACGGTCGTGGGGAAAACATTTTCGGCTCTAATACAGCGCGCGAAAACTATCCGCTGCCCAACATGGCAGCCGGCGATACCGCCAACGTCGATTTTCATTGGCCGACCCCCTCTATGGCTCCTGGCGCATATCGGATCTCACTTGGAGTCGCTGACGGCAATATCGAGTCGTACCAGATGTGCGACTACATTGAGGACGCCGTCGAAATGAATATCGCCGGCGGCGCGGGATCGCCAGGTTACTTTCAACTTCCTTGCGCCGGCGTCACGGTTCACAGCAATCAGCGCTGTAAATAAAGGCGCTTCCGTGGTATGATCGTTTAAGCTTTTGAAACCCAGTACATCGTTTGGAACCTCACACGATAAGCGTTTGCCTCTCGCTGCACCGTCTCATTCGAGTCTCGGGAACTTCATTGCTGGAAAGAGAGAAGTATGAAAGAGACAGGAACAGTAAAGTGGTTTAACGCCGGTAAGGGATACGGCTTCATTTCCCGCGAGAACGGCGAGGATGTATTTGTGCATTTCTCCGCCATTGAGGCGAGTGGTTATCGCTCTCTCGAAGAGGGAAGCAAGGTGACATTTGTTGTAAACCGCGGCCCCAAAGGTCTGCAGGCTGAACAAGTTACGCCTGCTTAATCGTTAATCGGACAGTTTGCGTTAGATCGCCGCCCGAAGGTGCGGTAACGGATGCAGTTGGTTTACATGGGTTTTACTCAGGAGGCCAGCCTCCGGTGCTTTCATTTTCAGCGGATACTGACGCAAGCGCGTCTGACCACTCTGCCGAAGATTGTGCAGTTCACCCTGAAGGCGGATATGGCGTTGTTCATGCAACATCACATACCCGTCCAGGAGGGTCCCGCGATCTGTCTCCAGATTCTGACCGATACCTTGGCCGGATCTGATGAGGACCAGATTGCGTCGGCTTCGTACGCTATAACTAAAGAGCATCTCTCGACGTTTGTTTCCGCGCGGACCTTGGTCGCGGAGGCCAAGGCGGCACGCCGCAAACCGCGGCCCCCATTTAAGCCTTCCAGTTCGTCCCAGTTGAAACTGCCGCCCCGGCTGAATTAGCGTAGCGTGGGGCAGACGATCGGTGTTTGTCGTTTGTCTCCCGCTCATGGCGCTTGCTCTAGAATAGACATCTTGAGTGCGCTCGATGTTTTTTAACAGCTACGGATTCCTGCTGGGATTTCTGCCGGCTGTTTGTACCGTTTATTTCCTCCTCCGTCGACAGCCGCGTGCCGGCACCTGGTGGCTGGTCGCTGCTTCACTCTTCTTCTACGCACGCTATCGCGCAGCCTACCTTGGGCTCCTGATCGCCAGCATTCTGTGGAACTATCTGATCTCCTTTCTTATCCTGCGCCAGAAGCGCAATTGGGGCTACCTGGTTCTCGGAATCTCGATGAACCTCGCTGTTCTCGGCCTGTTCAAATACAGCAGGATGCTGGCGCCGGCGCTCGAGAACTATCATGTGCACGCGTCGATTCTCTACGATCTCGCTTTTCCGCTCGGCATATCCTTTTTTACTTTTTCGCAGATCGCCTATCTGGTCGATGTTTACAGAGGCGTGGACCGTCCTTCATCGATCCGCGACTATGCTCTTTTCGTGACGTTCTTTCCCCATCTGCTTTCCGGCCCGATTCTGCGGCATAAGGAGATGGTCCCGCAGTTTGAGAACGTGCTCCGCCGCCGCATGATTCCCCGTTACTTCGCCCGCGGAATCTCGCTCATCGTCATTGGGCTCGCCAAGAAAACTCTGATCGCGGATTCACTCGCGCCGCTGGCAGCGCGCGCGTTCGATACCGGCGGAGCCCTCGATTCGGCAACCGCGTGGCTCGGCTCAACAGCTTACACTTTCCAGCTCTACAACGATTTCAGCGGTTACTGCGACATCGCGATCGGTGTATCGTTTCTGTTCAATATCCGGATTCCGGAAAACTTTCGTGCGCCTTACCAATCCACCTCGATTCAGGAATTCTGGCAGCGCTGGCACATCACACTGGGCCGGTTTTTCCGAAACTATGTATTCTTCCCTCTGGGCGGGAACAGAGTGCAATATTACCGGCAATTCTCGGGCATCATGATCACCTTCATGCTCGTCGGGCTTTGGCATGGAGTGGGTTGGACGTTCCTGCTATGGGGAACGCTTCACGGCATGGCTCTGGCCGTTCAGGTTTTGTGGCGGCGGCTGCGCATCCGGCTGCCCGATTTTGCGGGCTGGGCTTTGACATTCGCCTTTGTCGATCTGGCTTGGGTGGTTTTCCGGGCGCGGGACCTCACAACCATGCGGAAGGTCTTCCGCGCCATGTTTTCCGCGCTGCCGAAAATTCCTGTCCCTTCCGGATTGACGAACGCAGACCCCCGCCTGCTTGTGCTGATCGCCGCCATCCTGCTGGCCGCCATTCCGGTTTATAGCTTCACAATTGCTTCAAGAATGAAGCCTCGCCTCTGGACCGCGGCGCTGGGAGCGATACTCCTGACGACCATCGTGCTGCGATTCGCTTCTGTGTCGTACTTTCTTTACGCCTTCTTCTGAGATGACACCGGCCCGCACGAGAGCGCCCGCGAAACGCCAAACCAGCCGCCAGAGGTGGTTGCGATGGATCTGTTGCTTTGCGGCGGTGGGTGCGATCCTGATGGGCAGCGCGATCGCGTTTGTCCTCATCGTCGATCCCTGGCAGATCTACCATCCGGTTCTCGGCGGACCCCAACGATTCGACCTGCGTATTCAGCGTTTTCTCGTCCCGGGTCTGGCGAGAACCAGCGACTATCGGGTCGCGCTGGTGGGGACCTCTTTTCTCCAGAATATACCGAACAGCGCCGTCCAGCGGATCTGCGGACAAAAGGCTGTCAACCTATGTATTTCGGGTGCTTCGATTCATGAAGAAGCACTGGTTATGGCGCTGGCGCTGAAACATAAGGGCACGCAAACCGTCATCGCCACGATGGACTATAACTCACTCTCGGGAGGCAGCCTCAACCAGGTGATTGGCGTCAAGCTCCCTTTTCCGGCTTACCTTTACGATGATTCTGTCTTCGATAAATTCCCGTATATCCTCTCGTGGGATTCGCTTGTTGCCAGTTACCACGCCCTCTACGGAGAAACGACGCCGGACGAGACGGAAAATGCCGATTGGCCGTGGAAGTTTCCCGCCACTATGAAGTTCGAGGCCAGCCATGCTGTTCGTGACATCGACCCTGCCGATATCAACAAGAGGTTCGGAATGACCAACCTCAGTCTGGCAGACATGAAGAAGGCGTTCAGCGACAACATATTCCCTATCCTCGAAAAGGACCGGAACGTGCGCATTCATTTCGTCTTCCCACCGTACTCGATTCTGGTATGGCACGACTATGCGCAGAGGGGCCAGATCCAGACGTATTTTGCGTTCAGGAAATGGCTGGTTGCGCAATCGGAGCGTTTCGGCAATTTCGACGTGATTGATTTCCAGGATCGCGCCGATATCATTACCAACCTGTCCCTTTACGCCGATATTTATCATTCCAACGAAAGCATTGACGAGGAAATGGTCCGCAGTGTCTGCCAGGGCACAGGGGTTCTCAACCGGGATAACATCGATTCCCGGGACGCGAGTCTACTGGAGTTGGTGAAGACGACGGATCCCTTCGAAATCGTAAAGAAGGCGAGAGGAATCAGCGATGGCCGATGAAAAAGAGTTTCGCAGCCGGTCCGAATCGGCATTAATCGCTTTGCAGCGGGCGCTGGAGCGCGCCTCCGACCGGCATGACTTCGAGGTCGACAGCAACGCCGGGGCTCTCTCGATCGAATTTGAAGATCCACCCGCGAAGTTTGTCGTCAGCCCGAATGCGCCAGTACGGCAGATCTGGGTATCCGCGCGCGTGCAAAGTTTCAAGCTCGACTGGAATGAGGGGTCCGCGGCCTTTGTCTTGTCCGACGGAAGAACGCTCCACCAGTTGATTGCCGACGTCGTCAGCGACCAGATCGGCGAACGTGTCTCGCTAACGAATTAGTGTATATACGTGGCGCTCACTTTCAGTCCGACTCTCAGTCCGCCGCGCCGACACTCATATCGGCCCTCGTTCCCTTCGCTCCAATCAGCGCATTCTGCAATTTACACAATTGATCGCTGAAGCGCCGCGAATCGTCAACTACCGCCTCTGTGAGAGTCTCGGTAAGAGGCGGCGGCGTAGCCAGCCATTTCCCAACGTCCAAAACCCGATTCTTAACCGCTCTGAACATATCTCCTTATCGGACGAAACAGCCGAAACCTTTAGCTATAGCTAAACCCTAACCTAAATCCAGGCACTACACTGGTTTCGTGGCATTCCACGGCGTCGACTATCTTTTGATTGACTCACAATTCTCTGCGCAGGAGCTCCTGGTTCGCCAAACGGCCCGGCGGTTCGTCGATGAGCGAGTATTACCCCTCATTCGGGACTGCGTCCGCGAGGGCCGATTTCCCCGCGAGTTGATCCCGGAAATGGCCTCCCTCGGTTTCCTTGGAGCCAATCTGGAGGGCTACGGTTGCGCGGGGATGAGCAACGTCGAATACGGACTCATTATGCAGGAGATCGAACGCGGTGATTCCGGGCTGCGCAGCTTTGTCTCCGTGCAGGGAGCGCTCGTCATGTACCCCATCCTCGAATATGGGTCGGAAGAGCAGAAATCCCGCTGGCTCCCGCGCTTGCAGTCGGGAACCGCCGTCGGCTGCTTTGGCTTAACGGAACCCGGGTTTGGCTCGAACCCCGCTGGCATGCTGACGCGCGGTGTCCAACATGGCTCTGCCTGGGTGCTGAACGGGGAGAAAACCTGGATCACCAATGGCTCCTTGGCGGATGTTGCGGTGGTCTGGGCTCGGACAACCGACGGAATCCGCGGTTTTCTCGTCGAACGCGGCACGCCGGGGTTTTCGACTTCCGATGTTCACGGTAAATGGTCGATGCGGGCTTCGGTGACGTCGAGTCTGGCGTTCAGCGATTGCGAAATCCCCGATACCGCGATGCTGCCTGGAGCGAAAGGTCTCAAGGCACCTCTCGCCTGTCTCTCGCAGGCAAGGCATGGCATCGGCTGGGGAGTCATCGGGGCCGCCATGGATTGTTATGAGAGCGCGCGCTCCTATGTCGTGCTCCGTAAACAATTCGACGACCGGCCACTCGCCAGCCACCAGTTAGTGCAGGAAAAACTGGCCTGGATGATTACCGAGATCACTAAAGCGCAACTGCTCGCGCTCCAATGCGGACGACTGAAAGACGCCGGCAAACTCGACCCGGCGCACATTTCCATGCTCAAACGCAATAACGCGGCTATGGCTCTGGAATGCGCGCGCCTGAGCCGCGATCTGCTCGGCGCCAACGGCATTACGGACGAGTATCCTATAATGCGACATCTGTGCAATCTCGAAACTGTAAAAACGTATGAAGGCACCGACCACATCCACGCCCTCGTCATCGGAGAACGCGTTACCGGAATCGCCGCGTACCGGTAATGGGAACCCGCCGGTCCCATCGCTCCTCTTTGCCGCTACGATCCTCCTGAGCGCGTTTCTGCTTTTCCAGGTGCAGCCTCTGATCGCCAAACTGATACTGCCCTGGTTCGGCGGGTCTGCCGCGGTCTGGACGAGTTGCATGCTCTTCTTTCAGATGGCGCTGCTGGGCGGCTATGCCTATGCGCATTGGGTGAATGGACAGCGCGGGCGGAAGCAGACGGTGATCCATCTTGCGCTGCTCGCTCTCAGTTTTCTCTCGTTGCCGATCCTGCCCAACGCCGGGTGGAAACCGCTGCTGCAATCCTGGTATTCGCGATCGAATGGCGGCGCGATGCCATACCGGTTCTTCGCGCTCTCGAACGCCGGTTCCATGCTGGGCCTGCTCACGTATCCGGTTCTGATCGAGCCTTATCTGACGAGCGGACAACAAGCCTGGATGTGGTCCATCTCGTATGTAGCCTTTGTTTTCGTCTGCGGTGTTGTGGCCTGGCGGTCCCGCGACTCCCATAGCTTGCAAGCGAACGTTGCGGCGGTTGTAATGGAGAGTGCCCCGCCCAGTTGGTCCGACCGTTTCGTATGGATGGGTCTCGCAGCGTGCGCATCGGCGCTGCTCCTTGCGGTAACGAACCACCTGACGCAGAATATCGCGGCGATTCCATTTCTTTGGGTCCTTCCGCTTAGTCTTTATTTGCTGAGTTTCATTCTTTGTTTCGACAGCGATCGCTGGTACTTCCGTTGGCTTTTTATCCGGCTTGGCGCGGTGGCCCTGCCCGCTGTCGCCTATGCGATTTCAACGGAAAGCGACATTTCCGACCTGAAGCTTGCACTCGGGTTCTTCTGCACGGCGCTGTTTGTGCTCTTCATGGTCTGTCACGGAGAACTGGCGCGACGACGGCCGGCGCCCGCGTATCTGACCTCGTTCTATCTGATGGTTTCCGTGGGCGGCGCCATTGGGGGCCTGCTGATC
>Ga0206860_10222_pt1 | contig 12115 bp, 13 predicted proteins | sample Alteio_BWOrgCont_44_FD_152624 | JGI IMG/M metagenome (GOLD analysis project Ga0206860, IMG submission 152624) | Enriched cells from forest soil in Barre Woods Harvard Forest LTER site, Petersham, Massachusetts, United States -... | ecosystem: Environmental > Terrestrial > Soil > Temperate forest >...
TTTGACGATCCTTTGCGGCACAACATGGCGCGGCTTAGGGGCTACGAATTACTGGCGGCTGGACGGGCGAAGCTTTGGCGAATCAGTTCAGCCGGCTGTTCCCTGAGCCCTCTGTGCCCATAGTCCCGAAGGCGACCGAAGCCGAGCTCCTCGAGGCGGGGCGGCCGGGGCCTGTCCATGCGTCGGCCTGGGTCAATCCGTTGAGCGCCGCGGCTGCGATGGACGTCAGGGACCGCTGTGAGCGCGGGCTTGACGATCGGCCGAGTTGGGAGCGGAGCGCCGACGCCTCGATAGCTTTGGCTGCGAATGGCTCGCGGTTCAACCGCATGCCCAATCATTTGCTGACCAGGGTTGGTTGATTTTCTCTCCCCTGGTGTTGAAAGCGGGATGAAAGCCATCCTCGACCTCGCCCAGACGGTCACCATCTGCGTCATCGGCGGCGTGCTGGTCTACGCGGCGCTGCTGATCAGGCAGGCGATCGCTGAGCTGCGGCGCGAAGGCCGCGAGCCTCGTTCCTGACACGGGCTACGGCGTCGCCGCGTAGCGCTTCCATGCCGCCGTCCAGTCTTCGCTTATCGCGCGTTGCGCTTCCCCGACATCGAGCGAGCCGTCGCAGATCAAGGCGTGAAGCCGGCGCTCGAGCTGGTCCTTGCGGGTGTCGTCCCATTCGCCCGCCAGGGACCGGCGCGGCTCGGGCCAGAGATTGTCGACGACGTCCGCGCCGCCAATTTCAAGCGGGATCAAATGGTCGAGAGTTTACTGCACCCGGTCCGATCTCGCGACGCCGTAGCGCTCGTAGATCAGGTCCGAGCGTTCACGGCTGCCGTGCCTGAGGCCGCGGGTGTTAGTCGAGCAGATGTCGTCGACGTCGGTCGTCCGGACTGCGCCGGGCGTGAGGGTCCGATCAGGCCACACAATCGCCTGGGCCGACGCAGCTAGAGCCGCGGCCCAGAGCGTGGCGGCGAGAAGGAACACTTTCACTTACCAACGCCGATAGCGACGGCCGTAATAGCCGCCGCCGTATCCGACGAGGCCGCCGATCAGGCCGGTGAGAAAGCTGCTGAAGAAGACGGTGGCGAGGAAGCCGACGGCGGGGTAGCGGCGGGCGGCGACGGCCCAGAGGGCGATGAGGGCTGAAACGATGACCAGGTAGAACGCGATGTGGACGCCGAGGCCGATGGCGAGCGTGAGGTAGACGACAGCCGAGATGGCGAGAAGCTGCCGGCGATTGTGGGTCCGGGCCGGGATGTAGGCGATGAGGTGCGTGTTCATGACGGCTTCACCGGACGTCGTCTGAGGCGAGCCCGCCTGCTTTCCCAGGCCAAAACCCTGCGAATTCGCGCCAATCGCGAATTCCGTGGAAAACCTAGGAAAGCCTGGGCTCTCCGCTACTCCTGACACTGGACGGACACTGGCGGGGATTAGCTTCTGAAATCATTGTCTTATTTGTTGCAGCCAGGGTCCCCTATTAGAGAACGCTATCCGCAAGAAGCGGACACTCCGCGACGGCCTACTGAACCGGTCAAAGCGACCCCCAAGCTGTCCCTCGCGGATGCGCCTGAAGTCGTCTTCGCCTGGCAAATTGAGCTCCCCGGCCAGACCCGCCCTGGTCGAGAGAACGAGAGAATCGGTCCCGGTCTGGCGAAAGTAGCCTGAAAGCACTGTGATGCGCATCACTGCGGCTGACCTCAACATCGTCGACAAAACGTTAATGCTTGTGCTTCGTTTTCGGAGGGAACGTATGGCCAATCCGGGACAACCCATCATAAGCCCATGCGCCAGTGGCGACGCGGTGAAACGTTCGGAGCGCGCGTTGCAGCGAATGCTCTTCTCCGGGCTCGCTGTCTCCGATCCCGAATCTAATTCGATATCGTCCAATCTGAATTGTTTCAAAGACGAGCATTTTTAGCTTTACGGAAGTTGCGACTGACACCATACTTTTGTCTCAATCGCGGGCCCCCCGGGGTTCAAGCGGTGGAACGTCCTTGAGGAGATGTCCCATGGATGAGTTGGCAGGTCGGGCAGTCATGGTCGCTGGAGGAGCGGGCTTTGTAGGTTCCGCGGTCGTCAGGGAACTCCTGAAGCGGGGGAGCAAAGTAGTCTGCTTCGACAATTATCTGCACGGTCACCCCTCTCATGTCGCCGGTCTCGCTGGGCCTCTGGAAGTTATCCATGGAGATTTGCGCGACAATTGGGCCGTATACAAGGCGATCGGTGACCACAATTGCGAGTACATTATTGACTGCGTGGGCGACACATTTGTTCCGACGGCGTACACCATGCCCGAACGATTCTTCGAGATTAATGTTGCGGCGACACTTCATCTTTTAAGAGCTGCGCAAACGTTGCAGATTAAACGCATGCTTTACGTATCATCGACAGAGGTTTATGGACAAGTTGATGGAAAGTGCGATGAAAATACTCCAATAAACCCTATGAATACTTACGCAGTTTCAAAGGCTGCGGCAGATCGCTTGTGCTATACATATCATATTGAGCACAAAGTACCTGTAGTGATTGCAAGAATATTCAATTGTTATGGCCCTCGTGAGACGGAACCTTATATAATACCGGAAATCATTAGTCAACTTCATCGCGGCCCATGCATAGCGCTCGGCAATATCAAGGCTGAGCGCGACTTTACGTTTGTGCATGACACTGCGAACGCGCTGATTTCAGTGCTTGCTTCCGAAATCCCGAACGGTGAAACAGTCAATGTTGGATCAGACACGAGCTTTCCGGTTGAATGGCTTGCCCACTCGCTCGCTGAGATTATGCAAATAACGCCACTGGAGATAACGGTCGATCCAGCACGTCTCCGCCGTTGCGATATCCAACAGTTCCGTTGCGACAACAGCAAGCTGTGCAAATACACGGGTTGGAAGCCGACTGTCAAAATTGATGAGGGCTTGCGGATTACCGTCGATTGGTTCCGGCGCAACGGTTCCCGGTGGAGTTGGGAAAGTTTCGTCGAGGGCACAACGATGTATCGATGAACGACGGTAGTCCCAAATGAATACGTTTATTCCGGTGAGCCGACCACATTTCTGGGGGGGCGAGAAAGCCAAAGTGTCCGAGGCCATCGAACGCGGATGGATTTCCTCGCGCGGTGGGTTCCTCGACGAGTTCGAGTCAAAATTCGCCGAGCGTCTGGGCGTTGCTCACGCGGTGACGGCGAGCAGCGGCACCGCCGCCGTTCATCTAGCGCTTAGCGTGTTGGACCTTTCGGCTTCCGATGAGGTCATCGTCCCAGACTTCACCATGATCTCGCCGGTTCTAGCGGTGCTGGCGTGCGGCGCTGTGCCTGTTCCGGTCGACGCCGATGTTACGTGGAACATGGATCCAGACGGAATCGAGCGGGCCCTCACGCCTAGAACTCGGGCAATTGTGGTTGTGCACACTTACGGCCATCCGGCGAAGATTGACCGCATTATGGAGATCGCAAAGCGGCACGATCTTCGCGTCGTCGAAGACGCCGCTGAGGCGCTTGGGGCAACAGCCTTTGGTCGACCGATCGGCTCGTTCGGTGACCTTGCGATCTTCAGCTTCTACGCAAATAAGGTTTTGACCACTGGCGAAGGCGGCATGGTCGTGACGAATGACGCGCGGCTCTGCGAACGTCTGCGGGCGAAGCGCAATCTCTGCTTTGGCCCCAACGAAGAGACACGCTTCGTCCACAACGACATCGGCTTCAACTACCGGATGACTAATCTCCAGGCGGCCGTCGGCATAGTGCAGTTAGAGCATCTAGACGAAGCCGTCGCTGCAAAGATTTCGGTGGCGCGGCTGTATAATGAGCAACTTTCCGATATTCGGGGAATCACGCTTCCGCCAGATTCTTCGTGGGGACCGAATGTCTATTGGGTCTATGCCATCCTGATCGAAGCTGCTTTTGGCCTAGACCGAAGGTCGGTGCAATGCGAGCTTAAACGCAACGGTATCGAGACACGGCGGTTTTTTCATCCCCTCCATCGACAACCAATAATGCCGGAAGCCGGAAAACGTGGAACGTTCCCCAGATCGATCGAACTCTGCGAAAAGGGAATATATCTTCCGTCGTACATCGGGATGGAATCGGCGACCATCCGGCGTGTCGTTGAGCAACTCGCGCGGATGCACACCTAAAGGGGATGCGCGCCAGATCTCGGCAGGAGAGCCATTTGGTTCATCGGCGCAAACTGAAATTGGATAATACGCCGCTGTGGCCACATCACCGAGGTGGTTGGACCGCGGCAGTAAACATGATCTACGAAAATTTGCGAGCAGAAGACGGCATCCTCTTCGTCCCCGCTGTGGAGGAGTTGATTGCCAATGATACAGTTTTGACTGAACCATGGGTAGGGTTCGTCCATCAGGTTCCCCGAACAACGCTAAAGTGGTACCCTGACCTCGAGCGCCTTCTTTCTCACCCCAATTGGATACAGTTAGCAGCTTGCTGCCAAGGCATTTTTACTTTGTCGACTTATTTACGCGACTATCTGATCTCTAAAGGCCTCACAGTTCCTGTATCTAGGATTTTTTATCCGATTGAATCACCAGCGATTAGTTTTTCGCTCCACCGCTACGCAGCAACGAAGCTCCCTAACGTACTGTTCGTTGGCGAATACCTTAGGAACCATCAGGCCTTTTTTGATTTAACCGCCAGAGGCCATCGAAAAATCCTCTTGGCGCCAGACCAATTCAAGCTAGTGGTTCCCGCCAACGTTGAGGTCAGGGGCCGCGTTACTGATCTAGAATACGATGATTTGCTTACAAGCAGTGTAGTGTTTCTGAACCTGATTGACGCGCCTGCGAACACAACCGTTATCGAATGCATTGTACGAAATACCCCGCTTCTAATCAATCGGCTTCCTGGAGTAGTGGAATACCTCGGAGAGGACTATCCCCTTTACTATCGAGACATCGAGGAAGCAGATGATATGCTTGCTGATTACCATATGATTGCGCGAGCAGAAAATTATCTCCAATCGCTAGCGATCAAGAAGGAACTTACCCCGGAAGCATTTCTCGCCGCGATCGCTCGTTCCGCCATCTACCGGACGTTGCCGGTACCCCGGAGCCAACAGAACTCATTCAAATCTTTTGATGTTACTGTAGTCGTCTGTTCGTACAGGCGAACTTACAACATCGCCGCGCTCCTTGACAGGCTTATAAACCAAAGCACTGTGTGTACGTACGAAATTATATTATGGAACAACAATCAGGATGAGCGTACTAAGCTTGATCAAATTGTCGCCGAGCTTGATGGGCAAATCGAAATTCGTGTAATTCATTCAAGTCACAATTATTACTGCATTATTAGGCTCGCAATTGCTCAGCTTATGCGGAGTGAACTTTTGCTCGTCTGTGACGACGATGTAATCCCGAGCGCTGATTATATTTCGCACTTTTTCGCAAAGCACCAAGAATACGGTCCGGATGCTGTACTGTGCGCCCGTGGCCATGTGTTTCGGCCACATACTCTCAATGAGGAAGATCCTTCGGACTTCTGGGAAAATTATGAGCACTTGAGTTTTTATGACGAGACAGTCGATGATCGCCAGGTTCATTTTATGCACGCCGATAATTGCCTTATTCCGAGAAAGATACTTAAAGCTGCTGGGCGATTCGATCTTCCGACTTACGAATACGCTGTTATTGATGACTACTGGCTTTCTTTTATAATTTCCCACGAACTTAACATTCCGATCTGGAAAGTTCGAGCCGACGGAGTCTTGAGTTTTACTCCGTGTTCCGATGATCCCGCAGTTGCGCTTTACCACAGTGACTTGGTACGTGAGCAACGGGTACGGTTTTACGTACACCACATGCGGGCCGGATGGCCGCCTGGCGAAAGCGTCCGCACTGATGCTGGCCTCCCGACGCAAGCCGTCGCAACCACGCACTCATCCAACGATGATCCATGGGATTCTGGATTCTCTGGCGTTAACATATATTCCGAATCTCCGGAGGACGATTTTCGAGCGGCCCGGGATTACGGTATCAGGGTGATTCGACTGGGCGCGGTGTGCGGGGCCGGCGATTTGCGGTACCTGGTTGATGCGCCGGGCGAGCACTTCACCAATTTAATCGCCGTGAAGGACCGCCTCAAGCAAACGATTGCCATGGCTCGCCACTACGGCATGAAAATCATCCTTGCCCCGAGTCATTTGCCCGGCCGGTTGTTTACGACACGAGGACAGGCACCTGATCTGCGCATGTGGAAAGACCCTCGCTATCGTGATCGAATCGTCTCGCTTTGGAGCGAGCTCGCACGAGAGTTGCGTGAGGTCGAGCAAATCATCGGTTACGATACGATCAATGAGCCCTTTACGCCCGAGGATACGCAGACCGATTTTCTCGATTATACCGCATCTGCATCTGATGAAGTTCTCAATGAACTCTACGGAAAGATTGTCGAAGCCATCCGCCAACACGATCGTACACGGGCGATCATTCTCGAGGCCCCCTGCTGGGCAAATCCGCTTGCTGTCCCTAGCCTCCGTCCTCTCCCGGACGAGCGCGTCGTCTATTCGTTTCACATGTACACCCCGCACCAATACACAATGCGGGCCGAAAACGGCGGACGTTATGCCTATCCCGGTAGCATCCCGCGATGGCCGCATGCATCAACGCGTGATTTGGAGGTGTGGGACCGGAAGCGGATCGAGCAAATTCTCGAACATGTTGGTGCTTGGCAGGAGGCAAATCGCCTACTACCCAGGCAAATCCACGTCGGTGAATTTGGAGTCAGCCGCGATTCGGTGGGCGCAGCCACCTATCTCGGCGATCTCACAGCGCTATTTCGAAAGAATGACTGGAGTTGGTGCCTTTATGCGTTTCGTGACGAGGCGTGGGACGCTATGGATTACGAACTTGGCGAGGACCGCAGTAATATGCTCGACCGCCGTCGCAATCCGCTGTTCGACGTTGTGGCCAAGCAGTTTCGATAGAGCGTCGGGTGGAGCGGTCCGCATGAGCGGGAGGCATTTGCGCGATGAGATCAGAACTCACTTCGGCTGGCAGCGGCTCCTTGTCGGCCTGGGCCGCATAACCGGAGCGTGGGGACCCCAGACGATCGTGCTCCTGAGTTCTTATCGGTTCGGGTCATCTTTGATGATGAATTATCTCAATGCCCAACCTAACATCCGACGTCGCGGCGAAATCCTCAATCCCGATGAAGTCGTTTATGGAAACTTTGAAGGAGCGTCACAGGGTCGCGTGCTTCTGCACGTCAGGGCGATGTGTTTTACGCCGCCGGGCCAAATAGCCATGGTTAAGTTAATGGATAGCCAGATCGAGGATCACGGACTCACTCTCGACGACATCATTTCCGCGCTCAACCGGCCGTACATCGTGGCCGTGTACCGCCGCGACTTGCTGTCGGCTTTTGTGTCGTTGGGTATCGCTCGTGAGAACGGCATCTGGTACTCGACCGATCGGGTCAATGATGTGAGTATCTCTATCGAACTTTCCGCGCTGAAGAATTACGTCCGCAACACTCGACGGCGATGGACAAGCTATTCTGCAAGGCTTCACAACTACGACCGGTCAATAATTGTGTCTTACGAAGAGTTGATGGAGCACCCCGAAGAAGAAATGAATAAGATCTTTGATTTCATGGGGTTTCCCCGCAAAGGCCCGGTCACCGAGACGGTCCGGCAAAATCCAGCGCCGGCAACACGTAAGATAAGGAACTATGGTGAACTTGGTATTAATGAACTGTCGGCGCGAGGCGAACTGACACTTGATCTCGACTCATTGCGGGCTGGAACCGAAAGTTGAGCGAAATCGAGCAAAACTTGGCTCGGGTGGCAGAGGCTGCCTTCGCGCATGAAAGTCAATTCGATCGGTTCGGCCCGAGCAATTTTTGGATGCGATTTCTGGTGTTTCTAAATGACATCAGCCTCTATCTACTGCGTCGATCACTGCCCGGAGCTCGCCGCGCCCAGAACGCGATCGAACCCCTGGTCCGCCTCTATGACGAGTTCACAATAGAGCGACCAGACATCATCGCATTCATCAAGGAGAGTGCGCTCGAACTTGCCGACGCCCCGGAGTCTTTGCCAGGGATGCCCTGGAAAAGCGAAAGCCCGCCGGCTGAGGTCGAAAAAATTCCTAATATGCTCGAAATTGATGCAATGCGGTATTACGTGTGGCTCGGTCGGAGGCTCAATCCAGCCGGGGCCGTAATTGAAATCGGACCTTGGATGGGCGGGAGCACCGCATGCCTCGCTACGGGCCTTCGGAAGAACTTTCGCTTAGGGGGGCGCAAGCTTCATGTTTTCGATTCTTTTATCTGGCGTGACTGGATGGCTCAATTTGCGAGTGACCCACTGTTGCCGACGCGGTATCATGACGGTGACGACTTTTTCGAAGCGTTTCTAATCAATTGCGCGCCCTTTCACGATCTTCTCGAAATAACCCGATGCGAGTTAATCTCGGACGGCGAACAGAGCCTATTGACGCCGCCCCAATGGGACCATGGACCAATTGGTGCCCTAGTGGTTGATCACTCAGATCACTATGGGGCGAACGCTGCAGTATGGACCGTATTTGCTCCGTTCTTCATTCCCAACAGGACGATCATCGTGTTCAACCAATACGGAAACCTCCGGGCGGAAGACCTGCGACGATTCTGCCGTGATCATCGTGGTGAGCTTGCGCCCCTACACCATCTCGCCTGCTCGGGACGCGCGTTCCTGTTCACTGGCCAATCGTCGTGACTTCGTCCCGGCCCGGGCCATTTCTCGATTTTCGGCGAACCGAACTTGCGGCACGGAAGTCTGGCAAGCCAATTGCACAGTACCTTGAGGAAATCTGGAACTGTGTAGGCCAAGGGGAGAGAGTATCCCGATGGATGGAGGAGATTGGATGCTATTCTGCTTGCACAACGATCCTCGAAATCGGGCCGGGCTCCGGCCGTTTTCTGCTTCCGACCCTCGAGCGCACCAGGCCGGTTCGCTACGAAATATACGAGACCTCGCGTGGCTGGTCAGAGTGGCTGGCGAACTCCAATCGCCCTCACGTGATTGCGCAGCCAGCAAATGGACGGTCGCTCGATGCCACGCGATCGGCGAGTTGTGAACTGGTACATGCGCATGGTGTGTTTGTTTATTTGAATCCATTGACGTGTTTTGAATATTTTCAAGAAATGATTCGCGTGGCATCACCGGGTGGACATATAGTGTTTGATTTTTTCCCTAGCGAGAATTTCAATGAAAGCGCGATTACCAAGTGGCTTCGTGGCAAAGAGAGGTTTGCGATCATACTTCCCGGTAGAGTTGTAACTGAATTCTTCCGACAGCGCAGCTGTGAATTGATCGCGACCTGCCATCGGTCCGTCGCGTCCGGTCGCGCGAAGTACCTGGCGTTTCGAAACTCCGCGGAAACACACAGCCGCAAGGGAAGTGCTGGTTAAGGAATGCTACGCCTGTTGCCGCGTCCGTTTTCTGGCGGTTTTGGGCTTTTCATCAAGTCCACTTTACGCGATCTCCAGCCATTCCTATTCCTGCAGGACGATCTGAGAAAGTTTTCCCGGATCAAGGGACCAGTGGTCGTGAGTGTTCCTGACGCACACTTGGCAGCGTTTCGAAATCGCGTGCTCCCAGAATACGAGCTTGTGTCAGACAGTGCCGTGGCCCGGGCCGCCAATATTTTTTGGCCTGTCTGTAATAATTGGTACACTCAGCAGTTAATTAAACTATGCGCTGCCGATTTAGTCGCCGCAGAGGTATTTCTTGTGCTCGATTCAAATACTGTCATCAATTCCGAATTCGACGAATCGACTTTCCAACGTGAGGGCAGGTGGATATATGAGATCGGCGACGCCAACGAGCAGGATCTTGAGTTGGAGCGTCGCACTCGGACCTTTCTCCGGATCCCGTCGCAGCAAACGCTCGGATTTCGGCCAGTCAATCAAGTTTTTATACGATCGGAGTTGATGGGCCTGCGTCGATACCTTGAATCGACCTACAGTGCTCCGTGGGGCGAGATACTCTATGGATCTTGCTATTGTGCAACTCTGGTTAAATCCGCACTTTGGACTGAGTTCCAGATGTATGGCGCTTATGTCGCCGCGGTGTCTCAGACAGGAACCCACGCCCTGGTTAACAAAAATAATTCTATGGCTTATTTCAATCCGAAGGTACACTTGGCCGAACTACCCCAGTTGCTCTCGTGGCTCGCGGAGCACCGGCCGTTTATGGTCAAAACGTACCGCCAGCGACCGGGATTCCGTCTTTCGGAGCAAGAGTACATCGCAGTTGCGGGGGCGATTCGAAGCGCGTGTCGCGGGGCTGGCATACCTTCTTGATCTTACATGAAGAGGATCGGATCTCGATTGGGCGGTCGAGGCCAGAGCGCTCGCGCGTGCGGAGTTGCTGGTCGCTCCAGAATTTATCCCACGGTGCCCCGTGACTAGTCGGCGCCGAAGCGCTCCGAAAAAGATACGCTTGAGGAAAAACCGCCGGTGCAACCACCCGTCGAGTTCCCGATCCCACAACCGGTTCTCAATTGTTTCCGGGCGAAAGCACATCACGACTGCGATGAACGATCCTTGCCGCGGAGCCGGCCTCCCTTCGCCGATTGAGCAAAAGCCGGCAAATCCAGGGGCGATAGGGTCGTCCCGCAACTCATGGCTGAGGCAATGGCGCGCGACTCCTCTGCGCGATAATGAACCAGCAAGACGGGTGCTCGGAACCCGCAGCGCGGCTTTTGGTAGTCAATAGCGTTTTAGCCATGGCGAAGTTGCAGCCCAAAAAATCACATCCGCGCCGAGGTAGTCCTTCGCGAATTGCGTAAACTCGTCTTTCGTAAATGGCCTACCGGTGCTCGCATTCTTGTAGGTTAAGGTCGGCTCCTGAACCGCCATGGCCACGATGCTGAGTTTACCTCTAAAGTCATGGAAATACGGATACGAGTTTTTCATCTGCCCCCTACGATTCGGTACGATGTCTGGGCCGCCAAGGCCGATGCTGTGACTAGCAGCATACTCGAAAATGCGTTCCATATACTTGTGATCGTCCGCCCATTCGCAGGGCCAAAAGTTGACGTATTGAACGACATACGACCTGACGAAGGCTGCATGGGCAGCGGCGAGATTTTTCATTTCGGCGTCGAAATAGGCATCGCAGGTAAAGCCGGTATGGTCGTGTTTCATATCGATGTCGGCTGCGGTTTCCGGCAGGTTGACGCCGAAGACCTTGCCGTCGAACTTCTCGGCCAGCGCCTTGAGCAGCGCCTGATAGCGCTCGCGAACGGCTGGGTTCCACTGCATGGCTACCCAGCCTTGCGCAATCGGAGCGGCACCCGGGTTGTCGTTCTGCGGCGCGAGGCCGCCGCCGTACTTCGGCTCAGTCGTCAAATAGTTGGGCACCGACCGGTCTTCTATAGAGAAGAAACGATCCTGAATTTGGATAAACAGCTTCTTCCCCAGCGCAGTCGTGGTGGCGAGGTCGCGCTCGATAGCTGAAAAATCGTATTGTCCCATGCTGGGTTCGAGCGATTTCCAGCTATAGACGACCTGTACGCCATAAATATCGGGGCGTGTTAAGATCGGTCGAAGCTTTTCGAGGTCACCTGAACTAGTGTAAAGAAAATTCTCTGGTGTATCCGTTGTCCCGACAAAGGCAGTCGCGGGCGAGGCAAACAACAGTGTGGCCACGGCTATTAAGCGCAGGAATTTCATGATGCTCTCTGGTGTCCGGTTGATATTTTAATCACTGCTCTATACCGAGTGCGATCCCTCGGTTCGGAAATGACCCAATCGGCTGATCCGGCTGATCTCGGATTTTCAGCGCGACGCGTAACGCCGCACGTATCCACCTTTGGAATAGGTTATAGCGTCAATCATCGCGCCGACACAAATTATTGTTGAACGGTGATAATTCAAGGTGTGGATCCACGATTTTGCCCCGTCGTCCGATAATTCCTTTCGCGGCTCGCGGAAGCGCCGCCTCTGCTCGGGTTAGAAGCTGGTTAAGGGCGAAGGCGGAGTCCCTCGTGCGCGGTGCGGAATTTGGCCTGCCCAATGGGAGTTGTATTCACTAAAGAAGGGCCTTGAACCGAGATCAACCTCAATCGTCGATCGATGAGCGAACCCGAAAAATCTCACGACCATGGCCCTGAGGACCCC
>Ga0206860_10223_pt1 | contig 12097 bp, 10 predicted proteins | sample Alteio_BWOrgCont_44_FD_152624 | JGI IMG/M metagenome (GOLD analysis project Ga0206860, IMG submission 152624) | Enriched cells from forest soil in Barre Woods Harvard Forest LTER site, Petersham, Massachusetts, United States -... | ecosystem: Environmental > Terrestrial > Soil > Temperate forest >...
TATGGCAGGGCGTCGGGACCGCGCATTATTCCGAATCCGTTCGACAACACGCTCCTCGTGCAGGGCACGCCGCAGGAGTGGGAACAGATCCGGCATTTGCTGGAGCAACTGGATGTTTCGCCGCGACAGGTGTTGATCGATGCGAAGATTTATGAGGTCGATCTCACGGGGGAACTGACCTTCGGGGTCGAGTCTTTTCTGCAGAAGGCGGGCACCGCCAACTCGTCCGTGCCCGCGCACCAGCTTCTTGGTGCCGCGGGGACAGCGGGGATTTCCCTGACAGCGGGAACTCTGGTCGGGCAGAGCCGCCAGCTTCTGGCATACCTGCAGGCGAACGAAAGCACGCAAAAGACCAAGGTGCTGTCGGCGCCGAGCGTGATTGCCACTGACAGCATTCCCGCATCCATCACGGTGGGAGACTCCGTGCCGACAGTGAGCGGGATCGCGCCGGCGGGGGTGCAGACGGCTGGCACGACGCTGTTTGCGAGTTCGGTTCAGAACACGAGTACCGGCGTGGGACTCAACATTCTGGCGCGGGTCAACCCCAGTGGAGTTGTGACGATGGTGATCAACCAGAACATCACGGCGCCGATTCCGAATCCGTTGTCCGCGTCGAACGCCTCGGGGAGCGACATCGACTCGCCCTCTTTTTCGCAACGGAACGTGAGCACGCAGGTGACCGTGGAAGACGGCGACACTGTAGCGATCGGCGGTATTATCACCGAGAACTACACGGAGTCGACGGCGGGAATTCCGTTTCTGGACCGGCTACCCTACATCGGTTTCATCTTCGGCCAGAAACAAACGACCAAACAGCGGACCGAACTGATCGTCTTCCTGACGCCGCGAGTGATCTACGATACGACGCAAATGACGGATGCCACAGAAGAGCTGAAACAAAAAGTCCGTGGCTTGAAGAAGATGATCAGAGACGGCGGGGAATAAGGCAGGCGGCTGAAGGCGGGTGTACCAGATAGAATAGGCGCGCGTGCACCCCAATTCGGAGCCCGCGTCCAGGGACCAATGGACGCTGGTCCGGAACGCCCGGCAGCTGGTGACGCTGCATGGGCCAAGCGGACCCCGCCGCGGGGCCGCCATGAGTGAGCTGAATATCGTTCCAAAGGGTGCGTTGCTGATCCGCAACGGAATCATAGAGGACGTGGGACCGGCGCGCCGGGTGGAAAATCTGGCCGGCGCTCGTCATGCGCGGGAGATCGATGCGACAGGCCGCGTGGTGATGCCTGCTTTTGTCGATGCCGATGTGGCTCTGGCGGAGCCTTCCGCAGCGGGAGAGAATGGCGGCGACCAGGGGCCGATCCGGCTGATGTCGAGGAAAAAGGTTCTGACGCGAGCGGCCTCGACAATGGCGGAATGCGCAAGCTATGGCTGCCTATCGGTAGGAGCCCATACGCGTTATGCAACGGACTTGCAGAACATCGGGAAGCTACTGCGCGTGCACAAGGCTCTGCAGAAGAAACCGATACGTATCCGCTCGATATTCGCCCCGCAGTTTGCGCCGGATGGAACAAGGAATCCCGCTCAACTGCTGGACCTGCTCACTTCCAAATGGCTGCCTGCCATCGCGAGCAAGGAGCTTGCGGCGGTTGTCGAACTCACGGTGGCGGGCCCGGAGGCGGCGCTGGACATCTCCATGGTGCGAACGGCGGCGACGGTCGCGGCAGGGCTGGGATACGCGATCCGGCTGCGCTCGCCCTACCGTCTCGAACCGGTCCATCTCCAACTCGCTCTTGCCGCGGGCGCCATCGGAATCATTGCGCCCATGGATACGCTGCGCGCTTTCGTCGGCCCGCTGTCGGCGGTTGGCTGCATACGGGCGATCCCGGCCTCGGAGGGTTTCGACGACTCGTGCAATGCCGCGGGGAGCATCCGAAGCGCGATCGGGGAAGGCGCGGCGATCGCCTTGACATCCAGCTACCGGCTGCTCGATGCTTCCTCGCTTAATATGCAGTATCTTCTGCATCTGGCTGTCTACCGGCTTGGGCTAACACCGGAGGAGGCCATCACGGCGACGACCTGGAATCCGGCTTGTTCGCTGCGGTTATCGCACGTGATCGGTTCGCTGGAGCCGGGGAAGTCGGCCGATCTACTGGTCGTGGATGTACCCGATTACAGGGAACTCGCCCGACGCGCAGGCCACTGCGACGTCAGTCTGGCGATGCGCGATGGCCAGATCGTGCTCGGGAACGCCGCACAGGGCATCAACCTGCCGCATTAAGGGTGGATTAAAAGCCGCAACGGGCACCCGAGATCCGCGTCCTTCGGTTCGTAAGATTAACCGAGGAGCGAGATATGAACCGGACTTTCTCAGCCGTTTGCTTTGCTTCAATTGCTTCTATGCTGCTGGCGGTGTCCGCCTTCGGCCAATACGACCGTCCTTATGGCGACCGGGACTATGCCCGGCAGGATCGCGGTGTGTTCGACAGGGCGCGCATGGACCTCGACCGAGCGAGCGCCTATCCCTATGCGTCCCACGCCGACCGCAAACGCTTCGATGAAGCGCGCAGCAAATTGTTCGATTTCGAGAGCCGCTTCGACCAGGGGCGGTACGGCCGGCACGAACTCGACGGGGCTATCGACCGGATACAGCATGTGGTAAATTCCAACTCGCTCGATCCGCGGGATCGCGGCGCGCTCGCCGACGATCTGCGGCGAATGCGCGATTACCGCGAGTTTCGTAATCATCACGGGGAGCGGGAATTCAACAACGGCTACCGGTGACAGGCAAGACAGGCCGCGAACGGCGATGGCCTGCCCGACCATGAAAACTCAGGGCTTCGTTTTGCCGGCGGCGGTGTATAACTCGGCCATCGTGACCTTTCGGTTATCGCCCGGCAAATGGATCGGAATGATGCGGTCGACATCGAGCTTCAGGCGTTCAATGTTTGCCAGCAGATTGGTGTGATATGGGTTGACGCTGGCGGGCGTGGGGGCATTGGCCTGGCCGACATTGAATTCGTCCGCCTCAATCAAAACCTTCTGTTTCGGGAGGTAAGCGACGATCGTGCCCACGGCGTGGGTGCTGCCCTCCAGATGATAAAGATCGATGGTGTGCTCTCCGTCGGTCAGGATCTTCATATCGCTCATGGTTTCGATTTTGAGTTTGGGTTGCGGGCTCATCTGCGACAGCTTGTCGGGCACGAGCGTGTGGGGGTCCCTGAAGATCTTCTCGTAAAACGCCTTATTGTCCTTGTGGGTGACGATGGTGGCGCCTTCGGCCACAAACGCGCGCAGCCCGCCGCTATGGTCGAAGTGCGTATGCGTGTTGATCACATACCGGATCGGTTTGTTCGGCACCAGGCGCTTCGCCTCGGCGATGATCTGCTCCGCGCGCATGTCGTTTGAAGGGCCTTCGATCACAACGATGTAATCCTTGAAATCCGCGACCACAGAGGCATACCCGCCCGTAATCAGCCAGAAGCCTCCGCCAAGGTCCTCTGAAATCGGCCCGGCAGGCTCACCTCGGCCAGGCCCGCGGCCACCGCCCCTGCCGCCGCGTCCGGGAGGAGGCGTCAGATCCACCGGCGCATTCGGCTTCACGTCCGTTACGTTTAATTCGAAGAACAGGGGGACGCCCTGATGCTGGACGATGTGGGTGGGGAATTTGAGTCCACCGAAGTCTTTCCAATCGGTGTAATCGACACTCCAGACGATGTCGCCGAGCACGTTATTGTCGATTGTCGTTTCGACTTTGTCCACGTAACCGAGGTCATTGATGTAGCCCGTCACCGGAGCCTTGTCACCCATGAACGAGAGCACTGTGTACTTCTTCCCTTTGATCTTCTCTGTCTTCACGGTGGCGTTCTTCTCGAGCGCCACCTTCAGAAAACCTTCAGGGAGAAGGATGAACTCCATTTGCGTGGCCCATGGCGAGTCGGCGGTTACGGCGGTCACCTGGTTCTGCGGCGTATCGGGCACCGGACCCGCGTTGCAGCCGCCGCGTCCAGGGTTCTCGCCTTCGCCACGAATGCGCTGGAGCCGCCAGCCGCGGGTTTCGAAATCGATGGAGCGCACGTAATCCTTGTTGGAAAACTTTCGCCAGTTGGGCGAATTCGGATCGTAGTTCTGGCCCACGCAGCCGTCCCATCCCGTGCCGGAAATGACCAGGGTTTTCAGATTCTCGGCACCCATCGCTTTCAGCGAGTGATCGACGGCGGCTTTCAGATCCGGTGGCTGATCGGCAGCCCATATGGGCACGGCTGTAAGGGCAAGGGCAAGCAGGCACTTCCTCAACATATCTTCGGCGGCTCCTGGACCGATGACATTCTACACCAGCGTGGCCTTATTCTTCGCTGAGTGTGAGATACATCAGGTTGCCGTCGCGCTCTATCTGCAAAACGAGGGGATCGGCAGTCTTCAAGCCATCCACAGCGGTCCGGAGCGCGTCGAGTGTCGAGACGGGAGTTGTGTTGACGCTGTAGATGACGTCACCGAGCTTGAGCCCTCCCTGGCCAGCATACTCGGCCTCACCGGTCCGGGCGGCGACGATGACGCCATAGGGCTTCCGTGTTTCCGGCAGCAGTTTGGCGATGTCCGCGGTGATCGGAACGCCGACGATGCCCAGTTTCGGAACCCGATTCTCTTCCGGCTTGACCAGATCGACGAAGCGGAACGGATCGTCGTCGCGCTCTTCAACCTTGACCTTCGCCGAAATCTTCTGAGATCCGCGAAGCACCTCGACCGCGACCGTCTGATTAAGCGAGATTCGGTACAGAGCGGTTTCCAGTTCGCGGGCGTTGTTGACCCGCCTGTCATTAAGGGCTATGACGATATCGCCTGTCTTGAGACCCGCCTTGTCGGCGGGGCCCTCCGGGGTCACATCGCCCAGAATGACTCCGGTGTCCTGCTTCAGATCGAGTCCGGCGGCAAGGTCCGGCGTGATGCTTTGGGCAGTGACACCGATCTCGCCGCGATGCACGTGGCCGTCTTTGCGGATCTGCTCATAGACGTTCCTGACGATGTCGCTGGGAATGGCAAACCCAATACCTTCGCTTCCCCCGGACTGGGTGAGGATAAAGGTATTGATGCCGATGACGTTGCCGTCCGCATCGAGAAGCGGTCCGCCGCTGTTGCCTGGATTGATGGGCGCGTCAGTCTGAATGTAAACCATTGGATCGTCGGGCTTGACCTGGCGGCCCACGGAACTGACGATGCCAATGCTTACGGAGTTTTCAAGACCCAATGGATTGCCGAAGGCGAGTACAACCTGTCCCTGGTGAAGAGTATCGGAATCGGAGAGCTTCAATACCGGCAAGGGTTCGCCGGGCTCTACCTTCAGGACGGCCAGGTCGGCCTCGCGATCGATGCCGACTACCTTTGCTTCCAGGAGCTTTCCGTGAGCGTGCAGCCGCGGCCGGGACGTGGTGTTTCCGTCGTCGGGAAGAGACGCCAGCTGGACGCGGACGCGGCGCGCGTTCTTTACGACGTGATTGTTGGTGATAATAAAGCCGTCGGCACTAAGAATGACGCCGGATCCCGAACTGCGCTGCTTTGTGACCAGCCCCGCCGTAGCGGTCTCGCCGGTTTCCGCATCCTCCTCGGCCAACGCGTAGCCTGTGGAAAACACCTGCACCACCGCGGGGCTCACGGCTTGCGATAAAGTCTCAATGGAATCGCTGAGTTGATGGAGGGCGTCTTTTGAGCCGGCCAGTGCCACGGCGCGCGACTGGCGCTCCGTCTGTTGGCCGAAGACGGCGAGCGTTGCGAAGAGGAAGGTCAGGAATGCTCGCGCCATATACACTATGTTTACATTGTTAATGGATGGGAGACCACCCGCGTAAGATTCGCGCTGTGCGAAACTCACCCTGAATTCAGCTTCATGCGACAACTATCGAAACGCACGCAGTACGGTTTGCGCGCTCTCTACGCGCTGGCGCGCAATTACGGTCAGGGGCCGGTCCTGATCTCTCATCTGGCGGAGGAAGAGGCGATTCCGAAGAAGTTCCTGGAACAGATCCTTCTGGCGCTGAAGTCATTTGGGCTGGTGGAGAGCAAGAAAGGCAAGGGCGGGGGGTATACGCTGGTGCGGGCGCCGGAGAAAATCACGGTGGCTTCGGTGATCCGGTTGATGGAGGGGCCGCTCGCTCCGCTGCCGTGCGCGAGTGAAACGCGGTTTCGAAAGTGCGACGAATGCGTGGACATCGAAACCTGCGGAACGAGGATCGTGATGCGAGAGGTTCGCGACGCGATTGCCGGGATATTGGATTCGACGACGCTGGCGATGGTGTGCGAAAAGGTCGATCGGGCGCGGCAAACGCAGCACGCGCCGGAAGCATTGACCTACGAAATCTAGACGGGTATGCCGACCCGCATTCTGGCGATTGAAAGCTCCTGCGATGAGACTGCCGCTGCCGTCATAGAGGACGAAACGCGGATTCTGTCTTCCCTGGTCGCCAGCCAATTCCCGGTGCATGGCAAGTATGGCGGCGTGGTGCCGGAACTGGCCTCGCGGGAACACTTGCGCGCGATCGTGCCGGTGGTGCGGGAGGCGATGGAGAGAGCGTCGCTCGGGTGGAAAGATCTGGATGCGGTGGCTGCGACCTCCGGCCCGGGACTGGCGGGATCGCTGCTGGTGGGGCTTACATATGCGAAAGCCATCGCGTTTGCGACCGGAATTCCGCTGATAGCCGTGAACCACATCGAGGGGCACATTCACGCGGTGATTCTGGAAGCGAGACAGCGCGGCAACCCGGTCGAGTTCCCGGCCCTCGCGCTGATCGTCAGTGGGGGCCATACCCACATGTACGAAGCGCAGGAGGCAGGCGTCTACCGGCTGCTGGGGCGCACGCGCGACGATGCGGCTGGGGAGGCGTTCGACAAGGTCGCGAAACTGCTTGGATTCGGATATCCCGGCGGTCCGGTGATTGACCAACTGGCGCCGTATGGCGATCCGCATGGCGTCCGGTTCACGATCGCGCATATGAAGGGGAACGCGCTCGACTTCAGTTTCAGCGGGCTGAAGACGGCGGTTCTGCGTTGGGTGGAAAGCCACGATATGGCGGGTGAGATCGAAGTCCGCAAGCGTCTGCTGAAGAACGGAGTGCAGCCATCCGTTGAAGAATGGCTGAGCGTTACCCCGCAACGGACGCGCGATCTGCTGGCCAGCTTTCAGGGCACGGTGATCGAAGAGTTGCTGCGGCACGCTTCAAGGGCGGCGGAGGAGAACGACGGGGTGCGGTCTCTGATCGTTTCAGGCGGAGTGGCCTGCAACTCGGGGCTACGGGCGGCGGTGACGCAGGCGGCGACGGGGTTGCCGGTGTTCTTTCCGACTGCGGCGCTGTCGACCGACAATGCGGTGATGATTGCGGCGGCCGCGTTTCCGAAGTTTCGGCGGGGGGAGTTCGCGTCGCTGGATGTGGCCGCGGAGCCGAATCTGGCGTTAGCCTAGAGTCCGGGTTGCAGGCCTCAGTCGCGGGCGCGGGTGCGTTTGGCGCGGCGGAGGAGGAAGTCGATGCGGCTTTCGGCATCGGGGTGGGTGTCGGCGGCGAAGTGGAGATCGGGGACGCGGCGGAGATTCAGGCGCGCGGCCAGTTCGTGTTTCAGGAAACCCTTCGCATGTTCCAGTGCTTCGAGAGCCTTCTTCTCGAGGCCGCCTTCGATCGCAACCTTAACGTGCGCCGTCCGCAGATCGGAAGAAACTTCGGCGCCGGTCACGTTCACTGTGGCCAGGCGCGGATCGTCCATTTCGAAACCGATCAGCTCCGCAAGCTCTTCCTTAATCGCTTCAGAAACGCGGCGTGCACGGTGTTCTTCCATTTACAACCACTCACATTCGACCCGGATCAGCATCGGGCCCACTAAACCTGCCGCCTCGCGCTCCACGGCCTGCAATACCTTCTCCGCGAACGGCCGGCTGGAGGAAACCGTGGCGACCGCGAGAACCGCGCTGTTGTGGAGGTCCATATCGTCAATCTCCGCTACAGACACGTTGAACTTACCGCGCAGCTTTTCCTTCAGACTCTTGACAACGTGCCGCTTCTCTTTGAGGGAGTGCGCGTGTTCAATCCGCAGTTCGAGCGTCAGCACACCGACGGCGGCCATCAGACCGCTTCGGTCGCAACCCTCTGCATCACGAACGCCTCGATCACGTCGCCCTGCTTGACGTCGCTGAAATTATCGAGCGTAATACCGCACTCCATGCCGGCGCGGACCTCGCTCACATCGTCTTTGAAGCGGCGCAGCGAGCCGATCTTGCCGGTATGAACCACGATGTTGTCGCGCACGATGCGCATCTGCGAATCGCGGGTGATCTGGCCGTCCATGACCAGACAGCCGGCGACTGTGCCGACCTTCGAAACCCGGAAGACCTCGCGAATTTCCGCCTTGCCCCGATAGACTTCTTTGAAGACCGGCGCCAGCATTCCGGCCATCGCCTTCTTCATCTCATCCACAACCTCGTAGATGATCGTGTGGAGACGGATGTCGACCTTCTCCTGCTCGGCCGCGGCTGCGGCGTTGCGTTCCGGACGCACGCTGAAGCCGATGATGATGGCGTTCGAAGCGGCGGCCAGCTGCACGTCGGATTCATTGATGGCGCCGACGCCGGAACGGATGACGCGAATGGTGACTTTGTCGGTCGAGAGCTTCTCGAGAGTGTCGCGCAGAACTTCGGCGGAACCGCTCACGTCGGCTTTCAGGATAATCGGCAGTTCCTGGACCTCACCAGCCGCCATCTTCTTGTGGAACTGCTCGAGCGTGATGCGGCCAGTCTTGGCGAGGTGGATGGCGCGCTCTTTCTCGGCGCGGTAGAGAACGATCTGCTTGGCTTTGGTGTTGTCGGTGACGGCCTGGAAGGTGTCACCGGCTTCCGGCAACTCTTCGAGACCGAGCACCTCGACCGGCATCGACGGCCCGACTTCCTTGACAGGCTGGCCGCGATCGTCGAGCATGGCGCGCACGCGTCCGAAGACCGTGCCGCAGATAAAGTAATCGCCGGTGTGCAGCGTGCCGTTGCGAACGAGAACGGTGGCAACCGGTCCACGGCCGCGATCGAGCTTGGCTTCGAGGACGCTGGCCATGGCGGGACGCGCAGGGTTGGCCTTGAGATCCTGCAACTCGGCGACGAGCAGAATCATTTCGAGCAACAGATCGAGATTCTGTTTGGTACGGGCCGAGACAGGCACCATGACTGTGTCGCCGCCCCAGTCCTCGGCGAGGAGACCGCGGTCGGAGAGTTGCTGCTTGATGCGGTCGACCTGAGCGTCGACCTTGTCGATCTTATTGATGGCGACGATGATCGGGACTTTGGCCGCGCGGGCGTGGTCGATGGCCTCAATGGTCTGAGGCATGACACCGTCATCCGCGGCGACGACGAGCACGACGATATCCGTCACCTTGGCGCCACGGGCGCGCATGCGGGTGAAGGCTTCGTGACCGGGGGTATCGATGAAAACGATCTGGTGGCCGTTGTGATCGACGTGATACGCACCGATATGCTGCGTGATGCCGCCGGCTTCTTTGTCGGCGACGTGAGCAACGCGGATGGCATCGAGCAGCGAAGTCTTACCGTGATCGACGTGGCCCATGATGGTGACCACAGGCGGGCGGCGGAAAAGATCCCCAGCCTCCTCGGCGGTCTCGATATCCTGCATCGCTTCTTCTTCGTAAGTGACGGTCGAAGTGGAAGCGCCGAATTCGCGCGAAATGTCGGTGGCGAGTTTGGCGTCCAGAGTCTGGTTGATGGTCGCGAAAATACCGCGATCGACCAGCTTCTTGATGACGAAGTTGGCCTTCACGTCGAGCTTTTCGGAAAGCTCCTTAACGGTGATGCCTTCCGAAATGGTGATGTCGCGATTGATGGGCGGGGGCGCGGCGAATTCGCGGCGCGTCTGCAGCCGGAGGTTCTTCTCTTCGGGTTCACGCTGGCGATCGCGACCGCCTCGACCGCGATTCTGCTGGTTGTACTGGGGACGGCGCGCGGCCTGATCCGGCGGAGGAGGCGGAGCACCGGGACCGATCAGGCCCCCACGCGAAGTGGGATGCATCGGCCGCGGACCGCCGGGGCGCTGTCCGGGCATGGGCGGACGTCCGCCAACGCTGCGGCCTGCCATGGGTGCTGAGCCGGGACGGGGCGGACCTTGATAAAGAGGCTGGCCGGGGCGAGGCGACTGAGGCCGTAGCGGAACACCGGGGCGCGGGGGCGGAGCCTGCCCGGGCATCGGCGAGCGCGGAGCTTGTTGGCCCAATTTCGCAACCAGATCGGGGCGAGGAGGAACAATCGGCCGCACAGCCGGCTGTCCGGCAAACTGGCGCGGGGCCTGGGGAGCGCCAGCGTGTTGAGTTCCCCCTTGCTGAGTGCCACCGTGCTGAGTTGCACCATGCTGAGTGCCACCATGCTGAGTGCCACCATGCTGAGTGCCACCATGCTGAGTTCCCCCTTGCCAGGCGGCAGGGCGCGGTTGACCTGGAGCACCGCCCTGGTATCCGGTGGGACGCGGCGGCGGTCCTACTGGAACGCCGGGACGAGCCTGCGGGGGAGCCGGACGCGGCGCGCCTGGAGTTGGACCGGTGTGGGCAGAGGGCGGCGCTGGCGCGGTGGCTGGAACCGAACTGGGCGCCGGCGCGAGATTCACCGGCATCGGTTGCCTGGGACCAGACAGAACCTGGCCGGGACGCGGCGAACCGGCAGCGGGAATCGGGCGCGCCGGAGGGGGAACAGGGCGTCCCGGCGCGGCGGGCGAAAAAGAGGGGGTGGGACGCGGCGTGGCCGCCGGTGGACGCGGAGCACCGACCGGCGGATGAATCGGGGATCCTCGGCCTAGAACAGGTGGCCGCAGCGGAATGGCGCGCGGCCGGTTATCGTCTTCGCTCTTTTCGGCGACGGCCTGCGGGGAGACCTGGGCTGGGGACGCTTCCTGCGCCGGTTCGCTTTTCGGCTCGGTAACGTGAGAGGCGGCGGCTTCGGCTGGCGGCGCCGGTGCGACGCGGGCGTCTCCTGTACGAGCGTCTGCTGTGCGAGCTTCGGCGCGCGGGGGCGCTTCTTCCCGCGACTGCTCCTCGGCCGCCGTTGCGGCTGCCGTCCCATGGCCATTCCGGCGCGTGGCTGCCGGCAGAGGTGCATGCGATTCTCCACTGTAATAACGGCGCAGCTGATCGGCCTTGTCTTCGTCGATCGAGCTGGAGTGGGTCACCTTTTCGGCAATGCCGAGCTCATGCAGCTTGTCGATGACCTCGCGCGACTTCACTTCCAGTTGCCGCGCCAGCTCATTGATTCGAATCTTACTCATATTGAAGCGTTTCGTTTAACTGCCTTTACGACCTGCCGATTTGCCGCACTCAGGGTTCCCGATTTTCGCCGCCGATGGATTCCGCCCCGGAATGACCCTCTACGCCTGCACCCACAGCGAGTTGCGGGGGTTCCACCATCGTATCAGAGGCTTGGGTATCGGAGGATTGCGATTCCAGCACAGCGGGAGCTTCCCCCGGTGACACGGCGTCCGCGGGCACTGAATCCTCGGACGGCACCGCTTCCTGCTCCTGCGGAGTTTCGGAATACACCTGACCATAGAAGCTGTTGATCGCCTGCTGAATGCGATTGACGGCATCGGCATCGATGCCTTCGAGCGCTTCCAACTCTTCCGGCGTCATACTGCCCAACCTCTCGACGGTGCCAATATCGCCTTTCACAAGCGCGTCGACCGTAACCTCCGCCAGACCATGCTCGATCAGAGCCGAGACGGGGGCTCCTGTCGAAAGCAATTCGATGGCGTTCTGCACTTCCTGACGTTTCTCTTCTTCGCTCTTGATGTCAACTTTCCATCCCAGCAACTTGGCTGCCAGGCGAACATTCTGACCTTTCTTGCCGATGGCGAGAGAAAGTTGCGAATCGTCGACGATGACTTCCATGTGGCGCTCTACCGGGTCGATGATGGTGACCCGGCTTATCTTTGCTGGGCTCAGGGCGTGGGTCGCGAAGTTGACCGGATCGTCGGAAAACTCGATGATATCGATTTTTTCGCCGCGCAGTTCGCGGATGATGGACTGAACGCGCATCCCTTTCATGCCGACGCAGGCGCCGACGCTGTCGACATCGCGATCGCGGCTGGAAACGGCAATCTTGGTACGCTCGCCGGCTTCGCGA